>Ga0160433_100351_pt1 | contig 27213 bp, 16 predicted proteins | sample HID1972K_E0MG_FD_108235 | JGI IMG/M metagenome (GOLD analysis project Ga0160433, IMG submission 108235) | Enriched pill bug-associated microbial communities from UW Madison campus, WI, USA - HID1972K_E0 MG | ecosystem: Host-associated > Arthropoda: Insects > Digestive system > Unclassified ...
AAAGCTTCTTTCAGATAATTATTGCATTTTTGACATTTAAATTGTTATTACCCTATAAGCAGATATTAAAATACAATAATTCTATTTATATGAAACCATCAGAACAAGACGAAATTCTATCAACGCATCTTATTAAGAACGAGGTAGATATACACACTACTCTTGGGCATCCAGTAGGTCTGTTTGTCTTATTCTTCACAGAAATGTGGGAACGTTTTAGTTATTATGGAATGCGTGCATTATTAACGCTCTTCCTGGTAAGTGAAATCTCAAAAAACGGTTGGGCCTGGACACGTGAAGAAGCTGCTCAACTTTATGCTGTCTATACTTTCCTGGTATACATAACACCATTGCTCGGAGGAATAATAGCTGATAAAATAACCGGCTACCGGAAAGCAGTTCTATGGGGTGCTTTGATCATGACATTAGGACATGCTGCCATGGCAATGGAAGGTATCGGATCCAGTTTCTTTTATTTAGGATTGATCCTTCTTATTCTGGGTAATGGTATGTTTAAACCCAATATATCATCTATTGTTGGCCAGCTATATCCAGATAATAGTACTAAGAAAGATTCGGCATTCACCATATTCTATATGGGTATCAATGCCGGTGCATTCTTAGGAATTATGCTTTGTGGATATATCGGTGAAAAAATAGGGTGGCATTGGGGCTTTGGATTAGCAGGTATATTTATGTTTTTCGGCATGCTTCAATTCTATTATGGACAACATATATTTGGAAAATTAGGAGAAACCGTTAAACAAGCAAAAGAAAGACAAGAAGCGCTTGAACTTACAAATAACAAACCAGCAGATGAAGAAGAAAAGCTTCCAAAAAATATTATTAGAGATCGATTAATAGTTATTGGTATTTTAACCTTCTTTAGTATCTTTTTCTGGATGGCTTTCGAACAAGCCGGAAGTTCCATGACATTCTTTGCGAACGATTATACACAACGCATTTTAGTCGGAAGTCAGGCAATAGCCTTTAAATGGGTTGATGCCGGATTAACTATTTTCCCATTAATATTATTAACATGGGTACTTACCTTATTGGCTAAACAAATCATTAAAAAATATCCTTTAACCATTTACTTTACTGCTCTTAGCTTTCTTATTATATGGTGCATTGCAATATGGAAAGTTTTTAGAGAATTTAATGCGATCGAAACCGAAGTTACTGCATCCTGGTTCCAGATATTAAACTCCTTTTTTATTATTACGCTAGCTACCCTATTTGCAAAAATGTGGGAGAAAGTGTTCAATCCAACCGGACCTGCCAAATTTGCAATCGGATTGGTTTTATTGGGTATCGGTTTTGGTGTACTAGCATACGGTAGCCGCAACATTCCACAAGGCGCTCTTACTGCTCAGGTAAGTATGATTTGGCTTATACTTGCCTATCTCTTCCATACAATGGGTGAATTATGCTTATCTCCGGTCGGACTATCCTATGTGAGTAAATTATCTCCGAAACACTTAGTTGGATTGATCTTCGGATTCTGGTTCTTATCAAGTGCGGTTGCGAACCTACTTGGTGGACTTTCTGCCAGCTATATCGATAAGATATCAGCTGCCTACTCGATTTCAACATTCTTTCTGATCTTTACCGCAATACCGATTGTTGCAGGAATAATTTTACTGGTACTATCTCCCTGGTTAAAGAGAATGATGCATGGTATTCATTAAAAAAAAGAATATTTAGTTGATGGCCGACAGTCTGGTTATAATTCCTACTTACAATGAAAAGGAAAATATTGAGAAGATTATCCGAAAGGTCTTCTCATTACCATATCGTTTTGATATTTTAATTGTAGATGATGGCTCACCAGACGGAACTGCACGGATAGTAAAATCCCTTCAACAAGAGCATTTAGGAGGTTTATATATCGAAGAGCGCAAGGGAAAGCTCGGATTGGGCACTGCCTATATTCATGGATTCAATTGGGCACTGGAAAATCAATACGAATACATTTTTGAAATGGATGCAGATTTTTCTCATAACCCGGAAGATTTGGTTCACCTCCTGAATGCGTGTAAAAATGGTGCCGACATGGTTATTGGGTCTCGCTATATTAAGGGTGTAAATGTCGTTAACTGGCCGATGAATCGAGTGTTAATGTCTTATTTCGCATCAGGATATGTACGGCTAATTACCGGAATTAAAATTCAGGATGCCACTGCAGGTTTTATTTGCTATCGAAGAAAAGTATTAGCAACAATCCCGCTTGATAAAATAAAATTCGTAGGTTATGCCTTTCAAATCGAGATGAAATTTACAGCCATCCAATATGGATTTAAGGTTATCGAAATACCGATCATATTTACTGACCGTACTGCTGGAGTATCTAAAATGAGTACCCGAATATTCCGTGAAGCTTTTTTCGGTGTAATTCAAATGAAACTAAATAGTCTCTTCAGAAACTATAAGACTTCTTAACCAGAACTTCTTAAACCTAAAAATCCTATCTTTGTTCATATTTACCTTAAAGGAATGAACGAGAATTTAGACCCCAATCAAGATCGATTAACAGAACCTGAGCGAGATATTGAAAGAGTATTGAGACCTCAGTTTTTTGAAGACTTTACCGGACAGTTTAAGATCCTCGAAAACCTTAGGGTGTTTGTAAAAGCTGCTAAATTACGCGGAGAATCACTTGATCATGTTTTACTGCATGGTCCCCCGGGTTTAGGGAAGACTACGCTTTCTCATATTATTGCAAATGAAATGGGAACCGGGATTAAAATAACATCAGGTCCCGTTTTAGATAAAGCTGGTGATTTGGCTGGTCTTTTAACCAATTTGAACGAGGGTGATATTCTTTTTATCGATGAAATACACAGACTTAGTCCAATTGTTGAAGAGTACTTATACTCTGCAATGGAAGATTTCAAGATTGATATTATGCTTGAAACAGGCCCTAATGCGCGGTCAGTTCAGATCACTTTAAATCCCTTTACACTTATTGGCGCTACTACCCGTTCAGGCTTATTAACCGCACCCCTGCGCGCACGCTTTGGAATAAACTCCCGATTACAATATTACGATGCTAAATTATTAACAGATATTGTTCTACGCTCTGCCCAAATCCTAAATACAGAGATAAATGACGAAGGTGCCTACGAAATAGCCAGAAGAAGTCGTGGTACACCAAGAATAGCGAATGCCTTGCTTCGAAGAACAAGAGATTTTGCTCAGATAAAAGGAACTGGCATAATCAATACCGAGATCGCTAAATATGCTTTAGATGCATTAAACGTAGATGAATATGGTTTGGATGAAATGGATAATCGCATCTTAACAACCATAATCGATAAGTTTAAAGGCGGACCGGTTGGATTAAAAACCATTGCAACAGCTGTTGGAGAAGATGAAGGAACTATCGAAGAGGTATATGAACCTTTTCTAATCCAGGAAGGCTTTCTAATGCGAACCAGCCGAGGCAGAGAATGTACAGAACTTGCTTATAAACATTTGGGCAAAGCAAACTTCAAAGGGAATACATTGTTCTAAAGGGCCAAAGCAACATTCATCAATAACACTACCATTTAATTCCAAACATGAATATAGAAGTCAGACAACTCAACATAAATGATTACCACGATTTAAAAAGATCCATGATAGAAGCCTATCATGGATCTGCAGGTGGCATTTGGACAAAAACAAATATCAGTGACTTAATCGGCATCTTTCCGGAAGGTCAGCTTTGCGTTGAAGTGGATGGAAAAGTTGTTGCTTGTGCTCTTGCCATTATCACAAATGCAAAAGATGTATATTCAGGCCATACCTACAAAGAAATTATCGACAATGGGAAATTTACTACCCATAGTCCAGAAGGAAATATATTATATGGAATCGAGGTATTCGTTCATCCGGAGTATCGTTCACTTCGCTTAGGACGAAGATTGTATGATGCCCGGAAAGAGATGTGTGAAGAGATGAATTTGAAAAGCATTGTCGCCGGCGGCCGTATCCCGAAATACCATGAACATTCTGACACTCTATCTCCAAGACAATATATTCAGAAAGTAAAACAAAAAGAGATCTATGATCCTGCTTTAACCTTTCAGCTTTCAAACGATTTCCATGTTAGAAAAATTCTTAAGAACTATCTTCCGGAAGATGAAGAATCAAGGGAATATGCAACGCTTCTGGAGTGGAATAATATATACTACGACGCAGATACGAAAGCCGGATCTCAATCAAAACAAACCATCAGACTTGGTTTGGTTCAATGGCAAATGCGTGCTTTTAATGATATCGAGGCTTTTTATGATCAGGTTGAGTTCTTTGTAGATGCAGTAAGTGGCTATAATGCCGATTTTGCTGTCTTTCCAGAGTTCTTTAATACGCCTTTAATGGGTCCCTTCAACCACTTACCAGAAAGGGAAGCAATGCAAAAACTTGCAGAATTAACTGACGAAATCCGGGAACGGATTCAACGATTTGCAGTTTCTTATAATGTGAACATTATCTCCGGATCAATGCCTATAGTTGACAAGGATGGCAAACTATACAATATTTCTTATCTATGTCATAGGAACGGAAGTTATGACGAGTACAGGAAAGTCCACATTACTCCCAATGAAGTAAAATATTACGGAATGTACGGTGGAGATAAGGTCAAAGTATTTGATACGGATTGTGGTAAAGTAGGTATTTTAATCTGCTATGATGTCGAATTCCCAGAGCTAAGCAGAATCTTAGCGGACCAAGGAATGCAGATTTTATTCGTGCCATTTTTAACTGATACTCAAAACGGCTATACACGTGTAAGAAGCTGCGCACAGGCTAGAGCTATTGAAAATGAGTGCTATGTAGCCATTGCCGGGTCTGTCGGTAACCTTCCTAAGGTAAATAATATGGATATTCAATATGCTCAGTCGGCAGTCTTCACTCCTTCTGACTTTGCTTTTCCTACCAATGGAGTCAAAGCTGAAGCTACGCCAAATACAGAGATGCTAGTTCTTGCCGATGTAGATCTTTATTTATTAAAAGAAGTCCATGAGTATGGAACAGTAAAAACCATGAAAGACCGAAGAAAAGATTTATATCAAGTAAACCTATTGAAATAATCTCAAATTCTTCTTTCTAACTTAAGCAATTTAACCAAAACCTGGTCATCTCTCAATACCTGGAAGATCAGGCCTACTGATGTTTCTTCTTGCAAGAGATCATTGATATCATCTAATGTATACCTGGAAGCATCCTTAAAATTGATGGATAAAATTTCATCTCCAACTAAAAAGCCCTCCTTTTCAGCTGGGGTACCTTCATCTATCTGACTAATAAAAAACCGGCTACCGTCCTCTTCATCATTCAGAACATATACCTCCATTCCTGACATATCATATTCATAAGGATTTTTAAACTGCCTGTTCTTCTTCAAATAGATTTCCTGCCTCGAGTAATCAAACAAAACATTAAATCTTTTCAACAGCTCTCCGCCTATTGACCCACTTCTTTCTGTCATAAGCGAACGTATAGTAACATCTTCATACATTGGAAAAGCAACCACAACATTTTTAATAGAAAAATCTCCTAATTGAATCACAGGCAAACGCCCTACCAAACCAAATATAGAACCTCCAAGACCTTTACCAAGGTTTCCTGCAATCGTTTTCGGTGGTTGTATTCGCTTCTGTTTATCAGTCAAATCCAATGAAAAAGCATGTCCTGCTCCAGAATCTATTAATAATAACAGTGAATCCTTGGCTCCATTTTCATTACTTACCAATACGTTCACGTAAGGTTTTTCATCAATCAGTTGAATAGGAATTCTATCGCCTCTTTTTCGTACCCGTTCTTCCGGATTATATAAAGTCAACTTTTTACCTAGATAATTTAACTTCACTATAAAGTTATTGAAGACATCAGAGCCAATGATCCCATGAATAGGCATACCAACATAGGCAGATAAATGAAAGGGATCTTCTTTTAATAAGATAGCAGATAATTTATTCCCGGAAACATCTCCAATATCAACTGACAGATTTGTCATCACAAAAGCTTCAAGCTCCGGACCAATTCCTCGTCCACGAATCCGTGAAATAAACAAACTGACTGTATCCAATGGACTAACTATCGAAGAATCAGTAATAATTATAGGCTTAACCCCACTATCCAAAATAAAATTAAAGGGGCCCTTGTCATTTACGAATACGGGAATAACAATCAGGTTGTGAACTAGCTTAAAACGCATTACATCTTTACGATGACCATTATTAATGCTTAATTTTTGGCTAAAAGCCGGTAGTATCAGACCAAACGATCCAATTAAAATAATGAGCCGAATTAAAAAATATCTTTTCATAAAAGAAAATAACAAGAAACAAATCGAATTACACGGCAGATACTAACATAAATTTATGAAATATTAACTGATAGTCAATACCTTAATTCATATCAAATTCTTACCTTTGCGCCCATGATTACAGTTTCTAATTTATCCCTTCGTTTTGGGAAACGAGTACTTTTTGAAGATGTCAACCTTAAATTTACACAAGGCAACTGCTATGGAATTATAGGAGCTAATGGTGCAGGAAAATCCACTTTTTTAAAGATTTTATCGGGTGAAGTTGATCCTACAACCGGGTCGGTAAGCTTTACTCCTGGAGAGCGCATGGCCGTATTAACTCAAAATCACTATCAGTTTGATGATTTCCCGGTAATTGAAACCGTGATGATGGGGCATCAAGAACTCTATCGGATTATGAAAGAGAAAGATGCCATTTATGCTAAAGAAGACTTCACTGATGCAGACGGCGAACGTGCAGGAGAATTAGAAAATCTTTTCGCGGAAATGGATGGTTGGAATGCTGAGAGTGATGCTGCCACCCTTCTAAGCAATCTGGGAATTACAGAAGATTTGCACTTTAAATTGCTAAAAGAGATTGACGGTAATCAAAAAGTTAGAGTTCTACTGGCTCAAGCTTTATTTGGAAAACCTGACATCCTATTACTGGATGAGCCTACAAACGATTTAGATATAGATACCATTGCCTGGTTAGAGGATTTTCTTGCTGGCTATGAAGCTATTGTATTGGTGGTTTCTCACGATCGTCACTTCCTGGATACTGTTTGTACACATGTTGTTGATATCGACTTTGCAAAAATGTCAATCTACTCAGGAAACTATTCGTTCTGGTATGAGTCAAGCCAGTTAGCACTAAAACAACGTACTGATCAGAATAAAAAGATGGAAGATAAAGTGAAGGAACTTCAAGACTTTATCCGCCGTTTCAGTGCGAATGCTTCCAAGTCGAAACAGGCTACAAGTCGTAAAAAAGCACTTGATAAGATTAATTTAGACGAGATTAAACCATCGAACAGAAAATATCCTGCCATCATGTTTAATAACATGGAACGTGAAGCTGGAGATCAGATCTTAACAATCGAGAATCTCGGAAAGACAGTTGATGGAACAGTGTTGTTTAAAGGCCTGAACTTAATGGTTAATAAGGGCGATAAAATAGCAGTACTATCAAGAAACAGCCTTGCTACTACCGCCTTCTATGAAATATTAGCTGGCAGAGATACAGATTATACCGGATCATTCAAATGGGGTATCACGATTAAGATAGCTGATATGCCGATGGATAACAGTAAATTCTTTGAAGGAAAAAACGATAATTTAATCGACTGGCTAAGAGATTTCTCAGATACCGATCAAGATGATCAATTCATTCGCGGCTTCTTAGGTAGAATGCTCTTCTCTGGAGAAGAGGTATTAAAAAAATGCTCAGTTCTTTCCGGAGGTGAAAAAATGAGGTGTATGTTCTCAAGAATGATGCTTCAACAAGCGAATCTACTATTGCTTGATGAACCTACGAATCACCTTGACCTTGAATCTATCACCGCACTAAACAACGGATTGAACGATTTTAAAGGAACCCTTCTTTTTACTTCCCGTGACCACGAGTTAACTCAAACCGTTGCAAACAGGATCATTGAATTAACACCTAGAGGATATATCGATAAGCTAATGACTTACGATGAATATATTCGTGATGAAGGCGTTAAGCAATTGCAAGAAGAACTTTACAAAAGTTAACAACTTCAATCAACATATTAAGCCTACAGATCGGAGATCAGTTCTCCTATTTGTAGGCTTTTTTATTATAAGTAAATTAATCTCCTTCATAAAGAACAGTGGTTAAACAGTGGTCAAACAGTGGTTGAACAGTGGTCAGACAGTCCTATTGCCACTGTTTAACTACAGTACATCCTCTGTTTAACGAGTGTTTATCCAGTAGCAGAATGGGAAGAATGAATAGGGAGTTGGATTTAAATCAAAAAAGAAAGGCCAACTATATAAATAGTTGGCCTTTCTTACAAGAATATATTAGAGATATCTTATAGTTGTTTGTCGAGTTTTTCTGCTAGAACCGATTTTGGAACTGCACCAATTTGTTTGTCAACAATTTCTCCATCTTTGAAAAACAATAATGCAGGAATATTACGAATTCCGAATTTCATTGATACTTCAGGGTTGTTGTCTACGTCTACTTTACCAATTACTGCTTTTCCTTGATATTCATTCGATAGTTCTTCCACAACAGGCCCTACCATACGGCAAGGACCACACCATTCAGCCCAAAAATCCACTAATACTGGCTTGTCTGCTTTCAATACAACTTCCTCGAAGTTGCTGTCTGTGATTTCAATAGTCATAGTTTTTTATTTACGTAGTGATATTTCTTATTAACAAGATACAAATATATTACTTCAAATACCTTACCAAAGTATATATCTGCAATTCTGACACTAGTTCAACCTAAAGTTTTTTACGTTCATTTTTTTCAAGCCCTCAATAAAATCATTATCCGGATTTATTCGAATGTTTTTAGAAGGCATATCCAATCGGATTTCGTCTTCATAATCTAGGATTTTAAATTTCAATTCGCAATTTTTCAACCCTTCGCTCTCTGCATTCCTTTCTACTAACTCTTTTAAACCCATCATGAAACCAGGTGAGATTTCATTTAATGAAAGCTGAATAGTAACACACTTAGCTAATTTATCACGAAGCTCATCCAAAAGCATAATATTCAATAACTTTAACTCCCAATTATCCTTTTGTCCGAAGCGCTCCCTTATTGTTGCCCTTAATTGTAAGAAATAGCCTTCATTTAAAAAGCTTCTAAACTTAACATATTCTTCACCAAACACAGCAATCTCATAGGAATCAGTATAATCTTCAAAAACGAAGATACCAAATGGTTTACCATTACGCGTAGTGCGATGTTGTACCGAAGAAACCAAACCTCCTATTAATATTTCCTTATTCTTTATCTTACTAAAAGCCTCTACTATTTCATCATCTACGCTCTCCCCTTTTATTTTATCGATCAAACGCAACTGTTCTACTTTATCCGGACAAAAATAATCCATTTCAACGCGATAATTATCCAATGGGTGGCCCGTTAGATAAATACCAATTACATCTTTTTCATATTTCAATTTAACAATTAAATCCCAATCATCACATTCTGATAAAGTTGGTTCCGGAATATCAGCATCGGTAGTTCCTCCAAAAAGAGACATAGCAGAACTACTTTCATTATGTTGAAAATCGTTGGTGTATTTTACTAAGCGATCAATACCAGTATGTGCAGTGCCTGGTGGAATGAAAAAGAACTGTGCACGATGTAAATTAAAACAATCGAAGGCGCCGCTATATACTAAATTTTCATATACTTTTTTACTAACTGTTCGGGAGTTTACCCTTCGTGCAAAGTCGTAGATACTGGTGTAAGGCCCATTCTCTTTCCTCTCTTCAATAATGCTTTCTACCGCTTTATCTCCAACTCCTTTAATACCCGAAAGACCAAAGCGAATCTCCTTTTTCTTATTCACATTAAAACGCAAATCAGATTCATTTACATCAGGACCTAGAACCATCACGCCAATTTTGCGGCACTCTTCCATGAAAAATGAGATCTTTTCCATGTTGTTCTGGTTATTAAGCACGGCTGCCATATACTCAGATGGGTAATGAGCTTTTAAATAAGCAGTTTGATAAGCCACAAAAGCATAACAGGTAGAATGCGACTTATTAAAAGCATAAGAAGCAAAAGCTTCCCAGTCAGTCCAAACCTTTTCTAAAATCTTAGCATCATGACCCTTCTTTTTAGCATTTTCAATAAACTGCGGTTTCAGTTTATCCAACATATAGCGGTCTTTCTTACCCATCGCCTTTCTCAAGACATCGGCATCGCCTTTAGAGAAGCCTGCTAATTTCTGTGATAAAAGCATCACCTGTTCTTGATAGACCGTAATTCCGTAGGTATCTGACAGATACTCTTCCATATCAGCCAAATCATAACTTACTATCTCTCTGCCGTGCTTTCTTTTGATATAGCTGGGAATATAATCCATAGGTCCCGGACGATACAAGGCATTCATAGCAATCAAATCTTCGAACTTATCAGGTTTTAGCTCTCTAAGATATTTCTGCATTCCATCACTTTCAAACTGGAAAGTTCCGTTTGTATCTCCACGTTGGTAAAGCTCGAAAGTAGCCAGGTCATCCAATGGGATATCATCAATAACAATATCTATATTGTAGTTCTGCTTAATTAAAGAAAGTGCATTCTTAATAATGGTAAGGGTTTTTAATCCCAGGAAGTCCATCTTAATTACACCGGCATCTTCAATTACCCGACCATCGTATTGTGTGATTAATAAATTAGATTCCTTAGAAGTGGAGACCGGAATAATATTAGTCAAATCTTCAGGTGCGATAATAATTCCAGCAGCATGAATCCCTACATTTCGAACAGATCCTTCTAAAATAAGAGCCTCTTTCAGAACCTTTCCAGGCATACTATTTAGATTCGCATGAAATTCCTGAAGCTTTTGAATATTTTCAAAATCCTGGCCATAGTTCTGTTTAATCTCTTGAGGAGATAATGATATGACTTTATTCAGGTTTGTTCCTGGTCTGTCAGGTACAAGTTTTGCAAGAGCATTTGACTCACTTAAAGGAAAATCCAATACTCTGGCAACGTCTTTTATACTACTTTTAGCAGCCATTGAACCATAGGTAATAATTTGTGCGACCTGGTTTTTACCATATTTGTCAACCACATAATCAATTACTTTCTGCCTGCCTTCATCATCAAAATCCGTATCAATGTCGGGCATGGACTTCCGATCCGGATTTAAGAAACGCTCAAAAAGCAGGTTATATTTAATAGGGTCAATATTAGTAATACCGATACAATAAGCTACTACAGAACCGGCAGCAGACCCTCTACCAGGACCAATAAAAACTCCTAAGTCTCTGCCTGCCTTTATAAAATCTGCAACTATTAAAAAATAGCCGGCGAATCCCATTGTTTTGATCGTGAAAAGCTCAAAATCTATTCGCTCCTGAACTTCAGGGACAATATCTTTATAACGGCCCTTCGCTCCTAAATAGGTCAAATGTCTTAGGTATTCCCATTGATTCTCTTTATCTGACTCAGGCCCCTTATGAATCCTATATTCCTCAGGAATAGGAAAATTGGGGAGCATGATATCCCTTTTTAGCTGAAGAGTTTCAATCTTATCTACAATTTCATTTGTATTATCTACAGCTTCGGGTATGTCGTGAAAAAGGCTCGACATCTCTGCCTGGGTCTTGAAGAAGAACTGATCATTGGGGAAACCAAAACGATATCCCTTACCGCCTTCTTCATCGGTCGCAATGGGTGTACTTTGCAAATCACCTGTATTAACACATAATAAAATATCATGTGCATTTGAATCTTCCTGATCTACATAATGAGAATCATTGGAACAGATCATTTTAACCTGGTACTTTTTAGCAAATTTCAAAAGCACCGCATTTACCTTTTCCTGTTCGGGAAGATTATGCCTTTGAAGTTCAATATAAAAATCTTCGCCAAACAGATCTAACCACCACTTAAACTCTTCCTCCGCTTCCTCTTCAGATTTATTTAAGATATATTGAGGAACTGTAGCTCCAAGACAGCAGGTAGTTGCTATTAATCCTTCATGATATTTTAAAATTAGCTCTCTATCGATACGAGGCCATTTACTATACACACCTTCTATATAACCCAATGAGCATAATTTTACCAGATTTTTGTATCCTTGAGGGTTTTTTGCTAACATTAACTGATGATAGCGTTTGTCTTTTTTCTCTTTTGTGAATTGCTTGATATGTCGATTTTCAACTACATAAAATTCACAACCTACGATGGGTTTAATTCCATGTTTTGAAGCTTCAGCAACAAATTTAAAAACTCCAAACATATTACCATGGTCGGTAATAGCCATCGCTTTCATACCATCATTTGTAGCTTTTTTAAACATCCTGCCTATATCAGCAGCACCATCTAAAAGAGAAAACTGTGTGTGGACATGTAAGTGAGAAAAACTTGGCATAGCTAAGAAATTGTTGAGCTACCAAAGATACGGATTTAGAACATGTGTCGAAACCTTAGTTTTCCACCAATTAATTATATTTGCCGATAACCTTGTTTCCAAAATTTAAAACTATTTTTGAAAAAATCCGTTTAATTAATGTTATAACATAATAAGGCCAGATCCATTGAAGAGATTTACTAGAATTTCGTTGAAAATAGTTTTGTGGTTATTAGGATCAATTATCGGATTGATCCTACTTGTTTTCGTTTTAATTAATATTCCAGCTGTCCAAAATTTTGTTGTTCAAAAAGTAGTTTCTTACCTTGAAACTAAGATTGAAACTCAAGTAGATATAAAAAGAGTCTCTTTAAAACTTCCAAAGCTATTGGTTTTAGAAGGCGTCTATTTCGAAGATCAGGCAAGAGATACTTTACTAGCTGGAGACACTTTATTGGTTGATATCAGTTTATTAAAATTATTAAATAATAAAGTAGAGATCAACGAGTTAGATTTCAGAGGCATTACTGCAAACATCAATCGAACTCTTCCGGACAGTGCCTTTAATTTCGACTATATAATCAGAGCATTTACAACTGAACAGGTAGAAGAAGAATCACAAGATACTACATCAGCAATGGCATTTTCTATCGATAAGATCAATCTGGATAGAATTCAATTGCGCTATAACGATGAAATTGTTGGAACAAATGCTGATTTCTATTTAGGTCATCTGGATACAAGAATTAAGACCTTCGATCTTCAGAATATGTCTTTCGAGATTCCAAAATTGATTATCAATGGAATTAACACGAAAGTGAAACAATGGAAAGTAGCAACAGAAGAAGATATTCCATCAACTGATGATCTGGGTGTTGAGAGAGCAACCGGTGCGGAAGTAGGATTACCGGATCTAAAACTCGGGAATGCTGAACTTTCAAACATCAATATTGTGTATGAAGACGAGGCCTCAGCAATGAATGCACAGGTTAAGTTTAATTACCTGGCCGTTGATTTTAAAAATCTTGATTTAAGAAAAGAAATAATTGAGATCAATAAAATTAATCTAAAAGACTCTGAATCTAAATTAGTATTTGAAAAGCCAGCTTCAAATACAACCACAGAAGCTGATACAAGTCAGGAACAATCCATGAATTGGATAGTCTCCGCAGGAGCAATTAACCTGGAGAATACCAACGTTAAATATGATGACAATGCTAGTCCGAAAATAAATAAAGGATTAGATTATGCTCATTTGGATTTATCAAATCTGAACCTGAATCTTAAAGAGCTTTATTTCTCAATGGATTCGATTCAAGGAAATCTTGAAGGTCTAAACTTTAAAGATCAGAGCGGATTGGAAATCAATAAACTGGAAACTAAATTCACTTATACAAATTCACGAATTCTATTAAATGATCTGCTTCTTCAAACTCCAAATACTTTATTAAGTGATCATGTTGAAATAGGATATCCTTCGCTTAAAGCATTAAGTGAAAACCCTGAACTTATGACACTGGATGTGAATTTAAAAGACGGTGTTTTAGGGATGAAGGACATTATGCTGTTGGTACCTACTCTTGATACGATGGAAGTAATGAAGCCTTTAGTTGACCGCACTTTTAAAGTCGACGCTAATTTAAAGGGATCTTTAAGCAATTTAACTATTTCCAAATTAGTGGTAAGTACATTAAACGACACGTATTTGAATGTTTCTGGAAATGTTAAAAATGCGATGGATCCTGAAAAATTACTTGTTGATCTGAACATCGCAAACTTAAGAACGAGTAGTAGAGACATCAGTCGTTTAGTGGCTAAAAGCATGCTTCCTGATGACATAGAAATTCCTTCATCAATCCAGATACGTGGAAAAGTTAAAGGTGGCATAAATAATTTCAATACCAATATGGTTCTGAATTCTTCAGCAGGAAATGCGACTCTAATTGCCAACTATAAAGCCAGCAGAGATACGAGCTACCTAGCTAATGTTAACATACAAAATTTAGATGTAGGCAGCTTTCTTAAAAACGACACAACCTTTGGTAAAATAAGCTTTTCTGCCGATGTAAAAGGAGTAGGCCTAAACCCAAGAAATATGGTAGCTGAAGGCCAAGCAAATTTAATAAGTGCTGAAGTTATGGGATATACTTATAGCGACATCAACCTTGATTTCCAAGCTGACAATGGTGACTTACTTGCAAACTTAACAAGCATCGATACTAATCTAGCCTTAACAATGGATGCTAAAGCTACGTGGAAAGAAAAATATCCTGAATTATTGATGAATATGACTATCGATAGCATCAATTTAAAGAACCTAAATCTAACGCAGGATGATATCCGTTATCATGGACAAGTAGAGGCAGATTTAGCTACTGCTGATCCGGATTTCTTAAATGGTGATATAAACATTGTGAACTCCCTGTTTTCATATAATGGAGAACGCTATGCTTTAGATAGTATACGTTTTTCTTCTGAGGCGACAGATTCCTTGAAAATAATCGGTTTGGAATCAGAGTTCTTGAATGCCAATATCTATGGACAGTATAAATTAACGCAACTATCAACAGCTATTCAGGATGTGATCCGAACTTACTATAATCCCACAAATACAGTAGACACAACTACATACGATCCTCAAAATTTTGAGTTCAATGCAGAAGTAACACGGTCACCATTGATTCAGAAAATGGCACCTGACTTAATTGAGATGGAGCCATTAACGCTATTCGGTAACTTCACAAGTGAAGAAAAATCAATCAATGCGCGTATCGGTGCTTCCCATATTTTATATGATGGCACTCTAATCGATGGTGTAAGTTTTGATATTAATACCGCAGACACAACCTTATTTTATGCAGGAACTATAGGAGAAATCAATATCTCGAATATTGAGCTTATTAATACGTTAATCAGTGGAAATGTTAAGGATAGTAAAGTGGATGCTGGTTTGTGGATTAAAGATTCAGTAGATAAAGAACAATATCACCTGGGTGCACAAATGCTTGCAGAGGATAATAACTTCATTTTTAATTTAAAACCGGATGGCCTGATCCTTAATTATGATCAATGGGATATCAATCCTGAGAATAGTATTCTTTTTGGCGATCAAGGAATCTTAGCACATCAGTTTATTTTACAAAACGAGAACCAACAACTAAGCTTAACATCGAAAGACTCGGTACTTAACTCACCTATTGATGTTCAGTTCTCCAACTTCAGAATAGAAACATTTACTAAATTTATAGAAAGTAATACGCTTAAATTAGGGGGCGGTATTAATGGGGACGCTACGATAGATCGTCTGGAAAGCTCTCCTACTTTTGTATCTGATTTAACGGTAAATGATTTTTATTTCGCAAATGATACAATAGGGAATATAAACCTTAAAGTAGATAATTTACGGGAGAACATATTCGCTACCGATATTACAATCAGTGGATTTGGCAATGATGTAAACTTAAAAGGAGATTATATATCACCGCCAAATCAAAAGTCAACAATGGACTTCATATTAAACATGAATCAACTTAATATGAGCACACTGGAAGCCTTCTCTTTTGGATCAATACGACAAACAAGTGGATTTATAAATGGTCAGTTAGCTGTTACAGGTTCACCTGATGCGCCTCGTATTAACGGTGAATTACTATTTAATGATGCTGAACTGAACGTCTCAATGTTGAATGCTGATTTTATCTTAGATAATGATGCAATAACATTTAACGATGACGGGATACAGATTTCCAATTTTTCTATTGCTGATAGCGTAGGAAACCAAGCAGTGATAGATGGAATGGTGCGAACAAAAACCTATACAGACTTTACGTTTGATCTTGATTTAAACGCCGATAACTTCCAGGTGTTAAATTCAACAAATACAGATAATGATTTATTCTATGGCCAACTGTTTTTGAACAGTGATTTACGTATTACCGGTACTATGGAAAGTCCACAGGTCAACGGATCTTTAAGGGTGAATGACAATACCAAAATGACTATTGTTGTTCCTGACGATAATCCGGGAATAACAGAGCGGGAAGGCATTGTTGAATTTGTGAATAAAAGAGATCTTAATAGTGATAAGCTATTTGCAAAAAGAGATACGGCTCTTACAAAAACCGTTGCCGGATTAGATGTTTCTGTAAACATTGATGTTGACCCTGACGCTGAATTTACTGTTATAATTGATCCGGGAACCGGAGATGCCTTATTTATCAAGGGTACTGCACAATTAAATGCAGGAATTGACCCGGGTGGTAACATCTCCTTAGCAGGAACTTATGAGGTTGAAGAAGGAAGCTACGAATTATCATTCAATATGTTAAAAAGGAAATTCAACTTCAAGAAAGGAAGTACAATTACCTGGAATGGCGAATTGATGTCTGCTGATTTAAATATAACTGCGGCTTATGATATCAATGCAGCTCCTATCGATTTATTGGAAAATCAGCTTGGTGGTAGAAACTCTAATTATTACAAACAAAAAATACCTTTTGAAGTAAACTTAATTCTGACCGGAGAAATGTTAAAACCAAACATCTCATTCGATATTAATTTACAAGAAGAAAATACCGGCGTTTCTCAAGATGTTACCAGCCTTGTAAATACCCGGTTAGCCCAAGTAAGAGAGAATGAATCTGAACTGAACAAACAGGTATTTGCTTTAATTGTATTAGGAAGATTTGTAGCGGAAAATCCATTCTCCAGTGCTGCCGGCGGAAGCGTTGAATCTATGGCCAGAAACTCTGTTAGTGAATTGTTAAGTGCACAGCTTAATAGCTTAGCAGGAGATCTGATTGCCGGAGTAGAATTAAATTTTGATCTTCAATCAACAGATGATTATAGTACGGGAAGTTTAGAAAATCGGACAGATTTAAATGTAGGAGTTTCAAAACGACTCTTAAATGATCGTTTAAAAGTTACCGTGGGCTCTAACTTTGAGATTGAAGGTGGTGGACAACCAGGCAGGAAACCAAGTAATATTGCAGGAGATATTGCCGTAGAATATCAATTATCTAAAGATGGCAGATATTTTTTACGAGCTTTTAGAAAGAACGATTATGAAGTGACCCTTCAAGGACAGGTGATTGAAACCGGAATTGGTTTTAACATTAATATGGATTATGATAAATTTAAAGAGCTATTTATGAATGCCGACAAGCTACAAGAATATCATAAACAGATTGAAGAACGAAAACGTAAAGAGCTATTAAAGCTTTCGGAACCGGGCGAGGGAAAAGACAACTCCGGTATCATACAATTTAAGGAGAAAGGAGAATCTAATGACTAATAAAACAGCATGCTATTTCCTTTTTTTACTATGTACGTTTGCTCTATTAAGCTCTTGCAGCAATATCAAATATCTAAAAGAGGGTGAAATACTTTATGTAAAAGGAAAAGTTGAATTACAACCTGATACATCCTTTCCGAAGAAATACATAAAACCTTTAGAAGAGAACTTAGAAGGAAATTTAAGACCTCAACCTAATTCCAGTATCCTAGGCCTTCGGCCAAAACTGTTTCTTTACAATATTGCAGGAAACCCTCCCAGTGAGAAAGGTTTGAGAGGCTGGTTAAAATATAAAGTTGGTGAACCACCTGTTTTATTGAGTGATGTAAACAGGCCTTATAATGAGGATCTGCTTAGAAATCGTTTGGAAAATTTTGGATTCTTTAACGCAGAAGTTAGTTCAGATACTACCATTAAAAACAAAAAGGCTACCGTAACATACTTCGCCACACCTCATACAAATTATAAGATTAAAGAAGTCTTCTTTGAGTTGGACAGTACTGATTTTGGAAAAATAATTGCCGGCTCTAAAGAAAAATCTCTTTTACAACCTGGCAATCCTTATAATTTAGATGTTATTATCAATGAAAGGAATCGCATTGATAATGAACTAAAAGAACAAGGATATTATTACTTTAATCCGGATCATTTATTAGTTCAGGTTGATAGTACAATCGGTAACCATCAGGTCAACTTATATGTAACCGTAAAAGATGAGGCACCGGATATGGCTCTTCATCCCTACTATATTAATAACATTTATATATTCCCGGATTATAGTTTGCAACAAGGCGATTACCAACTTGGGATTGCCACTGATAGTACGTATCGGGGTTATCATATTATAGATCCTGAACATACATACAGAGAACGTGCGATTATTCGTCCGATGTCTTTTAATAAAGGGGATCTTTATAGCCGAACCAATCATACAAGATCTATCTCCCAACTTATAGGTATGGGAACTTTTAAATTTGTAAAGAATAATTTTGTCCCTGTTGATTCTGCAAACAGTAACTTGCTAGATGTATATTATTACTTAACCCCACAACCTGTAAAATCCATCCACTTTGAAATACTTGGAAAAACAGCTTCGGTATATAATGGATCAGATGCAAGCTTAAGCTGGCTTCATCGCAATGCTTTTAAAGGAGCAGAGCAATTACGTCTTTCCGTTTTTGGCGGTTATGAGTTTCAGACAGGTGGGAATGTGAATTTAAATTCAAGCTTTTATCGCTATGGTGTAGAAGCAAGCCTTACTTTTCCAAAAATAGTCTCTCCGTTTAGCTGGAGTCCAACCAAACGTTATGTTCCTCATACGACAATTAAAACGAGATACGAATTACTGAATCGTACACATGCATATAATTTAAATTCAATGACATTTAATTTTAACTATGCATGGCGGGAAAACATTAGAAAAGAGCATTCCTTAGACTTATTAGAAGTTGCTTATGTACGATCTGGAAGTATAAGCCCAGAATATGAATTAGAATTAGAACAAAATCCGAATTTAAGACATGCTATCGAAAAGCAGTTTATTATAGGCCCTAATTACGTTTTTACGTTTACCAATACAATGGAACAGCAACGTAAGAACACAATGTATTTAAGAGCAGGGCTAGATTTATCCGGAAACATTCTTGGATTGATCAATGGTGCTAATTACAATGAAGGCAAAGTCTATAATTTTCTGAACGCACCCATTGCACAGTATATCAGAACAGAAGCAGACTTTAGAAATTATACGAAAGTAGGGTTAGGTTCAGAAATTGCAGCACGTGCCATGGTTGGATTTGGATATGCTTATGGCAATTCTAAAGCCATGCCTTACATCAAACAATTCTATGCAGGTGGGCCAAATAGTCTGCGGGCATTCAGGGCTCGTACCGTTGGGCCTGGCTCCTACCAGGCTGAGACAATTGGAGAAGGAAACTTTGTTCCGGATATGACAGGTGACATAAAGATTGAATTAAATGCTGAGTATCGTAAAAAGCTAGTTAGCATTGTTCATGGTGCTGCATTTGTTGATGCAGGAAACATTTGGCTCCTGAACGAAGATGAAAATAAACCCGGTGCAAAATTCAGTAAAAACTTCTTAAGTGAAATGGCAGTTGGCGCTGGCGTAGGGCTCAGGTTTGATCTAACCTTTCTTGTATTACGAACTGACTTAGCTATCCCGCTTCGGATACCTTATCTACCAAAAGGAGACCGATGGGTTTTAGATAAAATTGATCTGGGTGATAAAGAATGGAGAAAAAACAATTTGATCTTTAACTTAGCAATAGGATATCCATTCTAACGTCTTTTGATAATTTCTACTTTTATTTTTATATTGCCTAAATAACCAAAGCAGGTTAATTATAAAAAATACATTTATAACCATTAGGTAATATGAAAATAACCGTAGTAGGTGCTGGAGCTGTTGGCGCAACCACCGCAGACAATATTGTAAGAAGAGAATTGGCCGAAGAAGTAATTCTTTTAGATATTAAAGAAGGTTTTTCAGAGGGAAAAGCTCAGGATATTTCTCAATCAGCAGCCCTTTTAGGGTTTGATACTCGTATTCAGGGTGTAACGAATGATTACAGCAAAACTGCAGGTTCAACAGTAGCCGTTATTACATCAGGCATTCCTCGTAAACCTGGAATGACACGAGAAGAATTAATTGGAACCAATGCCAACATTGTTAAAAATGTAGCTGAAAACTTAATAAAATACTCTCCTGATATAATCCTTGTTATTGTATCCAATCCGATGGATACGATGACCTATTTAGCTTTAAAATCTACAGGTATTCCTAAGAATCGAATCATCGGTATGGGAGGGACTTTAGATTCAGCTCGTTTTCGCTATCAACTAAGTCAAAAACTTTCAGCATCACCTGCTGATCTAAATGCAATTGTTATTGGTGGACATGGCGACACAACTATGATTCCTCTTATCAAACATGCAACCTGGAATAGCATACCCGTAACTAATTTCCTAACTGCAGAACAGCAAAGCGAAATTGTAAGTGCTACCATGGTTGGTGGAGCTACGCTAACAAAACTCATTGGCACCTCTGCATGGTACGCTCCGGGAGCCTCAAGTGCTGCTGTTGTAGAAAGTATTGTACGAGATCAAAAGAAGTTATTTACTGCTTCAGTTTATCTTGAAGGTGAATTTGATCAACATGATATCAGCTTGGGAGTTCCTATCGTTATTGGTAAAAATGGTGTAGAAAAGATCTTGCCTTTAACATTGGATGAGGAAGAGAAAGCAGCTTTTCAAAAAAGTGCAGAAGCTGTAAGAACAATGAATAACATCTTAAAAGATACCGGGGTTATATAAATATGATAAAAATACCCTTGACTTTATTGAATTTACAAGACGATGGCTTCCATTTACTTATGGAAGTCATTGTTTTTAATCAGTCATTTAAAGCTGTTTTAGATACAGGAGCTTCCAAAACTGTTTTCGATAAAACAACCATGGAAAGGCATATCAACCCAGAACTGCTAAAACTTTCTGATCAACTGTCAACTGGTTTAGGTACCAAATCAATGGAAAGTTACATTCTCAATATCCCGGATCTCCAGATCGGTGAATTACACCTCAAAAGTTATGAAGTTGCTGTTTTAGATTTATCAACAATCAACTTTGCCTACGAACAAATTGAACAAGAGCCAATAATTGGAGTAATCGGAGGAGACTTACTATTTAAATACCATGCGATTATCAACTACAAAAAAAGCATCTTAACTTTAAATATAGATGAAGTTAATTCCTTAAGTCTATAGGATACGTTTCATCGTAACTTCCTTTGTTTGAGCTACAACCAAAGGTACTCGTTCTACGGTTACAAAACTCGAATCAAGTCCGAAACCTTTTTCATCAGAAAGACTGAGTCTCCTTAAAACATTATAAATATCGATTACAATTCTTTTAATGAAGCTTAGATCATTGGATCTGGAGATCACTTTCTGCAATACAACGAATTTAAAATCGCCCACAAGCCCGTACTTCTTTAAGGTAGGATATTGACTGGTAATATCAATCTCTTTATTCTTGACCATATCCTCTATCACTTTTCGCAGCAATAAACTAATTCGTTGCTCAACACGGAATCCCAGCCTGAAATCAATTCTGATCAGTTTTCTATCTATAAGTTGCGTTACCTTATATTCATTAGTAAACGGTTCATCAGTCACATCAACGTGAGCTAACCAGTAAACATCAGCCCGCTTAGGTTTTTTCTGCAATATTGAATACATGATCTTCGATTCAATTTCAGAACTAAAATTAGCTGAAGTTAGATAAACCAATTGTGATGCATATCTAGGAACCGAATCATCTTCACTCAGCTCCTTTAAAATAGGATAATAGTGCTCAATATCAACAAAGCGCACAAAATCATTTTTAATTTTCCTGGCCCACCACCAACTCACCATAATAATAAACAAGAAGGCACTTAATATGATTGTTAACCATCCGCCATGAACAATTTTCACTCCATTACTTATAAGCAGAATCAATTCCATGCTTATGAAAATTCCGAAGAATAAAAAGACAAGATATTTAGGTAAATGCTTTTTCGACAAATAGAATGTCATCAAGATAGTGGTCATCAAAAATGTTATATTAATAGCCAAGCCATAGGCGGCTTCCATATTTCGAGACTCCTTAAATATAAGAACTACGATCATACAGCCAATCCAAAGAATAAAATTAATGGAAGGCACATATAATTGGCCTTTTTGGTTACTAGGATAGTTAATCCGGACCTTTGGCCATATATTAAGTCTAACTGCTTCTGATATCAATGTAAACGAGCCTGAAATCATAGCCTGGCTTGCTATAATTGCAGCTACCGTTGCAATTCCAATCCCGAACATTAAGAACCAATCCGGCATGATTAAATAGAACGGATTCTGATAATTAAGCTTTAAACCCTGATGCTGTAAAAGCCATACTCCTTGTCCAAAATAATTTAGAAGTAAACAAGCTTTAACAAATATCCAGCTAACCCGAATATTCGAACGTCCACAATGTCCTAAATCAGAATATAATGCTTCTGCCCCCGTTGTACATAGAAAAACAGCTCCCAGAATTAGCCAGGCATTCGGATAGTTAATTAATATATTATAAGCATAATATGGATTGATGGCTTTGAACACTTCAGGTTGATCCATTACATATGCCAGGCCCAAAACTCCCATGGTACTAAACCATATAAACATTAAGGGTCCAAAAACACGCCCCACGATCGATGTTCCAAAACGCTGGATAAGAAATAGAAATGAAATAATAACAATTACAATGGGTACGGTAGGAAGATTAGGAAAATAAATATTCAATCCTTCAATTGCAGAGGAAACAGTAATAGGAGGTGTAATCATTCCATCTGCTAAAAGGGAGGCTCCGCCTATCATTGCCGGAAAAATCAACCATGCTGCTCTCCTTTTCACTAGTGTATATAACGAAAAGATTCCACCTTCACCCTTATTATCTGCCCTTAAAACTATCAATACGTATTTAACGGTTGTTTGAAGTGTTAGTATCCAGAAAATACAGGAAAGGCCGCCTAATATTAAATCAGAGGAGATTATATTATCACCAACAATTGCTTTAAAAACATATAGCGGAGAGGTACCAATGTCGCCAAAAATTATCCCTAAGCTAATTAATAAGCCTGCTGAACTTAGTTTATGTAAACTTCTAGGTTTCTCCAAAACTTTTATTATATTTCCCGCAAATGTAGGTATTCCTAAAACATATACAATAGTAATTTGTTGGGATTTACGAAAGCAATAAACCACCAACGTATCTACTTGTTAAAAATTGTTAAAAGACGTATCTTTATTGTAAAATATAGTGAATTCAAAGAATAATGTTATACTTTTGTTATAGCAAATAGCTTATGAAGAAGAACATCTACTTTTTTCTTGTATTCGTTTTAAGTATCAGTACCCTGCTAGGCACTGCGGGCAATAGTTTTGCCCTGATTCAGGCATCAATTGCAGATACTCTTAAAACAAAAGAAGTAGGTGGAAAGTTGGTAGATACCCGCACTGACAAGCCAAAAGATAATCTTATTGTCTTTAAACCATTTGCACCTTATACCCCCTATCTTAAAGCAAACAATACAGAAAATATTAAGACATTAAGTAATGTTAAAGTATTTCCAAATCCTGTATCAGGTCAAATCAACCTATCGTTTAAGCTAAGTAAAGACATCAACGTTTCTATTAAAATCATGGATGCTTTAGGGAATGAAATTAACACGTTACTCTCTCAGCGATTAGCAGAAGGAGACCAGACACATACTTTCAACCTGAACAGCAACCTTAAGAGCGGATTCTATTTCATTCGCATTATGGCGGGCACAGAAACGATTGTAAAAAGAATACAGATTTTATAATAATCCTTTGTTCAACATTGAGTACCTTTAGCAGAATGCTCTTGTTATTCAGCTGAATGTTAAACTCTCCACAAATCTTATTTCTATGAAAATTATTGCAGTTGGTCGCAATTACATTGAGCATGCAAATGAATTAAAAAACGCAATTCCCAGCGAACCTTTGATTTTCCTAAAACCTGACACTGCCCTCCTAAAAGACAATGAAGATTTCTATTATCCGGATTTCTCAAAAGACATCCATTATGAACTGGAATTAGTTTTACGCATTTGTAAAGAAGGCAAGCATGTTACAGAGAAATTTGCAGCTAATTATTACGATCAGATCGGCTTAGGAGTTGATTTTACAGCTCGTGATATTCAACAAAAACATGCAGAAAAGGGACTACCATGGGAATTGGCAAAGGGGTTCGATCATTCTGCACCCATCTCTAAAATGATCTCGAAAGAAGAGTTTCCTGACCTCTATAATCTTAACTTCTTTCTGGATAAAAATAATGAAAGAGTACAGCACGGGAATACAAGTAAATTAATTTTCTCTTTTGAAAAGGTAATCTCCTTTGTTTCCCAATACATTACGCTAAGAAAAGGTGATTTAATTTTCACAGGAACTCCGGCGGGAGTTGGACCTGTTCAGGTTGGAGATCATTTAGTTGGATTTCTTGAAGAAAGAAAATTATTAGATTTCCGTATTAAATAACACCTTGTGTTACAACAATGCTTACGACCACTCCTGGTTAAATCTTAAGAATAACACATTCACATGAAAGGATCACTTACTCTACTTCTTATATTATTTATATCGATAGCTTCTGCACAAAAACCTGAAAGAACTTTTCCTCAAAATTACTTTCGACCACCTCTCGATCTGGCGCCTCAGGCATCCGGCAGTTTCGGAGAACTTCGTGCAAATCATTTTCATACCGGTACAGATTACCGGACCAATCAACGCGAAGGTTACCCAGTTTATGCAGTTGCAGATGGTTTCATTTCAAGAGCACGCGTTCAAATTGGTGGAGGAGGCAATGCTTTATACATTGATCACCCTAATGGTTATACAAGCGTATACATGCATTTGCAAAAGTTTAACAATACGATTGCTGCCACTGTTAAAAATAAACAATACGAAGTTCAGCAATTTGATGTAGACTTCTCGCCGGGGAAAAATGTTATTCAGGTAAAGAAAGGGGATGTTATTGCATATTCAGGAAATACCGGTGGTTCAGCTGGCCCTCATCTCCATTTCGAATTAAGAGATACTAAAAGTGAAGAGACAATCAACCCTCAATTATTTGGTTTAACGATTCCAGATGCCGTCCCTCCCACTATTACCGGCTTTACCGTATTCCGGCTTGGAGAAGCTCCATTCTCAGAAAATACTCCTCGTGAACATCTTCAAATTACAGGAAGTAATGGAAAATACCGTTTATCTTCTGGAAACGTAATCGCTGTAAATGGAAATACTGGCTTTGGTATTGCGGCGGTTGACAGGACCTCTGCTTCTGCAAATCAGAATGGGATATATTCTATCGAACTTTCATTAGACGGCAATACGATATACCATTCGGCATTTACAGGCCTTTTCTTTAATCACAATCGTGCCTTAAACTCATATATTGACTTTGCAACCTATATATTTAAAGGTCAGCGAATACAAAAAAGCTTTGTTGAACCGGGAAACCCACTAACAATCTATAGTAACTTAGTAAATAATGGATTAATTGATATAAGAGATGACAAGGTTCACGAGATGTTATACGAGGTAAAGGATATAAAAGGGAATACAAGTTCTCTGTCTTTTTCTGTCCAATATGCTCCATCCTTACTAGTTGAACAACATTTAAAGAGCGGAACATCTCTGCTTCCCTATAACAAAGTCAATATTATTAAGAAGGAAGACATTCTCATTGATATCCCAGCCAATTCTTTATATAGCGACTTAAACTTCTTATATTCAAAATCAGCCAAACCAGCAGGCGGGTTCTCTGAGGTTCACCATATACATAACAGGATGATACCTCTTCATAGTTCATATACTCTTAGCATAAAGGCTAATCCCGAGCTAACGCCTGATCTCCAAAGCAAAGCATTGTTTATAAACAGTCGTGGATTTTCTGCTGGGGGCACTTACAAAGACGGATATGTAACAGGAAATGTGCTGGAATTTGGAAATTTCTATATTGGTATTGACACACAAGCACCTGTTATTCGTCCTCTGAATATAAGTGAAAACAAAGTTATGACGGGTATCTCTCAGATTAATTTAAAAATATCTGATAATTTATCCGGAATAAAATCTTTTAATGGATATATTGACGGCCATTGGGTTTTAATGCAATATGATGCTAAAACAGCTTCACTATGGCATACCTTTGAATCAGGTTTAACAAAAGGGAAACACACATTCAAACTTGTAGTAAAAGACGCAAAAGATAATGAACGTATTTACCAGGTAAACTTTAGTCGATAAATTTAAACAACATGGAAGAATTAAAAGTTGGAGATAAAGCTCCGGACTTTAAAGCAACGAATCAAGCAAGTGAAACTATTTCATTAGCTGATTTCAGTGGAAAAAAACTTATTCTATATTTCTACCCAAAAGACAATACACCGGGATGCACGACCGAATCATGCAATTTCCGTGATAATTATCAAAGTTTGATTCATAAGGGTTTTGAAGTCGTAGGTGTTAGTATTGATAGTGAAGCTTCACATCAGCGATTTACAAAAAAACATGATTTGCCATTCAACCTATTAGTTGATGAAGACAAAAAGATGGTTCAGGACTATCAGGTTTGGGGAGAAAAAAACCTATATGGAATGAAATACATGGGTACAAAAAGAACCACGTTTGTAATCAATGAATCAGGAATTATAGAACATATAATTACCAAAGTAAAGAACAAAGAAGCAAGCCAACAGATACTTGATCTATACGAATCTGTTTAGTTTTTGCGAATCCGTTCACAATACTTAACTTTAGCGACATAAATTTAGGATAACCCAATATAAATGAGTGCAGATATTAAAAAATTAGAGAGCATTTCATCACAGATCAGACGTGATGTTGTGCGCATGGTACATGGATGCAGTTCAGGCCATCCGGGAGGATCTTTAGGATGTACCGATTACTTTACGGCTT
>Ga0160433_100352_pt1 | contig 27074 bp, 21 predicted proteins | sample HID1972K_E0MG_FD_108235 | JGI IMG/M metagenome (GOLD analysis project Ga0160433, IMG submission 108235) | Enriched pill bug-associated microbial communities from UW Madison campus, WI, USA - HID1972K_E0 MG | ecosystem: Host-associated > Arthropoda: Insects > Digestive system > Unclassified ...
ACCGTTCTTCCTTCACGACGCCGCCCGAGGGCGCAAATCTTTGCCGCGGGATGGAGCAGCCCGGTAGCTCGTCAGGCTCATAACCTGAAGGTCGCAGGTTCAAATCCTGCTCCCGCACCCAAGATCACCAAAACCCCCGCAGCCAAAAGCCGCGGGGGTTTTGCTGTTCGAGGCCTTGAGATCCAGACGCAGCAGGCCGGCGAGCCGGCCGCGGACGTGCAGCTTGAACTTGCCCGGACCTTCAAGCGGACAGCGTGACCAGCTCGCAACGCAAGGGGCGGCGTCAGCGATTTTCAGGCAGGTCCACTGGTCTGGCTTGTTGGGGCAAAGATGCCGCAGCGAGCACATGGTGCTGGGGTTTAACCTTCAAGCAAACGGGCCGACAGGAATTGGACAAGAAGGAACGGGCCCAGCAGCCGGTCTGGCGATCACGGACCCCCAGGCACATTTAGGTGGGGGCTTCGACTGCGCGATGACACTCTGGGCGTAGGGGCCAAGGACCAGAACTTCGCAGCTCATCTGAATGTAGTGTTTCCGGCACGTGGTGAATGACCGGTTCTGGCGCGACGCCGAATTTCGCGGAGGGCGCGGGGGCATCGACGACTCCGCTGCATGGGGCTGGACTGGACTGGTCGTGATGTCCGCCCTCTGGCGTTATGAACGCGTCGTGGTTGCGGCCAATGGTCCTGGAAGCGCGAAGAGTTGAGCAAGCTTCCTCACGCGCCCCGATCACTGTCGAGTCAGGTCCACCTCACTATTTCCTCGCGACTTGGCTGTCGTGCGAAAAGCGTAGCGCCGCCAGCACGATCAGCGCCGACGTGATGAGCAACATCACCGGCACGATGGAGAGGGACGCGTGGAGGCCGATGGCCCTGAACGCCTCCGTCATCTCTGAAGCTCCGGCGGTCCTCATCGCGTCTCCGGCGACCTGATCCGACAGGACGCCCACGATCAGGGGGCCGAACGCCGCGCCCAGGATGTAGAACATGGCGAAGAAGACGGCGATCGCCGTGGCGCGCAGCTGGGGTGGCACGACATCATGGATCGCGGGGTAGGCCGTGGTGAAATAGACGTACTGGAAAAACCAGCCCGCAGCGAACAGGCCGATGAAAAGCTCGACCTGGTGCGCCGGCTGTGACAGCGCCACCACTGTCAGGATCGCCGACATCGCCATACAGCCTGCCCCGAACATCAGTCGCCCGCGCCGAAAGCGGCCGTGCAGCTTGTCCGCGATCAGGCCGCCCAGGGGCAGGGCGATCAGTCCGGTGACGCCGACGATCACGCCGACCGACAGGGCCGCCTCTGTAAGGGACAGGCCGAAGAAGCGCTGCAGGTTGGGAACCATGAAGGTCGTCGTCGCATAGCCCGCGAAGGTGAAGGTCACGCCCGATGCGATGATGAGCCAGAAGGTGGGGATCGAGAGCAAAGTCCGGATTGGGCGGTCGATACGGACGGGGTTCGCGACCTTGGCGTCCGTCGCGCCACGCTCCGGCTCGCGGATCAGCATGAAGAGGGCGGCGACGATAAGGCCGGGTATCATGGCGATGAAGAACGGCGCCCGCCAGGTCCCGAAATATTCAGCGATCGCACCCGTCGTGAAGAAGGCCAAGATCATGCCGATGGGCAGGCCCAGCATCATTATACCCGTGGCTCGGCCGCGCCGTTCGGAGGGATAGAGGTCCGCGATGAGCGCATTGGCGCCGGGCGCGAAGGCGGCCTCGCCCAAACCAATGCCGATGCGGACGATCAACAGGGTCGTGAAGCCGGTGACCAGTCCGTTGACGCCTGTCAGCAGACTCCAGATCACCAGGCCGATGGCGATGATCCACTTGCGCGAACGCGTGTCCGCCATCCGGCCGAGCGGCAGTCCCGCCAGGGCATAGGCCAGGGTGAAGGCGGCGCCGACCAGGCCGATGTGAACGTCGCTCAGTCCCCAGGCGATGCGGATGGGTTCAGCGAGGACCGCCGGCAGGGTTCGGTCGTAGAAGTTGAGGAGATTGGCGGCGAAAAGCAGCGCCAGCACGCGGCCCGGACGGGTGGCGATTGCCTTGGCGATCATCGGAGTCTCCAGTCCAGAAGTGTTACGGCTGTTGCAGTTTCGCGAGCAGACGACGGGACACGCCGAGCGCCAGGGACGGCGACAGGCGATGCAGCCACCACCCCAGGCCGACCTCCATCTTGCGACTGAGGCAGAAGAGTTTGTCTCTCTTCATGTCGCGGATGAGGTCGCCGGCGACGCTTTCGGGGGTGGCCGCGCGCCGTTCGTAGAAGTCGATCGTCTGCGCCCGGCGGTCCTGGGCGGCGCCCCGAAAAGCGGCGGTCTGGATGATCGGCGTATTGACGATCCCGGGGCAGAGGATCGTCACCGCGATGGGAGAACCGTGCAACTCCGCCGCCAGGACCTGGCTAAGGCCCACGATGGCGTGCTTTGAGGCGCAGTAGGGGCCGATGCCCGGACTGGCGAACAGCCCGGCGCCGGAGGCCGTGTTGACGATGTGCGCCGGGGATTTCTGGGCGAGCATGCGGGGCAGGAAGGCGTGCAGGCCATGGACGACTCCCATGACGTTGACATCGAGCAAGCGCCGCCAGTCGTCGACTTCGCTGTCCAGGATTGTGCCCGAATGGGCGATCCCGGCGTTGTTGACGAGGATGTCCACCGGGCCAGAGGCGAAGACTTGGTCCGCCAGCGCTTGCACGGCGCCGACATCGGTGACGTCGACTTGATGCGCGACGCCCTGGATGCACGCCGTCGCAACGGCCTGAGCGTTCGCGAGGTTGCGATCGACGCAGTGGACCATCGCGCCCTCTTGCGACAGCCGCAGGGCGATGGCGCGGCCGATGCCCGAGCCGGCGCCGGTGACGACCGCGGTCGCGTTCTGGAAGGATTTCATCGGCCGGCTTTCGGAAGTCGCGCGCTCACGAGAACGACATCGCGTCGTCGTCCAGCTTGCCGCCGAACAGTTTGAAGCGGTCGCGCAGATAGTGCTGGTGGAGCTTCCACGGCGCCCGGTCGCCCTGCTTGGGAAGGCGGTCGGAGGCCCGCGTCGCATAGCCGGAGCTGATGTCCATCAGCGAGGTCGGCGCCATCGCGATTCCGTCCAGGGTCGGGGTGCAGACGCGGTAGCCCTTGCGATCCATGTGACGGATCAGGCGGCAGACGTAACGATTGACCATGTCCGCCTTCAGCGTCCACGGCAGGGCCGTATAGCCGACGACGAAGGCGAAGTTCGGCACGCCGCTGAGCATCATGCCCTTGTAGACGAAGGCCTCGTTCACCGGCATCGGCGTACCGTCGACGACGGGCGTCAGACCTGCGAGCGGCAGAAGGTTCAGGCCCGTTGCGGTGACGATGACGTCGGCTTCGATCTTCCGGCCCCCGGCCAGGTCGATACCGCCCTCGGTGAACCGCTCGACTCTATCGGTGACGATCTCGGCCTTGCCCTTGCGCAACGCCCTGAACATGTCGCCGTCGGGCATGAAGCAGACGCGCTGTTCGAACGGATTGTAGGCTGGCTTGAAGTGGGTATCGACCGGGAAATCCGGGCCGAGCGAGTCTATGGCGTGTTTGCGGATGGCGGCGCGGACCTTGTCGGGGTCGGTCTTGCATTTCTTGATCAACAGCATGGCCACGGCGATCTGCTTCCAGCGCGTCAGAGCATAGGCCCATCGGCGCGGCAGGAACCGCGAAACGGAGCGGTTGAAGGCGTCTTCGCTCGGCAGGCTGACGACATAGCTGGGCGACCGCTGGAGCATGGTCACCTTGGCGGCCTTGCGCGCCAGGTTTGGGACCAGGGTCACCGCCGTGGCGCCGCTGCCGATGACGACGACGCGCTTACCCTCGTAGTCGAGATCCTGGGGCCAGTTCTGGGGGTGGACGATGGCGCCTTTGAAGTCGACTTCGCCGGCGAATTCCGGACGGTAACCTTGCTCATAGCTATAGTAACCCGAGCAGCAATGCAGGAACCGGCACTGGAAGATGCGTTCCTCGCCGTCGCCGAGCCGGGCCTTAACGGTCCAGAGCCCGGCCGCGGTGTTCCATTCGATCGACACGACTCTGTGGCCGTACTGGATTCGCTCGTCGACGCCGTATTTGCGAGCGGTCTCGCGGATGTAGCTGAGGATGTCGCCGCCGTCGGCAATCGACTTGTTGCCGGGGAAGGGCTCGAAATCATAGCCGAGCGTGTACATATCCGTATCGCATCGGATGCCCGGATAGCGGAACAGATCCCAAGTCCCCCCCAAGTCGGCCCTTGCCTCCAGCAAGACGAGCGACTTGTTCGGGAACTCGCGACGGATGCGGCTGGCCGCTCCCACTCCGGACAGGCCGGCGCCGATGATGAGTACGTCGAGAGTTTGGGGCATGGGCACTGGGGAGGGTGGAACCTTGAGCGGACAGGGAGTGATCAGGGAAAGGCGCTAGCGATCGAACGTCTTGGTCGCACCGGGAGGCGGGCGGCGGTTGCGCCGACAGTCGGATGGCGAGCGGGTGTTCGGCGGCATCTGATCCTACCCCTCTCCCAAGCACCCGAGTGTCCGAGTTTCGTTTGGGGTCGATAAAATCTATGTCACGCTCAACTTTCTAGGACAAGTTAGAATTTGATCACGCCACCGGCCGGGTTGCGTGTATGGATGGGAGATCGCAGGGTTGCCGCATTTCCGAATGCATTGCCGAGGGCATAACCATCGAAAATCTCAGACCAAGCGCACGAGGGCGGAAGTCGGCAAAAAAGCGCGACGAGATCATCCGCGCCGCGACGGAAGTCATCAATGACAAGACGTTCGCCCTGGCGACGATGTCGGACATCGCTGCGCGTCTCGATCTGCGCGACGCCACGCTCTACTATTATTTCCCAAACAAGCAGGCGCTCGCTTACGAGTGCCACGTCCGGTCTCTGGAACGGTTTGACGCGCTTCTCCTGGATGCTGACACGAAGGCCGTGTCGGGCATCGAGAAGCTGCGCACACTCATTCGTGGACTGATCGACGATTCCGTTCGGAATGGTCCTCAGCTCTATTTCGGCGACTACACCTATCTCGAGCCCTATCAGCAAGAGACCATAGCGGCCTCTGCGAAGCGGATGACGGCCATGCTGGAACGGTTCGTCCAGGAGGGCATGAGCGACGGGACCGTCGTCGACTGTGACCCGCAACTGGTCGTTCAACTGCTGCTCGGCATGCTCATCTGGCTGGCCCGGTGGACCTCGGACATCCGGGGCCTGACCGCCGACAAGCTGATGAACGCCATCGAGGCTTTCAGCTTCCATGGCCTGAACAGCCGGGACTGAGATGATCTGGGCTTGCGACCTCCCAAGGCAGCGACAGTAATGATAGGCAGTGAGAACGCTGGCGTGACGTCATCGAACCCCTACCATCAGGTGGATCCTGCCCTGCATCCGTTGCTTGAGGCGGTGCCGACGGTCGCGCTCTCGATGGACAATCTGGCCCTCATCCGAAGCCAGTCACGGCTGCCGATCCCGGCCCCGGATTTAGCCAGCGCATCGGTCGAGATGTCGGTCCGTACCATCCCTGGGCCCGACGATGCGCCTGATGTGCAGGTGATCATCTATCGTCCGCCGGGACGGACGCCGGCGGCGCCCTGCATCCTGCATCTGCATGGCGGCGGTTTCGTCATGGGGTCGGCGGCCGCGATGGAGGGGCCGCATCGGATGGTTTCGGCGGCCCTCGGATGCGTCATCGTCACGGTCGACTACCGGCTGGCTCCGGAAGTCGCCTTCCCCGGCGCCATCGAAGACGCTTACGCGGCGCTCTGCTGGGTCATGGACAATGCAGCGGCCCTCGGCGTGGATCCGGCACGCGTCGGCGTCGCCGGTGAAAGCGCGGGCGGCGGTCTGGCCGCAGCCCTTGCCCTTCTGACGCGCGACCGAGGGCGGCACGCCATCGCCTTCCAGCACCTGACCTATCCGATGCTGGACGATCGCACCTGCACCGCCGTCGATCCCCATCCTCACGCCGGTCAGTTCCTCTGGACGGCGCATAATAATCGGTTCGGGTGGGCGGCTCTGTTGGGTCAGGAGCCCGGCGGTCCCGATGTGTCACCCTATGCGGCGCCCGCACGCGCTTCGGATCTGACTGGTCTGCCGCCGACCTACATCGCAACCGGCGGCCTGGACCTCTTTCTGGAAGAAGACCTGGACTATGCGCGCCGTTTGATGCGCGGCGGCGTGCCGGTCGAGCTTCATGTCTACCCGGGCGCCTTCCATGCATTCGACCTGGCTCTGACCGCCGAGGTCGCTGTCCAGTCGCGACGGGACGGTCTGGCGGCCCTCAAGCGGCTGATGATGGCGTCGATCCCCGACTGAAGGCCCTGTCTCCCCAGATCAATCGAGCCGGCCAGGCCGCACGCAGGAACGCCCATGACAACGCCCGAGTCCTCCATCGCTGTTTCGTGGCCGGCCATGAGCCTGGCCGAAGCGACAGACGCCCTGACGGCGCCCGGTTCGCTGTTCGAGCTCGAGCAGATTGAGATTGACGGTCGGCCCCAGACGATCTGGAAGCACGCGCCCAAAACGTTGGCCGAATCCTTCCTCGCCGGGCGGGCTTTCGGCGAAAAGACCTTCATCGTCTATGGCGAGGAGCGGGTGACGTTCGAAGCCTTCGCCCGGGCGACACTCGCGCTGGTTACCGACCTTCAGTCGCGTGGCGTCAAGCCCGGCGACCGGGTCGCCGTCGCCATGCGCAATCTGCCGGAGTGGCCGGTAGCCTTCTTCGCGGGCGGACTAATCGGCGCGGTCGTGACGCCGCTGAACGCCTGGGGGACGGGGTCTGAGCTCGCGTACGGCCTCGCGGATTCTGGCTCGAAAGTCGCGATCGTGGACAGCGAGCGTTTCGATAGGCTGGCGCCGCATCTCGCCGCGCTGCCGGATCTCGAACATCTGTTGATCAGCCGGGGAGAGCCGGCGTCATCCGATAGACGCGTGTCGCGCCTGGAGAGCGTCATCGGGGCCTCGGGCGACTGGCCCTCATTGCCCGCCGGAGCGATGCCGGACGTGACGCTAAATCCCGAAGACCCGGCTACCATCTTCTACACCTCGGGCACGACCGGCTCGCCCAAGGGCGCCCTAGGCACGCATCGCAACGCAGGCTGCGCCCTGATGGCGGGCGTATTCTCGGTGTGCCGGTCCAGCCTGCGACGCGGGGAGGCGCCGCCGAAACTGGACCCCGCTGCGCCGCAGAAAGTCGTCCTTGTTTCGATCCCGTTCTTCCACACGACTGGCTGCAACGCCGTTCTGATGCCGGCGCTGCTGACGGGACAAAGGATGGTCTGCCAACACCGGTTCGACGCCGCCGAGGCCTTGATGCTGATCGAGCGCGAGCGGATCAACTCGATCGGCGGGGTGGCGGCGGTGGTCATTCAACTGCTGCAGCATCCGGACAGGGACAAATACGACCTCTCGTCGCTGGAGGTCGTCAGCTACGGCGGGGCCGCTGCGCCGACGGCTCTGGTCGGCAATATCGCCAACCAGACCACTGGCATGCCCGGCACGGGCTGGGGCATGACCGAGACCTCGGCGACCCATACCCACCATGTGGGCGAGGACTACCTCAACCGTCCTGACAGTTGCGGGCCGGTAACGCCGATCAGCCGGATCCGCGTCGTCGATCAGGACGGCCGGGACCTGCCGGCGGGGGCCATCGGCGAACTGCTCGCCTACGGGCCGAATATCGTCAAAGGTTACTGGAACCGGCCCGATGCGACAGCGAAGACATTTGTCGACGGCTGGGTCCACACGGGCGATCTGGCCAAGGTAGACGGCGAAGGCTTCTGCTACATCGTCGATCGAGCCAAGGACATCATCATCCGCGGGGGAGAGAACATCTTCTGCCCCGAGATCGAGGCCATCCTGTTTGAACACCCGGCGGTGGCCGAAGCCGCCTTGATCGCCCGTCCCGATCCGGTGCTGGGCGAGGCGCCGATCGCGGTTGTGACCCTGGCCCCAGGCCAGCAGGTCGCACCGGAGGCGCTGAGGGAGCTCGTCGCGTCCCGCGTCGCCGCCTACAAGACGCCAGTGACGATCCATATCGCGACCGAACCTCTGCCGCGCAATGCGGCCGGCAAGGTCATCAAGGCCCAGCTCAAGGCGCAGTACGCCGAGGCGACCTAGTCTGAGTTCAGCCTACCAGGGGCCGCCTGGGTGGCGCAGATATTGACTGCCGCACCGCCAGATGGGCGCCGTCGGGCACTTGGCAAGGCGGTGCGACAGGCGCTGAAAATGAGGGACCGCAACTCTTGCGGTCCCTCGAGTCAGGGCCGGAAACATCGGTCCAGGAGAACCGAATAGGATTTTCACCGCCGCATGGGGCAGCGGCGGACTGGATCAGAAGCGCTTGCGCAGCGTCACGCCGTAGGTGCGAGGCTGGTTGGTGAAGCCGCTGTAGCTCTCAGCCTGGGCCACTGTCGGGAAGGCACCGATGATCGTGTCCTCATCCGTCAGGTTGCGAGCCCACAACATCACCTCGATATCCTGCGGCGCGTAGGTCAGGCCGATGCTGGCGTTGACGTTCTCGCGTCCATAGGTGGCGATCGAAGGCGGGACGTTTTCAGCCAGAGCGACATCGCTGGCGTAATCATATTCCGCTCGGGCGTAGCCTTCGAACCCATTGCCGAAGTCATGCGTGAACACGGCTGAGAACGAATAGGTCCATTCGGGGATGTTGGCCGGAGTCTGGCCGGACAGGTCGCGAGACGGGGTTGCGGGCGTCGGGCAGCGGACGGTGTCGTAGCTGGCGCAGGGCGCTCCGGTGAAGGAGTCGTACTTCGGGTCGAGATAGGTGACCCCGCCGGACAGTTGCAGCCACTCGACCGGTCGCCAGGCCGCGTCGATTTCGGCTCCCCGGACCGATTGCTCGCCCGCGTTGACGAGGCTGTACCCCGTGCCGGTGTAGGCGTTGGACTGGAAGCCTTCGATGGTCTGGTCGAAGACGGCAAGATTGAAATAGCCGCCACGGAAATTGGCTTTCAGCCCCAGCTCATAGACAGTGACGTCTTCCGGATCGGCAGTGCGGCCGATGCCCGACGCGCTGGGCGGACGGCTGTCCGACGACAAGTTGTAGGCGCCCGCCTTCCAGCCCGTCGAATAGCTGGCGTAGACGTTGAACAGGTCGAAATCGTAGGCGGCGCGCAGGGCATAGGTGACCTGATCGCCTTTCAGCACACCGGATTCCGTCGCGTTGGGATAGTTGACCGGGCCGTGGTTGGCCGTGTTGCCGTAGAAGAACTGCAGCGGGTTCAGGCCTAGGAAGGCGCCGCCCGCGAAGGTGGCGAAGTTCTGCTGCGAAAACAGGTCGGTCAGCGTGACGTTGGACCGGGCCTTCTTCTCATCGGACATATAGGCGAGGCCACCGGTGATCGTGAGCCGGTCCGTGACCCTGTAGTCCGCCTGACCGAAGACCGAATATGCGGTCTGGTCCAGGGTGTAGAAGTCCTGGATTCCCTGTCCCGCCTGGAAATAGGTGGTTCCGACGGGAAGCCCCTGGACCGTTTCAAGGATGTTGATGGCGCCGCCGCTGAGGGCGTTGGCATAGGCCCGCATCTCGGTCCCGAACCGGGTGTCGACGCCGGTGTCGAGGGTCTCGTCCTGATAGAAGGCGCCGACCAGCCAACTCAGCGGACCGTCGCCGTTGGAGGTCAGGCGGAATTCCTGGGTGAAGGTCGAGATCTCGTTCGCCTGGTTCTTGTAGGAGAGATCCGCGCCGGTGAAATCCACGTCCTGGAACGAGGCGTTGGTCTGATTGCGGTAAGCCGTGATCGAGGTGAAATCCGCAAAGCCGACGTTCCAGTCGACTTGGGCGGAGAGGCCCTGGCCGACCAGTTCGTTGCGTGGATCGACGTCAAAGACGACATTACGATCGAACCGCGTCGCCGGATTGCCGACCGCGCCGAGGCCGAGCGCAGATATAGCGCCCGATGACGGCCCGTTCTGCAACTGCACGGTGCCGCAGCAGACCTCGTTGATCGTGTTGTAGTCGGCGATGATCCGGACCGACAGGTCCTCGCTCGGCCGCCACAGCAGGTCGCCGCGGACCGACCAGCGATCACGATCATTGATGTCGTTGCCCGTCGTCAAGTTGTGCATGACGCCGTCGCGGGTGTTCGTCGTGCCCGAAAGCCGGACCGCAACCGTGTCGCTGAGCGGGCCGGTGACGCTCGCTTTGGCCTGGACGCTGTCATAGTTGCCGAAGGACACCTCGGCGCTGCCGCCGAAATCGAACGACGGGCGTGCGGTGACGATGCTGATTGCGCCAGCAGACACGTTCTTGCCGAACAGCGTCGATTGCGGGCCGCGCAAGACTTCGATGCGCTGGACCTCAGGCAGGTCGTCGAGGGCCGATGAGGTGCGCGAACGGTAGACGCCGTCGACGAAGACGCCGACCGAGCTTTCGATCCCGTCGTTGCCGGCGCCGTTACCGAAGCCGCGAATGAAGAAGTTGGTCTGACCGACCGCAGCGGCCTGTACGACCCTCAGCGAGGGCACGACTGTCTGAAGGTCTATGAGGTCCCGAATCTGGGTCTGTTCGATGGTTTCCGCACTCGTGACCGACACGGAGATTGGAACATCCTGCAGGGTCTGCTCGCGCTTGGCGGCGGTGACGATGATGTCGTCGACCTGCGATGCCTGGCTGGTGGAGGCGGCATCCTGAGCCAGGGCCGGCCTGGCAATGACCAAGGCCAGAAGTGAGACTCCGACATAGTAGGTAGTGCGCATCTTGAATCCTCCCCGTCTCGTGCGCGCCGTGTGATCCGGGGCTCCACGTTGACGTTTTTCGATAACACGCTTGATATTCTAGTGCCAACTAGAATTATGTTTGCGGTCGCGGGCGTTCTCGCGTTCAGGAAAAGCAGCCATGAGATCGGAACGGCCCGATGGTCGGTTGACTAAACACCCCGAGCGCCGACTAACGGGCCAGCGAGATGCCATGACTCGACGGGTCGGAAGGGTTCGGAGCAGGCTGCACCGGCGACAGCGGGGCGTGACCAGGTTCGCCATCCCATGCGGCCCGACGTCCTTCGACGCTATCGGTCGGACAGCTGCCCGCATAACCAGCATCGAAGGGCGAGCGGACGGCGCATGATCGATCCCACCGCGCCCGCAGCGAGCGATCTCGATATCCCTCGTCTGACCGCCTGGCTTGAAGACCGCCTTCCCGGTTTCGAAGGGCCTCTTGTCGCGACCCGTCTATCGGGCGGCCAGTCGAATCCGACCTATCGCCTGGACGGCAGCTCGGGCATCTATGCTCTGCGACGTAAGCCGTTCGGCTCGCTATTGCCCTCAGCGCATGCGGTCGATCGCGAATATCGTCTTCTCTCGACCCTGCATCCGAATGGCTTTCCCGTTCCAGAGCCGCTGGCTCTATGTCCGGACGACGCGATAATCGGTTCGATGTTCTATGTTATGGCGTTCAAAGCAGGCCGAAATCACGTCAATGGCCAACTACCTGGCCTGACGCCGGCGGAACGTCGCGCGACCTATGAGGCGATGATCGACGAACTGGCTAGGCTGCACGCCTACGACCCAACTCAACTGGGCCTCGCGGACTATGGCCGCCCCGGTAACTTTCTCGAGCGGCAGGTCGGGCGCTGGACTCGTCAGTATCGGGCCGCCCAGACGGACGAGCTTCCGATCGTCGAGCGCCTGATCACCTATCTTTCGGCGACCGTGCCTGCCCAGACTCGGACAGCGGTGGTCCACGGCGATTACAGGATCGACAATCTGATCTACGCCCCGGACCTGCCTGTCGTCACCGCCGTCATCGACTGGGAGCTTTCGACCGTGGGCGACCCCCTGGCCGACTTCACCTACCTCGCCATGAATTGGGCGCTTCCGGCGGGGGAGGCGGCAGGGCTCGATGGGGTCGACTTCGCGGCGACGGGTGTTCCCACCCTCGAGGCCGCCGTCGACCGATACTGCGGCCTTACCGATCGCGACGGCCTGCCGGATCTCGACTGGTTCTTCGCTTTCAATCTCTTCCGCCTGGCAAGCATCGCCCAAGGCATCAAGCGCCGGATTATCGACGGCAACGCCGCTGGGACGACTGCAGCGATTGCAGCAGGTCAAGTGCCGCAGCTCGCGGAGGCAGCCTGGATGTTTGCGCGGCGTGCCGGAGCCACCGGATGAGGTTTGGTCGAAGGGGTTGAGGGTGTCGTGCAGCAACCCCCCGCAATACAACGGGCGGCTGGCTTAGAAACTCGTCCTTTTTGGCGATGTCCGGACGTAGGCAGGGCGAACGCGATCAGAACCAGATAGCCGGTTACAGGTACGAATTTCATGAAGCCACTGTCGTTCAAGCGCCACCACGTCCCGGCGGCGGTGGTCCGTCATGCGGTCTGACTGTATTTCCGCTTCAGCTTGAGCCTTCGTGACGTGGAGGAGCTGCTGGCCCGCCGCGGAATCGACGTCAGCTACGAGACTTTTCGGTGCTGAAACCATCAAATTCGGACCACTCATCGCCAGGCGGCTGAAGAAGCGCCGGCCGGCGCCGGCGCCACGTTGACACCTCGACGAAATGGTCTGCTGGATAGGCGGTCGGCGGATATACTTCTGGCGCGCGGTCGATGATGAAGGGGAAGTGCTCAATCTCGTCGTTCAGCGTCGGCGGGCTACGGAAGCGGCCTTGAAGCTGCTAAAACGACTGCTGCGCAACCAACCCGTCGAGCCGAAACGGATCATGACCGATGGCCTGCTGTCCTACGGCGCGGCGCTTCGAGAGCTTGGTCTGGCTCACATTCACCAACCGGGCCGCCTCAGGGAAAACAATCGGGTCGAGAACGCACATCTGCCGATCCGACGACGAGAACGCCAGCAGCAGGGCTGCAAATCTCAACCCTCAGCTCAGCGATTCCTCACCACCCACGCCGGGATCTACAACACCTTCCACGTCCAGTGACATCTGATCAGCCGTCCTACTCTTCGACGCTCCCGCGCCGAGGCGGATGCTGCATGGGCGGCGGCGGTCGCCTAAATCGGAGTAGGTTGGGCAAACTTCATCCGCAGGCGATTAAGCTGATAGCACCAAGCCGTCGATCACCGTGTCCGTGTGATCGCCGGCCAGCGTCGTAGCCGTACTCCTCATAGTCCGTGATCGACGGCTGGCCGGTCATGGGTCAGGATAACGCATCCGCGCCAATCGGTCGAAGCCGTCGTAGGTCATCTGGGAGACGTTGCCGTTCCCGTCCGTCAGAGTCAGGGCCGGCTGCCAGGCGTGTAGGTGATCGACTCGGTGCGAGACTGGGCCGTGCCGAAGCCGGCGGTGATCGAGGTCGCCCGGCCCGCCACGTCATAGGCATGGCGCGCGATCCGGTCGGGACCTAAGCCGCCGGGGGGATTGGTCGCCACGCAGGCCGACGCCGGCGGCGCGGCGAAGGCTGCGGGGTTCATCGCGTGGCCACGCAGTCCGCCGCCCGGCCGCGTCGTGGTCGACCTGGACCAGGCTGTAGGTCGTCCCGCCGGCCGACAGCCGCTGCTGCGTCGCCCGACCCCAGGCGTCATAGGTCACGGCCGCCTGCTGCAAACTGTTGAAGGCCGCCCACTGCGGGTCGCTGGGCCCCGCCACCGTGCCGGTCTCCGACAGGGTGACGGCCCCGCGCGCATTGTAGGTGAACCGCTGCGCCTGGCGTGGCAGCGGCCCGCCGCCGTTCGAGTCCGGCCCCACCACGCCCACCAGGCGGCGGGACCCGTTATAGCGGTAATGGATGTGTCGTCGGCCCCGCCCAGAGGACCGTCGGATAAGGCCAGGTCGCCCACCGCCCAGCCGGCCTTTTAGAAACATCTTCGGCAGGGCGTCCTTGTTCAGTCATGCTGGCTCTTCGGCTGTGACCCTGTTGGGTCGCCGTCGGCGCCGCCAGTCAGTAGGTCCGCATAGGCGAAGCGGCACGGCTCGATTGGCGGCTGGCTCTGCGGAGACAAGGGCGCTCATCGATGGCCGGTTCTTATATGCACAGGCCCTGAGCGATCCTCTCGTGGGCTCCTTCGAGTTGATCATGGGTCTTGCGGGCGGAGGCGCCTTGATGCTGACAGGCCTTTGGCTTTGGAGGGCCTGAATGGACGAGATTATCCATCAACTCCTTCGACTAAAGATCATGGCCGCTTTGGCCGCCTGCTGAGTCGCAGTTAAGCCGTGAAGCTGAGCGCGGCTGTGAGGTTCTGCTCAAATCCTGCTCCCGCACCCACCTTTGGTATAACTCCCTCGTTATACCGATCTGCAACCGAGAAAACCTCGCAAGTTCGACGGCTTGCGGGGTTTTGCGTTCGAGTATTCCCCTCGCCTGACCAAAGCATCTTCGGACGCCGAAGCGCTGAATCTGACTAAACTCGACGGTTGACGACCGGCGCTTTCGGACAATGCATCGATCAGCCGCCGAATGCGCAGATCTGGCGCATCCCAGACTCAGCGCGTCTAGAGGGTGCCGAAGGTACCCGCCTTAAATCTGAGAAGGGCCGCCCCGTTTCCGGAGCGGCCTCGACGAGTGTGCAGCTTCAGGCGCGGCGTGCGTATTGCGCGCTGATCCAACCCTGGCCGTTCACGTGCAGCCAACCGTTGCGCACCTGATCGACTTGCACAGTCTGTCCGGCCCTGAACTGGCCCAGTCGCCGGAAGTTGGTCCCGGCGCCGCTGCGGATATTGACTGTCGAGGTGATGCGGTAGCGACCGGATTGGTTCGCTTGCTGGCGTCCCTGGTCGGGGCGGCCCTGAGCGTTGTGACCTTGGTCAGGGCGCTGGGCGGTGTAGGGTTGAGGCCCTTGCTGGTGTTGCGATTGCGGCCCCTGCTGATGCTGGGGCTGATTTCGGTTCTGCGGTTCAGCCGTCGCCGCCAGGGGGACGGTCAAGGCGGCCACGCTGACCAGCGCTGCCGAGAAGATAAGGCGAGAAGATCGAATAGCCATTTGGGAGGCTCCTGTGGGTGACGCTCATGCAATGCGCCCCCGCACATGAACGCTCCCGGGTGGCGCGGTTATATTTGGTTCAGGAGCCCGGCAGGAAGCGGCTTCAGTCGCTTCCGATAATCCACGCGTTATGCCGCCGCCTCCCGTTCCAGCATGGCGGCGAACTCCTTCGGCACGCAGTCCTTGAGCGTTAGCACATGCCTCTGTCCGCTTGAGGTGTAGATGACTTCGGCTTCATCTCCACAACTGACGACTTCGCACGCCAGCCGGAGCGCACATTCGAACGCAGCGATGCGGGTCGTGAAATGGCCGAACTGCCGGCCTTCCGCGGCGATCCGCCAGCACCCGCCGCCATCGGTGATTTCGTATCGGGTCATGCGAGCCGCCTCGATTTAGGCCTGCGCGTCGAGGCGGTGGTGTTCGTAGCGCCGCCGTCCGGCGCACAGGATGCCCTGGAGCGAATCTGCCATCTCCAGGATCTGATGTTCGTCCATTCGCTCCGCCGCCAACGCGAGGCCGCGCTGGATGTTGACCAGCTGTTCGTCGGACAGCCGGCTCATGCCGTAGTTCATCGACTGGCCCATGCGGGCGTCTCCCTAACTTCCAGTCTTTGCTGGAATAACGCCGAAACGCGAGTTCGGGCGCGGCGTTCCTGAAGAAGACGCTTCAATGTCGAGGCGGTCGATGATGTGGCTTTTGCGACACCTGGAGGCTCGCGACGACGACGAGAGGGCGATCGACTAATGTCCTCCCACCCCGCACTTAATGATCATCCGACGCCTCGCATAGGCGTACCGGATTTTCGTTCGTGGTTCGTCTAAGGCAGAGTGGCGAAGCGCCAAGGGGCCAGCGTGGACAAGACCGAATGCGACGACTGGTTTGTGGCGGAGGTGCTGCCGCTCGAGGCGGCGCTGATGCGCTTCCTTGCGCGCAACACCCGCGGCGGGGCGGAGGAACTCGAGGATATCAGGCAGGAAATCTACGCTCGTTTGTATCGATCCGCTCTGGAACGGCGGCCGGAGGCGACGAAGGCGCTGCTTTTCGCGACCGCCCGCAACCTGCTGATCGACCGCGCGCGGCGTGATCGGGTGGTCTCCATAGACTTGATGGCGGAAGTGGATTTCGTTGACGCAGTGGATTTTCGAGCGTCGGACCGGCAGATGACCGCGCGGCTGCAAGTCCGCCGCCTGGAACAGGCGATCGGCCGATTGCCGGCGCGATGTCGCACGGTGGTGATGATGCGCAAGATCGAGGATCTGCCCCAGCGCGAGGTCGCGCGCCGCCTGGGCATAACGGAAGACACCGTCGAGCGGCAGGTCAGCAAGGGCGTCCGCGCCCTCGCGGCGGCGCTGTTCGGCGACAATGACGGCGATGTCCAATCGTCGCGGGATGGAAAACGGAATGGGCGAAGCACAAGACACTGAGCGTGTCGCCGCAGACTGGATCGCACGAAGCGACCGGGGATTGCGGGCGGATGAGCGGAACGCCCGAGAGGCGTGGTTGGAGGCGGATGCGTCGCATCGCGTCGCCTGGCTGCGGCTGAGGGCCGCTTGGCGATGTGCGGACGATCTCGCGGACGAACCGCTCGCCGTGCGTCCGACGGCGCGTACCTGGTCCGCGATGTCGACGAGGTTTCGGCCTCAGGCGACTGCGGCCGCCGTTGCCGCCTGCGCTCTGCTCGCTGTCCTGGTCGCGCTCGAACTGAGGCCAGACGGCGTCGCCTATGCGACCGATGTCGGAGGCCGCTCTTCCGCACCGCTGGAAGATGGAAGCCGGATCGAATTGAACACGGACAGCCGCGTCCGCGTCGATGTCGGTCCGCGACGGCGTATCGCATGGTTGGACAAGGGTGAGGCGTATTTCGATGTCGCCCATGATCCGGAGCATCCCTTCGTGATCCATGCAGGCGATCGACGGGTGACGGTGCTCGGGACACGTTTCACCGTGCGCCGCGAGGGCGACCGCCTGGAGGTCGCCGTCGCCGACGGGAGGGTCCGGGTCGATCAGCCCGGCGCGCGCACGCTCCTGCCGCGCGTGGTGATCGTGGGCGATCGGCTAGTCGCCGAGGGACCGTCCATGCGCGTGGATCATGTCGGCGAACAGGCCGTCGCGGACGAGATGGGTTGGCGACAGGGCGCCGTCGTCTTCCAGGACACGACCCTGGCCGAGGCGGCGGCCGAGTTGAACAGGTATAACCGGGTTCAACTCGTGATCTCCGATGCCGGTTCTGCTGAGTTGCGGATCGGCGGGTCGGTTGATCCCCTCAATGTCGAAGCCTTCGCAGCCCTGTTGCGAGACGCCTATGGGTTGAAAACGGAACGACAAGGCGATCTCATTTATATTTCCAGCGGCGATACCGGATTGTCATAGAAGATTCGTCTTCCCTTTTAGAGGCTGTCATAGTCTCGAAGGGGATAAGACATGATCGAGATGAAGTTGAAGGCCGCTCTGGCGGCCGGGTGCTGCGCGCTCGCCTTGGGGACGTCGGCCTTTGCTGAACAGTCGGGGCGGCGTTTCGATGTTCCAGCGGGCGACATGAAGACGGCGTTGGACGCCTATGCGCGTCAGTCGCGCACCCAGATCATCTACCGATCCGACGATCTCGCGGGCTTGCGGTCTCCCGGAGTCAGCGGGGAATTCTCCGCCGATGTCGCCTTGGCCCGCCTGGTCCAGGGCGGGCAACTCGAGCTTCGTCGTGGGGAGGGCGGAGTCGTCGCCGTGGTGCGCAAACGCGCGGCCGCCCCGACCTCTTCCTCAAGGCTGCGCACACCAGTTTCCTGGTCTCCGGCGCGTCAGCAAATCCCAGCCGCGCCTGTGGCCGCGGCCGAAGTCGCACCGCAAGAGGTCGTCTCGAGCGTGGAGGAGATCGTCGTCACCGGCTCCCGCATCGCCAGACGGGACTATTCCGCCAACAGCCCGATCGTCACCGTTGGAACAGAGGCGCTTGAAAGCACAGGCGCGCCCACCGTCGAGACCTATCTCAACCAGCTTCCGCAATTCGTCGGAGGCGCGACCTCCAGCTCGAACTCGCCGGGCAACGCCGGACAGGCCAATCTCAATCTTCGCGGCCTGGGCAGCTATCGCACCTTGGTCCTGCTGGACGGACGCCGCCTGGTGCCGGCGAACGCCGACGGGAGCGTCGACGTGAACATTATCCCGCGGGCCCTGGTCCAGAACGTCGAAGTCATCACGGGCGGGGCCTCGGCGACCTATGGGTCGGACGCCATCGCCGGCGTCGTGAACTTCAAACTCAGGACCGACTTCGAGGGCGTCCTCTATGACGCCCAGTATGGGATTTCCGATCGCGGGGATGCCGAGACCTACGACCTGAGCGCTGTCTTCGGCGGAAACTTCGCCGAAGGCCGCGGCAACGCCGTCATTGCTCTCGGTTATTCGCAGCGGGACGTCGTCTATGGCGATGCGCGTGATTTCACGGTGGGCTGGGGCGCCTCATCGACCGTGCCGCAGGGAACCTATGCCGCCGTGGGGACCAACCTTCCCACCCAGGCGGCGATGGATGCAGTCTTCGCGGGTTACGGCGTGGCGTCGGGCACGGTGCGGCCGAACGCCAACCTGTCCTTCAACCCCGATGGCAGCCTGTTCTCGGCGACGGGCGGGATTCACAATTACCAGGGCGAATCGTCAGACGTCTATGACACGTCGGGTCCGAGCTTCACCTATGCAGGATACGGGACGAACCTGATCCAACTTCCGCTGGAGCGCTACACCGCCTTCGGCCGAGGGACCTATGATCTGGGTCGCGGAGTGGAGGCCTTCGGGCAGGTCCTGTTCAGCCAGTATGAGGCGCGCACGCTGCAGGCCGCTGCGCCGGCGGCCGGCAATCCGAACGCCAGCGGCACGGGATTCTGGATGCCGGTCACCAATCCCTTCATCCCGGACGACCTGGCGACGATCCTGGCGTCCCGCCCCGACCCGGACGCGGACTTCCTGCTCAACAAGCGGCTGGTGACGACGGGGGGGCGCTCCCGAACGACCAGCTACCTGACCTATCAACTCTCGACAGGCGTGAAAGGCGATCTTCCAGCGATCGACGGGGGGTGGGAGGTTGTCGCGTCCTATGGGCGCAACGAAGCCTCGCAGACCCTTGAGGGGTCGATCAGTCACAGCGCCGTCGACACCCTGTTCGCCGCGCCCGATGGCGGCGCGAGCCTTTGCGAGGGGGGCTACAACCCCTTTGGACTGACCGATTTGTCGGCCGAATGCACCGACTATCTGAGCCGCAGGGCCAAGAACACAACCGTCGTCGAGCAGAGGAATGTGGAGGCCAACATCCAGGGGCATCTCGTCACCCTGCCGGCCGGCGAGGCGCGCTTTGCGGCGGGGCTGTCATATCGCGAAGACGCTTATGAATTCGTGCCCGACTACCTGGTGCAGGGCGGAGACGTCATCGGCATGCTGGCTCAGTTGCCGCTGACGGGGTCGACCAACGTTAGCGAGGTCTACGGCGAGCTCCTGCTGCCCGTGCTGGCGAACCTGCCCTTCATCCAGACTTTCGAGGTAGGGCTGGGATATCGCTATTCGGACTACAGCAGCGTGGGCGGCGTTCAGTCCTACAAGATCGATGGCGACTGGCAGGTCGTGTCCAGCCTGCGGCTGCGCGGCGGCTATCAACGGGCCGTCCGGGCGCCCAGCATAGGCGAACTGTTCGCTCCGCCTGCGCGGGAACGGCCATCGATCGGCGCGGCGTCTGCGACAGGAACCACCGGGGATCCCTGCGACGTGCGCGGCTCTTTCCGCAACGGGCCGGATGCGGCCGCCGTGCGGGCCCTCTGCCTGGCCCAGGGCGTGCCGGGGCCGGTGATCGACGCCTACACCTACACCAACACCCAGTCCTACGGCACGACGGCCGGCAACCAGAGCCTCCAGGAAGAGACGGCGGACACCTATTCGTTCGGCGCGGTCTGGCGCTCCGAGTTCGCCAATCCCTGGCTGGCCGGCGTCACCGTCTCGCTCGACTACTACAACATCAAGGTCGAGGACGCGGTGGGCTATATCGGAGCGGCGACGAGCATCCGGAACTGCTTCAACGTCGACGGCGCCAACCCGACCTATTCGCTCGACAACCTCTATTGTCAGGCGATCGAGCGGGACTCGGCGACGGGCGACATTCTCAATGTCGACGAGGCGCTGGCCAACCTCGGCGAAATCCAGACGGCGGGCGTCGATCTCGCCTTCGACTGGCGCGCGGACCTGGCGGAGCTGGGTCTCGGCGGGGCGTCCGGGACGCTCGGGCTCAATGTCCTGACCAGCTATCTGGATCACTACAAGATCAGGGAATTGCCGGGCGGTCCGCTGGTCGACTACGCCGGCTCAATCGGCAGCACCCTCGGTTCCGCCTATCCGGAGTGGAAGCTCGCGACGGCGCTCTCCTATGAGGTCGGGCCCTTGCGCGCCTCGCTGCGCTGGCGCCGGATCGACGCGATGCTGGATCGTTCCCTGGTCGGCGCCGGGGATGGCGCTGTGGCCGTCAGTCCGCCCACCACGGACTACTTCGACCTGGATGCGCGCTGGACGCTCAATGAGACGATCGATCTGCGAGCGGGCGTCATCAACATCGGGGACGAAGCGCCGCCCTACTATACGTCGGAGGTCCAGATGAACACCGACCCGTCGACCTACGACACGCTCGGACGCCGTTATTACATCGGGCTGCGCGCGCGGTTCTGACGCCATCGGCGGCGGACGCGTCCGCCGCCGCCTCCCTCACATTTCCCCTTTTGGCTCCTGGAGGACATCATGTCCATCGATCGACGCCTGCTGCTTGCCGCCGCCTGCCTTGCGGCCTTCCTGCCCCAATCCTGGCCGACCCCCGTCCACGCTGCGCCCGCAGAAGAGACGCCCGCACGGTCGTCCGTCACGCTCGCGCGGCCGTACCAACTGGAGTTCAACGCCCGCATTCCGATGCGCGACGGCGTGGATCTGAGCGGGACCTTCTATCGTCCGGCCGATCAGACCGAACCCCTTCCGGTCATCCTGGTCATCACGCCCTATGTCTCTCAGCGCTTCGAGGACGTGGGCGCCTATTTCGCTTCGCACGGTTATGTCTTCGCCGCAGTGGACAGCCGGGGACGCGGCAATTCCGATGGCGAGTTCGAGCCCTGGTCTGTGGAAGGCCCGGATGGCTACGACGTGGTCGAATGGCTGGCCCGACAGCCCTGGAGCGACGGACAGGTCGCCATGTGGGGCGGTTCCTATAGCGGCAAGAACCAATGGATGGTCGCCGGCGAGACGCCGCCGGCGCTGCGTACGATCGTTCCGGCTTCCGCAGGCTACATGGATCGCGCCGTGCCGTCCGGCCTTGGGATCGATTGGCTGCTGCTGATTGCGGGGCGCGCGGCCAACGACAACCTGCGCTCCAACGACGACTTCTGGCGCGGCGTCTATGCGGATCGCGCCAAGGGCCTGACCACGATGCGGAACCTCGACCGTTATGTCGGCTATCCGAACCGTTACTGGCAGGAGTGGATGAATCATCCCACCGACGACGCCTACTGGGACGCCGCCAGCACAGCGCCGGACAAGTACGCTGGCGTCACGCTGCCAACCCTGTCCATCACCGGCCAGTACGACGGCGCCATGACCGGGACGCAGCGCTTCCGTCAGCTGCACCTCGATGCGGTTTCTCCAGAGACGGCGGCGCAAAGCTATCTGGTGGTCGGGCCATGGAACCACCCAGGCTCGCGGGTTCCGAAGCAACACCTCGGAGGGTTGGACTTCGGGCCGGACTCGGTCCTGGACGTCAAGGCGCTGCATGTCGCCTGGTACGACCATGTCATGAAAGGCGCGCCGCTGCCGGCGTTCCTGAAGGACCGCTTCGTCTTCTATGTCTCCGGCGCGAACGTGTGGGAGTCGGCCCCGAGCTACGAAGCCGCCACCGGACGGCGGGAGACGGTCTATCTGAGCTCGCCGTCGGCGACGGGCGGCCGCTTGGGTGATGTCGGCGCGCTCACCGCCGCCGTCGCACCCAGCCAGCCGAGCGATCAGTACGTCTACGATCCGGCTGCGCCGAGCTATGACGAGGGCGTCCGCGGCGGCGCCGCCGTTTCCGAAAACTTCCTCACCGACGACCGCCAGGTTCGTCGGCTCGACGGGGGCGGCTTGATTTACGAGACCGCGCCGTTGGAGCAGGCGGCGGAGCTGGTCGGCGTCCCGAAGGCGACGCTGCAGCTGACGATGGACGTCCCGGATACGGACATTCAGGTCATCCTGCATGAGGTCAAGGCCGATGGCTCCACCGTCTTCCTGGCCGAGGACATGCTGCGCGCCCGTTATCGAAACAGCAGTCGCCAGGAGACCTTGGTCACGCCCGGTGTCGAAGAGGAGTACCTCTTCGATGGCTTCGCCTTCGTGGCGCACCGCATCGAGGCCGGCAGCCGCATTCGCATGATCATCCTGCCGGAAGGCGCCAGCATCTATGCGGAGCATAACCGCAACTCCGGCGGCGTGGTGGCGGACGAGACGCCGGCCGACGATCGCGTCGCTCATGTGCAGGTGCGCCTCGGCGGTGCGGACGGCAGTCGGGTCGAACTGCCGTGGCGCTCCTGACGGAGCCTTGAGGTGGACAGGACCGGTCTCGCCTGGACCCCGGAAGAAGTGGCGATGCTGCGCCATCTGGCGGCCGAAAACCGCAGGCCATCGCAGATCGCCCTGACTCTGGGACGCAGCATAGCGGGCGTTCTAGGAAAGGCGCAGGCTCACGGAATTCGCGTCATTCCGGAGCGATCCCGGGCAGGCGTCAGCCTTCCAGTCCGAAACAGGGCTGGGACCGGATAAGGGGACAGGTACTGTCAGGCTAACTGAAACAGGACGCAGTTCACTCAACCGGCCAGATTCAGGCGACTGCCGCCGCCTAAGCGGCGTCCGCCTCGGCGCGGAAGCGACGAAGGGGTAGGGCGGCTGATCAGATGCGGCGTGGGTGGTGAGGAAACGCTGGGCGGAAACTTGGGATTTGAAGCCCTGTCGCTGCCGCTCTCGTCGTCGGACCGGCAGGTGGGCGTTCTCGACCCGGTTGTTTTCCCTGAGGCGACCCGGCCGGTGAACCTGAGTCAGGTCGAGTTCCCGAAGCGTCGCGCCGTAGGACAGCAGGCCGTCGGTCGTGATCCGTTCAGGCTCGACGGATTGGTTGCGCAGCAGGCGGCCCAGAAGCTTCAACGCCGCCTCCGTATCCGGCTGGCGCTGAACGACGAGATCGAGCACCTTGCCTTCGTCATCGACTGCGCGCCAGAGATACATCCGCCGGCCGTCAATTCAGCAGACCATTTCGTCCAAATGCCAGCGTGGCATCCCCAGGCTAGCGACCGTCAGGATCGGCGCCGATGCCATATCCCGCGATACGGCCGCTTGCCGCCAAAGCCACGGTGAACAGTCTTGAGTTCGTCTCGGGACCGATCCTGTAGCTATAGCGGCCGCTTCCGTCCGGTCGGGCGGTGCTGCGCACCAAGACCATCTGGGAAGTCTCCCAACCAGCCGGCAAGGCTGCCGCCACATCCTTGGCCAGATCGCCGCCCGGCGCATAGCCGACACCTGGAACGAAGTCTTCAGTCAGGTCTTCGCCGTTCGCCGCTCTCACAAGAAATGTGCGGAGCCAGGCGTTCCTGGCCGCGTCGTCCTGTAGCGCCGGGGACGGTGGCGGCATCAGCGCGGGCTCGACGAGGCCCGCGACGACCCGCGCAATCAGGTCCGGCCGCCCGTAGCTGGAATCGAGATTGGCGAACACCACAACGGACAAGCCACTCTCAGGATAGCGAGCCATTGTGCTGGTGAAGCCCTGCCAAGCTCCATTGTGTGTGATCCGTCGGTGACCGTTCAGCGTGTTGATCATCCAGCCGAAGCCGTAGCCCTCACTGTTCGGCCGACCGTCGGCGAGAGGAGCCGGCGTCCACATTCGTTGCATCGACGTCGGCGATAGCAGCCGCCCTTCGCTCAGCGCACGCTCCCACCGCCCCATATCGTCGATCGTGGAGTAGATTGTTCCGTCCGCCGTGGAGTTGAAGGTCGCCGAAACCCACGCCTGGTTTTGCAATGCGCCCCCGCGGATTTCGTAGCCGGAGGCCCGGCGGGTGATAATTTCAGTATCCGAGACGACCCGCGTGTCTCGCATGCCCAGCGGCTCGAAGAAGACCGTCCTGAGGTAATCCCCGTAGAACTGCCCGGTCACGCGGTGGATCAATATGCCGAGCAGGACATAATTCGCATTGTTATAGCGCCATTCCGCTCCAGGCGCGGAAACGACAGGCAAGGCTGCGATTCCGGCCGCCAGTTGGTCTTCCGTGAACTCCTGGTGGTAGTCGAAGGCGCCGCCGGGCCTGGTGAGTTCGTCCTCATCATACGTCCCGATCCCCGAAGTGTGGGACAGCAGATGGGCGATGGTGATGTGCGCCCAACTTTCCGGCGCCTCGGGAAAATATTTGGCGACTTCATCGTCGATGCCTAGGCTGCCCTCTTCGGCGAGCTTCAGGATCGCTGTCGCGACGAACTGCTTGCCGAGCGATCCGGTCTGCATGAGGGTGTCGGGACCGACCGGGATGTTCCATTCCAGATCGGCGAGCCCGTAGCCCATCCGATAAAGAGGCGCGCCATGCCGGAAGACTCCGATGGCGATACCGGGAAGGCGCTGCCGCTTCATCTCTCGGGCGACATATTCGTCGATCTCGCGCTGGATTTGCCGGCTCAGCGCGGCGTCGGCCGCCTGCGGCGCCGCCGGCGGCTGAAGCGCCCCAGCGGCGACCGGCTGTGCGACAGCCGCCAGGCTGACGATCACAATCATTGAAAAACGGATCACCGCAGCTCCTTTTCGCGACAAATGTAGCGCTACATTTGTCGCGGTCGAGGCCGACGTCAATTTAACATTTGGCAATGTGCGGGAGGTTTTGCGGAGGCGGCCCGCCGGGCGGCAATGCTCAAACCGCCTTCTGAAGGAGGCGCACGGAAGCATGACGCTCCGCCTGTTGGCGCGAAGCGTCGGCGTTCTGACGCGCGACCTGGGCTTCGCGCCGGACCTGGTCCGCCACGCCTTGGATGACGTTGAACCTCCCGGAATCCGGGCTGCCGCCAGGACCGCCGATTGCCTGGGCGACCTGCTTCCGAACCTGGCCATCCTCCCGATGACGCGGACTGGAGGGCGTAGCGGGGTCCTGCGATCCAGCTGAGTTCGGCGCTCCAGCCAATGTGGGGAGGGAGAAAGGCTCGGGATTTCCGCCTCCTGACGGGAGGGATGCGGGCCGGATTCGATCTTCCGGATTCGGGACCACCGCCTCGGTCACGCCAATGAGGAGCGTGAGGGCGCTGACTGCCGCCGCCGCCACGGCGGCGCCAGTCCTGATCTCCGGGGATCGACGGGGGACGCCGTTCGCAAGTCGAAGAATCCGCCGGTGAAGGCTGCTGGTCCCGCCCGCAAGGGCGAGCCCTCCAACCGGGAGGGGGGCGGCGGTAAGATTCAGCAGGACGTGTGCGTATTCCCGCCGACCGATCAATGCCGCAGCCGCCTCGTCTGCAGCCTCTTCCGAAGCTTCCTCAAGCGTTCGGTGGAGAATCCATACCGCCGGATTGAACCAGAACAGCGCCCTTGCGGTATGGGACACGCACTTGAATGCCCAGTCATTGGCCGTGATGTGCGCGAACTCGTGGGCCAGGACGGATTCGGCCACGTGAGGCTGGCGCAGCGTCTGCGGGTCGAGCAGAATCGTGCCTGGCGACAAACCCCAGCTCAGAGGCGAATGAATCCGGTCGGACGCCGCAAGGCGAGTTCCGCTGGAGGGAACGAGCGCTCCAAGACACGCTGCCCAGGGGCCAGAGGCGATGATCGTCGCGTCGTCGGACCACCGTCTCAAAACCGCCACGCCAACGCCGAACGGCGCGGCGAACGCAAGCACGCCTGTCGCATAGAAGAGCCAGACGGCCGCGATATGAAGGGGTGTTTCGGACAGGCGAACGGAAATGACGGCTTTCGCCACCGGCTCCAGAGACAGGGTCAGCACCGGCGCGCCTGTCGGTGCCATCGACGGAGCCGAATCGAGAGGAGGAGCCCATGGCAAGGCGATGACGGGTTCGCTCAGCATCATGACGGGTGAGACGACCAGTACGCAGACGGCGATACGAAGCAACAGCACGCGATCCCGCGCGGGACTGTCGGTGAGACCCCGAGCGAGGACGAGGGCGCCGATGGCGATCACCGTCGTCTTGACCAGAACTTCAACAGCGAGAAGGAACAGGCTCACTGGTCCGGCTCCATCGTATCGATGATGGCTCGAAGCGCGCTCAGTTCGTCGGCGTCCATGTCTTTCGCCATGCCCAGCAGCGCCGTCGCGGCGGATGCGGCGGACCCGGCGAAGAAGGTGTCGATCATCTGCCGCAAGGCCGCATCCGCCATTGGCTTGGGGTCTGGGGCCGGTCGATAGAGGGTGACGCCGTCGCTTGAGCGTGTCACCAGACCCTTGCGCTCCAGCCTGGCGAGAAGGGTGCGGACAGTCGAATCGTTCAGATTCCCGCCCAGGGCTAATCGCACGACTGACGTCGAGCCCTCGCCGAGACGACACAGGGTTTCAAACACTTCCCGTTCCCGCCGGGGCAACCGCTCGAGCATGGCATGCCCTCTCTACATCGTCGCGACAATCGTAGCGATGAGAGGCCGAATTCGGGCCGCAAGCAACCCCAACCTCTAACGCTTGTGGGGACACAGCCTCCGCCACTGTCCGGAGACGTTTTGCAGTCCGCCGCCATCGCTCTGGTGAACCTGGCCCTGGCGGATGATGTGTCCAATAACGTACAAATTACGTTCGTTTCTTTACGGCGCTGATGGCTGACGACGAGGTCGAGATGGAGTCGAAGACCGCCAAATCTGTGTCGAGCGACTGGATGTTTGCAGCGCTTGGCGGGCGTCGCCGGTCCGGCGCCATCCGGACGTGCCCGTCGTGATCCAGTCCCTCGATCCGGACCGATCGGTCGCATATCGCCATCGGCGGCGCGCGGTGACTGACGAGGATGAGGCCCTGGGCGCGTGTGGCCAGCCTGTGGTTCAGCGCCCTCAGCACGCGCGCCTCGGTGGCGGCGTCCAGGCCCTCGGTCGGCTCGTCGAGCACCAGCCAGGGGGCGTCGCGCATATAGGCGCGGGCGAGGCCGAGCCGGCGCCGCTCGCCGCCTGAGAGGCGCTCGCCG
>Ga0160433_100353_pt1 | contig 27012 bp, 27 predicted proteins | sample HID1972K_E0MG_FD_108235 | JGI IMG/M metagenome (GOLD analysis project Ga0160433, IMG submission 108235) | Enriched pill bug-associated microbial communities from UW Madison campus, WI, USA - HID1972K_E0 MG | ecosystem: Host-associated > Arthropoda: Insects > Digestive system > Unclassified ...
AAGCAAAGACAGACAGCTACGGGCCTTGCTGCGCAAGGCCCGAAAGCTGGGACTGGAACTGGCAAAAGCTGCCTAGTTTTTATCTTTTTAAATCAATGAGTTACTTTATGTTTGATGAGAGCGCGCCTTGTGCCGCGATCGGGCGCGCAGCGGTCGCAACCCCTGTAACCGCGCTGCACCAGACAGATCGAGATGGCTGGCTTTACGGCCGCTTCGCGGCCGATCGCAGGACAAGCCAGCTCCTTGTATGTTCTCCACAACACCCTGCGAGAGCCGTTATGCTCGCGGGTGTGTCACCAAAGAGATGTGTTCTGGGGGAGACCGATCGCTCCTGAAGGCAGAACTTCCTGACCTTGTCTGTAGAGAGGTCCCCCCGCCTCATTGCCCACCACGTAGAGTATCGAGAAGCCGTCAAGACGGACTTCGCATTACAAGGTTGCAGCGGCATGAAGTTCGAGGTCAGGGGAGCCAGAGCCATCATCACTTATTTTTTTTGGAGATGAAAGCATGGCTGTTCACGTCGGCCTTGATGTAGGTTCTCGCTCGACAGCCATGGGGTGGCGCGACAAAGGTCGATCGGCTGGCTCGTGGGAAATCCTTCAAACCCCCAAGGGCCGCAAGGCTGCAGTCAAGAAGCTTTTGGCTCTTAAACCACTCAGCGTTGTCATGGAGGCCACCGGGATTTACTACCTGGATCTGGCTATTGAGTTGAGTGCGGCCGGTTTGCCCGTCTCGGTGATCAATCCCAAAAGCTCCCGCAATTTCGCCCGGCTAATGCTTGAGCACAGCAAGACTGACGCGATCGATGCCCAGCTATTGGCTGAGTACGGCGAACGTATGTCGCCTCGCCTATGGCTCCCGCCAAGCCCCGCACAGCTTGAGCTGCGTGCCATTGGGCGACACGTCAATCGCCTGACTGGTCATCGCACCCGGGCCAAGAATGAACTGCATGCGCTTATGGCAACAGAAACTACTTCGCCATTGTTGATCGAGGATGAGCAAGAGGCTATTGCTACGTTCGATAAGCGTATCGAGCGATTTCGGCAGGCTGGACGAGATCTGATTGCCAGCTGTCCTGTGTTGAAGGCCCAGTTCGATCACATGTTGGCAGCCCCCGGCATGGGAGAGGTCTCGACGCTGGCAGCGCTAGCGGAAATGACTGCGCTGCCCACGTTTCTCAAAGCACCCCAGGTCAGTCGGCATGCAGGATTGGATGTGAGGCTGACACAATCGGGAACGAGCATCGACAAGCCAGGGAGACTGAGCAAATGCGGTAATGCTTACCTGCGTTCACCGCTTTTCATGCCGGCGATGTCAGCCATCCGCTGTGATCCCTTGGTGAAGGCTTTCTATGATGGCCTGGTAGCCCGAGGGAAGCGAAAAATGCAGGCTATCTGTGCCGTTATGCGCAAATACCTGACGGGGCTGTGGGCATGCATGCAGACCGGGCAGCCGTTCGACACGGCCAAGCTTTTCAGCGAAAAACACTTGCTGAAAGCTTGACCGGGAACAGAGTATCTACAGGGTGGCCGCCGCGCTTTGCAGGCTTTGTTCTCTGCGCGACAGCGCAGCCCAGCGGGCTGGGCGAGCTCCTACAGAAGGGGGCTGTGCAATCGTTTGATCAGTCCACTTTCTCGAACTTCAAATCCCACACCCCATGCCCCAGCCGTTCGCCGCGGCGTTCGAACTTGGTGATCGGGCGCTCTTCAGGACGCGGCACGTAGGTGCCATCGGCTGCCTGGTTGCGATAGCCAGGGGCGACATTCATCACTTCCAGCATGTGCTCGGCATAGGGTTCCCAGTCGGTCGCCATGTGGAACACGCCGCCGACCTTGAGCTTGCTGCGCACCAGCTCGGCAAAGCCCGGCTGGACGATGCGACGCTTGTGGTGACGGCTCTTGTGCCACGGGTCAGGGAAGAACAGCATCAGCCGGTCGAGGCTGTTGTCGGCCACGCAGCGGTTGAGCACTTCGATGGCATCGCAGTCATACACCCGCAGGTTCTTCAGGCCTTGGGTCAGCACGCCGTTGAGTAGCGCGCCGACACCGGGGCGGTGCACTTCGACACCGATGAAGTCCTGCTCTGGGGCGGCAGCAGCCATTTCCAGCAAGGAATGGCCCATGCCGAAGCCGATCTCCAGGGTCCGCAGCGCGGCGCGGCCGAACACCTGGTCGTAGTCCACCGGGCCGTCGGCCAGAGGCAGGATGAACCGGGGGCCACCCTGGTCCAGGCCGCGTTGCTGACCTTCGGTCATGCGTCCAGCGCGCATCACGAAACTCTTGATACGCCGTTGTGGGCGCGCTTGGCCGTCGGCGGTGATCGGCGTTTCTTGCGATTCAGTCATCAGGGGCTCTTACTTGATCAGACCATCCAGCGGCGAAGAGGCGCTGGCGTAGAGTTTCTTCGGCATACGGCCGGCCAGGTAGGCCAGGCGGCCAGCGACGATGGCGTGCTTCATGGCTTCGGCCATCATCACAGGTTGCTGGGCGTGGGCGATCGCCGAGTTCATCAGCACCGCCTCGCAGCCCATTTCCATGGCGATGGTGGCGTCGGAGGCGGTGCCCACGCCAGCGTCGACCAGCACCGGCACCTTGGATTCCTCAAGGATGATCTGCAGGTTGTAGGGGTTGCAGATGCCAAGGCCGGTGCCAATCAGGCCAGCCAGCGGCATGACCGCAATGCAGCCGGCTTCGGCCAGCTGGCGGGCGATGATCGGATCGTCGCTGGTGTAGACCATCACGTCGAAACCGTCCTTGACCAGCACTTCGGCGGCCTTGAGGGTCTCGATCACGTTGGGGAACAGGGTCTTCTGGTCGGCCAGCACCTCCAGCTTGACCAGGTTGTGGCCATCGAGCAGCTCACGGGCCAGGCGGCAGGTGCGCACGGCTTCGATGGCGTCGTAGCAACCCGCGGTGTTCGGCAGGATGGTGTAGCGGTCTGGCGGCAACACGTCGAGCAGGTTCGGCTCGCCTGGGTTCTGGCCGATATTGGTGCGGCGCACGGCGACGGTGACGATCTCGGCACCCGAGGCCTCGATGGCCAGGCGGGTTTCTTCCAGGTCACGGTACTTGCCAGTGCCCACCAGCAGGCGCGATTGGAAAGTGCGTCCGGCCAGGGTGAAAGGCTTGTCGCTACGAACGTTGCTCATCGGTAATCCTCTAGAAGTTGAAGGGCTTGCAGGGCGGTCGGCGGGCCTAGTGTCCTATCTCCGAAATAAGCTGTTCACTTTTGACGGTCAAAAGAAAACGTATTTCGAAGACAGGACACTAGCCACCACCGATCGCGTGGACCACTTCGACCTGGTCGCCTTCGTTCAACAGGGTGCTGTCGTGCTGGCTGCGCGGCACGATATCCAGGTTGAGTTCCACCGCTACCCGGCGTCCGGCCAGCTCCAGCCGGCCCAGCAGGGAAGCGACGCTCTCGCCATCGGGCAATTCGTAAGGCTCACCGTTCAGATGAATGCGCATGCACACGGCCACCATTGTTCTTTGGGGCCCGCATTCTAGCGCCGATCACGGTTCGAACCCAAGGCCAGCCAACGCCATTCGTCCCGATAATGGACCGCCCGGTCAGCTCAGGCGCCCAGGCGCCAGGCCGCCAGCCCCAGGCACAGCCAGCCGCCCAGGAAACACAGGCCGCCGATGGGGGTGATGATGCCCAGCTTGCCGATCCCGCTCAAGGTCAACAGGTACAGGCTACCGGAGAACAGCACGATACCCAGCGCGAACAGACCACCGGCCCAGCCGATCAGGCGCCCGGGCAGGTGCGCCGCCAGCAGCGCCACGCCAAACAGCGCCAGGGCGTGCACCAGCTGGTAGGTCACGCCCGTGTGGAAGATCGCCAGGTAGTCGGCACTCAGGCGGCTTTTCAGGCCATGGGCGGCAAAGGCGCCAAGGGCGACACCGGTGAAACCGAAAAACGCGGCGAGCATGAGGAAGCTGCGAAGCATGGGACGACTCCTCGGAAGGGGTCTGTATAATGGCCCCTTCCATCAGTCCGGCCAAGCCATTGCCATGCTGTCATCCCTTATCCGCCGCCTCGTTCGCGCCCTGGCCTGGTTTGCCGCCGTCAGCATCGTGCTGGTCCTGGTGCTGCGCTGGGTACCCCCGCCCGGCACGGCGCTGATGCTCGAGCGCAAGGTCGAGTCCTGGCTCGACGGCAAGCCCATCGACCTGCAGCGCGACTGGGCGCCCTGGGAACGCATCTCCGACGAGCTGAAGGTGGCGGTCATCGCCGGTGAAGACCAGAAGTTCGCCAGCCACTGGGGCTTCGACATCCCCGCGATCCAGGCCGCCCTCGCCTACAACGAGCAGGGAGGCAAGATCCGCGGCGCCAGCACCCTGAGCCAGCAGGTGGCCAAGAACCAGTTCCTGTGGTCAGGACGCAGCTGGCTGCGCAAGGGCCTGGAAGCCTGGTTCACGGCGCTGATCGAGCTGTTCTGGTCCAAGGAGCGGATCCTTGAGGTCTATCTCAACAGCGCCGAATGGGGTGAAGGTGTGTTCGGCGCGCAGGCGGCGGCCCAGCACCATTTTGGCGTGGACGCTGCTCGCCTGACCGCCCAGCAGGCCAGCCAGCTCGCCGCTGTACTGCCCAGCCCGCTCAACTGGAGCGCCAGCCGCCCCAGCGCCTACGTGGCCCGACGGGCCAGCTGGATCCGCCAGCAGATGCGCCAGCTGGGCGGGCCTGGTTACCTGATGCAGCTGGAGCATGCGCGCGGGCCCTGACACCACCCCCGGTGATCTTGGAGAGACCTGTGCGCAACTGTCTTAGCTATGCCGGTCTCTTCGTGGCGGTCCGGCGCCCCGGCAAGCCCGTACAGGGTACAAGGGTGCGTCGCAAGACATGAAAAAGCCGCTTGGCCGTAAGGCTCAAGCGGCTTTTGTCTGAAGCGCAAGCACGTCAGGCGGCAATCAATGCCTTGACCTTGTTCATCGCATTCTTCTCCAGCTGCCGGATGCGCTCGGCCGACACGCTGTACTTCTCGGCCAACTCATGCAGCGTGGCCTTTTCCTCGGCCAGCCAGCGCTGGTAGAGGATGTCGCGGCTGCGGTCGTCCAGGCCCTGCAGGGCCTCGTGCAGGTTGCTACTGGAATTGTCGCTCCAGTCGGCATCTTCAAGCTGCAAGGCCGGATCGTAGCGATGGTCTTCCAGGTAATGCGCAGGCGACTGGAAGGCGCTGTCGTCATCGGCCTCGGCGGCCGGATCGAACGCCATGTCCTGACCGCTCAGGCGGCTTTCCATCTCGCGCACTTCGCGGGGCTCGACGCCCAGGCTCTCGGCCACCCGATGAACTTCATCGTTATTCAGCCAGGCCAGACGCTTTTTCTGGCTGCGCAGGTTGAAGAACAACTTGCGCTGGGCCTTGGTGGTTGCGACCTTGACGATACGCCAGTTGCGCAGGATGAACTCGTGGATCTCTGCCTTGATCCAGTGCACGGCGAACGACACCAGGCGCACGCCCATCTCGGGATTGAAACGTTTGACGGCCTTCATCAAGCCGACGTTGCCTTCCTGGATCAGGTCGGCCTGGGCCAGACCGTAGCCTGCATAGCTGCGGGCGATATGTACGACGAAACGCAGGTGGGCCATCACCATTTGCCGAGCGGCCTCAAGATCCTGCTCGTAATAAAGACTCTCGGCCAGTTCACGCTCCCGCTCGGGCGTCAGCAGTGGAATGCTGTTGACCGTGTGCACATAGGCTTCCAGGTTTGCACCGGGAACCAGGGCATAGGCAGGTTGCAACGAAGTGGTCATGCGAAAACCTCCGACTCACTGAACGTGTGCCCTCAGGCACCGCCATCATTGACCGGAAACCGCTAGACAAGTTCCCTGACAAGCATCAATGGTGGCAAAAAAACATTATCGTGGCGCCAGCTCGTTCAAATGGCGGGCTACCGCGATCCATGCACCGATATACCCTAACAACACCGCTCCGATCAAGAGCGAAAGACCATCGGAAGCCGGGACCCCGGCCAGGGCGAAATCGCTGCCATACAGGCCCGAGAGTCCTATCACCGCGTCGTTCAGCCAGTTCAGGCCAAACGCCAGGATGGCCCAGGCCAGCACACCGGCGCCCAGGCCATAGAGCGCGCCCATGTACAGGAAAGGCCGGCGGACATAGCTGTCGGTTCCCCCGACCAGCTTGATCACTTCGATCTCGGTGCGGCGGTTCTCGATATGTAGACGAATTGTGTTACCAATTACCAACAGCAGCGCCGATACCAGCAGGACTGTCAGGCCGAAGACAAAACGGTCACCCAGCTTGAGGATCGCCGCCAGGCGTTCCACCCACACCAGGTCCAGCTGTGCCACCTCGACCCGTGGCAACTCCGCCAGACGCTGACGCAGCGCCTCAAGGGCCGGCTTGTCGACATCGCTCGGCGTCACCACCACCACGCCAGGCAACGGGTTCTCCGGTAGCTCGCGCAGGGCTTCACCCAGACCCGATTGCTGCTGGAACGCCTCGAGCGCCTGCTCACGGCTGACGTAATCGGCGTCAGCGACGCCAGGCATGCCCTTGATCTGCTCACGCAGCGCTTCGCCATCGCGGCTATTGGCGTCGAGTTTGAGGTACAGCGAAATCTGCGCCGCTCGCTGCCAGGAACCACCCAGGCGCTCGACATTGCTCAGCAACAGCGAAAGGCCCATGGGCAGGCTCAAGGCCACGGCCATCACCAGGCAAGTGAAGAAGCTGCCAATCGGCTGCTTGCCCAGGCGACGCAGGCTGTCGAGCAGGCTCGCACGGTGGCTCTCCAGCCAGGCGTGCAGCAGGGTACGGAAATCCGGACCGTCATCATCATGGCCGCCACGCGGTTTCTTCGGCTGCGGATCAGCGGCCTTGGGCGCCACGCGCTCGGAGACCTTCGGACTGCGAATACTCATTGCCCGGCCTCCCCATCGCCGATCAGTCGACCGCGTTGCAAGGTCAGCATGCGGTGGCGCATGCGCGCGATCAGCGCCAGGTCGTGGCTGGCGATCAGGACACTGGTGCCCAGGCGGTTGATGTCCTCGAACACCCCCATGATCTCGGCAGCCAGGCGCGGGTCGAGGTTACCGGTGGGTTCGTCGGCCAGCAGCAGGGCTGGCCGGTGGACGATGGCGCGGGCGATGCCGACGCGCTGTTGCTGTCCGGTGGACAGGTCGCCGGGAAACAGCTCGGCCTTGTCCGCCAGCGAGACACGCTCGAGCGCGGAATCGACGCGCTTGGCGATTTCGGCCTTGGACAGCCCAAGGATCTGCAGCGGCAAGGCGACGTTGTTGAACACCGTCCGATCGAACAGCAGTTGGTGGTTCTGGAATACCACGCCGATCTGCCGGCGCAGGAAGGGAATCTGCGCGTTGGTGATCTGCCCCAGGTCCTGCCCGGCCAGCAGCAGCTTGCCGCTGGTCGGACGCTCCATGGCCAGCAGCAGGCGCAGCAATGTGCTCTTGCCAGCACCGGAATGGCCGGTCACGAACAGGAATTCGCCCCGGCGTACCCGAAAACTCAACTCATGCAGGCCCACATGGCCATTGGGGTAGCGCTTGGCAACCTGTTCGAATCGGATCATGGATGCTCCCGCTCGGCAAACAAGGCTTTGACGAAAGACTCGGCCTCGAAGGTGCGCAGGTCATCGATGCCCTCGCCCACGCCGATGTAGCGGATCGGCAGGCCGAACTGCTTGGCCAGGGCGAAGATCACCCCGCCCTTGGCGGTGCCGTCGAGCTTGGTCAACGCCAGGCCGGTGAGTTCGACGCTTTGGTTGAAGTGCTTGGCCTGGTTGATGGCGTTCTGCCCGGTACCGGCATCCAGCACCAGCAGGACCTCGTGTGGCGCATCGGCGTCAAGCTTGCCGATGACCCGACGGACCTTCTTCAGCTCTTCCATCAAGTTGTCCTTGGTGTGCAGGCGGCCGGCGGTGTCGGCGATCAGCACGTCGACGCCACGGGCCTTGGCAGCCTGCACCGCATCGAAGATCACCGAGGCCGAGTCGGCACCGGTGTGCTGGGCGATGACCGGGATCTGGTTGCGCTCGCCCCAGACCTGTAGCTGCTCGACTGCCGCGGCGCGGAAGGTGTCGCCCGCGGCCAGCATGACCTTCTTGCCCTCGAGCTGCAGCTTCTTGGCCAGCTTGCCGATGGTGGTGGTCTTGCCGGCACCGTTGACGCCGACCACCAGGATCACGAACGGCTTGCTCTGCGATTGGATCTGCAGCGGTTTTTCGACCGGACGCAGTACGCCGGCCAGCTCATCCTGCAGCGACTTGTACAGCGCATCGCTGTCGGCCAGCTGCTTGCGCGCGACCTTTTGCGTGAGGTTCTGCACGATGGCGGTGGTGGCCTCGACGCCGACGTCGGCCGTCAGCAGGCGGGTCTCGATCTCGTCGAGCAGCTCGTCGTCGATGGCCTTCTTGCCCAGGAACAGGCTGGCCATGCCTTCGCCGATGCTGGCGCTGGTCTTGGACAGGCCCTGCTTGAGACGGGCGAAGAAACCGCCCTTGCTCTCTTGCGCTGGCGATGGTGCCGGAGCGACGACCGGCTCAGGCTCGGCGGCCACAGGCTCGGCGGCGACCGGGGTGGGCACCACCAGGGCAGGCTCGGGCTCAGGTGCCGGCCGCGCCGGAATGACAGGCGGGACCAGCGGTGGGTGATCAGGCACCAGGGCGACCGGTTCCTCTTCGACCGGCAAGACCAGATTGCTGACCGGCGGCGTTGGCGGCTCTGGGATTGGCTCTGGGGTCGGCTCAGCGGCGGACGCGGCGACGACGGTCGGCGCCTCGACGACAGGTTCAGGTGCGGGTGCGGCAGGTTCGCTCACAGGCGCGTGCACAACCGGCGCAGGCGCCACCGGTGCCTCGGCCACCACGCTCGGCGCCTCGGGCGCGGCTTCGGGTGCGCGCACCGGCTCGGGCGCGGCGCCTTCGGCAGGGGCAGCCCCCTGCTCGACAGGCGCCTCGGGGGCTACCGGTTCAGGGGTCTGTGGCTGTTCGGCGACAGGTTGCTGCGGCTTCTTGCGAAACCAGCTGAACAGGCCTTTTTTCTCGCCAGTCTCGGCCGGCGCTTTTTTGTCGTCGTTGGAACCAAACATGGAAGACGGCTATCTCAGGCTAGCGATGCGCCACCAGCGGCGCACCGGGAATTCTTTCAACGCAGAACAGACTATTTCGAATGCGGCTGGTTCATGCGCAATATTTTGTCGCGAGGCCTGCGGGCGAGATCCGCGACAGGCATGGTCGCCAGGCAACCGGATCAGTATCCTAGCACCTCCAGGCCCGCCGACGCTAAATCCTCGCGGGCTGTCCTACAGGTTAAACACAGTATGAATGCTCTAGCCCGCCGCGCCGCTGGCCTGCTGCTCAGCACACTTTGTCTGTCGTTCTCGGCCCTTGCCGCCGATCCGCAACCCACCCACGAGTTCATCCTGGACAACGGCCTGAAAGTGGTCGTGCGCGAAGACCATCGCGCGCCGGTGGTGGTCTCGCAGATCTGGTACAAGGTCGGCTCCAGCTATGAGACCCCAGGCCAGACAGGCCTGTCCCACGCCCTGGAGCACATGATGTTCAAGGGCAGCGCCAAAGTCGGTCCCGGCGAGGGTTCGCGCATCCTGCGCGACCTGGGCGCCGATGAGAACGCCTTCACCAGTGACGACTACACCGCCTATTACCAGGTCCTGGCCCGCGACCGCTTGCCGGTGGCCTTCGAGCTCGAGGCCGATCGCCTGGCCAGCCTGCGCCTGCCGGCCGACGAGTTCAGCCGCGAGATCGAGGTCATCAAGGAAGAACGCCGCCTGCGCACCGACGACCAACCGAGCGCCAAGGCTTTCGAGCTGTTCCGCGCCATGGCCTACCCCGCCAGCGGTTACCACACCCCGACCATCGGCTGGATGGCCGACCTCGAGCGCATGAAGGTCGAGGAACTGCGCCACTGGTACGAGTCCTGGTATGCACCGAACAACGCTACCCTGGTGGTGGTCGGCGATGTCACCGCCGATGAGGTCAAGGGCCTGGCGCAAAAGTACTTCGGCGCCATTCCCAAGCGCAGCGTGCCACCGGCCAAGCTGCCTCTGGAACTGGCCGAGCCTGGCCAGCGCCAGCTCACCCTGCATGTGCGCACTCAACTGCCCAGTGTGATCTACGGCTTCAACGTACCAGGCCTGGCCACCGCCAAGGATCCGCGCAGCGTGCATGCCCTGCGCCTGATCTCGGCGCTGCTCGACGGCGGCTACAGCGCCCGCCTGCCGGCGCGCCTGGAGCGCGGCCAGGAGTTGGTGGCTGGTGCCTCGTCGAGCTACAACCCCTTCAGCCGCGGCGACAGCCTGTTCCTGCTCTCGGCCACGCCGAACGTGCAGAATCAAAAGACCCTGGCCGACGTCGAGAAAGGCTTCTGGGAACTGCTCGACGAACTCAAGACCACCCCGCCCTCGGCTGAAGAGCTCGAGCGCGTGCGTGCCCAGGTGATTGCCGGCCTGGTCTATGACCGCGATTCGATCAGCAGCCAGGCCACCACCATTGGCCAGCTGGAAACCGTCGGCCTGTCCTGGAAGCTCATCGACAGCGAACTGGACGAGCTCAAGCGCGTCACTGCGCAAGACATCCAGGACGCCGCGCGTACCTACTTCACCCGTGAACGCCTGAGCGTTGCCCACGTACTGCCCGAGGAGTCCGCTCATGAGTGATAGCAGCGCCCCACGTCACACCTTGTTCGGCCTCGGCACGCTCGTCCTGGTGCTAGCCCTGGCGCCTTTCATGGCGCGCCCGGCCCAGGCCGACAACGCCGCCAAGGCCGACAGCACCGCTGCCCGCCCGGCCAATACCCTGCAATCACTTGCCGAGCTCGACGGCAAGGCGCCAAGCCGCCGCCAGTTGAACATCCAGCACTGGAACACCGCCGAAGGCGCCCGCGTGCTATTCGTCGAAGCCCGTGAATTGCCGATGTTCGACCTGCGCGTGACCTTCGCCGCCGGCAGCAGCCAGGACGGCGACACCCCCGGCCTGGCTACTCTGACCAACGCCATGCTCAACGAGGGCGTGGCCGGCAAGGATGTCACCGCCATCGCCCAAGGCTTCGAAGGCCTGGGCGCCGACTTCGGCAACGGCGCCTACCGCGACATGGCCGTGGCCACGCTGCGCAGCTTGAGCGCCGCCGACAAGCGGGAGCCGGCGCTCAGGCTGTTCGCCGAGGTGGTGGGCAAGCCGACCTTCCCTGAAGATGCCCTCAAGCGCATCAAGAACCAGCTGCTGGCCGGTTTCGAGTACGAGAAGCAGAATCCCGGCAAGCTGGCGGGCAAGGCGCTGTTTGCCCGACTCTATGGCGACCACCCCTACGCCCATTCGAGCGATGGCACCGCCGACAGCATCCCCCCGGTCACCCTCGACCAGTTGCGCGCCTTCCACGCCAAGGCCTATGCCGCCGGCAACGCGGTCATCGCCTTGGTGGGCGACCTCGGCCGCGGCGAGGCCGAAACCATTGCCGCTCAGGTCTCTGCCGCCCTGCCCCGAGGCCCGGCGCTGGCCAAGCCGGCGCAGCCGAGCGAACCCAAGCCAGGCATCACGCAAATCGACTTCCCATCCAAGCAGACCCACCTGCTGCTCGCCGAACTCGGCATCGACCGCAACGATCCGGACTATGCGGCACTGTCGCTGGGCAACCAGATCCTCGGCGGCGGCGCCTTCGGCACCCGCCTGATGACCGAAGTCCGGGAGAAACGCGGCCTGACCTACGGCGTTTATTCGGTATTCAGCCCGATGCAGGTACGTGGCCCGTTCATGATCAACCTGCAGACCCGTGCCGAGCTCAGCGAAGGCACGCTCAAGCTGGTCCAGGACATCCTTGCCGACTACCTCAAGACCGGACCATCCCAGCAAGAGCTGGATGACGCCAAGCGCGAGCTGGCCGGCAGCTTCCCGCTGTCCACTGCCAGCAACGCCAGCATCGTCGGCCAGCTCGGTGCCATCGGCTTCTACAACTTGCCGCTGACCTGGCTGGAAGATTTCATGCAGCAGTCCCAGAGTCTGACCACCGAGCAGGTCAAGGCCGCGCTGAACAAGCACCTGACGACCGACAAGCTGGTGATCGTCACGGCCGGCCCCAAGGTTGCGCAGAAGCCCCTGCCACCCCCCACTGAAAAACCCGCCGAGCAAGCGCTTGGCGTACCGGAGCATTAATGGCCAAGCCAACCCAACCTGCCAGACCCAGCCAGGGCCAGGGTCACCTGCGCATCATCGCCGGTGAGTGGCGCAGCCGCCGTCTGGCCGTGCCCGCCGGCGACGGACTGCGCCCAACCCCGGACCGGGTCCGCGAAACCGTGTTCAACTGGCTGGCCCCCTACATCGAAGGCGCCCACGTGCTGGATGCCTTCACCGGTAGCGGCGCCCTGTACCTCGAAGCGCTGTCGCGTGGCGCGACGCAAGCCGTGGCGCTGGACAGCAATCCGGCAGCCATTGCCAACCTCAGGCACAACCTCGAAGTGCTGCGCTGCCCGCGCGGCCAGGTGATCCAGAGCGACGCCCTGCGCTACCTGCAGGGCGAGGTGAAGCAGCAATTCGACTTGGTATTCCTCGATCCACCCTTCCATCAGGACCTGCTCGCCAATACCTGCAGCCTGCTCGAGGCGCGCGGCTGGCTGCGCGACAACGCCTGGATCTACACTGAAAGCGAAGCGGCCCCTTCGTCGCTGCAGATGCCCGGCAGCTGGCACCTGCACCGGGAAAAGAAAACCGGCCAGGTCCACTACGCCCTCTGGCAACGCGGCTAAGCACCGTGGCTGCCCACCCGCCTGCAGCGTTGAGTAGCGCAGGCGGGGCGCAGGTTCATGAAGACCACTGCGGGCCACCGAAAGCCGACCAATAGCGCAGGTACCGTGGCGATCTTTCATGGCACTCTAGCGGTGTACATCATGAGTCGCCCAGCATGCCCAGCCTCACCGCCACCTTCCGCCCGGCCACCGGGCTTGCCAACCCTCACCTGCAGACGTTGTGGGGACCGCTCTGGCGCAAACGCCCCAACCTGCAGCGCACCCGCGAACGCCTATGGCTTGCCGACGGCGATTTCCTCGACCTGGACTGGCATGGCCCGCACCAGGCACAGGCGCCGCTGGTCCTGGTCCTGCATGGCCTGACCGGTTCTTCCGACTCGCCCTACGTGGTCGGCTTGCAACAAGCGCTGCAGCACCGCGGCTGGGCCAGCGTGGCGGTGAACTGGCGCGGCTGCTCTGGCGAGCCGAACCTGCTGCCGCGCAGCTACCACTCTGGCGCCAGCGAAGACCTCGCCGAAGCCATCCAGCACCTGCGCGCGCAACGGCCGCTGGCGCCGTTGTATGCAGTGGGCTATTCGCTGGGCGGCAACATCCTGCTCAAATACCTGGGCGAAACCGGCTCGGCCAGCCACCTGCAGGCGGCCGTGGCGGTGTCGGTGCCGTTCCGTCTCGATGAATGCGCCGACCGCATTGGCCTGGGGTTTTCCCGCGTATACCAGGCGCATTTCATGCGCGCCATGCTGGCGTATGTGAAGGACAAGCAGCGGCAGTTCCAGCACTTGGGCCACCATGAGAACCTCGCCGTGCTCGAACGCCTGGGCGAGTTGCGCAACCTGCGCAACTTCTGGGATTTCGATGGACGCGTGACCGCGCCGCTGAACGGCTTTCGAGACGCCCATGATTACTACCGGCGCTCATCGAGCCGGTATTACCTGGGAGAGAACCGCACTCCAACCCTGATCATCCACGCCAGCGACGACCCCTTCGTGTTCAGCCACAGCCTGCCCAGCGCCAGCGAGCTGGCGGCGCAGACGAGCTTCGAGTTGCACAGCCGCGGTGGACATGTCGGCTTCGTCGATGGCAGCGTGCGCACGCCCGGTTATTACCTGGAACGACGTATTCCGCAGTGGCTGGTGGAGGGCATCTGAAGGGGGCTTGACCTTCGTGTGCCCTCACCTTTTCTACCTCGCCGCTCGATCCTCAGTCGCCCTTGGCGACCCGGCGCTTGGCATCGGTGATCCACTCGCTCCAGGACCCGGCATACAGCTTGCCTAGTGGATACCCGGCCAGGCACAGGGCGAACAGGTTGTGGCAGGCGGTCACACCCGACCCGCAATAGGCCACCAGCTGTTCAGGCGCACGGTCTGCCAGTTTTTCAGCAAAGCGTTGACGCAACTGTTCGGGCGGCAGGAATCGGCCATCGGCGTCCAGGTTATCGGTGAAGGCCGCGCATTGCGCGCCGGGGATATGCCCGGCCACCGGATCGATGGGCTCGACCTCGCCACGAAAACGCGGCAAGGCGCGGGCATCGAGCAGCGTCAGCGCCGGCTTGTCGAGGCGTTTGCCCAACTGCTCGGCGTCGATCACCAGGTTCATGTCAGGCTCACCGACGAAATTGCCTTCGCGCTTCTCCGGCGGGTCCAGGCTCAACGGCAAGTGCGCGGCATGCCAAGCCTTGATGCCGCCGTCGAGGATGAACACGCTATCGCGCTTGCCGAGCCAGGCCAGCAGCCACCAGGCGCGGGCGGCGAATGCCCCGGTGCCGTCGTCGTAGAGCACCACCTGGCTGTCGTTGTCCAGGCCCCAGCTGCGCAAGCGCTGCACCAGCGCCTGCGGCTCAGGCAAGGGGTGGCGGCCGGTACGGCCCTTGGTTACCGAACCACTCAGGTCGCGCTCCAGGTCGGCGAAATGCGCCCCGGCAATATGCCCCTCGGCATAGCTGCGTTGGCCATAATCCACATCCTCCAAGGCAAATCGGCAGTCAAGGATCACCAGCCCCGGTGTCTCCAGACGCTCGGCCAGTTGCTGGGGGGTGATCAATTGCGCAAGGGGCATGACAGTCTCCTGATCGATTGAACGGGGGCTCCGGACTACTGCTCCAGGGCCTGATTGAAGGGTACGTGGAATTCCTGGCACAGGGCGTTCACCACCGTGCGTGCGCTGGCGGTAACGAAGCCCAGCTCCAGCACCAGTACCTGGTAAACGCCACGCTTGAAGGCTTCTTCACCCAGATGCGCCGAATGCTCGCGGGTGGTGCAGAGAAAACGCACCCAGGAGGTCAGGACGATCCAGGCATTGACGGTGAGCGACTCGATCTGCACGTCATCCATGGCGAGGATGCCGGCGTCGACGAAACCCCGGTAGATGGCCTGGCCCTGTTGCAAGCAACGCTGGGAGAAGCGCCGGTAACGGGCAGCCAATTCCGGATCGGCGTCGAGCAGGTGCTCCAGGTCACGGTGTAAAAAGCGGTAGTTCCACATCGCGGCGAGCAGTGCCTTGAGGTAGAAGCGTTTGTCTTCCACCGTGGCCGCCCGGCCTTGGGGCGGGCGCAGGAAGCTGTCCACCAGCTCTTCATACTGGGTGAACAGCACGGCGATGATCGCCTGCTTGTTGGCGAAATGGTAATACAGGTTGCCGGGCGAGATTTCCATGTGGGCAGCAATGTGATTGGTGCTGACACTGCGCTCGCCCTGCTGGTTGAACAGCTCCAGGCTGTTGTGCACGATACGCTCGCGGGTCTTCATGCGCGGGGCCATTTCAACTCAATCTCCGAGCGTTGGAATGGGGTCATCTTACGGGGTATCCCGTCATGGATGCACCCGTCTGCCCCGCGAAAAAAATTCGCCTCAGCACAGGTTCAGCGTATAGGCTCTGCCGGTCCTCCCCTGTCGGCTGGCGAGCGCCATCGACGCCAGGACAGCTGAAAGCCCTGGGCATGACACCTGTCAAAGAGGGCATGACAACGAATATCCGCACTGTCTATAGTGCCATCAGTCGGCATCGGCGACTTGGCCGAGCGCAGTCGCTGCGCTACCATCCGACTCCCCAACGCACTCCAGCCAGGATGACGCGATGAACCGAGTGTTGTACCCGGGTACTTTCGACCCCATTACCAAAGGCCATGGCGATCTGGTCGAGCGCGCCTCGCGACTGTTCGACCATGTGATCATCGCGGTGGCGGCCAGCCCCAAGAAGAATCCGCTGTTCCCGCTGGAACAACGGGTGGCGCTGGCGCGTGAGGTCACCCAGCACCTGCCCAATGTCGAAGTCATCGGCTTCTCTACCCTGCTGGCACATTTCGCCAAGGAACAGGGCGCCAATGTGTTCCTGCGTGGCCTGCGTGCGGTGTCGGATTTCGAGTACGAGTTCCAGCTGGCGAACATGAACCGGCAATTGGCCCCCGCTGTCGAGAGCCTGTTCCTGACGCCGTCGGAGCGCTATTCGTTCATCTCCTCGACTTTGGTACGGGAAATTGCCGCCTTGGGTGGAGATATCAGCAAATTCGTGCATCCGCTGGTGGCCGAGGCGCTGACCGAACGCTTCAAGAAATAACCCGCAGGACCCCGAGCAACGCGCCCGCGTGCACTGCGGGCGCTAATGCGGCACAATTGTGCCCATTGCTTTTCACATGCCAGGGTCGTGATCCCTGGCCGGAGCCCCCATGTCCCTGATCATCACCGACGATTGCATCAATTGCGACGTCTGCGAACCCGAGTGCCCGAACGCCGCCATCTCCCAAGGCGAAGAGATCTACGTGATCGACCCGAACCTGTGTACCCAGTGTGTCGGCCACTATGACGAACCCCAATGCCAGCAGGTCTGCCCGGTCGACTGCATCCCGCTGGACGAAGCCCATCCGGAAACCGAGGACGAGCTGATGGCCAAGTACCGGCGGATTACCGGCAAGGCCTGATGCCCTTCGTCGCGGCGGTGCGCAGCACAATCGTTGGCGCCTGCCTGGCGCTGCTGGCCTGCGCTGCGTTGGCCGATGGACCGGGCCGCGCGGCCATCGCCAGCCCCCACGCCGATGCCACCGCCGCCGCCCGTGAAATCCTGGAACAGGGCGGCAATGCCTTTGACGCCGCCATCGCCGTCAGCGCCGCCCTCGCGGTGGTCGAACCCTATGGGTCGGGACTGGGCGGCGGCGGCTTCTTCCTCCTGCGCGAAGCAGCCGACACGCCACGCTATCGTTTTCTCGACGCCCGCGAGCGCGCCCCGGCGGCAGCGACCTGGGACATGTACCTAAGGGACGGCCAGGTGCAGCCTGGGCGGTCCATCAATGGCCCCTTGGCCGCGGCAATCCCCGGACTGCCCCAGGCGCTGGCGGACCTTGCAGCCAGCCATGGCAAGCTGCCACTGAGCAATACCCTGGCGCCGGCCATCCGCCTGGCCCAGCAGGGTTTTGCCGTCGACCGGGTCTACCGCGACCGCGCGCACATGCGCCTGAGTGCCCTGCGCGATGACCCTGAGAGTGCCCGGCTGTTTCTGCGCGAGGCGGCCGTGCCGGCGCTCGGTACGCGCATCCGCCAGCCGGAGCTGGCAGTGACCCTGCAACGCCTGGCGGCGCATGGCCGCGATGGCTTCTACCGTGGTCCCACGGCCCAGGCCTTGGTCGAGGGCGTGCGCCGATCTGGCGGCATCTGGCGCCTGGAAGACCTGGCTGGCTACCAGACTGCCCTGCGCGAGCCGTTGCGCTATCGGCTCGCCGACCAGCGCGAGCTGATCAGCGCCCCGCCACCCTCGGCCGGCGGCGTCGCACTGGCGCAGAGCCTGGCCATGCTGCAACGCCTGCCCTGGCAGAGCGCCGATCCGGTGCAGCGCAGCCACTACGTGCTCGAAGTGCTACGCCGCGCCTACCGCGACCGCGGCCTACTGGGCGATCCAGACTACGTCAGCAATCCGGTCAACCGCCTGCTGTCACGCAGTTACCTGGTCGGCCTGGCCGGCAGCATCGACGTGCGCCATGCCACGCCTAGCCGCGACCTTCCCCCCGCCCCCGCCTGGCGCGAGGGCGACCACACGACCCACTTCGCGGTGATCGATGCCGACGGCAACGCCGTGGCCGCCACCTTGTCGATCAACCTGCCGTTTGGCGCGGCCTTCAGCGTGCCCGGGACCGGCGTGGTGCTGAATAACGAAATGGACGACTTCGCCGCCGACCCGCACGGCAGCAACAGCTATGGCCTCGCCGGCAGCCAGGCCAACGCCGTGGCGGCCGGCAAACGACCGCTGTCGAGCATGAGCCCGAGCTTCATCGAAAGCCCGAGTCAGTTTGCCGCCTTTGGGACACCGGGCGGCAGCCGCATCCCCAGCATGGTGCTGCTGTCGATGCTGGGGTTCCTCGAAGGCCGGCCAGTGGCCGAATGGCCAGCGACCCCGCGCTATCACCACCAGTACCTGCCCGATGTGGTCGAGCACGAGCCCGGCACCTTCACTGCCCAGCAGCAAGCCGAACTGCAGGATCGCGGCTACCGCCTCAAGGACCTGGGGCGCAGCTATGGCAATCAGCAGGTGCTCTACTGGGACAAGGGCAATGGCACGCTGGAAGCCGCCAGCGATCCGCGCGGGCTTGGCGAGGGCCAGGTGCTCGACTGAAGTCGCGTCAGCGCTGGCAGCGGGGGCAGAACACGCTGGCGCGTTGGCCCAGCTTGACCTCACGTAGCAAGGTACCGCAGACCTTGCACGGCTGGCCGCCGCGGCCATAGACGAACAGCTCCTGCTGGAAATAACCCGGCTGGCCGTCGCCGCCGAAGAAGTCGCGCAATGTCGTGCCCCCGCGCTCGATGGCGTAGGCCAGGATCCGCTTGATCTCCACCGCCAGCTTGAGATAGCGCGCCCGGGAAATGCCCCCGGCCGGGCGGCGCGGATCGATCCCGGCGGCGAACAAGGCTTCGGTCGCGTAGATGTTGCCGACGCCGACCACCACGGCGTTGTCCATGATGAACGGTTTGACCGCCATGGCCCGCCCGCGTGAAAGCTGGAACAGGCGTTCGCCATCGAACAGGTCGGTCAACGGCTCGGGCCCCAAACGAACCAGCAGCTCGTGATTGAGCGGGTCCAGGCTCCAGAGCATGGCGCCGAATCGGCGCGGGTCGGTGTAGCGCAGGGCCAACCCCGACTCCAGCTCGATGTCGACATGCTCGTGCTTGGCTGGCGCCAGCCCCAGCTCCACCAGACGCAGGTTGCCAGACATGCCCAGGTGGCTGATCAGCGTGCCGACCTCGGCGTTGATCAGCAGGTATTTGGCTCGCCGCTCGACCGTGACGATGCGCTGTCCAGACAGGCGCACATCGAGGTCCTCAGGGATCGGCCAGCGCAGACGGCTGTCGCGCACGACGACCCGACTGACACGCTGGCCTTCCAGGTAAGGGGCGATGCCCCGGCGGGTGGTTTCTACCTCTGGCAGTTCTGGCATCTCAGTGTCCGCTCATCTCGCGAATGGTCTGTTTCAGGTGCTCGAAGTCATATTCCGATAGCCCGATATAGTCGAGTACCAGAGGGGCGATCGCGTTCCACTCGTAATCCACGCCCTGGTTGCCGAGCACCCGGTAAGACGCGCAGATGTGCTCGGACATCTTCAGCACGGCCAGCATATTTTTCACGGGCGTGTTGCGCGAGGACTGGTCGCGGAATACCGCCAGGGCATTGTGGTGATTGGCGATGGCCTCGGTCAGGTGCTCCGGCAGGCGCCAGGACTTGGCCGTGAAGTACCCGACCACCGAGTGGTTGGTGTTGAACAGCCGGTTCTCGGTGTCCACCACGCGCTGGTCGGGGCCAGCGTTGGCGTAGGCCTCTTCAAGCACGTTCATGTATTCCGGGAAGCGCTTGAGCATCAACGGCACGCCACAGTCGTGGAACAGGCCCAAGGTATAGGCTTCATCCACGGCTTGCAGGCCAGTGCGCTTGGCCAGGGTCAGGCAGGTCATGGCCACGTCCTGGGCGTTGTCCCAAAAACGGTTGAGGGTCACGATCGTTTCGTCGGTCATCTCGCCCTTGATCGACTGGGCGTTGATGAGGTTGATGATCGAACGGCTGCCCAGCAGGTTCACCGCGCGCTGGATCGAGCCGACCTTGTTGCTCAGGCCGAAGTGAGCCGAGTTGACCAGCTTGAGCAACGCACCGGACAGTCCCGGGTCTTGGGAGATCAGCTTGGCGATGGTCTCAAGGTCCGGGTCAGGCATGTATTGCTCGAACTGCAGGTCGACCATGATCTGCGGTTGCGGCGGGATACTGATGCCTTGCAAGGCTTGCTGGATCTGTTCGGCGGATAATTCCTGGGACATGGCACACACTCGGGGATGAGCGGCGATTTTAACCCTGCAGGCCATCAGCGCACCAACCACTGATTCAGCCGATGGGAACTTTCGCTAGCTCAAGGGGGCCTCCTTTCTCAGGCCTATCCAGAAAAGGAGTACATCCATGAGCACATCATTGAGCGGCAAGCGCGTGGCGATCCTGGTCACCGATGGTTTCGAGCAGGTCGAGCTGACCGGCCCGCGTGATGCCCTGAGTAAGAGCGGCGCCACCGTCGACATCCTCAGCGACAAGGAAGGCAAGGTAAAAGGCTGGAACCATGATAAGCCCGCGGACGATTTTGCCGTCGACGCCACCTTCGAGGCTGCCAGCCAGAATGTCTACGACGCCATCGTCCTGCCGGGCGGCGTGCAGAACTCCGACACCATTCGCCTGCTCCCGGCGGCCCAGCAACTGGTCAAGAAACACGATTCGGATGGCAAGCCGTTGGCGGTGATTTGCCACGGCGGCTGGCTGCTGGTCTCCAGCGGACTGGTCAAAGGCCGGCGGATGACCAGCTACAAGACCCTGCAGGACGATATCCGCAATGCCGACGGCCAATGGGTCGACGAAGAAGTGGTGGTCGATGGCAACCTCATCAGCAGTCGCCAACCCGATGACATCCCCGCCTTCAACCAGAAGCTGATCGAGGCGCTGTCGCGCTGAGCCCGCTGTTTGTCGTTGGCCGCGCCGAGCGCGTGGCCAACGCGCTATACTCCCGCTCTTTTTTCCCGGAGCGACGTCATGTCCCTGCCCAGCCTTCGCCTCAAAGCCAACGCCGACCGCCGCCTGCGCGCCGGTCACCTGTGGGTCTACAGCAACGAAATCGACGTCGCCGCGACCCCGCTGCAAGGCTTTCGCGCCGGCGAGCAGGCGATCCTCGAAGCGGCCGGTGGCAAGGCCCTGGGCGTCGTCGCGCTGAGCCCGAACAACCTGATCTGCGCCCGCCTGTTGTCGCGTGACGCCAAGCTGGCGTTGGACAAATCGCTGCTGGTGCACCGCCTCAACGTCGCCTTGTCGCTGCGCGAGCGCCTGTTCGACAAGCCCTGCTACCGCTTGGTGTACGGCGACTCCGACCTGCTGCCTGGACTGGTGGTCGACCGTTTCTTCGACATCCTGGTGGTACAGCTGGCCTCCGCGACCATGGAGCAGCACAAGGACGACGTCATTGCTGCCCTGATCCAGGTGCTCAAGCCCAGCGGCATCCTGTTCAAGAACGACTCGGCCGCCCGTGACGCCGAAGGCTTGGGCCGCTATGTCGAGACGGTCTATGGTGAAGTCCCGGATTGGGTGGCCCTGGAAGAGAACGGCGTGAAATTCGAGGCCCCGGTACGTGAAGGCCAGAAGACCGGCTGGTTCTACGACCACCGCATGAACCGCGCGCGCCTGGCGCCCTACGTCAAGGGCAAGCGTGTGCTCGACCTGTTCAGCTACATTGGCGGCTGGGGCGTGCAAGCGGGTGCATTCGGTGCCAGCGAAGTGTTCTGCGTCGACGCCTCCGGCTTCGCCCTCGACGGTGTCGAGCGCAACGCCGGTCTCAATGGCATTGCCGACAAGCTCACCTGCATCGAAGGCGACGTGTTCGAAGCCCTCAAGGAGCTCAAGGCCGCCGAAGAGCGCTTCGATGTCATCGTTGCCGACCCGCCCGCTTTCATCAAGCGCAAGAAAGACCTGAAGAACGGTGAAGGCGCCTACCGCCGCCTCAACGAACAGGCCATGCGCCTGCTGACCAAGGACGGCATCCTCGTCAGCGCCTCGTGCTCCATGCACCTGCCCGAGGACGACCTGAACACCATCCTCCTGACCAGCGCGCGCCACCTGGACCGCAACCTGCAGCTGCTCGAACGCGGCGGCCAAGGCCCGGATCACCCGGTACACCCGGCGATCCCGGAGACGCGGTATATCAAGAGCATTACCTGCCGGTTGTTGCCCAATAGCTGATGAACAGGAAATCCCGGCTCAGGCCGGGATTTTTTTTGTCCGGGCTTCATGCTAACCCCCGCTAAAACATCGGAACCTCCCTACGTGACGCTGGGAAACTTCCACCCCCCAACGGCACATCGACACGTCTACCCTTCGGCTTTTCCTTGACCTGATAACAAAACGACAATGGTTTCCAGACTGATCATCCTCTTGTTGCTCATGAGCTTGCTGGGGGTCTTTGCGCTCGATGCCCTCCTCCCGTCCTTCCCGGCCCTTGCCACCCACTTCGAAGTGGGCACCTCCAGCATCGCCTACTCCATCAGCCTCTTTACGCTGGGCGTCGCCTTGTCCCAGTGCCTCATCGGACCGCTGTCCGATCGGCTTGGTCGCAAGTGCCTGCTGCTGGCAGGCCTAGCGGTCGCCATCGCCGGCGCGCTCGGCTGCCTGGTGGCCCCAATTACCCATCCTTTCTGGTTTTTCGCTTGGTACAGGCCATAGGTTGCGGATGTTTCGTGCTTAGCCAAGCACTCGTGCAGGACATGTTCAAAGGCCAGCAACGCAATCGCATGCGCATCCTCCTGACCAGTGCCAGCGGCGTATTCATCTCGCTCTCGCCCCTGGCAGGCAGCGTTTTGCAACAACTTTTCGGCTGGACCGGCAGCTTTGCTCTGTTCATTGGTCTCACGGTGATCGTTGTGCTGCTGTCCCGCTCCCTCTTGCAGGAAGCTCCGATACCGCAGCGTCCCTATAATATTTTTCACAGCTACCGCCTGCTCCTAGGCGATCGCTGCTTTTTGGGCTATTCGACACTGGCTGCGCTGGCGTTCACTTGCCATTTCGCCTTCATTGTCGTCTCGCCGTTGTTGTTCATGGACAGGCTGGGACTGTCCGACTACACCTTTTCGCTGGTGTTCATCGGCTATGGCGCTGCCTACGTGACGGGTGGCTTGATCGCCAGCAGGGTGAACGGCAAGCTCAGCGCCCATGCGCAGATCGCACTGGGACTGGCGCTGATTGGCGGTGCCGGGATGTTGCTAGTTATCTGGCTGGCGCTGGCGGGCTTGTCGGTGGCGTCCATCCTGCTACCGATGGTCATCTGCACGGCGGGCACCACACTCACCCGCCCAGCCGCGACCACGTGCGCCCTGGAGCGCCACCCTGAACGCGCGGGCGCTGCCGCAGCGCTCAGCAACACCTTGCTATTTGCCACTGGCGGGGTGGCCAGCGCTTTGGTAGCCGTGGCCGAGGCGACGCTGCCGATGAGCCTGGCAGCGGGCTTCATCGGTATGAGCTTGTGCGGCGGGCTGCTGCTGATAGGGCTTTCGCGCAGCCAGCCGCTGATCGCCTAGCGGCGCTGCTCAGATATCCAGCACCTGCGCGGCGATGCCGAAGTACACCAGTACCCCGGCGGCATCGGCGATGGAGGTCACCAGCGGGCCGCTGGCGGTGGCGGGATCGAGCTTCAGGCGGCTGAGGATGAACGGCAGGCTCATGCCGATGAGGCTGCCGATCAACACAATCACCAGCATGCTGCTGGCAACGATCACCGCGATGTCCGGGCCGCCGCGCAGCAGGCCCAGCGAGGCGACAGCCACCGCCATGGTACCGCCCAGGGCCAGGGCCACGCCGCACTCGCGGGCCAGCAGGGTCATCCAGTCGCGCAACGCCACTTCACCGGTGGCCAGGCCACGCACCATCAAGGTCGCCGACTGGGCACCGGCGTTGCCGCCGCTGTCGACCAGCAAGGGCAGGAAGAACACCAGGGCAATGTGGGCGGCGATGGTCTCTTCGAAAGCGGCGATACCGGCACCGGAAAACAGGTTGCCGAACACCAGCAGCACCAGCCAGAGCACGCGTTTGCGGTACAGCAGGCCGATGGTCGCGTCTTTCAAGTTGCCGATATGGGTGCCGATCAGCGCGCCCTTGTGGAAGTCCTCGGTGGCCTCCTCGACCACCACATCCAGGGCCTCGTCACAGGTGACGATGCCCATCAGGCGTCCTTCGGCATCCAGCACGGGCACCGCCAGCAAGTCGTGCTCGCGGATCAGGCTGGCCACCACTTCCTGGGACGTGTCGGTGCGTACGCTGATGACCTCACGCTCCATCAGTTGCTCGATCGCAAGCCCGGGCGCGGCGAGGATCAGTTCGCGCAGCGACAGGGTACCGAGCAGGTTGCGCTGCCCGTCCAGGACGTAGGATTGATAGATGGTCTCGGCGTCCGCCGCTTCGCGGCGCAGCATGTCGATGGCCTGGCTGGCGCTGAGGCCGCTGTCCAGGCTCGAGTATTCACTGCTCATCAAGGCACCGGCGGTACCCTGGGCGTAGCGCTCGGGTTGCAACAAATGATCGCGGCGGGCCTGGGCCTGTTGGCGCAGGTCAGTGTTGCAGGCGAGCTGGTCGGAAATAGAGTGCATGAGGTTCTCCAGGCGCCGAGCCAGGCGCCCACAGACCTCAGCCTCGTGGGCTCAAGCCGTCGACAGCCCTGGCGACGGTGCGCTCAGTGCCAATTTGCAGGTTCGTGTCGAACTGAAACTGGGAAGGTCCATTAAGGGATTATCTCGTGAAGCCGCACATGCGGCGGGCAGATAATAGGCAGCCAAACGCGACGCGTCAGCCGGAATGATCCCCTCGAACGTCATTTCAGAAAGGTCCTACAGCGCCAGGGCAATAGTGGAGCAAGCAATGATCCGCCGCCGTAAAGCGGCCAGCCATCCACATCGCCATTCCCTCGCCGCGCCAGCGGTGTAGAATCGGGCTATTCATCGCCAGACATCCCCGGCGGGTTTAGGAGCTCTGGTCGAACACGCGGCGATCCCGTGGTGCCTTCGACCTCATCCGTGCCAGCGGCTACCGGCCTTCGGCACAAAGGACAAGAGAAGCTCACTTCCCCTTTAGAACCTGATATAGCCGCCAGGAGTGCTTCATGCCTGATTACCGCTCGAAAACATCCACCCACGGTCGCAACATGGCCGGTGCCCGTGCCCTGTGGCGTGCCACCGGGATGAAGGACGACGACTTCAAGAAGCCGATCATCGCCATCGCCAACTCCTTCACCCAGTTCGTCCCAGGCCACGTGCACCTGAAGGACCTGGGCCAGCTGGTCGCCCGCGAGATCGAACGCGCCGGTGGCGTGGCCAAGGAATTCAACACCATCGCGGTCGATGACGGCATCGCCATGGGCCATGACGGCATGCTCTATTCCCTGCCGAGCCGCGAGATCATCGCCGATGCCGTGGAATACATGGTCAACGCCCACTGCGCCGATGCCATCGTGTGCATCTCCAACTGCGACAAGATCACCCCCGGCATGCTGATGGCTGCCCTGCGCCTGAACGTCCCGGTCATCTTCGTCTCCGGCGGCCCGATGGAAGCCGGCAAGACCAAGCTGGCCAGCCACGGCCTGGACCTGGTCGATGCCATGGTCATCGCCGCCGACTCCTCGGCCAGCGACGAGAAGGTTGCCGAGTACGAGCGCAGCGCGTGCCCGACCTGCGGCTCGTGCTCCGGCATGTTCACCGCCAACTCGATGAACTGCCTGACCGAAGCCCTGGGTCTGGCCCTGCCGGGCAACGGCTCGACCCTGGCCACCCACAGCGACCGCGAGCAGCTGTTCCTGCAGGCTGGCCGTACCATCGTCGAGCTGTGCAAGCGCTACTACGGCGAGAACGACGAATCGGTGCTGCCGCGCAATATCGCCAACTTCAAGGCGTTCGAGAACGCCATGATGCTGGACATCGCCATGGGCGGTTCGACCAACACCATCCTGCATCTGCTGGCCGCCGCCCAGGAAGCCGAGATCGAGTTCGACCTGCGCGATATCGACCGCCTGTCGCGCAGCGTTCCACAGCTGTGCAAGGTCGCGCCGAACATCCAGAAATACCACATGGAAGACGTGCACCGCGCTGGCGGCATCTTCAGCATCCTCGGCTCGCTGGCCCGTGGCGGCCTGCTGCACACCGACCTGCCGACCGTGCACAGCCCGAGCATGGAAGAGGCCATCGCCAAGTGGGACATCACCCAGACCACCGACGAAGCCGTGCATCACTTCTTCAAGGCAGGCCCGGCCGGGATCCCGACCCAGACTGCTTTCAGCCAGTCGACCCGCTGGGACACCCTGGATGACGACCGTGAAAACGGCTGCATCCGCAGCGTCGAACACGCCTACTCCAAGGAAGGCGGCCTGGCCGTGCTGTACGGCAATATCGCCCTGGACGGTTGCGTGGTAAAGACCGCCGGTGTCGACGAGTCGATCCTGGTGTTCGAAGGCAACGCGAAGATCTTCGAAAGCCAGGACAGCGCGGTACGCGGCATCCTCGCCGACGAAGTGAAGGCCGGTGATATCGTCATCATCCGTTATGAGGGTCCGAAAGGTGGCCCAGGCATGCAGGAAATGCTCTACCCGACCTCGTACCTGAAATCCAAGGGCCTGGGCAAGGCTTGCGCCCTGCTCACCGACGGACGCTTCTCCGGCGGCACCTCGGGCCTGTCGATCGGCCATGCTTCGCCAGAAGCCGCAGCCGGTGGCGCGATCGGCCTGGTGCGTGACGGTGACAAGGTACTGATCGACATCCCTAACCGCACCATCAACCTGCTGGTCAGCGATGAAGAGCTGTCGCATCGCCGTATCGAGCAGGACAAGAAGGGCTGGAAGCCTGTCGAAGTCCGTCCGCGCAAGGTCACCACCGCCCTCAAGGCTTACGCCCTGCTGGCGACCAGCGCCGACAAAGGCGCCGTACGCAACAAGGCGATGCTCGACGGGTTCTGAGCCTTCGCTGCAGCGATGAAAACCGGCGCCGAGTGCGCCGGTTTTTTTTGGTCGCTGGAGCCCGCAGAGCGTGTGGACGACGCGGTCCCTGTGAAAGATCGTCCAGCCCACTGGGCTGCGCCGTCGCGAAGAGAACAAAGCCTGCAAGCGCGGCGGCACCACCCTGTGGGAGCGCGCCTTGTGCCGCGATCGACCGCGCAGCGGTCGCAACCCCTGTAACCGCGCTGCCCCAGACAGATCGAGATGGCTGGCTTTACGGCCGCTTCGCGGCCGATCGCAGGACAAGCCAGCTCCTACA
>Ga0160433_100354_pt1 | contig 27010 bp, 19 predicted proteins | sample HID1972K_E0MG_FD_108235 | JGI IMG/M metagenome (GOLD analysis project Ga0160433, IMG submission 108235) | Enriched pill bug-associated microbial communities from UW Madison campus, WI, USA - HID1972K_E0 MG | ecosystem: Host-associated > Arthropoda: Insects > Digestive system > Unclassified ...
ACGCTGAAAAGCCAGCTGGCGATCCTCTTCATCCTGCTTCTGATCTTTTTCTGCCAGAAATTGGTCAGGATCCTCGGCGCAGCGGTAGATGGTGACATCCCGACAAACCTCGTGCTTTCCCTGCTGGGTCTCGGGGTGCCAGAAATGGCGCAACTTATTCTGCCCCTCAGTCTGTTCCTCGGCCTGTTGATGACGCTGGGCAAACTCTACACCGACAGTGAAATTACGGTGATGCACGCGTGCGGCCTGAGTAAAGCCGTACTGGTGAAAGCCGCGATGATCCTCGCCCTGTTTACTGCCATCGTGGCCGCCGTTAACGTGATGTGGGCCGGACCGTGGTCTTCGCGTCATCAGGACGAAGTGCTGGCGGAAGCCAAAGCGAACCCCGGCATGGCGGCATTGGCCCAGGGCCAGTTCCAGCAGGCGAGCGACGGCAATTCAGTGCTGTTTATCGAAAACGTGAAAGGCAGCCAGTTCCACGATGTGTTTATGGCGCAAATCCGTACCAAGGGTAACGCGCGTCCGTCGGTGGTGGTGGCCGATTCTGGACACCTCTCGCAGCAGCAAGACGGCTCTCAGGTGGTGAACCTGAACAAAGGCACCCGCTTTGAAGGCACTGCGATGCTGCGCGATTTCCGTATTACTGATTTCCAGGATTACCAGGCCATCATCGGTCATCAGGCGGTCGCGCTTGATCCTAACGACACCGAACAGATGGGCATGAGTGCGCTGTGGCACGCAGATACGCCACGGGCTAATGCAGAGTTGCACTGGCGTTTAACGCTGATAGCGACGGTATTTATCATGGCGTTGATGGTGGTTCCGCTGAGCGTGGTGAACCCGCGTCAGGGGCGCGTCCTGTCGATGCTGCCCGCGATGCTGTTGTATCTGGTGTTCTTCCTGGTGCAAACCTCACTTAAATCCAACGGCGGCAAAGGCAAAATTGACCCGACTGTCTGGATGTGGGTGATTAACCTGCTGTACTTCGGTCTGGCTGTGCTCCTGAACGTCTGGGATACGGTGCCGATGCGTCGCGTTCGTGCGCGGTTTAGCGGGAAAGGAGCGGTATAATGCAGTTATTTGGCGTACTCGACCGCTATATCGGTAGAACGATTCTCACCACCATCATGATGACGTTGTTCATGCTGGTGTCGCTCTCGGGCATTATCAAGTTCGTTGACCAGCTGAAAAAAGCCGGGCAGGGTACCTATGACGCGGTAGGCGCGGGGATGTATACCCTGCTCAGCGTGCCGAAAGATGTGCAAATCTTCTTCCCGATGGCCGCGCTTCTGGGCGCGCTATTGGGCCTCGGGATGCTGGCGCAACGCAGTGAACTGGTGGTCATGCAGGCATCGGGTTACACCCGTATGCAGGTGGCGATGTCGGTGATGAAAACCGCGATTCCGCTGGTGCTGCTGACCATGGCAATCGGTGAATGGGTGGCTCCGCAGGGCGAGCAAATGGCGCGTAACCTGCGTGCGCAGGCGATGTACGGCGGTTCGCTGCTGTCCACGCAGCAGGGCATGTGGGCGAAAGACGGCAACAACTACATCTACATCGAACGTATCAAAGGCGATGACGAGCTGGGTGCCATCAGCATTTACAGCTTCAACGATCAGCGTCGTTTGCAGTCGGTGCGCTACGCGGCGTCGGCGAAATTCGATAAAGACGCCAAGGCCTGGCGCCTGTCGCAGGTGGATGAATCCAACCTGAGCAATCCGAAGCAGGTGACCGGTTCGCAGACCGTTAGCGGGACCTGGAAAACCAACCTCACGCCGGACAAACTCGGCGTCGTGGCGCTGGATCCGGATGCGCTGTCGATAAGCGGCTTGCATAATTACGTGAAGTATCTGAAGTCGAGCGGCCAGGATGCCGGGCGCTATCAGCTGAATATGTGGAGTAAAATCTTCCAGCCGATGTCTGTCGCGGTGATGATGCTGATGGCGCTGTCGTTCATCTTCGGCCCGCTGCGAAGCGTGGCGATGGGTGTGCGCGTGGTGACGGGGATAAGCTTCGGCTTTGTGTTCTACGTCCTCGACCAGATCTTCGGCCCGCTAACGCTGGTGTACGGCATCCCGCCGATTGTCGGCGCGCTGTTGCCAAGTGCCAGCTTCTTCCTGATTAGTCTGTGGTTGATGACGCGTAAAGCGTAATTCACAAGCCGTGCCCGGCGACGCAAGCATTACGCCGCCGGGCAACGCAAATCACCGCTTCCTGCCCCCCAATAGACTCCCCAACATTCCACGCACTATCTGATTCGTTATCTGTCGGGTGGCACTCTTCGCCATCGTCTGTACCACGCCATCACGCTTACCGCCGCGTGGCCCGGTGGTGCCAAACAGAATATCCTTCAACCCGCCGAGAATGCCGTCGTCGACATTCACCGCCGCACCCTTCGCCGGAGGCGCATTCTGTTGTTCAGTCGCCGCCTGAACGCCTTGCTGAAGTTTCTCGAACGCCGATTCGCGGTCGACCGCATCTTCATATTTCCCATACAGCGGTGAGGTGTTGATCAACCCATTGCGCTCATCATCGGTCACTGGTCCCATCCGCGAGCACGGCGCAATCACCATCGCACGTTCCACCACTGACGGGCTGCCTTTCTCGTCAAGGAATGACACCAGCGCCTCGCCGGTGCCGAGCTCCTGAATCGCTTTTTCGGTATCGAATGCCGGGTTAGCACGCATGGTTTGCGCTGCGGTTTTCACCGCCTTCTGATCTTTTGGCGTAAAAGCGCGCAGGGCGTGTTGCACACGATTCCCAAGCTGACCAAGGACGTTATCGGGAATGTCCGACGGGTTTTGCGAGACAAAATACACCCCGACCGCTTTGGAGCGAATCAGGCGGATCACCTGCTCGATTTTATCCAGCAGCACCTGCGGCGCATCGCTGAACAGCAGGTGCGCTTCGTCAAAGAAGAACACCAGTTTCGGTTTCTCTAAATCGCCCGCTTCCGGCAGCTGTTCGTACAGTTCTGACAGCATCCACAGCAGGCTGGCTGCGTACAGTTTCGGCATCTGGTAGAGCTTTTCGGCGCTGAGAATGTTGATCACGCCTTTACCGTTGCTGTCAGTCCGCATCCAGTCTTTGATGTCGAGCATCGGCTCGCCGAAGAAGTGCTCCGCACCCTGCTGCTCGAGGGTCAACAATCCACGCTGGATAGCACCCACCGAAGCACCGCTGATATTCCCGTACTGATTCTGGAACGATTTGGCGTTATCGCCGATGTACTGTGTGATGGCGCGTAGGTCTTTAAAATCGAGCAGCAGCAGGCCCTGATCGTCGGCGATACGGAAGATAATATTCAGCACGCCCGACTGCACTTCATTCAGATTGAGCAGGCGCGCGAGCAGCAACGGCCCAAGGTCTGACACCGTGGCGCGAACAGGATGCCCCTTCTCGCCGAAGATATCCCACACCACCACCGGATTACCGTGCGGCTGCCAGTCGGTCACCCCGATTTTTTTCAACCTTTCCAGTAGCTTCTCAGAGGCCTGACCGTCCTGAGCGACACCGGTTAAGTCACCTTTCACGTCGGCCATAAAGACCGGCACGCCAATCTCTGAAAACGACTCGGCCATTTTTTGCAGGGTGACGGTTTTCCCCGTCCCCGTCGCACCGGTAATCAAACCATGGCGGTTGGCCATTCCGGGCAGTAAAGTCAGTTGTTGTTCCGTCGTTCGGGCAATCAGCAGGGGTGAGCTCATGATGTTTCCTCCGTTTCTCCTGCGTCGAGTATAGGTCAAAGCCGGGGAAAAAATGCCCAGTCAGTTTTCGACTTTGCGGCGTAATACGCAGTGCCGACTATGCTTTTTCTATTCGTTTCCCCAGAACGTTTCACAGGAGTGGAAAGCCATGTCCAGATTCTTCTTTAATGACCGCAAACAGCTGGTCAACGACGCCATCGAAGGCATCGTGTTATCCGCCCCGCACGGCAACCTGGTGCGCCTGGATATCGACCCCGCCATTCGGGTGATTGCCCGTGGCGACTGGGATAAAAGCCGCGTGGCGGTCATTTCCGGTGGTGGCTCCGGCCACGAACCGGCCCATGCCGGGTTTGTCGGCAAAGGGATGCTCACCGCTGCGGTATGCGGCGACCTGTTCGCCTCGCCGAGCGTGGATGCGGTTCTTAACGCCATCGTGGCGGTAACCGGCGAGAGCGGCTGTCTGCTGATCGTCAAAAACTACACCGGCGATCGGCTGAACTTCGGCCTGGCAGCGGAGAAAGCCAAACGCCACGGCTTGAAAGTCGAGATGGTCATCGTCGCCGACGACATTGCGCTGCCGGACAACAAACAGCCACGCGGCATCGCGGGCACGGCATTGGTGCACAAAATTGCAGGCTACGCCGCCGAACAGGGGAAAACCCTCAGCGAAGTACGCCACATCGCGCAGCAGGCCTGCGACAGCGTGTTCAGCCTCGGCGTGGCGATGGAGAGCTGTAATCTGCCGGGCAGCGATGACGACGCGGGGCGCATCAAGCCTGGTCAGGTTGAGCTTGGGCTGGGGATTCACGGTGAGCCGGGCGCGTCTGTGGTCGACAGCCATAACAGCAAAAAGCTCATTGAGACGTTGGTGCAACCGTTACAGGCGAAAGTCGGCGACGCCAAAGTGGCGGTGCTGATAAATAACCTGGGCGGCGTGTCGGCGCTGGAGATGGCGCTGCTGACCAAAGAGCTGGCCCATTCGGCGCTGAAGAACCAGATTCGCTGGCTGATTGGCCCCGCGACGCTGGTCAGTTCGCTCGACATGAAGGGCTTTTCGCTCTCGCTGCTGACGTTGACGCCTGAGTTTGAACAGGCGTTACAGGCAGATGTGGAGACCCTCGGCTGGCAAAAAACGGTGGCGTTCGCGCCGCTCAAAACCGTCGCGCACGACAAAATTCATGACAGTGTAGACGCCACGCCGTCTGACAATCCGCAAGTGAAAGCGATTCTGCTGGCTGCCACCCAGACGCTCATCGACCTGGAAAGCCGCCTCAACGCGCTGGATGCCAAAGTGGGCGACGGCGATACCGGCTCGACGTTTGCCGAAGGCGCGCGGGATATCGCCGAACAGCTGAATGCGGGCAAACTGCCGCTGAACGACAGCGCGCAGCTGTTGCAGGTTATTGGCGAACGACTGGCGACGGTAATGGGCGGCTCCAGCGGCGTATTGATGTCCATCTTCTTCACCGCCGCCGGGCAGGCTGTGCATGACGGCAAAAAACTCCCGGACGCGCTGTTAACCGGTTTACAGCAGATGAAACAGTATGGCGGGGCTGATCTCGGTGACAGGACGTTAATCGACGCGCTGCAACCGGCGCTCGAGAGCTTGCGCGATCAGAACCTGCAAGCCGCCGTCAGCGCCGCCCAAATCGGCGCAGAAAGCACCGCCAAAATGCAAAAAGCGGGAGCAGGGCGCTCATCGTATGTGAATAAAGAGAACCTGGAAGGCGTCACCGACCCGGGAGCGGTGGCTGTCGCGGAAGTGTTTGCGGCGTTGGTTAAAAAATGAAGACGCATTGATCTTCGCCCTCCGGCAAGAGAGAGGGCTTTAGTTTTCTCCCTCTCCTTGTGGGAGAGGGCCGGGGAGAGGGCATCAGGCGATGCCCCACTCACATCAAAAATCCGCTTTCAACACCACGCGATAACGGGCTTTGCCCTCACGCACATGCTTCAACGCATCGTTGATTTGTGACATCGGGAACATTTCAGTTGTCGGTGCCACTTTGGTGCGACCGGCAAACTTCATCAGCTTGCGCAGTTCTGCCGGGTTACCTGTAGCGGAACCTGAAATGCTGCGGTCGCCCTTAATCAGGGTAAAGGCCGGGACCTGCAACGGCTTCATCACCGCACCGACGGTGTGGAAGTTCCCGCCGTAGGCCAGCGCTTCAAAGTACGGCTGCCAGTCGAGATCCACGCTCACGGTGTTAATGATCAGGTCAAACTGCCCGGCTAACGTATTCAGCGCTTCCGGGTCGCGGCTGTTCACCACGCGATCCGCCCCCATCTCCAGTACTTCTTTTTCTTTCGCCGGATTGGAGCTAAACGCCGTCACTTCGGCACCCATGGCGTGCAGCAGCTTAATGGCGATATGCCCCAGGCCGCCGATACCAATCACCCCAACGCGGCTGGTGGCGGTCACATTATTGAGCAGCAGCGGTTTAAAGACCGTAATGCCGCCGCACAGCAGCGGGCCTGCGGTTTCAATATCGATGCTTTCCGGCAGAGGGATAACCCATTGCCAATCGGCACGAAGTTTATCGGCGAAGCCGCCGCGGTTGGCAATCGTCGGCAGCGAGCCTGCCAGACAGTTGATGTGATCGCCGCTGATGCAGGCATCGCAATGCCCACAACTGCGCGCCGTCCAGCCCACGCCCACGCGTTGACCCACTTTCAGGCCTTTGTTCTGCGCCGTTTCACCCAGGGCAGCCACGCGACCAATAATTTCATGGCCCGCAACCAGCGGATAGCTGGAAACGCCCCATTCGTTGTCGATCATCGACAGGTCGGAATGGCAAATGCCGCAGTAATCCACCTGGACTTCCACATCTTCCGGCTTCAGCTCACCGGCATCGTATTCCCACACTTCCAGATCGGCACCCGCCTGCTTCGCGGCGTAGCTTTTTATCATGGACATCGCACTTCCCCTCTTATGGCGTTGAACTGGAAGTGTAGAGCATGGGGATGGGTGGTGCTTAACATAAGGGGGCGGGAATGGTCTGAGTGGTGGGCGGGGCGTAACCTGCTGAAAATTTCAACACTTAGCGGAGATAGCCCGACACGCCGCTTGCAAGGTACGGTGTGACAGGTATAATCGCACCCGCTATCAGCATATCCCTTCCGTGCCGGAGTGGCGAAATCGGTAGACGCAGTTGATTCAAAATCAACCGTAGAAATACGTGCCGGTTCGAGTCCGGCCTTCGGCACCATCGGAACATCAATAGACGTCAACGGACGTCTTTTTTTGTGCCTGAAATCCAGTATTTATCTACCTTTCCCGTTATATTAACTCTCTCAAGGTCAACCAACATCAACGTACATCTACCAACACATGTTGGTATAGATGATGGTATTTCCAGTTCGATAATGCTTGTACCAACAGGGAGGGGATAAGCATGGCGTTAACAGATATCAAGGTCAGAACAGCCAAGCCAACGGATAAGCAATACAAACTGACCGATGGCAGCGGTATGCACCTTCTTGTCCATCCAAATGGTTCTAAGTACTGGCGTTTGCAGTACCGTTATGACGGCAAGCAAAAGATGCTGGCACTTGGGGTTTACCCTGACATCTCGTTGGCGGATGCTAGAACCCGTCGTGACGAAGCACGTAAGCTGTTGGCGAATGGTATCGATCCGGGAGATAAAAAGAAAAATGATAAGGTTGAGCAGAGTAAAGCTCGAACCTTCAAAGAGGTGGCGATCGAGTGGCATGCCACCAATAAAAAGTGGTCTGAAGATCATGCCCATCGTGTGCTAAAAAGCCTGGAAGATAATCTCTTTGCAGCGCTTGGTGAGCGTAATATCGCTGAGTTAAAAACTCGCGATTTATTAGCACCCATTAAGGCCGTGGAGATGTCTGGACGTCTTGAGGTTGCTGCCCGTCTTCAACAACGCACTACGGCCATCATGCGGTATGCGGTGCAAAGTGGGTTAATTGATTATAACCCGGCACAAGACATGGCTGGGGCGATAGCTTCCAGTAATCGACAACATCGTCCGGCGCTGGAATTAAAGCGCATCCCTGAGTTACTTGAGAAAATAGACAGCTATACCGGCAGGCCGCTAACCCGCTGGGCGACAGAACTTACTCTGCTTATCTTTATTCGTTCCAGTGAGCTGCGTTTTGCACGTTGGTCAGAGATCGATTTTGAAACGTCAATGTGGACCATCCCGCCTGAGCGAGAGCCTATTCCTAATGTGAAACATTCTCAGCGAGGTTCAAAGATGCGGACCCCGCATCTGGTGCCGCTTTCAAAGCAGGCGCTGGCGATCCTGAAGCAGATAAAACAATTCTGTGGCGAACATGAGCTGATTTTTATTGGCGATCATGATCCGCGTAAGCCCATGAGCGAGAACACGGTAAACAGTGCACTCCGGGTGATGGGCTATGACACTAAAGTTGAGGTTTGCGGTCACGGCTTTCGTACAATGGCCTGTAGTTCGTTAATTGAGTCAGGGCTATGGTCGAAGGATGCGGTTGAAAGGCAGATGAGCCATATGGAACGCAATTCGGTGCGGGCGGCGTATATCCATAAAGCGGAACATCTGGACGAACGCAAGCTGATGTTGCAGTGGTGGGCTGATTTTCTGGATGCGAATCGGGAGAGAGCGATTACGCCGTTTGACTATGCGAAGATCAACCGGGGAGCAGGTCACTGGAGGAACATATCAAAAACAGGCAGATACACAATTTAAATTACAGTCTCTTTCATCGATTTTTGTCCATTATGATGACACTCTATATTCGTATTGAAATCACAGTAATACAGTGCATTTTTTAGTAATATTTAACCTATTGATTATTTCAAGGAATAATGACCGTTGAAATTTGCACAAGCTCTCAGCATTCTCTCAAAGTCTTCACCGTATGCGGTCAGTACCGAGAGAGAGCACTATCAAGATCACCTCGTTGGATTCAAGAGATACATATACATCACGACAGATATAGAAGCGGATTTTAAAAAAGCACTCCTATCTGCTAAGTCCAATCAAGTCATCTTCCTATGCGGAAGTAGTGGTGATGGCAAGTCTGAGATCTTGACGCAGTACAGCCAAAAGCACAAAGTGACTCATGACTTCCATTTGGATGCGACTCACAGCTTCAATCCAAGCCAGACAGCCATTCAAGCTCTTGATCAAAGATTCACCCAGTTCAAGCAAAGTCATAAACCACTTGTTGTGGGTATTAACGTTGGTATGCTCGGCAATTATGCAGAAGAAGGTTCCAAAGAGCATTGCGACATCAAAAAGGTGCTCAGAGACTTTCTCTCTCGTAAGCGATCAGCAATTCCAAAGCAGTACGTATTCTTGGATTTTGAAGACTATCCAAAATTCACCTTCAATGCTGAGGGCTGTGCATCAGACTTTGCAGAAAAATTTCTAAAAAGATTGACAGCACAAACGCTTGAGAATCCTTTCTATGCGCTTTATGACAAAGAGCTCAAATCTCTAGGTCATACTCGCCTGACGGCAAACTATGCGCTGCTGAGTCGCCCTTCAGTTCAGGAATCTCTGATCGGCTTATTACTCAAAGCCCGTCTTATCAAAGATCAGTTCCTCACGGCCCGAGCGTTACTGGATTTCATTTTCCAGTTGCTCGTGGCGGATGGCTACTTGTTCGACAACTTGTTTGCAGGCAGTGATAACGAGCTGTTATCCCGTATACAGGGTTTTGACCCAAGTAATCTGCACACGCGCACTGTCGATGAGTTTGTGCTTCAGCATGAGCTGGGCATTGAAGATGAGCGTTTCAATGCGTTTAGATCTAAAATTAACGAGCTTGGTTTTTACGAGGTAACCAAAGCAACGTCTTTTCTTCGCCTTTTCTATTTGCTTCGGGGTGACAAAGAGCTCAGCAATGAGTTTGTAACGCCTATCCAAAACGAGTTCACAAACAATCTGGTAGAAACCTATGCATCTGTCTGGATGCGACATCGTGATTTCGATGGTTCAGGAAAGATGCGCAAACTGCTTGGCAGTTTCTACAAAGAAACGCTGATCGCAGCGCTTCACCGCTATTGTAATCGTCATGCCCCAACACTCGACAAAGACGAGTATTTAGTTTCTGAGCTTAATGGCTACAAAACGGCGGTGTCTCTTGAAGTTAAGGCCGATTTTTCAGCAATACAAAACAGTACACTCGAAAAAATAGGCACCTTCAATGTGTATCTGAAAGTCGATGAACAATCGCTTAAGCCTATGCCAATTAGCGTCAAACTACTTGAGCTTTTGGTCAAGATTGGGCAGGGGTATCGCCCTAACAAGCACGACAAAAATGCTGTTTTGTTACTTGATGAAGCATTGGAACAGATGCTGACAGTAGCTAAGCAAAAAGAGACCTTTTTTATTCTCAAGGGTGATAAGCGCTACAAAATCGTGAAAGAAGAAAGTGACTATTTTGAAGTGAGTGGTATGCACTAATGACGACCGATAATTTCACATTACCGATAAAGGCCGGTTTGCCACAAACGGTAGCTGATAAGTTCCAAAATAAGAATACGTTGAGCAGTTACATTCCCATTCGTACGCAAGGCAATGATTTTGACTGGTCATCAGTCGTGGGCTTAGTCCTGCGTGGATTACTTTGTAAAAAAATAGAAAAATACAATTACCAAGATTTTACTGCGGATTGCAAAAACAACTTACAAAACAAATTGGGTGAAGAGGAATTTTGGAGTGTACTTGAAGATATGTATTTCACTAATGAAAATATATTCTCGGTAACCCCTGAGTTTCTGTTGTTTAAGAGCCAGAAGAGTCAAGATAACAAGTACACGCGCGACATGCGAATGGCATCCTTGTTTATTAACTTACTTCAAGGACAGCAAATTGAACGATTTGAATCTAACTTGAACTTCCTCGAAGAGGAGTTTCTTAAAACGCTTTTAGACAAAACAAAGTCAGATCGTGACAAGGACTTCCAAGTGACCGAGTCACCATATTTGCCCTATATAGCAGAGGCGTTTAAACGTGACCTCGAGTTTTTAACTGGTTATCCGAAATACCTGTTGGATGAGTTCGAGCGTTTCTTGGCATTCTATGGCTTTGCTTACACGGCTCAATTAAGCCTATCGTTGTCGGATTGGAAAACAGGTGAAGCCCCAACCGCGAAACCGCTGTATTTCATCATGGATCATGAGCGCGCCAGCAGTGAACGTATCCATATCAAAAAGCACGGTTACAAGCTTTTTAGCGAATCGTCTTTCAAGCTGTTTCCCTTCCTCTCTATGCTGGAAAATCTTCAACCAAACCCAGAAAAATTAAAAAAACCTTTGTGGCAATTGGCAAAGGATATTAAGAGTTCAGAGCGGAGTGATCTAGCTGGGTATATTGAAAATTACGCAAAAATGTTTCGCCACAACAGAAAACTTGAAACAGCAATACCTGAAAAAGCAGAAACCGCAATTGATTGGTTGGAATATGCTTTGAAGCTTGCTGAAGAACAGTTCAGAGACCCTAAAACCGACCGTCCGGGGACTATCAAAAAATATATTAAAGCGGTTGAAGAAAACATGGCTACTGGCTTCGTGCAAGCTCGTGGTCGCTCTGGTCGGGTGTTAGTACTCACTCAAGACCACATTATTTTGCTTACTAACCTGGTGGTGGGTAAGGAAGAAAAGCTTCGCTTCCATGAGCTGATAATTGGCTTACAGCAAAGGGGGATTTTTGTTGATAAGCAGACAGAACAAGAGCTTATTAAGTTCTATGAGCGAATTGGCAACGTTGAACGCATGAGTGATAGTGGAGATGCAGTGTATGTGCGCAAAACAATTTGAATCGTTTCTGGTTGAGCAGTTTTTACTGCACGCGAAAGGAAACATCCGCGCAGGCTATCGCTACCAGTTTAACTCTCCTGACCATGCTAATAGTCAGCGACTTTTCGATGCGCTCTTAGCGCGAAAAGGAGGAGAGAGCGAAGCTCGCAATGGTGTAGCGCTGAGCTATTTAGACCTAGAAGACTGCAAAGTGGTGCCAGTGCTTCATAGCGAAGATGCGTGTGAAACGGGCTTTACCGAAAACTACATCTCTAATTTGCGTGACGAAATAGCAAGCCAGGAAGGTCCGTTGAAGGGCTGTGCACTGGTGGTGATTCACAATAGTCGCCTAGATACTCTCATCAACTCGGCGGAAGATCTTGGCCAGTCTGGCCAGGTGTGGAGTCCAGGGAAAATCAAATTCGCTCTTAGTGGCTTTATTGAGCAAGCTGACAAATCTCGAGACGTTTCGCTTTGCCTTTTGGACGACCAATTTGACGCGATTTTGGAAGATGGTGCGACCATGTTCGGTTTCGAGTCTTTATACAAGGCAGTTGAGGATGGCGAGCTGTGTTTCAGCGAGCTAGGCATGTTTGAGGATCCTTTTGTTGCTGAGTTATCGGGCAATAAAAAACAGATCAAACAGCGCCTAGAAGAAAACCGTACGCTTTACCAAGAGTTGTCGTTTGAAGTAGAGCATTTTGGTCAGCAACTCGAAGAAAGGCTGAAAGGCTTTAGTAGTAGGTTTATCAAAGAACATTTTTCTGACGATGGTTGGAAAGATGTGGAGTTTGAAACTTATCGAGAAGAGATCAAAAGGAATAAGATTCAGAACCTTAAGCATGAAGGTGAAGACGAGACCAATAATGCGCAAGTGATTGGTCGCTACCCAAAAGAAACTAAAGCAGGATTGCGTGACCGTCACTTGATTATTGCACTGGAAGAAGGGCAAAGTGAGTTTGAACTTAAACTGAGCTTTTCTGGCATCAGCGATTTAAGAAAAGAGCAGTTTAAAGTCTCGCCAGCGAATGCACTTGGCAAACAAGAAGTCATCAGCACGCGCCTAACTAGTAAAGGGGCAAACGCTACTCTAGCAGCTAGTTATGCCAATGAGCCTTTGTTTTTCACGCTAGCATTGAAGCGTGACAATACCTCTGAACACCATAACTTCCGTTGCTTGGTTGTCAGAAAAGGCGAGTTTCACCTCGAGGCATTCAAAAACATTTTCGCCGTTGAGCCTTCAAAAAAACGCCTTACCTTGAAAACGGTAGACAACAGCTTGGTTATTAACCCGGCGCTAACTGCAAACCGAAGCCTAGATGATGTCGGTGAAGTGGTTGACCGCGCAGAATTTGGTGTTGTCGATTTTGAATCTTTGGCCAACGAGTCAGAAGAAATCAGCTTTGTGGTGAAATCAGGTGATAATTCCCTGACATTTTATATTGAGGGTGAACAGGTAGAAAGCAGCCTGTCCTTGCCATTGCTGCTTAACCAATCTCGCTTCCACAAATTGTTTGACGATCACGTGTTTGGCGAGCTTTATCCGAGTAAAGACGTTGTCGCGATCGATCATAGTGAATTTCGCGTCATGGAGCCGCGCATTAGCCTACTTCGTTGGGAAGAGTGTTTCGTTCAGCAAAAGCAAGTCTACCTAGCGGAATCCAACAGCATGGCGTTGGAACAGTTAAGGTCTATTGATGACGGTCTTCACTCAGCATACCAAGCACTGTTTGACTATCTAGCGAGCCGACGAACAACTATTTCGTTGGTTTCGTGGGGGCCTATATTTAAGGCACTCGTGAAAGCGACCGTGGATGCATTCCTTGATTATTTCAACGCGATCCCAACTGGTGGCATGCTTACCAAAGAGCAAAAGCTTGTGATGCAAATCGGTTTGGTTCGCGAGAATGGTGAAGAATATTACTCGCCATTCCACCCAATGGTGTTGGCTTACTACTTAAATCTTTGTAATGAAATGCAAAAAGATGACAGCTTTGCTGACTTGCCAACTGTCACGTTCAATCGCTTGGGGCCAAGTGGACTGCTTCCGTATGTCTATCATCCCAAGCATGGGTTTGCCTACAACCAGCAAGTAACAGAAAACGGGTTTTGGGTTAAAAGTGTCCCTCACCAGAAAAGTTGTCTGAAGTTCGTTCGCAAGCTGGTTAAAGAAAAGATCAACGAGTTCCAAAAAGCGTTTCGCCACTTGTTTACCGGCTCAGAGAAGAGTGTGTTGGTGAATGCCGTGAATCAAGATCGTGCAGAAGAGTTATTCCTCGGTTTGGTTGACTATGTAAAAGATAACCTCGATAAAGCGGCATCAATTCATGTCAACCTCTACGATGATGAGCTGGTTTTCAATGCATTTGACCAGTTTGCAGAAACGTTCAATTACGAAGAATTAAAGTCTTGGTTGGAATTGGACCGAGAGAAAGTGCGAGAAAATGCCGACACCATTATCGATATTCTGCGAACCCGGCTAACTTACAGCAAGTTTACCAATGCTCAAAGTGAACGCGAAGGGCAAGCCTACTCGCACCTGTCTTTTTTCAGAAACAACGACAACGTGAAGTTAACGACCTTGAGCGTTGACGACATGCCTAGTGGTATTGCGTGTGATGGTCTGCTGACGGGCGACGCTTCTAAAAGTGATGAAGGCTCATACTTCACTGCATTTGGTTTGCAAAACGTTCAATATAGTAACCAACCACACTTGGAAATAGCGAAGTATGTTGGCTCGTTAATAGAACCAGCATTTAAGCCCAGCACACAATACACGGGGGCCAATGCTCCTGCTCTTGCGGTCAGTGAAGACTTTAAATCTCTGCTAACGCGCTCTTATGACAGCTCGATTTGGACCACCATCATCGACCCGAAAGTGACGCTAGACTTCTTCCACGCCAATCAATGTATCGTGCTTATTCATTATTCTGATCAGTACACCAGCTCAGCCAGCTACGATGCGATAACCGTGACGGCACAGCGTGGTTTGTTCGAAAGGGTGGTTGCACAAAGTGGCGGCAAGCAGATTAACGAGTTCAATGCCTTCAATGGTGATTGGCTACTGAAGATGTTGACTTGCAACGACACCATTCGCAAAGAGCGAACTGGCATTATCGGCGCCTATAAATTTGCGACGTGTCTGGTGCACCAATCTGATATCACCTGGGTTCCGCTCTCAGTTGGTGAAATGATCCGCGTGTCGGGTAACATCGGCCTGAAAATGACCGACAGTGACTTCTCACGCAATGTGCAGAGATATAAAAAAGGCGCGATTTCAGATGATATACTGCTGGTGGGCTTTAAAGAGGGTAACCTTTATTTGCTTCCTGTCGAAGTGAAAACAGGCTCCACGCCAGACTACAAAAAAGCAGTACAGCAAGCGAATGAGCTTCGCCGCTATCTAACAAAGCTTTTGAGCGACGAGACACTGGCGTCGAAGCTATACCGAGGCTTGTTTATCCGCCAAGTGTTGATGCAAATCGACAAATACCGTCTGTACAACGTATTCAGCAATGACTATTTCGAAGCCCTGCTGGCAGAGAAAGAAGAGTGGCTACGCGGTAACTACGCGATTGCGGAGCTTGAGAACTATCCAGCAGGTCTAGTGGTTAGCCACCTTGAAAGCGGAAGCTGTTTCGAACCTGGCTATAACATGCAGGATGGCGTGTTGAAGGTTGACCTTCCTATGTCTTTGCTGCCTTCACTGGTGCAACACCCGCTTCAAGTATTAATGAACGAAAAGGACATCGCACAGATCTGCCATGTGCCGGCGGAGTATATGTTGGTGGGGCAGACAGCTTTGAAAAAAAGAGAGTCGCTCGTTCCATTAGACGTTGTGGTCGATAAGCCAGAGGATTTAAAACCGAACCTCCAAACAGAGGTGCCGTCAAAGTTAGCTGCAGAGCCAACCCCAGATTATGCGAGTGAATGCCGAGTTGAAATTGGTCAGAATACGCTTACCGGCGAAAAAGTTTTCTGGGAGTACGGGCACAAGGATTTAGCAAACCGTCACCTGATCATTTTTGGTAGCTCAGGGCAGGGTAAGACCTACTGTATACAAGGTTTGTTGATGAGCTTGGCCGATGCTCAAATTCGGTCGCTGGTGATTGATTATACAAACGGATTCTTGCCGAATCACCTTGAGCCGGAGTTTATTGAACGAACAAATCCTAAATCCAATATTCTTTGTAATGAGCCATTTGGTATGTCGCCATTTAGAGCTCAAAAGCAAGATTTTGGCGGGATTTTTCTCGAAGAGAAGCCTCATATGGTGGCTGGAAGGGTAGCCTCTGTTTTTAACAAGGTATATTCGACAATTGGCGAGCGCCAGATCGCAGTGCTCAATGAAGTGATTGAATCTGGTGTCCAACGATATGGTAGTGCTTATAGCTTACAGAATATGTTGGATGACCTAAACGAGGAAGAAACTGCAGGACCAGCACTTGCAAGCAAGCTGGCTCCTCTTGTTAAGTCTAACTTGTTTTCATCTGACAGTGATAAAAGTTGGAATGATGTGTTTGAGAGTGAACATCACCGCTCAACAATTATGCAACTTGCGTCGCTTAACCACGATATTTCAATGCTTTGTACTGAGTTTTTACTTTGGGATCTATACTCCTACGCATGTAGTTACGGTAGTAAGGAAAAACCGATTCCTATTGTATTGGATGAAGTGCAGAACCTCGATCATCGCCTGGAGAGCCCATTGGGCAAAATGTTAACGGAAGGACGCAAGTTTGGGGTATCCCTAATTCTGGCGACTCAAACGCTAAGTATGCTGCGTAAAGATGAGCAAGATCGTTTATTCCAGGCGTGTCACAAGCTGATTTTTGCACCAGCAAAAACAGAGACAAAGACGTACGCGAAAATTCTTGAACTGAGCATGCCAGGTACAAAGCAGGCTGAGTGGGAAAAGCAACTAGGAGACCTATCCAAAGGACAGTGTTTATCAGTTGGCTACCATTTGGATAACGGTCAGTTGAAGATGAGTGTTAAGAAAGTGAAGGTTTCCTCCATGTTATCCCGCCTGAACAATTCTAAGGGTTGAGCCTGGTAGGTCTATGGATCTTAGCTTTCTGAAAAATTTAGTTAATTTCGTGCTGGCGGCGAGGGGACTAAAGGGCCCCTCATAATCCTTTGATGTTGTTATATGCACTGGTAATCCCCCCTGCATTCAGGTTAGGAGAAAATTCTACTTATGCCTGCATCGATTTTTCGGGGGGATTACCATATGTCAGATCAAGTCGCGACTAATACAGATTACCGTTGTTAGTGTGCCATTTTCATGCTTTGTTAGCAAAGATGGGGTGAATATCGACTTATTATTTTCCATTATTTGTATACTCCATATACAAAATCTTTTACCGAGCGATAGTTTCTTAACCCCGCAATCCCATCCTCAACATGTGCTGCCCAGGCTTTAATCATATCCTTCTGCGTCATCTGTGGATAAAGCATCTTCAACACCAATTCTGTAGTCTGTAATGTCTCCCCCAGCCACGTAATTTTATCCAGTACCAGCGAGCCATCCAGCTTCTTGGTATCCCGCTCAGGCGAATAACGGAACTCGCTCTCTACCGAACGGAAAAATGCCAGTCGAGCAGCGACATTGGGCGTAATCCCTGTATATCCTTTCAATTTTTTAAGCTGCTCTTCAGTCTGACGACTCAGCTGCATTCTATTCGGGAGCATTAGACTGCCTCCTTAGTTAATTCCCAGAAGTAGCCTGGTTTCAACGCTGATGATTTAGTATGAGCATTAAACACTATCTCATATGCATGCGAGATGTCGTCCCGGAGTTGATCGACAAAATAACGTTCATCCACTTCTGTATCAGTAGATAATAACACTACCTGATGACTGGCATACGGAAAATAGTGGTTAATCAACTTATCTCTGTGCTGAGAATCTAGACGTCCCAATGGTGTGTCAATGATAACAGGTAGGTCACGTCCAGAAGTTTTTGCCAGAGCTTCAAGAATGGCTATCGCATAAATTTGTTTTTCTCCTGCGGAGAGCAGCTTGCGATTAATTACATTATTATTTTCATCTACGAGTTCCACATCAAAAGTATCTGGATTGATATGCGCATTAAGTTGTAAATCTTCTTTACGTGCTAATTTGCGGTAAGCGACCTCAAAGTTAGCAGAAAGCGTTTTCACTCTCGCCTGTGTTAAGAGTTCACTGTAACGATCCAGCAAGTTGATAGTTTCTTGAGCGTTGTTAAATGCACTATTAAAGCTGTGCTGAGAACGTGCTGCATCATGTGCTTTTTGCAATTGCTTTGCACAGTCTAATTGTTGCTGTTTAGTCTGTTTAGCGTTTTCGAGCAGTAAGCGATATTCTTGGAGCTTGCTTTCTCGTTGCCTATCAAGCTCCCGCAACTTTTCAAAGATATCAATTAGCTGATCATCTTCCGGTGCACGAGCGATATTTGCAGCGGCTTGCTCTAATTGTTCTTCAACCTCTGTCAACTGTGTACGATAAAGTTCAAAACGTTGCCAGGCTTTCTTGCTATCTTGCTCAATAGATTGTTGAATCATTCCGGCTTCGCGCTCAGAAATGTCAAACAGCAGTTCGCCTTTGGGCTTGGCTGCTAAATAAGTTTTCAGGTTATCTTCAATAGCTTCCGCAGCAATTTTACCTGTTGTGCTTGAACGGAAAGAAATGTCATGTTTGAGCTGTGTCAGAAACTGGTTAAGCTCCTTCTCAAAACTATTAGCCTGTTTGATTTGTATCTCTGCATTAATTTGTTCGAGTAAGTGGTTGAGCGTCTTAGGCGCAAGTGCGTACGGTAATGAGGTATCACATTCATGACGAAGTGCTTTTTCAAGACGATCTTTTTCTTTTAAAAGAGTCTCAACCTTCTGTTTTTCTTGCGCTTTAGTAAGTGCAAATGCACCACCTTGTGCATTCAGAAGAGCCTCATGCTGTATAATTTCTTTCGAGATTAAATCAATACGCAGCTTAGCAAAATCAGCTTTTTCTAGAATCTCTTCTGTCTGAAACTCAAATTGCTTAATCTCTTCTTCCAGAGCAGCAAGTTTTTGTTGTTGTGAATGTGCTAGTTGGCCTGATTGTTGGCGTTTAACAAATATCATTAAATCATTACGTAGTTTCTCGATGAGGTCTAAGCCCAGCAGACGACGCACAGCTGTTCGCAGTATAATTCCAGAATCATCCTCTGCAAGCTCAGCAATTTTTTCACCATCAAAGAAGAAAAGATCGGCAATCCCATGCGGGATTAATTCATTCAAAAAACCCTGACATTGATCATAACCTAAACCTTGAATAACTTGACCATCCTGTTGCAGGGTTAGTTTATCCTTTTTACCTTTTTGCCAGGTACGTGTTACGGTAAATTCAGCCTCTTTGCCACCTTTGTTATAGGTGAATATTAATTCAATTGTGGCTTCATCAGGCTTTTCACCTTTACTTGAACCGTTATGTACTAATGCACTCAATTCTTCCACATATTCTTGCTGCTGAGTAGCGGAGCCAAATGCTAATCTGCCATATAAAGCCAGACGGATTGCCGACAGAATTGATGTTTTCCCCGCACCATTTAAGCCACCAAAAAGAACTATCGGGCGTGGATTCGCGTCGTTTTGGCGTTTTTTCGGAGCTAAGTCAATGACATGGGTTCCATTAAATACACGGAAATTATGCAATACCAGCTGTCTAATTAGCATGTTGTTTGTCCTCACTGGTAAGCAGATTTGGTCCACTAATATCCGCAATTCTGCGTTGTAACATCTGCAAGTCGGCCTCTAATCTAGCTACTTCTTCCTGATGAATATCCCGTTCATTGCGTTTCTGCAAAGTTACCTGCTGTTGTTTGATTTCCTCAAGACTTCCCCAATCTTGCTTGAGAATCGTTCCTAATTTTTCAAATATACCTTGGCGACGGCTAAGTCCTTCCATAGAAACTTCAAGCTCAATCAGTTTCATAACCATTTCAGGAACAACATCAAATCCTTGTGAAATTTGCTCCAGCAATTCTGCATCACTAGCATTAAAACGAGATTGGTCATCAATAACCCAATCTAAGTCTTTTCCGTAAACTTCACGATAAATACCTGGAAGTGTGTCGTACCAGTCCGGTTCATTAGGATCTTTCAACCATTCCTGTCTGATAGCATGTAATTCTGGTTGAGTGATAAGAGTAATAGTGTGTCCCTGAGCGTTTAAATCGCGCTCAATTTCCAGTAATTCTTTTAACCACTTCTGGCGGTATTTTAGCCAGTAAGGGCCTGGGACATGTTTTCTTTCTGCACTAAGCTCTTCCCCATCCTTAGCATATTGATAGCTTACTTTACCCGTTCTGCGTTTATAGTTACGGAACGTATCTTTATTCGCAGGATCGGTTGTAAAGGCTAATAGATCACGATATTTCAGCAACGGAGACATCCATTCTTCACCATTCTGGATGAGGCTCTCCATCGCTTTATCTTTTGTTACAACGGTACAAGTCCAGCATCCAAAGCGTGAATTACCACAAGAGGGGGTGCTTTCATCTATTACCAGTGGACACTCACCCTGCGCGGAAGAATCCAGATACAACGTCCAAAGCGGACGATTGTTTCCGCTCCATGGACTTTCCCATTCTTCGACATCATCAGGCGCGTAACGGAAAGCACCACGCAATAGTTTCCAAACATCCTCAACATCCCAGGTATCGATTGGCGTATAAATAAAGGCATTTGATAGCGTGGTATGACGGGCCAGTCGAGAGCCATCGATTTTATGTTTGGCAATGACCTGCGCACGTGAAGCGCTTTCGCTACTACGCGAACCTAAAACTACAATTACTTCATCAAACTGGCTGATTTTATCTTTGATAAAGTCACTGACAGGGTTGATCTTCATCCGCTCTGTGCACCAGCGGAAACTCCGAGTCGGTGCGGGATAACCTTTACCTAGTAAATTAGCCCAAAACGTTTCGTTAGTCTTTGGCATCACTGAATGCTGGGTTATAGGCAGACCATCACGCTTTGCGCCTGCTTCAATTTGTAGCATGGTCTTTTTGATCAGGTCCACAACGACTGGTGTTTCAACCAATGTATCGGATGATACTAAAAACACATCTTTAGTACGCATTTCTGGCGGTAAGCCAAGTAGGGCTAAATATACTAATGTGATGACAGCAGAAGAGTCTTTGCCTCCGCTATAGCCTATTACCCATGGTCGTTTGTCCGCACAATAGACGCGTTGAACCTCAGCAACAAAATCGGCGAGTGTACGTCCTGCGAATTGTTCCTGATTGATAAATTCTTCATAGTCGGCCAGATCGTGGGCCAGTTTTAGTTTACTCATGAGACAACCATTTGAGCTTCATACGCCTGTTCTTCAGGAGTGAGGGGAATTGAAAGAGCGTGCTTAAGCGCATTACATGTTAGCTGTATGGCTACACCTGTCTTGCTCAGTTTACCGTGCTGCATTGCACGCTTCACCATTTCGGGGTTGCTTTTACGCCAGTCGAATGTTTTTAGTTTCGCGATTTTCTTTTGCCACGCTTCTGGCTCTTCAGTCAAGAGAGTGCGGCCTAGTAAACCCAAGGCTTGTAATCCTATACCGTGCGCATGGACATAGTCTTGTCGCAACTGAGCAGGTGACACTTCTTTTCTTGCCGCAAGTTGCCAGTCTGGCATCACTTCAAAGACAGCTTGCCAATATACTGCGGCAATATTTGTGCTTTCGTCGATGTCACCCATTTTGGGTTCTTTTCCTAATAAAGCCCTGGTTGCCTGTTTGATGCTGCTTAAGGTGAACAGTTTATTCGACAGGGTGCTAATGCTTGATTTTTCAAGCTCGGTAAGACCTTTGAATGGTTCAATAGTCATTGCCAGATAGCGAGCAAGGTTCGAACTTACATCACGATGGTCATAAAGTGCAGACAATGAGGGACTTGGGCGGATAGCGTACTTGTTAAGATCGGCAAACATTTGCTGACTGCGGCGGAGGCCCTCATCAACAAAAAAAAGTACTGGAATATTATCTTGCCCAAGCTCCGGGCGTTCTGCCAATGCATCCTCAATAGCTTTACGGCGATGCTGTCCATCGTTAATGAGGATTTGTGCATCCATTGGTACGCGAAGAGTTCCCAGGTTGTTTGAATTAGAGAATTCATCAAATTGGACATCAACAGCAATTGACGCGGTTAATGCAGAAAACACGTAATCATTAGGGTTTTCTAATAGATAACGCACCATTTCGGGTATCCGTGTTTTATTAAGAGTGCGTTGGGCTCTAAGCTCGGGCGGAACATCCGTTTCATCGAAGCTGAAAATCTTAGGTATGATGCGCATCGGGCACGTTGCGATGTAAAACGGACGTCCGGCCTGCATCCCTCGGACCGCCGGAAAGGAGTACCAATAGTTTGAGTCGAAATTGCTCATAGTGGTTCCTGGTAAAATTATACACTTACGTGTTGTTTCACGTAATTCGGCATTGTTGTTGAGGGTTTTTTCTGTTCGTTACGTTAATTTTAACGTAACGCTTGGAATGCTTTCAACTGGTTTTCTCATCAATTTTCTTCGTTCCACCAACACCCCATCCCGAAAATACCGACTCGGCCAGATCACCGACGGATGTACCCCTATTGCTTCAGCAATCAGATACTCCCCTTTGGGCCACTCTCGCGTCAGCGTATTTGCCAAAGTTGATGAGCTAAGTCCACAAGCACGAGACAGTGCTGCCAGTGAGGTTCCTTTCTTGCGCAACGTGGCGATGATATCCGCCTGGTGCCAGTCCTGTTTGTTCATGATTCCCTCCATGCGACGAAAAGTAATGTGATGTACTAACAATTAAATGCTACGAGATTCGTAGCTTTATATCTATCACCAAAACTACGAATTTCGTAGTTTTGCGATCGTTCGTTATCTTTCAATGAAAGCCTATGTAACAAGAACTTATTGGAAACCCCTCTCCATTAGTTACGTTTCTCGTAGTATCGGAAAGTGCGTAAAGCTACGACTATCGTAGCTATGAACGAATCCACTACCTACCAACAGATTTTTTGTCAGCGCCTGAAGCATGCAAGGCTGGCGAAAGGTCTCTCACAGAAGAAGCTCGGCATGCTTGCCGGGATAGATGAATTTGTCGCAAGCACTAGAATCAATCGATATGAACAAGGTGTTCATCAGGCAAGTATCGACGTAGTGCATCAACTGGCGAAAGCGCTTGAGGTGCCGACGGCCTATTTCTATACCGATGATGACGATCTGGCATTGTTGCTGTTCAACTGGGAGCGGATAGACGCTGAGTTGAAGCGAAATTTATTGGCATCTCTTAAATCCAGTTCGTAAGGCCGTGTCCCTATTATGGGATGAACGGAAAATTAATAGATCGCCGTAAATTAATTCGCGGGATGAATAAATAAGTTCCAATAATTATATCTGTCGGGAGATTTTAGTGCCCTTAAATAAAATCTCCGTTCTTTTAATTCATAAAGTTAGATCTCAAATTGTCGTAAAACCTGCCGCTATGATTGCGTTGCACCAAGGATCAGCAAGGGACTGAAAGTGGATACGGTAGAGGAACAGGACAGAACCCTCGAAGAAAGAGTTTATGAGCTTGTCCGGCCTTACACTGAAGTCTGCTGAGTTCAGGTTCTATCACATCAACGACGCGCAGCAATGCTACTCTCTCTGTTCCCCGACCTCATTACGGATAACCTCTCCATGCTCACTGGCCTGAACCACCTGACCCTTGCAGTCACCGACCTTGCCCGCAGTATTGATTTTTATCAGCAGCAGTTGGGGTTACGGCTGCATGCCCGCTGGGATAAGGGCGCGTATTTTAGCTGTGGTGATCTGTGGCTTTGCCTGTCGGTTGACGCGGTGGTAACGGAAAAGCGTGATTACACCCACTATGCCTTTAGCATTGCCGCGTCTGAATTTGCGGGGTTCGTGGCACGCCTTGAAGCGCAGGGTGCTGAAGTGTGGAAAAACAACAAAAGCGAAGGGGAGTCGTTCTACTTTCTTGACCCGGACGGTCATCAACTGGAAATCCACGTCGGTGATTTAGCCCAGCGCCTGGCGGCCTGTCGTGAAAAACCTTATTCCGGAATGGTATTTTTTGACTGAAAAGATGGAAGGTAGCAGGCCAAACAATAAAAACCCGGTAAGCACACCGCCACCGGACAAATAGCCACCCACTATTTAGCCGCGGGCGGGACGTAGCCTGGGTAGTAAATCACGCGCGGTTTGCCATACACCGTTAGCGGATACACCGGCACGTAAGTGATCCCAGGTTGCGCCGGTTGGATGGTGATGGTCTGCGTGGGGGCGGGCACCGCTTTTGCACCGGTTTGCGTCGCCGATGCCGGGGTCGACTGCACCCGCAGTTGCGGCGAGGTTTTGAGGGCGCCGTTCTGCTGCGCTCTGGCCCGCAAAATTTGCACCGCGTTCATCACGTCCTGCGGCTGACGGGTATAGGCCACGCCAAGGAATTTCGTCCATTGTGGATTGTTAACCATCTGCGCCAGCACGTCCGGGAAAGCGGCCAGGGATTTCACCGCCACGTCATTGCGCACGGTACTGGCCGCCAGAACCTGTGCCAGCAGGCTGTCAGGATAGAGCGCAATCGGGGAAACCAGCGAATAGAGTTCATCGGCGCCGATAACCGGGTTCGGGATAACCCCCGGCGTGCCATACTGCCGCGTCGGTGGCGGAGTGTTGGGGGCTTTCTGGTCGCAACCCGCCAGCGGCAGGATTAACGCCAGCACGCTGCATAATACAAAACGGTTGTTCATCATAAGCACCGGGTCAAAAAGAAATTATCGGGTGCTATGGAACCTGATCCGTCCGTGCAGCTCAACGGATCATTGGTTTTATTTGAGACTTTGAAGCGTTCAGGAAGGGAGCCGCTGCTGTGAGGAACGTAATGATCAGCCCGCCACAATCTCAATCATGTTGCCATCGGGATCGAGAATGATCGCTTCGTAGTAACCGTCGCCGGTCATGCGCGGGCCGCTTTTCAGAATGCCTTCTTCTTTCGCTTTTGCCGACAGCGCATCCACTGCCTGCTTATCACCGACGTTCAGCGCGATATGCGCCCAGCCGCAGAACTCGCGGTTGTCAGGCGCGTCGGGGAGTTCCGGCAGCGTCATCAGTTCAACCGTTGGGCCGTCTGCCAGGCTAATGAAATAAGAGGCGAATCCCGGACGGTTTTTGCTGAGGTATTTCTCATTCGGCGTGCCGTCGAAATACCGCTGCCAGAATGCAGCCTGCGCGTCCAGGTCGCGGGTCCACAGTGCTACGTGCGCAATCTTCATTTTTGTCTCCATCATTCCTTGTTTTCCCGAGTATGCCGCGATAACCCCTCGGCTCAAACCTTGCGCTGCTCAGGGTGTGATCCCGGCGGTCACTCGATGCTTATTCCATCGCCAGATGAATGGCTTCCCCGAGTTTTTCCATCACTTCACGGTGTTTCTCGGTCGTTGGCAAGGCACAGTTGATGCGCAGGCAGTTGCGGTACTTGCCCGAGGCAGAAAACAGCGTGCCCGGCGCCACCTGGATTTTCAGCTCGCACAGCTGTTTCGCGACGCACACCATGTCGACCATTTCCGGCAGCTCGACCCACAGCATAAAGCCGCCTTCGGGACGGGTGACGCAAATTCCGCACGGAAAATACTGACGCAGCCAGCAGGTGTAGGTTTCCATATTGCTTTGATAAATCTGGCGCATACGCCGCATATGGCGGTGGTAATGCCCCTCGCGCACGAAAGCCGCGACCGCCAGTTGAGTGGTCGGCACGTTGGTACCGGTGGCGGCGTATTTCATGTGTAGCACCCGGTCGTGATAGCGGCCCGGCACAATCCAGCCCACGCGCAGGCCAGGGGCGATGGTTTTAGTGAAGGAGCTGCACAACAGCACGCGGCCGTCGATATCCCAGGATTTTATGGTGCGCGGGCGGGGGTATACGTTCGCCAGTTCGCCGTAAACATCGTCTTCGAAGATAACGATGTCATGGCGTTGGGCCAGCGCCAGCACCGCGCGTTTACGCGCATCCGGCATGATAAACCCGAGCGGATTGTTGCAGTTCGGCACCAGGATCACCCCTTTGATCGGCCACTGTTCCAGCGCCATTTCCAGGGCTTCGATGCTGATCCCGGTTTGTGGATCGGTCGGGATCTCGATCGCCTTAATGTCGAAACCGCGCAGCAATTGCATGGTGCCGTAAAACGACGGTGATTCAATGGCGACGATATCGCCCGGTTTGCACACCGCCAGCAGGGCAATCGCCAGCGCCGCATGGCAGCCGCTGGTGATAATAATGTCGTCGGCATTGACCACCGCTTCACCGTCGAGCATCAGGCGGGCGATCTGTTCGCGCAACTCACGGCGGCCAGCGAGTTCGTCATAGCTGAAAATATCGGCGGCATGATGCTGCACAAGACGCGTCATCTCGCGCCAGAGCGGCTTCAGACTCGGCTGGGCGATGTCCGGCGATCCGCCGCCGAACGGGATGATCGTTTTGTCGTGGCGTGCATCCAGCATGGTCAGGATCTGATCCCAATGGGTGACATCCACCGGGCGCTGCACCGGGCGGGACATCGCCGGCACTGGCGGCTGGGCTTTACGCGGTGCGATAAAATAGCCAGAACGCGGCTGCGGGGTAATCAACTGGAGCGTTTCCAGCGTCTGATAGGCTTGCTGTACGGTGCTGATACTGACGCCGTGTTCCTGACTGAGCGCGCGCACGGACGGTAATTTCTCGCCATGACGGTACAGCCCCTGTTCGATCCGTTCGGCGAGCAGGTTCGCCAGATGCTGGTAACGCGTCATTGCTGTATCCCCATTTGATGCCATACAGATGGCAAAACCAGTACAGATAGGCGTGAAAAACGCCGTGCAGATACCGTTTTAGCGGATCTGTATGTTAAATAAAAGTACAATTTGAATCTGTATTGTTAACCCACCTCCCGGCGAAAATAGCGTCATTGACAGCGTGAGGAGGTGCAGGATGGAATTTCATGAGAATCGCGCGAAAGCGCCATTTCAAATCTACACAGTGATCGGCCGCTGGCTGCGACAACACTGGCGTATCTGGAAAACGCGTCGGGCACTCGATCGACTCAGCGACGCACAGCTGAAGGACGTGGGGCTGCGACGCGAGGATTATTGATTGCTTCACCCGGCCTGAGTGCCGGGTTTTTTATTTCGCATTCCATGCTCTTTCGTTAAGACGTTTCTTGATACTTATCAGGGTAAGTATTAATCTGCTCCTGCGTTGTTAAGGAGACCTCATGACTGAAGATGCTTTGTTCGCCCGCCGTCCGATGGGGATGCGCATGGCGATGGTGGTACGCCAATGGCGGGCCATTATCGACAATGCGATAACCGACACCGGCCTGACGCAGTCCAGCTGGACCACGCTGATGCAGTTACAACAACTGGGCGATAACGTCTCAACCAGCGAGCTGGCGGAAGTGCAGGGCATTGAACTGCCGCCGCTGATGCGCACGCTGGTGCATCTCGAGGAACAGGGCTATCTGCTGCGTACGATATCGCCGTACGACAAACGCTGCCGTCTGTTAATGCTC
>Ga0160433_100357_pt1 | contig 26972 bp, 21 predicted proteins | sample HID1972K_E0MG_FD_108235 | JGI IMG/M metagenome (GOLD analysis project Ga0160433, IMG submission 108235) | Enriched pill bug-associated microbial communities from UW Madison campus, WI, USA - HID1972K_E0 MG | ecosystem: Host-associated > Arthropoda: Insects > Digestive system > Unclassified ...
GCCCGCTTTCGAACACGCAGAAGCTGTCGCGCAGCATCAGCGGAATTTCGCGCACCTCCGCCGGAACGTCGAGCCGGGTTTCGTCCCCTTCCGCCTCATATTGCCAGTCGGGCGGGCGGACGAGCGTGACCTTGCGGCTTTCCGCATCCTCCGCCGCGCCGGAGGCCAGCACGAGCAGGGGCCGGCCGTTGACGCCGGGATCGCCATTGGTCACATCGTCGAGGAAGGAGCGCACCGGCTCGATCAGCGTCGTGTGCAGCCTGCCGCGAAGCTGCGCGTTCTCCCCATCCGCCGCGCGCGCCATCTCCTCATCGTCAGGATCGAGATGCCGGGACAGGGCGACCAACCGGAAGGCGGACCAGGCGCCCCGATCCAGATTGCCGCGCGCGGGCGAGACGTCGAAGGCAAAGCTGACGGAGACAGCGCCCAGATGCGGAAAGATCGCGCATTCGCTGAAATGTCGACCCGACATGCCCACCCCCTATTGCAGTCCCGCCGATCAGGTCCCCAATCTATGAAGGGCTTCCCGCACTGACGAGATCTCGCCGCCCAGCGACCGTTCGATCTCGTCCCGCCGCCCCGCACGGGAGACTAGAGCCGCAGGGTCCAGAAGCGCAACGCGTTTTCCGCTGGCGCAATCCCCTTCCAGCACCCTCAGTTGATCGGCAGCGGACGGCACAGCCTCAAGCGGCGCGCCCTTGAGCACGGAAACGGCGAAGAATTTGCGCAAATGATCGAGCAGCGTGCAAGCCGCCAAATCTACATCGCCGCACAGCACGCCGTAGATCAGCGCATCGTCCGGCCCCGCATCCGGGGACAGTGGCGGCTGGATATAAGGGAAGTCCACGACCCGCGCGCCGCGCCGCGCCCAGATGCGCAGCCGGTCCAATTGGTCCAGCCCGGTGAATGCCGTATCGCGCGCATAATCCTGCGGAGACATGCGGAAAGGATCGTTGAGTTCGATAAAGACCAGCGGCTTGCCTTCTCCGCCCATGATCTGCGCGATGGCATGGCCCACGGCGGCGATCATGGCGCCAAAATGACCCCGCCCCCGCGCGCCCTCGTCCACATAGACGTAATTGAGATTGGCCGAGACCAGCCTGCCGCCATCGCCGCGCACATCCATGGCGATGAAGTTCGCGCCGCCAACGAAATGCCGGGACTCTACATCGCGCGCGATAAGACAGATTTCAGCGAATCGGCCATGTTCGGCTGCGAGGTGCGCGCCGGTTTCGCTATGATTGAGCGCAAGGCAGGCGGCGAACCCGGCCGCATCCTCCTTCTCATTGGGCAGGACGAAGGCGCGGTCATAGCCGGCGAAAAAGGCATCGAACACGGCGCTGCCGGCGTCGTCGGTCATCGTGATCTCAAGCGACGTGCCCGCGACCTTCTGCCATTGCGCCTGATCCGTCACTTCATCTCCGTGCCTGGTGGCTTGCCCTTAGGCGGCGAGGACAAATTCAAGCTCGGCGTTATCCCCTTTGAAGAGGAGTGTCTGCGGAAATCTCTCCGTTCGCCCTGAGCTTGTCGAAGGGCTGTCCTCCTTCCTTCGACACCGCTGAAGAAAAGAACAGCCCTTCGACAAGCTCAGGGCGAACGGATGACGGGGTAGGTCGGTCCAGACAGGCCGGGCTTCGAACAATCATTGCCAAGAGTGGCTGTTCGAATTTGTCCACGCCGCCTAGGGCGAGCGAGGATCGCTGGCCAGCCAATAAGTGAGGGTGGCTTCTGCATACGACTCGCCAGAAGAGTCGGGGCCAAAAGAGCCGGATTCCGGCACGGCCGATCCCGGCAAAAGAATCGCATCCAAGGCCGGCACTGGGCACAACCGGCCGTATTTCCTCACATTTTCCGTTCCTTGCGCGAAACGATTCTTCAGTCACCGATCTTTACAGGGGGGGTCACAGGACATATATGCGCATCCCGCTGCCCCATGGGACTTCCACCGCAAGGCAGCTCTTTATGCCCGAACCACTGGAGGTCCCTTGAATTGTACAAGCACCATAGCGCGCTGGGGGTAGCTCTTTCCCTCAAACCGGCAGCACCGGTAACGCTCATTCGGCCGCAGGCCGCAGCCCGCGCCGCCCGCTACTTCTCGCAGAAGTTTCCGGGACGGGCGCTGTATGCTGTGAAGGCGAATCCCTCGCCTGCTCTGCTCGAAACGCTCTGGGCCGCCGGCATCACGCATTTCGATGTCGCGTCCATCGTGGAGGCGCGTCTGGTCGCGCGTACGCTCCCGCATGCCAAGCTGTGCTTCATGCATCCGGTGAAGGCCGAGGAAGCGATCCGCGAAGCCTATTTCAAGCATGGCGTGCGGACCTTCTCGCTCGATTCCATGGAAGAGCTGGACAAGATCGTGCGTGCCACGCGCGGCGCGCCGGATCTTGAGCTGTGCGTGCGCCTGCGCGTTTCCTCCGAACACAGCAAGCTCAGCCTCGCTTCCAAGTTCGGCGTGGAACTGGCCGATGCGAAAGAGCTTCTGATGGCTGCCCGTCAGGCGGCCGACGCGCTGGGCATCTGCTTCCATGTCGGCAGCCAGGCCATGTCACCGCATGCTTATGTGCAGGCGATCGAGCGCGTACGCGCCGCGATCGTCGATGCGTCGGTCACGGTGGACATCGTGGATGTGGGCGGGGGCTTCCCCTCCTCCTATCCCGGCATGGAGCCGCCGCCGCTCGAGCATTATTTCCAGGCGATCCACCGCGCTTTCGAGAGCCTGCCGATTTCCTATTCGGCCGAACTCTGGTGTGAGCCCGGCCGGGCGCTATGCGCGGAATATAGCTCGCTTCTGGTGCGCGTCGAAAAGCGCCGCGGCAATGAGCTTTTCATCAACGATGGCGCTTATGGCGCGTTGTTCGATGCCGCGCATCTTGGCTGGCGCTTCCCCGTGCAGTTGCTGCGCGCGGAAGCCAATGAAGCCGATCTGGAAGCCTTCAGCTTCTACGGACCGACCTGCGACGACATGGACCATATGGCCGGCCCCTTCATGCTGCCCACCGATGTGCGCGTGGGCGACTATATCGAGATCGGCATGCTCGGCGCCTATGGCAGTGCCATGCGGACCGAGTTCAATGGCTTCGGTGCGGACAGCATTTGCCAGGTGGCCGACGAGCCGATGGCAAGCCTCTATCGCGAAGAGGAGCCTGCGCCGCGCCAGTCCAATGTGGTGCAGTTGCGCCGCTGAGCTGGCGCCTCGCAAGAGAAGGATTGCCAGCAAGGCCCCAATGATACAGCCTCCCCGGACCGGTTCCGGGGAGGTTTTTCATGTCCGCCGCTCTTCTTGCACCAATCTTCGCCCTCGTCCTCTGGTCGATCGTAATGCTCCTCTGGGTAGTCGCCGTCCGTGCGCCCATCCTCGCCAAGCTCGATCTCGGCGGGGATCAGGCCAGGGGCGGTCGCGGCGTCGACCTGGAGAAGAGAGTCCCGCGCGAAGTGAGCTGGCCGGCGCACAATTACACGCACCTCATGGAGCAACCGACGATCTTCTATGCGACCGTGCTCGGCCTTGCCTTTATGGGCCAGGGCACGGCGCTCAATGTCGGCCTTGCCTGGGGCTATGTGGCGATCCGCGTCGTTCACAGCATCTGGCAGGCGAAAGTGAACACCGTCCCGGTGCGCGCCAGCCTGTTCCTCTTCTCGACCGTCCTGCTCGGCATCCTGGCCGTGAACGGCCTGCTCACTGCCCTGCGGCTCAGCGCCTGAAGGTGGCAATCAGTTCCACATGGGTCGACCAGCGGAACTGGCCCACCGGCTTCACCCGCTCGATACCGTAGCCGGCGGCGGTCAGCGTGACCGCATCGCGCGCGAAGCTGGCCGGGTTGCAGGAGACATAGACGATGAGCGGCACCTGCGAGGCCGCAAGCTGCTCCACCTGCTCGCGCGCGCCTGCACGCGGCGGATCGAGCAATATGGCGTCGAAGCGGTTCAATTCGGCAGGCGTGAGCGGGCGGCGGAACAGGTCCCGATGCTCAGGGAAAATGCGCCCCGGCAGCCGATTGCCCGCCGCGCGCAAGGCGATCACCAGATCACGCGCGGCCTCTGCGGCATAGACCTTCCGCCCCGGCACATCATTGGCGAGCGAAAGCGCGAAGGTGCCCAGGCCAGCGAACAGATCGGCCACCATTGCGGCATCGCCCAGCGCCCGCCGCGCTTCCCCCACCAGCGCCGCCTCGCCATCGCTGGTCGCCTGGAGGAACGCGCGCGGGGGGAAACCCGCCGCCACATCGCCAAAACGAACCGTGACCGGCTCCGGCTCCCAGAGCGTCATGGGCGCATCGTCCTCGCGCAGGGTCAGCCGGGCGAGGCCATGTTCGCGCGCGAAATCCAGCAGGGCCTCGGTCTCCGCCAACCCGCCCGCCGTCGGCCCGGTAAGCACGACATCCACGCCCTGATCGACCAGCGCAAGATCGGCCTCGCCCGGCCGGCGATCCGGCAGCGTCCGCGCAAACAGAGCACGCAGCGGTTCGATGAGCGCGAACAGGCGCGGTTCCAGCACCGGGCATTCGCGCATGTCGACGAGGCGATGGCTCCCTTGCTCGGAAAAGCCGAGTTGCACCCGCTTGCCAAGCTTCAAGGCGCGCAGGCTGGCGCGGCGCCGGCTGTGCGGTGGCGAGACGTGCGGCGGCGCGATCTCGCCCGCGCTCAGCCCCTGCCCCGCCAGCGCGCCGGCAACCCGGTCGCGCACATAAGCGGCATAGATGTCGTCCGAGAGATGCTGGAGCTGGCAACCGCCGCATTCGGGGAAATGGCGGCATGCCGGCGCGACATGCTGCGGACCCTTTTCGAGCGTGCCATCGGCGCGCAACCGGTCGCCCGGCGCGCTCATGGCGACATGGCGGCCATCGGCGGTGACGCCATCCCCGCGCGCGGCGATCCGCACGATCAGATCCTCATCAGCCGCGCTCATAATGCGCTCGCCAGCGCGGGCGGAACACACGCAAGCAGATCATCGGCAATGAAGGCCGCGCCTGCCCGCCGGCCCGCCTCGCCATGCAGCCAGACCGCCTCGCAAGCAGCGGCGAAGGCATCGCCGCCGACCGCGAGCCGGCCCGCGCACAAGCCCGCCAACACATCTCCGGTCCCGGCCGTGGAGAGCCAGGCGGAAGCTGCCGGCGCAACGACGCAGCGGCCATCGGGCGCGGCGATTACGCTGTCCGGCCCCTTGTGGATAACGACAGCCCCAAGCCGGGCGGCGGCCGCGCGCGTGCGTTCGATCTTGTTGCCTGCCCCATCCCCGAAAAGCTGCACGAACTCGCCTTCATGCGGTGTCACGATGGCGGGAGCCGGCAGACTGTCGATGCCGCGCGCGCCCATCAGCCAGAGCGCATCGGCATCCGCGACCGTCGGCACGCCCGCTTGCAGAGCCGTGGCGAGCCGCGCCCACGCCGCGTCATCCCGGCCAAGGCCCGGCCCGATCAGCAACGCTTTCGCCCGGTCGGCATCGAAGCTCATACTGCGCACGATCGCGTAGCTGTGCGCAATGCCGTCCTCCGCAATCAGCCGCGCATAGCCCGCCCCGGATCGGGCAGCCGCTTCCGCCGCCAGCACCGCCGCACCGGGCATCGCTCCCGCCACCACGCAGACGAGTCCGCGCCGATATTTATGCGCGTCCGCAGCGGGTGCATCAAAGCCGGGACGCGCCAGCGAACGCGCGCAATCCTCCGGGGCTCCAATCCCGATATCGACCAGGCAATGCTGCTGCGCGAGACCACGCGCCGGCATCAGCACATGCGCCGGTTTCCAGGCCCCAAGCGCAATGCAATGCGTGAACTGCGACACCGGCGAAAGCGCCACGGCGGCATCGCTGTCCACGCCGCTCGGCACATCCACCGCATAGCTATGCTGCGCGGCATCGACCAATTCGCTGAGCCGCCCGGCAATCTCCGGCGCCAGACCGCGCCTGAGACCAATGCCGAACAGCGCATCGACAAGCTGCGGCGCGGGCGCGGCAGTCATCATGTCCTCCACCGGCCCGTCCCACTCTGCTCGCGCCTTGCGGCTGCTCTCGGTTCCGCTCTCGCCCAGCGCGGCCACCCGCACCGGCACGCCGAACTCACGCAAAGCCCGCGCAATGACGAACCCGTCGCCACCATTATTGCCCGGCCCGCACAGCACCAGCGCCTCACGTTCGCAGCCCGCGCGCAGGATGATCTCGGCCGCGCCCTCCCCCGCGCGCCGCATCAGCGCATAGGGCTCGACACCGGCGTCGAACAGCGCCTGTTCTGCCGCACGCATCTGCGCGACGGAGAGAATGGGCGCGCCTCTCCCTCCATCGCGAGAAGCCGCGAACGGCTCAGATGTCAGCGAAGACATGCGTCTCCGCGCGCGCACCCGGATGCGTCACCGCGCCCTTGTAGGCCGGCCCCACATTCTGAGCGAAGCGCCAGAGCGCGCCGGACTGGTAATCGTTCTGGCGCGGCTGCCATGCCTTGCGCCGCTCGGCCAGCACAGTTTCGTCCACCAGGAGGTCGATGGTGCCCGCCTCGGCATCGATGCTGATGATGTCGCCATTCTCGACGAGCGCGATCGGCCCGCCTTCCGCCGCTTCGGGCCCGACATGGCCGATGCAGAACCCGCGCGTCGCGCCCGAGAAGCGCCCATCCGTGATAAGCGCGACCTTCTCGCCCATGCCGAGCCCGTAAAGCGCGGCCGTCGTCGAGAGCATCTCGCGCATGCCCGGCCCGCCCTTTGGCCCTTCATAGCGGATAACGACGACTTCGCCTTCCAGGATCTTGCGGTGCTCCACAGCCTCAAAAGCCTCTTCCTCGCACTCAAAGACCCGCGCCGGCCCCTCGAACTTGAGGCGCTTCATGCCGGCCACCTTCACGATTGCGCCATCGGGCGCCAGCGTGCCGCGCAGGCCGACGACACCGCCGGTCGGCGTGATCGGGCTCTTCGCGTCGTAGATGACCTTCTGCTCGGGGTTCCAGGTCACTTCCTCGATATTCTCGCCCAGCGTCTTGCCCGAGACGGTCATGCAATTGAGATGCAGCAGCCCCGTCTCCGCCAGCGATTTCATCAGCATGTAGATGCCGCCCGCGTCATACATGTCCTTGGCGACATATTTGCCGCCGGGCTTGAGGTCGGCCATGTAGGGCGTGGTCTTGAAGATCTCGGCCACGTCGAACAGGTCGAAATCGATCCCGCACTCATGCGCCATCGCCGGCAGATGCAGCGCGCCATTGGTCGAGCCGCCGGTCGCCGCTACGATCCGCGCGGCATTCTCGAACGCCTCGCGCGTGCAGATGTCGCGCGGGCGGATGTTCTTCGCCAGCAGTTCCAGCACCTGCTCGCCAGCGGCCACGGCGATTTCCTGCCGGCTCTTGTAGGGCGCGGGGGCCATGTTGCTGTTGGGGAGCGAGAGGCCGATCGCCTCGGCCACGCACGCCATGGTATTTGCGGTATATTGCCCGCCGCACGCGCCATGGCCGGGGCACGCGACTTTCTCCAGCGCGATCACGTCCTTGAGCGGGCAAGCGCCGGCGGCATATTTGCCGACCACCTCGAACACGTCCACGACCGTAACGTCGCGGTCCTGGAACCGGCCGGGCAGGATCGATCCGCCATAGACGAAGATCGAGGGCACGTTGAGGCGCAGCATCGCCATCATCATGCCGGGCAGCGATTTGTCGCAGCCGGCGAATGTGACGAGCGCATCATAGCAATGGCCCCGCACCGAAAGCTCGACCGAATCCGCAATCACCTCACGGCTGGCCAGCGAGCTTTTCATACCCTGATGGCCCATGGCGATGCCGTCCGTCACCGTGATGGTGTTGAAGCGGAACGGCGTGCCACCTGCCGCCAGCACGCCCTCGCGCGCCCAGTCGGCCTGCTGGTCGAGCGTGGTGTTGCAGGGCGCGGAATCGTTGCCGGCGGAAGCAAGCGCGACGAAAGGCTTGGCAATGTCCTCCTCGGTCCACCCCATCGCATAATAATAGCTGCGGTGCGGGGCGCTCTCCACGCCGACCGAGACGTAGCGGCTGGGGAGCTTGGACTTGTCGAACTTGTGGGTCATCTTTTCACCTTTCTGCGGCAGCGCTCTAGGCCCGTTGAGGCCCGGCTTGCAAGCATTGGCGGGCGCGAGGCCGCGATTATGTCGATCCGTCCCGCCGCCGCTCCACCCCTCATCCCAGGCCGCCCTCACTCCCTCATCCCACTTGATCCGGGATCCAGCTTCTCTTCAGGATAGGCTATCGCGGCAAAACCAGCAGGATCCCGGATCAAGTCCAGGATGACGACGATTTGACGACTTGCAAGGAACATGATCGCCAGAACGACGCCAGTCACGAAACCCCTCAGCCAAACGCTTCCCGGCATCGGCTCAGCACTGGCCCCAAAATACCGGCAAGGCGCGCCTGCCCCACCGCCGCGCTCACGAGGTCCTGCCGCATCTCGATACCCAGATAAGCCCGCCCATGCGCCTCGGCATGGCGGTTCATCGTGGCATTGAGCAGCTTGCCCGAATAGGGCTGCTGGTCTCCCACCAGCAATCCGGCCGCCTCCAGCAGCGGAATGGCGATGCGTGCGCCGCGATCGTCCTCATTATAGAGCACGCCCAATTCCCACGGCCGCGCCTCCTCCGGCTTCGTCCGCAGCTTTGGCGTAAAGCTATGCAGTGAGAGAAGAAAAGGCCGATGCGCCTGCCCCGCCAGATCGGCAACCCGGTCATGATAAGGATCGTAGAAGCGCGCCACCCTGTCGGCCACTTCGGCAACGCTGTTGCCCTCGATATGATGGCCGTCGCTCTGCACGGGCACGAGGCCGGGCGCGTCCGCCTCGCGATTGAAATCGATCACCAGTCGCGAGACGCCCCCGAGGATCGCGCAGCAATGCCCTTGCTCCACCAGCAGGGCCGCCACCGCCGCCACGCCGATATCCAGCGCGACATGCTCCTCCATCGCTTCCGGCGGCAGGCCGAGATCGATGCCCTGCGGCACATGATTGGAGGCATGATCGGCAATGATGAGGATAGGCGCGGCGGGATCGCCGAGAATCCGGTAAGGCTCTGTCATACTAGTGAGCTTAGCGCAGGCTCGTCGCCAGCGTCCACCAGTCGGGATGATCCCGCGCAATGCGACCTTCCGCCTCGTCGCGCTCCCTTTCGCTCGCGAACAGCGCAAAGCACGTCGCGCCGGAGCCGGATATGCGGGCGAGCGAGGGAAGCTGGGCGCGCAGCACCGCTAGCACCTCGTCGATTTCCGGCACCAGCGCCACCGCGCTCGCGGCCAGATCGTTGCGGCCAACGCGCCAAACCGCAGGATCGAGCGGACCACGGTCGACACCGTCCCAACCCTTGAAAACCGGCCCCGTGGGACATGCCAACAGCGGATTGACGAGCAGCACCGGCACGCCTTCCACGTCGACATCCACCGCCTCCAGCCGCTCCCCCACACCGCTGCCGAACACCGTGCGCGAGCCCAGGCACGCCGGCACGTCCGCGCCCAGAGCAGCCGCGATGGCCGGGAAGTCGATCTCCATCGGGCGCAGGTCCCACAGGCGGACGAGCAGGCGCAGCGCCGCCGCCGCATCCGCCGAGCCGCCGCCGATGCCCGACGCGATGGGGAGGTTCTTCACGAGCAGCAAGTCCGCGCCGGCCATGATGCCACTCGCGCCCTGTAAGGCACGGGCCGCGCGCAGGACGAGATTGTCCTCCCCACCGCTCAATTCCCCGGCGAAGGGGCCTTCGATGGCAAGCGTCAGCAGACCATCCTGACGCGGGCTGCCGCGCAATGCATCGCCTTGCGCGCAGAAGGCGAACAGGCTCTCAAGCTCATGATAGCCATCCTCTCGCCGGGCGCGAACGTGCAGCGCCAGGTTGAGCTTGGCGTAAGCGGTTTCGGCGAACGTTTCGGCGATCATGGTCCCGTCCATAGCCATGTGCCGATCGATTGTCTCTGTTGAGCATAGGATCCGGATGAAGGAACGGACCCGATATGACTGTCCTAAAAGGAGACAATCTTGAAGTTAAAACAAGTTAACGATGTTTCTCCCAATTGCCGAATAAGGTACAGCAGCCGTCCGGGACTACTGCGCCGACAGATGACATCGGCTAAAATTGTGGGGCACATCATGAAACTTTCAAAACTGCTTCTGGCAGCGACAGCGCTTGCCGCATCTCCGGCCATGGCGACCGATATCTCGTTCACCAACATTCAGGCGACCTGGTTCTCCCCGGTCGGCGGGAACAACATCTCATACGTCACGAACGGTCAGCCCAATTCCGAGATCCGTTGGGGCAATCCCAGCGGCAACACCCCCAAATCGGGCTACGGCTACACGTCGATCGGCAATCTCAATCTTTCCGTCGATCCGATGACCGATACCTCGGCCGTGACCAACATCGGCCAGTTCACGCACTTCAACTTCCCGATCAACAGCGGTTCGGGGATTTCCTCGGTCAAATTGCAGCTCACGACGGATGTGCTCGTGGACAATGTGCTGTTTGGCAACGTGTCGTTCGTCTACGCTTTCAATCACACGGAAACGTCGAACAACTCCAATCCCTGCGCCAATGGGGGGCCCAACAATGCCGGCGTCAACGTCAACGGCTGCGCTGATCGGGTCGAAGTGAACTTCAATCAGGAGTCCGGCTTCTTCACCATCGATAATGTGGATTACGCGCTCGACGTGCGCGGCTTCCTGGTCGACGACGATCCGGCCGATCTGTTCTGGACGACGGAAAACCGCACCAACGAAGCGTTTCTGCGCGGCCAGGTCGTGCTCCGCACGCAGGCCGGCGCCGTGCCAGAGCCCGCGACCTGGGCCATGATGATCGGCGGGCTCGGCCTCGTCGGCGCATCGCTGCGTCGCCGCGCCGTCAACGTGAAGTTCGCCTGAAGGCAGCTTCATCGCTAAAAAATGGGGCGGCGCCGGTCCTCCGACGCCGCCCTCATATTTTTCAGCCCGCCAGGACACTCCCGTCACCCGGGGCTTGATCCGGGGTCCAGCTATTCCTGCGCGACACCAGGCGGCGTGGACAAATTCAAGCTCGGCTTTATCCCCCTCGGAAGAGGAGCGTCTGCGAAAATCTCTCCGTTCGCCTCGAGCTTGGAAATCTTTCCGTTCGCCCTGAGCTAGAAATCTCTCCGTTCGCCCTGAGCTTGTCGAAGGGCTGTCCTTTTCTTCAGCGGCGTCGAAGGAAGAAGGACAGCCCTTCGACAAGCTCAGGGCGAACGGGTGAGGGGGTAGGCCGGTCCAAACAGGCCGGGCCTCGCAGACTCATTCACGGGCAGATTGCGGTGACGTGCCGAGCGAAGCTGTCGAGAACCCATTGCCACTCCCGGCGTTGCTCGTCCACGGAAGGCGTAGGGGCGGTATCGAACGTCTGATTGACGACGACGCCCGCGGCGCTGTCGTTGAATTCAACTCGTACGGCACGGTCGCCTTCCCGCCACTCGATCAGTCGCATCGGCTCGATGGCTGTGTAGGTCGCGACGAAGTCGAAGCGCGAACCGTTATGTTTGGATTCGATGCGGAGCTTGAGCAGACCACCTATTCTGAGATCGTTCGACGCCCATATAGTCTGCCAATCTTCGGATGCGTCCCACTTCAGGATGTCGGCGGGGGCATTGAACGCTCGCCAGACGATATCGATTGGCGCGTCGATGAGCGCCTGCGTTGTGATCTTCATGGCTTCGATCCCATTCAGCCGAAGGACCGTACGGAGGTGAGACGTCAGCTTCGAGCAGATTCGCTCACAGCCAGAAAGCCATGGCGACGGCGAGCGCCGCACCTGACAGGAAGTTTGCGGCGAGTTTGTCGTAGCCCTAACCGCATCGCTCCCGGAACCCGCTCCCCCTCACATATTCGGGTAAGTCGGCCCGCCCCCACCTTCGGGCGCCACCCAATTGATGTTCTGCAACGGGTCCTTGATATCGCACGTCTTGCAGTGGACGCAATTCTGCGCGTTGATCTGGAAATGCGGCTCGCCCTGCGCGTCCTCCAGCACTTCATAGACGGCGGCGGGGCAATAGAGCCGCGCCGGCTCGTCATAGAGCGGCAGATTGTAGCTGATGGGGATGTCCGGGTCCTTGAGCTGGAGATGGACCGGCTGGTCCTCCTCATGATTGGTGCCCGAGAGGAACACCGAGGAAAGCCGATCGAAGCTGAAGACACCATCCGGCTTGGGATAAGTGATCCTGTGCACCTGATCCTTGCGCCACAGCTTGGTATGGTCGGCCTTGTTCCGCAGCGTGAAGGGCAGCCCCATCCGGAACTGCCGCATCCACATGTCCACACCCGCGACCAAAGTGCCGAGCGTGTTGCCGAACTTGGCCAGCGCCGGCCCGGCATTGCGCACAAGCTTCAGTTCTTCGGCGATCCAGCTTGCCTCCAGCGCGGCGGGATAGGCCTCCAGCACATCGCCCGATCGGTCCGCGCCCACGGCATCGAACGCAGCATCGGCCGCCAGCATGCCCGATTTCATCGCCGTGTGCGTGCCCTTGATGCGCGGCACGTTCACGAAGCCCGCCGAGCAGCCGATGAGCGCCGCGCCCGGCATCACCAGCTTCGGCACGGATTGCCAGCCGCCCTCGTTGATGACCCGCGCGCCGTATGAGACGCGCTTGCCGCCCGCCAGCACCGCGCGGATGGCGGGATGCTGCTTCCAGCGCTGGAACTCCTCGAACGGGCTCAGATACGGGTTCTTGTAACCGAGCCCCACGACGAAGCCCAATGCCACCTGCCCGTTCGCCTGATGATAGAGGAACCCGCCGCCATAAGCATCCGTCAGCGGCCAGCCCTGCGTATGGACGACGCGGCCCGGCACATGCTTGGCCGGGTCGATATCCCACAATTCCTTGCAGCCCAGGCCATAGGTCTGCGGGTCGCTGTCCGCTTCCAGATCGAAGCGCGCCTTGAGCTGCTTGGTGAGGTGGCCCCGCGCGCCCTCGGCAAACAGCGTGTAGCGGGCATGCAGTTCCAGCCCCGGCTGATAGTCAGGCTTATGGCTGCCATCGCGCGCCACGCCCATGTCGCCGGTCGCCACGCCCTTGATGGAGCCATCCTCATTGTAGAGGATTTCAGCGGCGGGGAAGCCGGGGAAGATCTCCACGCCCAGCCCCTCGGCCTGCTCGGCCAGCCAGCGGCACAGCGTACCGAGCGAGCCGGTATAGGTGCCTTCATTGCCCATGCAGGGCGGCAGGAACAGCTCGGGAATGGCGTATTTACCGCCCTCGCTCAGGAACCAGTGGAGGTTTTCCGTCACCGGCACCTGCGCCAGCGGGCACGCCATCTCGCGCCAGTCCGGCAGCAGCTCGTCCAGCGCGCGCGGATCGATCACCGCGCCCGAGAGGATATGCGCGCCGATCTCCGAGCCTTTCTCCAGCACGCAGACGCTGATTTCCGCGCCGTTTTCCGCGGCACGCTGCTTGAGGCGGATCGCCGCGCTCAGCCCGGCCGGGCCACCGCCGACGATTACCACGTCATAAGGCATGGACTCCCGTTCGGACATCTCGATTCTCCTGCTTTCAACCCGGTCCGATCACCGCAATTCTCAAACGCTTTGCAGGCGCTTGCGATGCGTCAGAGTTGACCGCGCCGTCAACCTCTGTCTCTGTGCTTCCCGCATGGGTGAGCAGGAAACATTTTCGCTGGAGCAGGCCGCCGCTTCCTACGCGCACTGGTGGCGCGAGGCCGGGCTGGACTGCGCCACGGACGAAGCCCCCCGGCGCTGGCGGGAGGAACAACCGCTCCCCTTCTGGCGTCAGGATAACGCGCGCGCACCCGCTTTAGCTCCTCCCCAACCGATAATTGCGGCGCAGCAAAGCGTGCAGCAAATCGCGCCGGCCGCGACATCATCCGAACCGGCGACCCCCGGCACCCTCCCCGGCTTTCTGGACTGGCTGGCGCGCGATGACGCGCAGCCCGAAAGCCAGTGGGACGGCGCGCTCATCCTGCCCCCGGCACTGGAGCGCCCCGGCCTGCTGCTGATGGTCGACATGCCGGCAGCGGACGCGCACGATCTCGCCACATTGCTGGAGCCGGGACAGCGCCGGTTCGTGCAGGCCATGCTGGCGAGCCTCGGGCAAGCGGCACAGGACACGCCCTGCATCTCGCCCTGCATCTCCCTCACCATGCGGCGCCCGCCCGGCGGCCTGCTCGACGAGACTTTGCTGGACCGGCTCGGCGACCGCATGAAGCAATATCTCGGCCTCGTCCGCCCCGGCACCGTCATCCTGCTCGGCGATCGCAACGCACGCGCGCTCCTCGGCAGCGCATGGCGCCCCGGCACGGCGGCCATGGAAACGATCGACTGCGGCGGCGCCAGCGTGAATATCGTCACGCTCGCCAGTCCGGAGTTGCTTATGAACCGACCAGCCGCCAAGGCGAGAAGCTGGCAAGTGCTCCGCACGCTCCACGGATTTCCGCACCAATGATGAAGCCCAATCCCGGACTGCTACTCGCGGCTCTGGCCCTCGCCACCACGGCCCTGACCGCCATAGCCACGCCCGCGCTGGCCGCCAAACCGGCCGCAACCGCCTCGGCCATTCAGCCGGTCAGCCAGACCGAGCGCACGCGCTACGGCGCCATCCTCGCGCAGCTCGATGCGAAGCGCTGGAGCGAAGCCCGCGCCGCCATCCTCGCCCTGCCCGCGCAGGACAGCATGCGCCCGCATCTGCTTGCCGAACTCTATCTCGCCAAGGAATCGCCGCGCGTCGAGCTGTTCGACCTGCTCGATCTCCTGCACAAGGCGCCGAACGTCCCCCAGAGCGAGCGGATCGCATCGCTGGCCCGTAAGCGTGGCGCGCAGATGCTGCCCGACCGGCCGGCCACGCGGCAATTGATGTGGACGGGCACGTCCCCCCAGCGCCAGATTCTGCGCAGCGTGCAGGGCGATCCGGCGGCCGATCGCCTGCGCGGCAATCTGCTGGACTATATCCGCGACGATCAGCCCGCGCAGGGCGAAGCGCTGCTGGCCGGCGCCGAAGCCGGGCTCGGTCTGGAAGCCCGCACGGAGCTGCGCCAGCGCCTCGCCTGGTCCTATTATATCGGCGGGGACACCGCCAATGCCCGCCGCATGGCCGCCACCGCCGTTCAGAATGGCGCGGGCGAGTTCCTCTCGCCGTCCCATTGGGTGATGGGCCTTGCCGCATGGCGCGAGAAGCAATGGCAGGCGGCGGCGGATGCCTTCCATCAGGCCGCCGTGAACACCGGCGATGCGGATTTGCGCAGCCGGGGTTATTTCTGGGCCGCGCGCGCGATGATGGCCGCCCGGCAGCCCGAGCGCGTCAATGCCCTCCTGCGCAGCGCAGCGCGGGATGAGGAGAGCTTCTACGGCTTGCTTGCCCGCGAAACGCTGGGTCTGGGGCCAAGCGCAGCCCTCACGCGCGAGCATGTCTCGCCGCAGGATTGGGCCGTGCTTTCCACGCGCGCCAATGTGCGCAACGCGGTCATTCTCGCCGCGCTCGGCCGCAATACGGAAGCGGACGCCGTGCTGCGCCATGAAGCCGCTTTGAGCAACGACGCGCATTATGAAGCGCTGGTCCATCTCGCGAGCGATCTCTCCCTGCCGGCCACCCAGCTCTGGCTGGCGCAGCGCTCGCCCAGCGGGCGCAAGTCCGCCGCCTATGCCCGCTATCCCCGCCCGGAATGGACGCCGAGCAATGGCTGGCAAGTGGAGCGCGCGCTGGTGTTCGCCCATGCTCTCCAGGAATCGCGTTTCCAGACCGACGCACGCAGTTCCGCCGATGCGCGCGGCCTCATGCAGGTGCGCCCCGGCACCGGCGCGGAGCTTGCCGGCGTCACCGGCCTCAATCTCACGCCCGAGCAATTCTATGATCCCGCCGTCAGCCTCGCGCTTGGTCAGGCTTATCTGCGCAAGCTCAGCCAGATGCCCGCGACCGGCGGCCTGCTGCCCAAGGTCGTCGCGGCCTACAATGCCGGTCCCACGCCTATCGAGCGCTGGAACGTGCAAGTGCGCGATGAGGGCGATCCGCTGCTCTTCATCGAGTCCGTGCCTTATTATGAGACGCGCGCTTATCTGAACGCGGTCCTCCGCAATTACTGGATCTACCAGATGGACGAGCATGGCGGCCGTTCGCCCGCGCTCGCCGCCATGGCGCAGGGCCTGTGGACGCGCTTCCCGGATGGCGGCAAGGATGTCGCGGTGCGGGTGGTGTCCGGCGGGAATGCCGCTGGTGCCCATTGACGAAAGCCGGCCTTTCCAGCCGGTCCACATCGCCCTCCTCACCGTCTCCGATACGCGCACGCTGGCCGACGACCGCTCGGGCGACACGCTGGCGGAACGTATCATCAATGCCGGCCACCTCCTGAAGGACCGCGCCATCGTCACCGACGATGTGGACCAGATCCTCGCTCGCTTCCATGTCTGGATCGACAGCCCCGACGTGGATGTCATCCTCACGACCGGCGGCACGGGCGTCACCGGCCGTGATGTCACGCCCGAAGCCCTCGAAAAAGTGCAGGACAAGCCGATCCCCGGCTTTGGCGAACTGTTCCGCTGGATCAGCTTCAAGTCCATCGGCACCTCGACCATCCAGTCCCGCGCGTGCGCTTGCGTCGTGCGCGGGACCTATATCTTCGCCCTGCCCGGCTCGACGGGCGCGGTGAAGGACGGCTGGGACGAAATCCTCGTCCACCAGCTCGATAGCCGCTTCCGCCCCTGCAACTTCGTGGAGCTGATGCCGCGATTGCTGGAGAAGTAGGGCTACCTGGGCGGCGTGGACAAATTCAAGCTCGGCGTTATCCCCTTTGAAAAGGAGTGTCTGCGGAAATTTCTCCGTTCGCCCTGAGCTTGTCGAAGGGCTGTTCTTTCTTCAGCGGCGTCGAAGGAAGAAGGACGGCCCTTCGACAAGCTCAGGGCGAACGGGTGAAAGGGTAGGTCGGTCCAGACAGGCCGGGATTCCAACCGTCATGCGAAGAGTGGCTGTTCGAATTTGTCCACGCCGCCTAAGGCGTGGCGCGCACCTGAGGCTCCCTGTCGAAGAACCGCTTACTCGCCGCAGCGATAAAATCGTCACCGAGCCCGGTTACGCCCTCATCGGGCTCGATCCCCGCTTCCTCGATCAGGGCACGCGCGCCTTCGCTCGTCCCGATCCCCTTCAAATGGCCGAATGCATCCATCACGAACTGCACGGCTGCGCTATGCCCGCACAATTCGCGCGCGCCATCCTCGCTCAGGATGACCGCGACCGCATCGAAGAGAACCGACGGGCTGCCGGCAAGCTGCGCGTCCGCTTTTCTCTGCTGGCCATCCGATAAGGTAGCCCCGCCGATCTTCGGCGCGATGACGACCGTGTTGCCACCCGCCGCCGCGACCGCCTGTTCCACGGTAGCCACTTCACCAGCGTCCGATCCATCGCTCATCAGGATGCCGACCGTTCGGCCCTCCAGACTTTCCTTCATATTACCCACGATGCGCAGCGCGGGCGAGGCCGGCAGATCCTGCACCGGAGCGCCGCTGGGCGAGGCTGCCGGCAACTCCATGTTCATCGCTTTTGCGACGCGGGCGGCAAGATCCTCATCCACATTCCGCAAATTGGAGATCATGCGCAGCCGGATATGCTCGAACTCGCATTTCGAAAGTTCGAAGGTGAAGGCCGAGACGATGTGCGATTGCTCGACCGGATGCATGGAGCGCCAGAACATGCGCGCCTGACTATAATGGTCGGCAAAGCTCTCCGCGCGCAGCCGGCCCTTGGGGCCTGCTTCCATCGGCTCGGAAAAGCTGCGGAAGCCGGTGCGCGGGTCTTCGCGCGGCCCGCCCTCCTCGCCGACCTGCGCGAGGCTGTTCGGCTCGTAGTTGGCGCGGCCCTTCGGCACGTTCATCTGCATATGGCCGTCGCGCTGGAAGTTATGGAACGGGCAGCCGCCCTCGCGGCCTTTGGCGCGATTGGTGGGAAGCTGGTGGAAATTGGTGCTGCCGAGGCGCTTCAATTGCGTGTCGAGATAGGAAAACAGACGCCCCTGCAACAGCGGATCGCTGGAGAAGTCCATGCCCGGCAGGATGTGACTGGGGCAGAAGGCTACCTGCTCGGTTTCCGCGAAGAAGTTGTCCGGGTAGCGGTCCAGCACCATCCGGCCGATGATCCGGACCGGAATGACCTCCTCGGGAATGATCTTGGTCGGGTCGAGATGGTCATAGGGCAGGCTGTCGGCCATCTCCTGGTCGAAGAGCTGAACGCCCAGCTCCCATTCGGGGTAATCGCCGCGTTTGATCGCGTTGAACAGGTCGCGGCGCTGGTAATCGATGTCCGCCCCCGCGATCTTCACGGTTTCGTCCCATACGGTGGATTGCAGCCCCAGCTTGGGCTTCCAGTGATATTTGACGAAGGTGGATTTTCCCTCGGCATTCAGCAGCCGGAAGCTGTGGACGCCAAAGCCCTCCATGGTGCGGAAGGAGCGCGGGATGGCGCGATCCGACATCGCCCACATCAGCATGTGCGTCGATTCCGGCATCAGCGAGACGAAATCCCAGAAGTTGTCATGCGCCGCGGTGGCCTGGGGAAAGCCGCGATCTGGCTCGGGCTTCACCGCATGGACGAGGTCGGGAAACTTCATCGCGTCCTGGATGAAGAAGACAGGGCAATTATTGCCCACAATGTCCCAATTGCCGTCCTTGGTATAGAATTTGACCGCAAAGCCACGCACGTCGCGCGGGGTGTCGATCGAGCCCTTGCTTCCCTGTACCGTGGAAAAGCGCGTAAAAACCTCGGTTCGTTCGCCCACTTCCGTCAGCACCCGCGCGGTCGTGTAGTCCGCGAGGCTTTCGGTCAGCTCGAAATAGCCGTGAGCGCCCGTCCCTCGGGCATGCACGATCCGCTCAGGGATGCGTTCATGGTCGAAGTGCATCATCTTCTCGCGGAAGATCATGTCCTCAAGCAGGGAAGGGCCGCGCGCGTGGGCCCTGAGCTGGTTCTGATTGTCCGCAATCGTGACGCCCTGGTTGGTCGTCAGCCGATCCGTCGTGCCGCTCGCCTGCTGGTGCGTTTCCCCGCCGGTGCTGTTGTCATATCCATCTCGGCTGTGCGGCATGTGCTTTACCCTCTCCTGGCTCGTTCACCAATGAACGGATAAAGGCCGGGTGGGTTTCGGCGGAGGGAAACAGAGTTCGACTCTGGCTGCTTTTCATCGGCCGGCGCTTGCTTCCGGAGGGCCCCCTATGGGGTCTCTTCACCCCACGCTGTCCTACACGCCCTCAACCATGCCACATGGCGAGGCTTCCGCTCTTTGAATCGTTTATCGCCCCGACGCAGTTCCCACCGCGCCGGACCCTTCGCCGCGTCCGGACTTTTGACGAATCACAATGCGCGTTATGTGCGAGCTTCCAGAAGTTCCGCAGCATAAACTACGGAAATCCGCCATTTCCTACAAACGAAACCCCGCAGGATCAGCGCCGTATCAGTAGCTGCGCCCGACCAGAACGCGCTCCACGGCCTTCTCGCCCGTGAAAATGCACGCGCCGCTTGCCGCCGCCGCATCCAGCGGCACGTTACGCAGCGTGAGCTTCTCGCCCTTGAGCCACTCGATCACCTTGTTCAGCGCGGCGCCGGTGGGCTTGCTCCACTCCACCTCGACCCAGCCGGGCTTCTCGCCCTCGAAGGACGCAGCGAGCGTCGTCAGGTCCGCCACGTCCCGGCGGATGCTGGCGGCAAGGCGGTCCTGCGCCTCTCCATGCAGCACATCCTGATAATCGCGCAGCATGTCCGCCACGCCCGCGATGAACCCATCGCGCGCCATGATCTCGCTGGCGAGCTTCCCTGCCTCGTTATAGAGCCGGTCGCGGCGCAGTACGGACACATTGCCGCCCGCCACATCGCGCCCGCCCACTTCGACGATGATCGGCGCGCCCTTCTTCACCCAGCCCCACCGCTTGGGCGCGGCCTTGATGGGCTTGCGATCGAACAGCACGCGCAGCGGCTCGCGGAACACGTCCACCCCGCCCAGCGCCTTGGCCAGATCCGCGCAATAGGCGATCACCGCCTCATCCTCGGGCGTATCGCGCAGCATGGGGACGATAATCACCTGATGCGGCGCGATCATCGGCGGGCAGCGCAGCCCGTCATCGTCGCCATGCACCATGATGACGCCGCCGATCATGCGCGTGGAGACGCCCCAGCTTGTCGTGTGACAGAGCGCCTGCTGGCCCTCCTGGTTTTGGTACTGGATGCCGGCCGCCTGCGCGAAGCCGGTGCCGAGATAATGCGAGGTGCCCGCCTGAAGCGCCTTGCCGTCCTGCATCATCGCCTCGATGGAATAGGTCGCGACGGCGCCGGGGAAACGCTCGTTTTCCGGCTTCTCGCCCGCGACGACCGGCATGGCCAGCTCCGTCTCGGCAAAGTCGCGATACATCTCCAGAGCGCGCATCGTCTCCGTGCGGGCGTCAGCCTCATCGGCATGGGCGGTGTGCCCCTCCTGCCAGAGGAATTCACTGGTCCGCAGGAACATCCGGGTCCGCATTTCCCACCGCACGACATTGGCCCATTGGTTGGTGAGCAGCGGCAGATCGCGCCAGCTCTGGATCCAGCGCGCCATCGCCTTGCCGATCACCGTCTCGGAAGTGGGGCGCACGACCAGCGGCTCCTCCAGCTTGCTGTCGGGATCGGGCTGGAGCTTGCCGTCGATGCCCTTGAGGCGATGATGGGTGACGACCGCCATCTCCTTGGCGAAGCCCTCCACATGGTCCGCTTCCTCGGCAAAGAAGCTCAACGGGATGAACAGCGGGAAATAGCAGTTCTCCACGCCCGCCGCCTTGATGCGCGTGTCCATGAGCTTCTGGATGCGTTCCCAGATGCCATAACCCCATGGCCGGATGACCATGCAGCCGCGCACGCCGCTCTCCTCGGCCAGGTCGCCCTCGCTGATGACAGCCTGATACCAGCCGGCGAAATCCTGACTGCGCGTGACGGGCAGAGCGTGCTTGATATTGGGGAGGGTCATGTTTCCGGGCTTTTCGTGAGGAACAGGTTCGCAGACGGCCTTTAATCGCCACGCGGCAAAATACAAAGGCGTTCGCGCGTGGTCGGCAAGGACCGGAAATGCTGGAGGGAACTTTCGGCCGCTTCGCACGTCCCATCTCGCATGCCCAACGCCTTGACGATGATCCGCGCTCTCCCTCGCCGCCAGCGCATCATCGTCCTGATCGCGGGGAGCGTGCTGATCCTGCTGCTGGTGCTTCTCATCCTTGCGGCGAGCTTCCCGGCTTCCTGGCTCAAGGCAGCGGCCGAAGGTCGCCTTTCACAGCAGGTCGGCAGTCCCGTGTCGATCGGCTCGATGGAGCGGGAAAGCGCCTTTTCGCTCAGGCCCGTCATCCGCTTAGGCGACATTCGCGTTCCCCAGCCGGACTGGGCCGGCCCGGGCGATCTGGCAACCATCCGGACCTTGCGTATCCGCCTCCGCCTGCTGCCGCTCGCACTGGGAAACACGGGCATCGATCTGCTTTCGGCGCGCGGCGTACGCCTCACGCTCATCCGCGACGAGGACCGGCGGAAAAGCTGGGCCGGTCGCGAAACCGGCGACGAGGGCGGCGGAAGCGGCATGGAAATCCCCGCGACCCATATGGACGATGTCGTGATCGACTATCGCGATGCCTTCCAGAAGCGCCGCTTCACCGTCACGCTCGCGGTCGATCCCCGGCAAGGCCTGCGCGGCAATGGCAAGGGAACGGTGGAGGGCGCCCCGGTGGACCTGCGGATCATCGGCGGGCCGATGGTCGCGGGCCAGCCATGGTCATTCGACGCCCGGATCGAAGGCGAGGCGCTCGCCATGCATGCCGCGGGCGTCATGGCAGGCCCGCTGCGGACGGACGATATGACCTTCCAGCTGACCGCGCGAGCCAGCGACCTCAAGCTCATCGACCGGATCATCGAGGCCGGACTGTTCCGCACCCAGCCGGTCGACCTGCGCGCCGATGTGCGTCATCGCGACAATCTCTGGAGCGTAGCGAAGCTTTCCGGCAGCATCGGGCGCAGCGAGCTCACCGGCCAGCTGACCGCGCGCCAGACCGATGGCCACACGAGGCTGCAAGGGGAGGCGCGCTTCCGCCAACTCGATTTCGAGGATCTGGCGGACGATGCGGGCAATGCGGAGGCGGTCGCGCTCGAGCGCGCGATAGGCTTGCGGCTCGTTCCCAATACGCGCATCAACATCCACAAGATCGACACGACCGATGGCCGCATCGCGATACGGATCGACCGGATTCTGGACGGCCGGCGACCAAGCTCCCTCACCGACATACAGGCCGTGCTCAACCTGGAAGACCGCCTGCTCACCATCGAGCCGCTCCGCATTGGCCTCACCCAGGGCGCGATCAGTGGAAAGGCCATCGTCGACCAGCGCAAAGGCCAGCCCAAGCCCACCGTGACGCTGGCGCTGGACATGAGAAACAGCAGCATCGCGGCTCTGGCGGGCGGCGGCGGCAACAGCGAAGGCGACATCGAGGGCCGCGTGGACGCGCGCGTGCGATTGACCGGCGTGGGCGATACGATCCGCGAGGCGGTCGGCACTTCCAGCGGCACCATCGGCGCCGTCACCCGTGGCGGTTCGATGCCCACTCGGCTTGCAGGGCTGCTCGGCTTCGACATCGGCAAGGGCCTGTTCGGTGACAGCGACGAGCGCGAGGCGCTGCGCTGCGGCATCATTCATCTCGACGTGAAAGGCGGACGCGGCACGACCCGTTCGCTGATCGTGGATACCAGCATCAGCCAGACCCGCGGCAGCGGCACCCTCACCTTCCCCGCCGAACGGATCGACATGACCCTGACCGGCGCTGCGAAGAGCAAGCACGCGCTGCAATTGCCGGGCAGCGTCAACCTGCGCGGCAGCATCCGCGAACCGGAAGTCGACATACCGGAAGGCACCCGATCGCTCGGGAACATCTTGAAGGCCGTGGGACGCGCCATTGGTGGCCGGGCGGAAAGCGCCACCGATGCGAATTGCCCGGCTCTGATCGGGCAGGCGATCGGCTAGGGTTGCTCGGTGCGGTTCAGGCGCCGGGACGCAGCCTAGCCGCCCAGCTTGTCGATCTTGGCGTTCAGCGCTGCGAGTTGGGCCTTGAGATCGGCCACCTCATCGCTCGCCGTCTCAGTTTTGGCGGACTTGGCGGGTGCGGGGGGCTTGAATGCGCTCGCAGCCGCATTCAGCATTTCCATATTGCGCTTGGCGATCTCGGCGAAGGGACCGCCGGCGAACGCGCCCTGCATCGCTTGCTGGAACTGCTGCTGGTTCTTGCGGAACGCTTCCATGCTTGCTTCGAGATATTGCGGCACCATGGACTGCATGGAATCGCCGTAAAGCGAGATGAGCTGGCGCAGGAAGTTGACGGGCAGAAGACTCTCGCCCCGCTGCTCTTCCTCCATGATGATCTGGGTGAGCACGCTATGGGTGATGTCTTCGCCGGACTTGGCATCCACCACGACGAAATCGCGGCCCTCGCGCGTCATCTGGGAGAGCAGCTCAAGCGTGATGTAACTCGACGTTTCAGTGTCATAGAGACGCCGGTTAGCGTATTTCTTGATGACGATGGTTCCCGATTCGCCACCCGACTTCGATCGTGCCATATCTGATGCTCCGCCCTCCGGTGAGCGCAGCATAGCATCCTTTCTTTCCGCATCGCAACATGGTCCCCGCCCGCTGCCGCTGTTTCTCTCCATTTTATGGAGCATAACGGCACAGGATCCCGAATTGCGGCGGCGGGCCTTCGCAGGCTTGCGCCGCTACCAGAGGGCGCCCCGTCCCGCCGAGCAGGAGTTGCCGCAAATTGCTGCGCGGCATGGCCGGGCAGCTTTGCTCACCCGCAACGGCGCTGCACAAGGGAAGGCTGGCGGCAAAGGCAGTGGCAAGGCCCCCGTCGTCCTGATCCCTTCGCTCATCAATCCGCCCAACGTATTGGACCTGACGGAGCGCCGCTCCCTCCTGCGCTTCCTGCAGCATCAGGGGCATGATGTCTGGATGCTCGATTGGGGGACCCCGGCGCCGGATGACCGCGCCAGCGACCTCGCCGATCATATCGAGGAATTGCTCCTGCCGCTCCTGGGCTGGCTGGAGCGCCCGCCACTGCTCGTGGGCTATTGCCTCGGCGGCATGCTGGCCATCGGAGCGGCCGCGCGTTTGGGCGCCACGGGCCGGGCTGTGGCGGGCGTTGCTTCCATTGCCGCGCCCTGGGACTTCTCACGCTACGACGAAGCCTTCCGCGCACAGGTCGGCAATATCTGGACGCAGGCCAAGCCGGCTTGCGAAACGCTCGGGCTGGTGCCGATGGAAGTGTCCCAGAGCGGTTTCTGGTCGCTCGATCCGGAGCGCACCATCCGCAAATATGCTGACTTCGGCGAGATGGAAGCCGACACGCCAGCGTGGCGCGGCTTCATAACGCTGGAGGACTGGGCCAATCAGGGCGCGCCTCTCACACTGGCCGCCGGGCTCGACCTTGCGGAACGATGCTATGGCGATAATATGACTGCAAGCGGCCGATGGTCCATTCACGGCACGATTGTAGCTCCGGAAGCGCTCGATTGCCCGACGCTCGCCATTGCTTCAACCAGTGACCGGATCGTCCCCGCCGCGACCACTCCGCCAGCTGCGGAGCGGATCGACCTCGCGCTCGGGCATGTCGGCATGATGATCGGCGGGCGAGCGCAGGAGCAACTCTGGAGAGGATTGAGCGACTGGCTTTCGCGCTGTGGCGGCTGATGCTAGAGGCCCGGCACGAGAGAGACACCCGCGCCCTCAGGCGCCGCAATCTAGGGACTCGCCATCATGACCGATATCGTCATCACCGCCGCAAAACGCACGCCGGTCGGCAGCTTTCTCGGCAGCTTCGCCGCCACCCCGGCTCATGAGCTGGGCCGCGTGGCCATCGTCGCCGCGCTGGAACAGGCCGGCGTCGCGCCCGATGAAGTGAGCGAAGTGATCCTCGGTCAGGTGCTGACGGCGGCACAGGGGCAGAACCCGGCTCGTCAGGCTGCCGTCAATGCGGGAATTCCGGTCGACCGCACGGCGGTGGCGATCAACCAGCTCTGCGGTTCCGGCCTGCGCTCGGTCGCGCTGGCGGCGCAGGCGATCCGGTGCGGCGACGCGACGATCATGGTGGCAGGCGGGCAGGAGAACATGTCCCTCGCACCGCATGCGCAGATGATGCGCGCCGGCACGAAGATGGGGTCGCTGACCCTGGTCGACACGATGGTTCATGACGGCCTCACCGATGCCTTCAACAATTATCACATGGGCATCACCGCCGAGAATCTGGCCGAGAAATATGGCGTCACGCGCGAGGAGCAGGATGCCTTCGCCACCGCCAGCCAGAACAAGGCCGAGGCCGCACGCGCCGCCGGCCGGTTCGCGGAGGAAATCGTGCCGGTGACGGTGAAGGGCCGCAAGGGCGATACCATCGTCGATGCCGACGAATATATCCGCGCCGGCGCGACGCTGGAGGCCATGGCCAGCCTGCGCGCCGCCTTCAAAAAGGAAGGCACGGTCACGGCCGGCAACGCGAGCGGCATCAATGATGGCGCGGCGGCGCTGGTGCTGATGAGCGCGGAGGAAGCGGCCCGGCGCGGTACGCCCGTGCTGGCCCGCATCGCAAGCTGGGCGACCTGCGGCGTCGATCCCTCGATCATGGGCATCGGCCCGGCGCCGGCGAGCCGCATCGCACTGGAGAAGGCCGGCTGGTCGCTTGCCGATCTCGATCTTATCGAGGCGAACGAGGCCTTCGCCGCACAGGCGCTGTCGGTCGGCAAGGAACTGGGCTGGAATCCCGACATCGTGAATGTGAACGGCGGCGCGATTGCGCTTGGCCATCCGATCGGGGCTTCCGGCGCACGGGTTCTCACCACGCTCCTTTACGAACTGGCCCGCCGCGACGGCAAGAAGGGTCTGGCGACGCTCTGCATCGGTGGCGGCATGGGCATCGCCATGTGCGTGGAACGCTGAGCAACCGCACAACGGCCTGAACCGGGCTGAGCGCCGTGGATGGAACGACATCCTGCTCTATTCGTTGACCTTTTCGGGGGCAAAGTATCCCCGGAGAGGGCAACAGGCCATGTTCATCGACAGATCCCGGCGGATCGGAGCAACGGCCCGATCCGTTCGACTTCTCGTCATCGAGGATGAACCCCTCCTCGCGCTGCAACTGTCGGATGTCCTCACCGAACTGGGTTGGTCGGTCGATTGTCTGAACGGCGCTGCCGACGCGGCAGGAGCACCCTTCCCCACCGGCTATCCTGACGCAGCGGTGGTCGATGCCGATGTGCGCGACATGCCCGTGGCGCTCGTCGCGCGCTCGCTGCAACGGCTCGATATCCCATTAGTGCTGTGCACGGGCACGGACGCCGTGGAAGGCGAAGCCTTTTCAGGCTGCCGCTCCGTCCGCAAGCCCGCCTCGCCGCAGGAAATCGTGCGCGGCCTGAGGAAGGCCGCGCAGGACATTCTGGAACGGTCCGAACGCGGCCAGGACCGATGAAGCATCAGCCCACAGGCGGACTCAGGGCCGGAAGATGGTGCAGGCGACGTGGCGCACGCCGCCATTCACGTTCACGCGGTCGTTCTTGAGATTGATGTAATAGGTGGTGAGGAGCGTACCCGGTTCGATCTCCACCACGCGCGGATAGCCGACATCCCAGCTCCCGCCATCGTCCCGCAGGATCATTTCGGCACCCCAGCTGCGCCCGCCATCCTCGCTCACGCGGTAGCGGATGCCCTGCGGCGCCATGCGATAGCCATAGACGCACACGATGCGCCCGTCGCTCATCGGCACCAGATCGCCCGGCGCGCCCCAATCATTGACGCGGCTCAGCCAATGCCATGTCCGCCCGCCATCGAGGCTCTCGTGGATTTCGGTCCAGATCACATGACGCGCATCCCGCTGATAGCGGACCGAGGCAATCACGCGCCCATCCTTGAGCACGATCGGGCGCGGATAGAAATGCGGTGCCGCCGCGAAGGGCGAGCCGCCGGGATAATAAGGCGAGGCCGGGTGCTCATCCACGATCGAGCCGAGATATTGCCAGCTCAGGCCGTCA
>Ga0160433_100359_pt1 | contig 26652 bp, 26 predicted proteins | sample HID1972K_E0MG_FD_108235 | JGI IMG/M metagenome (GOLD analysis project Ga0160433, IMG submission 108235) | Enriched pill bug-associated microbial communities from UW Madison campus, WI, USA - HID1972K_E0 MG | ecosystem: Host-associated > Arthropoda: Insects > Digestive system > Unclassified ...
CGGTGCCTGCTTCGCGGGCAAGTCGGAGCGCCGAACCGCCGCCCCCACAGAGTATTGCGCCGCGCTTGCAGGCTTTGTTCTCTGCGCGACAGCGCAGCCCAGCGGGCTGGGCGAGCTCCTACAGTTTCAGGCAGCGGCCACGATCATGCGACCGCTGCATCCCGGTGTCGGCCTATGATTTTGTTGATCCGCAGGCCCCCTAATGTGGGAGCGCGCCTCGTGCCGCGATAGGCCGCGCAGCGGTCCCAAACCCAGCAACCGCGTTGTATCAGGTTGTTCGAAGTCGCTGGCCCCTACGGCCGCTGCGGGCCGGCCCGAACCTACAGATGAGCGTGGAATGAGATATCAAGAGTGCAGGGCCTCTGTGCAAGCTGGCTTGCCTGCCATCACCTTTCCTATCCCTGCCCGGGGGATGTTTTTAGCCACGAACGCAGGCAAGATGGAAGCCATGCACGTCCAGACAGGAAGCACAGTGTGAGCCAAGCCTTTCTAGTTGTAGATACCGCCGAGCAGGCCGTCGATCGTCTGGCAGCCTTGCATGAACAGGCCACTGGCGCGCTGAGCGGGGCACTCAAGCGCTACCTCAAGGACCGTACCGAGCCGGACGCCGACGAACGCGCGCTGTTCCGCTACCCAGCCCTGCGCCTGACCTACTACTGCCAGGGCGAAGCCCCTGCCATCACCCGCGCCTACGCCAAGGTCCAGGTCGCCGGCACCTACAGTGTCACCGTGACCCAGCCGGCCGCGTTCCGCGGCTATCTCCTGGATCAACTGGGCCCGTTGATGGATGACTTCAGCGTCACCGTGGAAGTCGGCGTCAGCGAGCAGAACATTCCCTATCCCTATGTGGTCGAGCAAGGCGACGAACTGGCCGGCACGGGCATCACCGCCGCGGCACTGGCGCGCGTGTTCCCCAGCACCGACCTGTCGGCAGCCACCGACGGCATTGCCGATGGGCTGTACGACTGGGGCAACGCCCAGACCCTGCCGCTGGCGCTGTTCGACGCCGCGCGCGTCGACTTTTCGCTGCGCCGCCTGGTGCACTACACCGGTAGCGACTGGCGCCATGTGCAGCCGTGGATCCTGCTGACCAACTACCACCGCTACGTCGACCAGTTCATCGCCCATGGCCTGGAGCAGCTGCGCGATGACCCGCGCTTCGTGCGCATGGTGCTGCCAGGCAACGTCATCATTGAAAAGGGCATGGACAACGGCGAAGCCCAGGCGATGGTCGCCAGCGTGGTCTGGCACCGTTACCAGATGCCGGCCTACCACCTCCTGGCCGACGACGGTGATGGCGTTACCCTGGTCAATATCGGCGTCGGCCCGTCCAACGCCAAGAACATCACCGACCACCTGGCGGTGCTGCGTCCGCACTGCTGGCTGATGATCGGCCACTGTGGCGGCCTGCGTCAGTCGCAGACCATCGGTGACTACGTCCTGGCCCACGCCTACATGCGCCGTGACGGCATTCTCGATCGGGTGGTGCCGCCAAACATTCCCATCCCGGCCCTGGCCGAGGTGCAATTGGCCTTGCAAGAGGCGGCCGCCCAAGTCACTGGCGAACGTGGCGACGAGCTGAAGAAGCGCCTGCGCACCGGCACCGTGCTGACCTACGACGACCGCAACTGGGAGCTGCGCTGGGCCCAGGAGCGGCCGTTGATCAACCTGTCGCGGGCCGTGGCGGTGGACATGGAAAGCGGCACCATCGCCGCCCAGGGCTATCGCCTGCGCGTGCCCTACGGCACCTTGCTGTGCGTGTCGGACAAGCCGCTGCACAGCGAGATCAAGCTGCCGGGGGCGGCCAATGCCTTCTACAACCGGGCGGTAAGCCAGCACCTGAAGATCGGCATCGCCGCGCTGGACCTGCTGCGCAGCGAGCTCAACGCGTTGCACTCGCGTAAACTGCGCAGCTTCGATGAGCCGCCGTTCCGCTGAGGCCCCATGTCCTTGCCCCCCCGTTCCAAGCCGCGCCGTCCCGCGGCGCGGCCTGCCGGCCCGCGTCGCCAAGCCAAGGCGCCGCCGGCCGAGCCACGCCTGATCCTGTTCAACAAGCCCTTCGACGTGCTGACCCAGTTCAGTGATGGGGAAGGACGCGCCACCCTCAAGGACTACCTCGATATCCCTGGCATCTACCCGGCCGGGCGCCTGGACCGTGACAGCGAAGGCCTGTTGCTGTTGACCAACGATGGCCGCCTGCAAGCGCAGATCGCCGATCCACGACACAAGCTGCCCAAAACCTATTGGGTGCAGGTGGAGGGCGAGCCGAGTGACGAGCAGTTGCAGCGCCTGCGCGAGGGCGTCGAGCTCAATGACGGTCCGACCTTGCCGACCGACGCCCGGCGCCTCGACGAGCCTGAGCTGTGGCCGCGCAATCCACCGGTACGCTTTCGCAAGAGCGTGCCGACCAGTTGGCTGGAACTGGTGATCCGCGAAGGGCGCAACCGTCAGGTGCGGCGCATGACCGCCGCGGTCGGCCTGCCGACCTTGCGCCTGGTGCGGGTGAAGATCGGCAACTGGACGTTGGAGGGGCTGGATCAAGGCTGCTGGCGGGAAGTGCCGGCCAAGCGTTAAACCCCTTCGATGAACCCGACTACCACGCTCTTGATGATAAAGGCGAGCACGCCCAGGCCCAGGACGAAGAACAGGATCATCGTGCCAAAGCGGCCGGCCTTGGATTTCTTCGCCAAGTCCCAGACGATGAAGCCCATGAAACCGACCAGGACGGTGACCAGGATGATCATCATCCACTCTTCTAATACGGCAGGATCCATCGTTACGCTCCCGTCAGGCTGAAGCGCCGGAGTATACGCTCGGCGCCAGCGCCTGGACTACCGCAGGTGGGTCAGCGGCAACTCGGTGCTGGCCAGTACCTGGTTGAGCACGAAGCTCGAACGCACGCTGGTGACCCCTTCGATCCGCGTAAGGCTGCCTAGCAGCAATTTCTGGTAGTGATCCATGTCCGGCACCACCACCTTGAGCTGGTAGTCGGCATCCATGCCGGTGACCAGGCTGCACTCCAGCACCTGGGGCAGGCCTCTGATCGCGGCCTCGAAGGTCTCGAAACGCTCGGGCGTGTGGCGGTCCATGCCGATCAGTACATAGGCGGTCAGGCTCAGGCCCAGCTTCTTGCGGTCCAGCAATGCCACCTGGCGAGCGATGTAGCCGTCATCTTCCAACTGCTTGACCCGCCGCGAGCACGGGGAGGGGGACAGGCCGATGCGCTCGGCCAGTTCCTGGTTGGAGATGCGCGCATCGCGCTGCAATTCGGCAAGGATGCTCAGGTCATAGCGGTCAAGCTTGCTCATGGAAAGGACCTTTTCTGTTCGGATTGCGGCAAATTATCAATCGTGGGTTAAAAATTGCGCAAGTGATATTTATCTGAGCAATCTTCGCAATCCTCTGCCTCAGTGGTTCCTCTATCTTTATCAACAGAATCACTGCCCGGACATCAGTCCACGGCGACCGGCCCAAGAGGGCGGTTGCGGCCTGCCATCCCACCGGATCGGCCAGGCCCCCGGGCTACACACTGTCCAGAAGACGGCGTGAGGTGAGCCGGTGCCACAAGCGCCGAGCACGGACGACAATTGCTGAAGGGAGGCCTGGTGGCCTCCCTTTTTTATGGGTGTGTGGAACTGCTCAAGGCTATGGGGTGCATGGCTTGAGGCTGCAGCCATGCACCCATGACCCTCATGCAATCCCCTGGATTTTTCATCTGCGCGCGATGATGCGCGTTGTAGACTCCCTGCAGTTTCAGTCCGGTTTTCGCGAGAGGGGCAGCATGAAGTCACGCATCTGGCAGCGGGCAGGTGTAGGGTTGCTTGGCCTGGGAATCAGCCTGTCGGCGAGCGCCCAAGGACCAAACGAAGGCCACGGCGGCCAAGGGCCGCAGGATCCCAACGGCGCCGGCAGAGGCCACTCGCCGTTGCAGTCGCGCGACGAAGTGCGCCAGACCCAGCCGCCGCGCCACGGCAATTACCAGGACATCCCCCGCCGCGCGGGTAATGGTCAGCACTGGCAGGCCGGTGGCCCCGGGCAACGGCCTGGTGACAATTGGCCAGGGCGGCCGGACGGGCACGGCAATGGCTGGGGATCCGGGCCCCAGTATCGACCTGGCCACACCATCGACCGTTTTCCCGACCGCTTCTGGAAAGTGCCGTACCGGGGGCAGGACTACTTCTACTCCGGGGGCTATTGGTATCGACCCAAAGGGCCGAACTATGTGGTAGTCACCCCGCCCTACGGCGTACGGGTCAATTACCTGCCGGCCTATGCCCGCGAGGTCTGGCTGGGCGGTGCAGTGTTCTTCCTGGTGGCCGACACCTATTACCAGTACCTGGCCGACAGTCGCGAATACGTGGTGGTCGATCCACCACTCGCCACCCCGGGTCCGCGGCCACGAAGCGGCTATGACGTGATCGCCTATCCGAGCCATGGACAACCGCCCGAGCAGCAAGAGCAGGACCGCTACCAGTGTCATCGCTGGGCGGTCGAGCAGTCCGGTTTCGATCCGGCGGCGGCCAGCTACGCACCACCGGCCAATGTCGCCGATACCTACCGGCGGGCGCTAGGCGCCTGCCTGAGCGGGCGGGGGTACAGCGTCAATTGACATGCGCCCGGGCCCTGCCTGGCAAGGCAGGATCCGGGCAGTTCGTCGAGCCTGTACGCGATGCCCGTCACACCGGATCGGCATGCACCATCACATCCGCGCGCGGGTAGCGTTGGCGGATCGCGGTCGAGGCCTGTTCGCACAGGTCATGGGCCTGGTGCAGCGGCAGGTCGCCAGGCAGCTCCAGGTGCACCTGGACGAACCAATGGCTACCCGACACACGGGTGCGCAGATCATGCGCGCCCCTCACCCCGGGGATCGAGCACACCACTTCAAGCATGCGCTCGCCAATGTCGGCGGGCAGCTCCTTGTCCATGAGGATCGCGCTGCTCTCACGGGCGATCTGCAGCGCACTCCAGAGGATGTACAGGGCGATGCCCAGGCCAAACAGCGCATCGAGCTGCGGCCAGCCCAGGCGGGCGAGGAGCAGGGCCAGGAGGATGCTGCCGTTGAGCAGCAGGTCGGAGCGGTAGTGCAGGGAGTCGGCGCGCACTGCGGTGGAGCCGGTGACGCGGATGACCTTGCGCTGGAACGCCAGCAGGGCCAGGGTCAGGCCCAGCGACAGCAGCATCACGGCGATGCCGGCGCTGGTATCGCCCAATGGCTGCGGCGAGCGCAGGCGGACGACGGCCTGCACGCCGATGAGCACCGCGCTGACCCCGATGAACAACGCTTGGGCCATTCCGGCCATGGCTTCGGCCTTGCCATGGCCAAAACGGTGGTCATCGTCCGCGGGGCGCAGGGCGTAGTGCACGGCCAGCAGGTTGAGGAACGAGGCCACGGCATCCAGGGCCGAGTCGGTGAGCCCGGCCAGCAGGCTGACCGAACCGCTCAGCCACCAGCCCACCGCCTTGCTCAGGACCAGGATGCTGGCCACGGCGAGCGAGGCTCGGGTGGCCAGGCGTAGCAGGCGTTGCTGTTCCGCTGTCGGGGTCATGCTGGCGGGGGTGTCCTCGCGAGGTTCAGGCGGCCGGTACCAGGCCGTAGGCGGCCAGTTGCTCGACGCTGCCGCGGTGCTGGATCAGGCGTGGGTCGTTCAACGGCAGGCGTCGGCCCAGTTCGCTTTCGAGAATAGCCTGCAGCTTGGCGTTGTCGACCTTGCCATCGGCGCCGATGGCCTGCTGGAGTTTCTCTGGCGCGACTTGGGCGGTCTGGCCGCCAGGGTAGTAGATCGCGCCGGTGGCGAAGTCGATGCCAAAGGCGATCAAGCCGGGGATGACGTAGAACAGGATGCCAATGGCATCCATGGCGACGATCACGGGGTCGATCTTGCCTTCGATCTGACCGCGTCGGTCAGGGTAGAACAGCGTGCCACAGGCCGTCAGCTGGGTCAGCAGGGTAGCGATCAGGGCGCCACCGATGACGCGGGAATGGATGCGCATGTAAATCTCCGAAAAAATAGCCACAACGATGAAGACAGAGCGCCTGCACCTGAAGCTAAGACCATGATAAGGCAGGCTGGGTTCGCCGTTATACTCGCCCGACTGTTAGAGGGCCACCATGATTTCATTACCCATTGATGCCGTATTGCCTGCACTGCGCCAAGCCTTGAGCGCGCGCCACGAAGCCGTGCTCGAAGCGCCCCCCGGTGCCGGCAAGACCACCCGCGTGCCCTTGGCATTGCTCGACGCGCCCTGGCTGGCCGGGCAACGCATCATCATGCTCGAACCTCGCCGCCTGGCAGCCCGCGCCGCGGCCGAGCGGCTGGCCAGCGAACTGGGCGAAAAGGTCGGCGAAACTGTGGGTTATCGCATCCGCCTGGACAGCAAGGTCGGCCCGAAGACCCGCATCGAAGTGGTCACCGAAGGCATCCTGACCCGCCGCCTGCAAGCCGACCCGGCGCTGGAAGGGGTGGGGTTGCTGATCTTCGACGAATTTCACGAGCGCAGCCTGGACGCCGACCTGGCGCTGGCCCTGAGCCTCAACGGCCGCGAGCTCCTGCGCGACGACCCGCCACTGAAGGTCCTGCTGATGTCCGCGACCCTGGAAGGCGAGCGTCTGTCGCGCTTGCTCGACGAGGCGCCGGTGATCAGCAGCGAAGGGCGCATGCACCCGGTCGAGGTGCGTTGGGGACGGCCGTTCCAGCCGGGTGAGTTCGTCGAGCCGCGGGTGGTCGATACGGTGCTGCAGGCCTTGGCGGACGAGGCCGGCAGCCTGCTGGTGTTCCTGCCGGGGCAGGCGGAGATTCGTCGGGTCCATCAGTCCCTGCAGGAAACCCTGGGCGAGCGTCGCGACATCCTGCTCTGCCCGCTGCATGGCGAACTTGACCTCAACGCCCAGCGCGCCGCCATCGAGCCGGCCGCCGAAGGCCTGCGCAAGATCGTGCTGGCGACCAACATCGCCGAGACCAGCCTGACCATCGATGGCGTACGCGTGGTCGTCGACGCCGGGCTTGCGCGGGTGCCGCGTTTCGACCCGGGCAGCGGCATGACCCGCCTGGACACCCAGCGCATCTCCCGCGCCAGTGCCACCCAGCGCGCCGGGCGCGCGGGACGCCTGGCGCCGGGCGTGTGCTACCGGCTGTGGTCCGAAGGCCAGCATGAGCAACTGGCCGCCCATGGCAGCGCGGAAATTCTCCAGGCTGACCTGGCCGGCCTGGCCCTGCAGCTGTCGCGCTGGGGCGTAACGCCCGAGCAGTTGCGCTGGCTCGACCAGCCGCCCACGGCAGCCTATACCCAGGCCCAGGACTTGCTGGCCCGGCTCGGCGCCTTCAGGGCAGGCCGCCGCGACACCCTCAGCGATCATGGGCAGGCCATGGCCGAGCTGCCGGCGCATCCACGTATCGCGCATTTGTTGCTGCGCGGGCAAGACCTTGGGCTGGCCGGCATGGCCTGTGACGTCGCCGCACTGCTGGGCGAGCGTGACATTCTGCGGGGAGCTGGGGCCGACCTGCACAGTCGCCTGACCGTGCTCAGTGGCCAGAGCCGCGCCGGGCGCAGCAGCCAGGGTGGCGTGCAGCGCGCGCGCCAGCTGTCGCGTCAATACCAAGGCCTGCTGCGCCGCAAGACTGGCACGCCAGTCCCTGACCCTGATCACCCACGCTGGCTCGGTGCCTTGCTGGCGCTGGCCTATCCCGATCGAGTGGCCCAGCAGCGCCGTGAAGGCGGCGCCGAATACCGTCTGGCCAATGGCCGCGCGGCGTTGTTCGCCGAGGTCGATGCGCTGATGAAACAACCCTGGCTCGTGATCGCCGACCTGGGCAGTCGCCAGGGGCAGCGCGAGGAACGCATCTACCTGGCGGCCGAATTCGACCCGGCCTTGTTCGACGGCGTGCTGGCCGAGCAGGTCGAGGTCCTCGACGTGCTGGACTGGGACGAGCGCGAGCAGGTGTTGCGTGCCGAGCGCCAGCGCAAGGTCGGTGAGCTGGTGCTCAGCCGCGAGCCGTTGCCAGGCCTGGATGACGACGCCCGCGCCCGCGCCTTGCTCGGCCTGGTGCGGCGCAAGGGCCTGGCCCTGTTGCCCTGGACCCCCGAGTTGCGCCAGTGGCAGGCCCGCGTGGCGCTGCTGCGCCAGCTCGACCTGGACAACGCCGGCCAGAGCGAGTGGCCGGACCTGGGCGACGACGCGCTGCTGGCCAGCCTGGAAGACTGGCTGCAGCCCTACCTGGGCAAGGTCTCGCGGTTGAGCCATTTCGCTCAGCTGGACCTGGCCTCGATCCTGCGCAATCTGCTGCCCTGGCCGTTGCCACAACGTTTGGATGAGTGGGCGCCGACCCACCTGAGCGTGCCCTCCGGCTCGAACATCCGCCTGGACTACGGCGAGAGGCCGCCGATCCTCGCCGTGCGCCTGCAAGAGCTGTTCGGCCTGGCCGACACGCCGCGCATTGCCCAGGGCCGGCTGCAGGTCAAGCTGCACCTGCTGTCGCCGGCGCGCCGGCCGGTGCAGGTGACCCAGGACCTGGCCAACTTCTGGCGCACCACCTACGCCGAGGTGAAGAAGGACCTCAAGGGCCGCTACCCCAAGCATTACTGGCCGGATGATCCGCTGGTGGCGCAGGCGACCGCGCGGACAAAGCCGAGAAAACCCTGAGGCAGGCATCACGCGCGGGTGGCCACCCAAGGCAGGCCTTCACGTTGACCCTCGACCAGCACCCGCTTGATCAGGAACGCTTGGGCCTCACCCTCGCCCACGGTCAGCAGGGAGATAGCACTGTGCCGATGGTGGGGTGTGTCGGGGATTGCCTTGACCTGATGCCCCTGGTGGTCCCGAAGGCGACACACCAGGCCATCGTCGGCCCAGGCCAGCGGTTCGATCTTCCAGTAGTCCTTGACCTCGGCATACTCGTAGAGCCCCAGGTAGCCGTTGCGGCTGACGCCGAGCTTCTTGGCCGATTTTGGCCCGGTGCCAGCAATGAAGACGTGCAGGCGGTCTTCGGTTCTCGAGTGGAAGGTGAAGTGGAATACGGGCGAGGCTTGGCAGCCGCCCGCCTGCAACCAATCGTCTTCAGGGGTGACGCCCCAGGAGAACTTGTCACCGCTGCGGCTCAGGCGCAGTGGGATTGCGCGGCCCTCCTTGAGCATGTAGATCCGCCCGCGGAATGACTCGATCGCTGCAGCCAAACGTATTTCAGTGAGAACATCGGTCATGGGACTTTCCTTATCCATTGGTTTCGAGGAGTCGTCATCGGCGCTGTGGGCAGCCCCGCGCGTCACCTTAGACGCCCCTTGCGGGGCAATGGAGATCGAAAGCTTTCCCGTGCCATGCCACGGTCACGGCTGCGCCGGCAGCACCAGCCGCGCACTGACCGGCAGGTGATCGGAGATCTGCAGCGTGTCCTGCTGCAGTACCTGGGCACCGAGACGCTGCAGCTTGGGGCTGTGCAGCAGGTAGTCGAGGGTGCGGTCCGGGCCGTTCAGGCGCGGGTCGTTGGGAAAGTGCGTGAGCCAGGCGCTGCGCTCGGCACCGCTGGCTTCGGCGTTACTGGGAATCATCGGGTACTTGTCCCACAACAGGTGCAGGTCGCTGTCGGCGGCGTAGGCGCCGCGGTGCTGGACTGGCAGGCGGCGATACTGGCCTAGCGGCAGCAGGTTGAAGTCGCCGCCGATCAGCCAGGGTGTGCCCTGGCCTTCCAACTGGTCGAGGACCTTGGCCACATGTTGCACCTGGCGCCGCTGCAGGTCGGTGCCTGGTCGGTAGGGCGGCAGGTGGGTATTGAGCACCGCCAGGCGGGTGCCATCGCGCACCGGCAGGTAGCTGACCAGCAGCGCCGGTTGCCGCTCGCGCAGGCGGGCCAGGGCATTGCTGGCGGCGTTGGGCAACTGCAGGCGTTCGGCCTTGTCGATGGGGTAGCGGCTGAGGGTCGCCAAGCTCCGGCCAACGCTGCCGAAGAGGTGCCGGTCAGGGACGAGATCAGGCGCCGGCGTCTGCCTCGCGCAGCATGAACAGGCGATACAACACCACGCTGCTGAACAGCTGCAGGAAACCGTTGAGGCTGTCCAAGGCCAGTTGCAGGCCGGGCGCAGGCTCGGGGAACAGGGACATGAACAGGCCATCGAGCAGCCACAGCGGCGCCAGTACGCCCAGTACGCATACCAGGATCTGCCAGAAATACCCGGTGGTCATCCGCGCGCTCTCGCGCATGGCGGCCACCACTGGCATGCCTCGCAGCACCAGCAGGTACTCGGCGAACACCAGGTTGATCATGACCCAGATGCCCGGCAGCACGAACAGCGCCATGCCCGCCATGATCAGCAGGGAGCTGATGGTGATCAGCAGGGTCAGGGTCGGCCACAGTTGCAGGGCCCTGGCGAACAGGTCGCGCTTGGGCGGTGCCTGGCCATTGCTGCGGGTATCCATGTAAAGGATCAGCGCGGCGCTGTACAGCGGGTAGAACAGCAGGCTGACCAGCATGCCGTAGGCGGCCGAGGCCTCATCGCCCAGTTGGCTGTAGAGCAACTGGGTAGCGAGGGCTTCGAGCACCACCAGGGGCAGGCACAGCTGGAGAATGCTGGTCAGGTGGCGGCGGAAAAAGTACAGGGAGTCACGCAGGACGCTCAGCGGATTCATCAGTCAACATCGCATGGCAGAAAAAGCAGGGCGTAACTGTAGCCCAGGCGCCGAGCAAGCTGAAGAAAGTTTAATGGGCCGGTGATTGAATCGCGCCTGTTTGCCCCCCATCTTGGTGACATCCGCGATGTCCCGGTTCTTGTACGAGGTTACCCATGAACACTGAAGAACAATCCCTGATCGACGGCCTGTTTACCCGGCTCAAGCAGGCCGAGGACCCGAGCCTGCCGCGCGACGCCCAAGCCCAGGCACGCATCGACGAGCATGTGCGCCAGCAGCCAGCGGCACCTTATTACATGGCCCAGGCGATCCTGGTGCAGGACGCGGCGCTCAAGCGCCTGGACGAGCAAAACAAGCAGCTCGAGGCCGAACTCAAGCAGGCCCGTACTCAGGCGACAGCGCCCAGCCAGGGCAACAACGGTGGTTTTCTGTCGAGCATTTTCGGCGGCGGCCATCACGCCCCGGCGTCCGAGCCGCGGCAACAGCCTCAGCGCGCTGCGCCGGTGGCGCCAGCGGCGGGTGGGGGTGGCTGGCGCGAGCCGTCTTCGCGTGGATTCGCCCAGCCGCAGCAGTCCGGCTTCAATGCCGCGCCCGCCGCGCCAGGTCGCGCGGGTGCCGGCAGCTTCATGGGCGGGGCCCTGCAGACCGCGGCTGGCGTGGCCGGTGGCGTGATGCTGGCGCAAGGCATCAGCAGCCTGTTCAACCACCACGGGCAGCCCGAAGAGGTGGTCGACGTGATCAAGGAAGAGCCGGCCCCAGCCAGCGACGCTGGTGGCTGGAGCGGCCAGGACGACCAGCATCAGGTGGCGGACAGCGGCTATGGCAGCGACCAGGGCGGGTTCGTCGAGAGCGATTATGGCAGCGATGACGGCGGCTTCTTCTCGGATGACGATACCTTCGTCTGAGGGTTCAGGCATACTGCGGCCGGTACCCAGCGCCCTGGCGCCGCGCGGTAAGCCAGGGCCCCGCCCGCACCTACAGAGGAACGCCTACGGTGAAAAAGATCGCGGTATTCGCCGATGTGCAGAATCTCTACTACACGGTGCGCCAGGCCTATGGCTGCCATTTCAACTATGCCGCGCTGTGGGCCGATATCAGCCAGCACGGGGAGATCGTCGAGGCGGTGGCCTATGCCATCGATCGCGGCGACAGCAAGCAGCAGCAGTTCCAGCAGATCCTGCGCAACCTGGGCTTCACCGTGCGCCTCAAGCCCTATATCCAGCGCAGCGACGGCTCGGCAAAAGGTGACTGGGATGTGGGCATCACCCTGGATGTGATCGACGCGGCCTCGCGGGTCGACCAGGTGGTGCTGGCCTCGGGCGACGGCGATTTCGACCTGCTGCTGGAGCGCGTCATCGAGCGCCACGGCGTCGAAGCGGTGGCCTACGGCGTGCCTGGCTTGACCGCCAATTCACTGATCCGCGCCGCCAGCCGCTACGTGCCCATCGAAGGGCGGTTGCTGCTGCGTCACTGATTCAATTGTGTCGGTGTTTTTGGCAGGTTCTGTAACTTAAGTTTAAAGCGACTGCGCTCTAGACTGGTTACCCGTAAACGGATTTCGAGCCTCTTGCCATGCCTGCCTTTCGTCGCGTTCCCCTGGTGCTGATCGGCGCCTTCCTGGCCTTGTACCTGGTCTGGGGTTCCACCTATCTGGTCATCCGCATCGGCGTCGAATCCTGGCCGCCGCTGCTGATGGCCGGCGTCCGCTTCCTGATTGCCGGGACCCTGCTCTACGGTTTCCTGCGCTGGCGCGGCGTGCCGGCGCCAAGCTGGAAGCAATGGCGCGCGGCAGGCGCCGTCGGCTTTTTGCTGTTGAGCTGTGGCAACGGTGGCGTGACCCTGGCCGAGCATGCCGGCGTCGCCTCGGGCGTGGCAGCCCTGGCGGTGGCCACGGTGCCGCTGTTCACCTTGCTCTTCGGTCTGTTCTGGGGACAGCGCAATACCCGCCTGGAATGGGCGGGCATCCTCCTTGGCCTGATCGGCATCGCCTTGCTCAACCTGGGTTCCAACCTGCAGGCAAGCCCGCTGGGCGCGGCGGTGATCCTCTTTGCCGCGGCCTCCTGGGCCTTTGGCTCGGTGTGGAGCAAGAGCCTGCCGCTGCCCCAGGGCGCCATGGCCAGCGCCGCCGAGATGCTGGTCGGCGGTGCCGCGCTGCTGCTGGGCAGTGCCCTGAGCGGCGAACGCATGACCCAGATGCCCACGGCTGCCGGCTGGGGCGCGCTGGCCTACCTGGTGGTCTTCGGCTCGATCCTGGCGTTCAGTGCCTACATGTACCTGCTCAAGCATGTGCGCCCAGCCGCGGCCACCAGCTATGCCTACGTCAACCCGGCGGTGGCGGTGCTGCTCGGTATCCTCTTCGCGGGCGAGCGCATCGGTGTCGAGGAGTGCCTGGCCATGGCGGTGATCATCGGTGCCGTGGTGCTGATCGGCCTGCCGCAATGGCGCCGGACACCGAAGCCGTCGGCAGCGGACAAGCCGTTGAAGGAGCAGGCATGCAAGTGATGGGGCCGGGCGGGGCTTTGCGGTAGACTGCCGCCTTTGCTGAACCCCTGACGGTATTGCCATGACTTTCGCCAAACTCGGCCTGATCGAACCCTTGCTGCGCGCCTTGCAGCACCTGGACTACACCACCCCGACCCCGGTCCAGGCCCAGGCTATCCCCGCCGTGCTGGCCGGTCGCGACCTGATGGCCGCGGCCCAGACCGGCACCGGCAAGACCGCCGGCTTCGCCCTGCCAGTACTGCAGCGCCTGGCCCTGGAAGGCGCCAAGGTGGCGAGCAACTCGATCCGCGCGTTGGTGCTGGTGCCGACCCGTGAACTGGCCGAGCAGGTGCATGGCAATATCCGCGAATACGCCGAGCACCTGCCGCTGAGCACCTACGCGGTCTACGGCGGCGTCAGCGTCAACCCGCAGATGATGCGCCTGCGTCGTGGTGTCGACCTGCTGGTGGCCACCCCGGGTCGCCTGCTCGACCTGTACCGGCAGAACGCCGTGAAGTTCGGTCAGGTGCAGGTGCTGGTGCTCGACGAAGCCGACCGCATGCTCGACCTGGGCTTTGCCGAAGAATTGCAGGCGGTGTATGCCGCGCTGCCGCGCAAGCGCCAGACGCTGCTGTTCTCGGCGACCTTTTCTGACGAGATCCGCCTGCTGGCAGGCCTGGCCCTCAACGACCCGCTGAGCATCGAGGTCAGCCCGCGCAACGCCGCGGCCAGCTCGGTCAAGCAGTGGCTGGTGCCGGTGGACAAGAAGCGCAAGCCTGAGCTGTTCCTCCACCTGCTGCGCAAGCAGCGTTGGAAGCAGGTGCTGGTGTTCGCCAAGACCCGTAACGGTGTCGATCAGTTGGTCGAACGCCTGCGCGAGGAGGGTGTGAATGCCGATGGCATCCACGGTGACCGTCCCCAGGCCACCCGCCAGCGGGCGCTGGACAGTTTCAAGGCACGCGAAGTCCAGATCCTCGTTGCCACCGATGTGGCCGCCCGTGGCCTGGACATCGACGACCTGCCGCTGGTGGTCAACTTCGACCTGCCGATCGTTGCCGAAGACTACGTGCATCGGATCGGCCGCACCGGTCGCGCTGGCAATACCGGCGAGGCGATCTCGCTGGTGTGCGCCGATGAAGTGCAGCTGCTGGCGGCCATCGAGACCCTGACCCGCAAGACCCTGCCGCGCCATGAAGAGCCGGACTTCATTCCCGATCACCGGGTGCCGGAGACCGATGCCAATGGTCAGGTGGTGAAGAAGCCGAAAAAGCCCAAGAAGCCCAAGGAAACCAGTGCCAAGCGCGGCCTGGGACGCTGGATGGACAGCGCTGAAAACATCACCGAGCCGTTGGTCAAGCCGGTGCGCCGGGTGCCGAGCCTGGGGGGGCCGAAGAAGCGCAAGCCTTGATCGCTGGGTTGCGCCACCCTTGAGATCGAGCGCCGCGGGCGGCGCTCGATCTCAAGGGCACTACCAACTCAGTTTCCAGCCACCCAACGCGCCGCCGCCATCCCAGCCCGCCGACCGCTGGCAAAGCACCCGGTCAACAGATACCCACCCGTCGGCGCTTCCCAATCCAGCATCTCGCCAGCGCAGAACACCCCCGGCAGTTGCTTGAGCATCAGCCCCTGATCCAAGGTTTCGAAGCGCACGCCTCCGGCGCTGCTGATCGCCTCGTCCAGCGGGCGTGGCCGCACCAGGGTGATCGGCAAGGCCTTGATCGCCTGGGCGAGCAAGGTTGGGCTGGCGAAAGTGGCCTGGTCGGTCAGCTCACGCAACAGCGCCGCCTTGACACCATCGATCCCCAACTGGCCGTGCAGGTGCTTGGCCATGGAGCGGGAGCCGCGAGGCTTGGCCAATGCCTGTTCGACTTTATCCACAGGGCGGTCCGGCAGCAGGTCGAGCAGCAGGGTCGCTTGGCCGTCGCGATTGATCGCCTCACGCAGCTGAGCCGACCAGGCATACACCAAGCTGCCTTCCACTCCTTGAGCAGTGAGGATGAACTCGCCCTTGCGTGGCGCGAGGCCAGGCATGGCCAGGGCGATGTTCTTCAGCGGGGCACCGGCGAATTTGTCCTTGAGCAGCTCGCTCCAGGCGGCTACTTCGAAACCGCAATTGCTGGGCTGCAAAGGCGAGATATCCACAGCCCGTTCCGCCAGCAGCGGTACCCAGGCGCCATCGGATCCCAGCCGCGCCCAGCTGCCGCCGCCCAGCGCCAGCACCACGGCATCTGCTTGCAGCTGCAATTGGCCCTGTGGATAAGCGATCCGTAAGCTACCGTCGTCGTTCCAGCCAAGCCAGCGATGGCGGGTGTGGATAACCACGCCACTGTCGCGCAGACGCTTGAGCCAGGCGCGCAGCAGCGGCGCGGCCTTCATGTCGGTGGGGAACACCCGGCCGGAGCTGCCGACGAAGGTGTCGATCCCCAGGCCGTGAATCCACTGGCGCAATGCCTGGGCATCGAAGTCTTGCAGCAGGCCATCGAGCATGTCGCGCCGCTCGGCATAGCGCGAAACGAACGCAGGGTAGGGTTCGGAATGGGTGATGTTCATACCGCCGACGCCGGCCAGCAGGAACTTGCGCCCCACCGAGGGCATGGCATCGAAGACTTCCACCGCAATGCCGGCCTGGGACAGCACCTCGGCGGCCATCAGCCCGGCGGGGCCTGCGCCGATCACGGCGACGAGGGGGCGGTTAGGGTGGGGTTGATCAGTCATGGCGGCTGCAGGCTGTGGAAAAAAGAGCCGGCATTCTACCGCAACGAGCCTCCCCCGAGCACTGTACAAAAAACGTACAGTGTCTTGTAGCTCAGGTATTCAAAGGGCTGGCGCGGCTTTCGCTCAGGTTATCCACAGGCGGTTCCACAGTCATTGTGAGTAACCCAGCACCCGGCTGGCGCTGTGGTGCAGGATGCCGTGGCGCCGTGCCAGGGCCTGGCGGTCCTTGCTGTAGCCGCCGCCGATCACGCCCGCCACCGGAATGTCGCGGCCCAGGCAATGGCGCAGCACGCGCTCATCGCGCGCCGCCACGCCGGCATCGGTCAGCTGCAGGTAGCCCAGGGCGTCGTCCTTGTGCACATCGACGCCAGCGTCGTACAGCACCAGGTCCGGTTGGTACAGCGGCAGCAGGTAGTTGAGGGCGTCGTCCACGACCTTGAGGTAGGCGGCATCGCCCATGCCACGGGGCAGGGGAATGTCCCAGTCACTGTGGGCCTTGCGCGCCGGGAAGTTCTGCTCGCAGTGCAGCGAAACGGTAATGGCCTCGGGGGTGTCGTGGAGGATGCGGGCGGTGCCGTCGCCCTGGTGCACGTCGCAATCGAAGATCAGCACCCGGTGCACCCGACCGGCTTCGAGCAGGTAGCGACTGATCACCGCCAGGTCATTGAAGATGCAGAAGCCGGCAGGGTGATCGTAATGCGCATGGTGGGTGCCGCCGGCCAGGTGGCAGGCGACGCCGTGCTCAAGTGCCAGCTCGGCGCACAGCAGCGAGCCGCCGACCGCGCGCACCGTGCGTCGGGCCAGGGCCTCGCTCCAGGGCAGGCCGAGGCGGCGCTGGTCCTCGCGGGACAGCTCGCCGTGCAGGTAGCGCTCGATATAGCCGCGGTCATGGGCCAGGGCGAGGATGTCGTTGGGGCACAGCTGCGGTCGCCGCAGCGCGGCATCCGTGGTCAGGCCGCTGTCGACCAGGTGATCGCGCAGCAGGCGGAACTTGTCCATGGGAAAGCGGTGGTCCGGCGGAAAGTCCGGGCTGTAGTCGTCGTGGTAGATCAGCGGCAACATCATGGTGGTTTCACAGTCAAGGCAAGCGCCGATCTTGCCAGCACTCGGCGCGGCGGCGCCATCCTGGGATGTCGATTCGTTCATCCGGCTATACACTTGGGAAAGATCAGGAGCTGTGTCATGAACCCTATTCTCAAGCTCGAAAGTGCACGGTTGATCCTGCGCCAGTGGCACGACGAAGACCTGCAGGCGTTCGCCGCGCTGTGCGCCGACCCTCATGTGATGCGCTACTTTCCGGCGCCGCTGACGCGTCTGGAAAGCGCGGCGCTGATTGGCCGTATCCGTGGCCATTTCAACGAGCACGGTTTCGGGCTGTGGGCCCTGGAGCGCAAGGACACGGGCGCCTTCATCGGCATGACCGGCCTTTTGACGGTCAATTTCGACGCCGACTTCGCCCCGGCCGTGGAAATCGGCTGGCGCCTGGCGCACCGTCACTGGGGCCTGGGGTTCGCCAGCGAGGCGGCCTGGACCTGCCTGCGCTGTGCCTTCGCGCAATTGCGCCTGGACGAGGTGGTGTCGTTTACCAGCGAGAGCAACCTGCCGTCGCAAAAGGTCATGCAAGCCATCGGCATGCTCCAGGATCCGACCGGCAGCTTCGAGCACCCGCGCCTGCCGCCAGGGCACCCGCTGCGTCCCCATGTGCTCTACCGCATCGACCGCGACCATTGGCAGCAGACCCTGCATGGCTGAAGGGTCGATCATGCGGGGTAGCGATGACAAACCCTGTATCATTTATCCCCATACTTTCGTGACCACGCGCGGTGTTGACGCGCGTGCTGTGGTGCCTTGCTAGGAGAACCCTGAATGAGCCATGTGTTGGACGACCTGGTCGACCTGTTGAGCCTTGAATCCATCGAGGAAAATCTGTTCCGCGGACGCAGCCAGGACCTGGGTTTCCGCCAGCTGTACGGTGGCCAGGTGCTCGGCCAGTCGCTGTCGGCGGCCAGCCAGACGGTCGAGGATGCGCGCCACGTCCATTCGCTGCACGGCTACTTCCTGCGTCCTGGCGATGCCAGCATGCCGGTGGTCTATTCGGTCGACCGGGTGCGCGATGGTGGCAGCTTCAGCACCCGTCGGGTGACGGCGATCCAGAAGGGCCAGCCGATCTTCACCTGCAGCGCCTCGTTCCAGTACGACGAGGGAGGCTTCGAGCACCAGGCGCAGATGCCCGACGTGGTGGGGCCTGAAAACCTTGCCACGGAAGTCGAACTGGCCAGCGTCATGGCCGACCGTTTGCCTGAGCGTATCCGCGACAAGGTGCTGTGCGCCAAGCCCATCGAGATCCGCCCGGTGACCGAACGCGACCCGTTCAACCCCAAGCCGGGTGATCCGGTCAAGTACGCCTGGTTCCGCGCCGATGGCACCCTCCCGGACATCCCGGCGCTGCACAAGTACCTGCTGGCCTATGCTTCCGACTTCGGCCTGCTGACCACCGCGCTGTTGCCCCATGGCCGGTCGGTGTGGGAGAAGGACATGCAGATCGCCAGCCTCGACCATTCCCTGTGGTTCCACCATAACCTGCGTGCCGACGAGTGGCTGCTCTACGCCACCGACAGCCCGTGGGCGGGCAATGCGCGGGGCTTCAGCCGCGGCAGCATCTTCAACCGTGCCGGGCAGCTGGTGGCTTCGTCCAGCCAGGAGGGGCTGATTCGCCACCGCAAGGACTGGGCATGAGCCTCTCGCAGATGCGCAACTGGGTGTTCGACATGGACGGCACCCTGACCGTGGCCGTGCATGATTTCGCGGCCATCCGCGTGGCGCTGGATATCCCGGCCGCCGACGACATCCTCACGCACCTGGCCGCGCTGCCCGCTGACGAGGCGGCGGCCAAGCACGCCTGGCTGCTGGAGCACGAGCGCGACCTGGCGGTTGCCTCGACGGCGGCTGCGGGCGCGGTGGAGTTGGTGCGTGAACTCGCAGGGCGTGGTTGCCGGCTCGGCATCCTGACCCGCAATGCCCGCGAACTGGCCCATGTCACCCTGGAAGCCATCGGCCTGGCCGACTGCTTCCCGGTCGAGCACATCCTCGGCCGCGACGAAGCCGCGCCCAAGCCCAGCCCCGATGGCCTGCTGAAGATTGCCGAGGCCTGGGACGTAATGCCGAGCGAGCTGGTGATGGTCGGCGATTTCCGCTTCGACCTCGACTGCGGCCGCGCCGCGGGCGCCCGCACGGTGCTGGTGAACCTGCCGGACAACCCCTGGCCGGAGCTGGTCGACTGGCATGCGGCCGATTGCCGGGCGTTGAAGGCGTTGCTGATCGAGGACGTCAGCGCCGATCGGGCTTGAGCAGACAGCGCGATTGGTTACCTCTATCGCGGTGCATGGTGGTGCATGCCTTGGGTTTTGTGGCGCCCTTGAGATCGAGCGCCGCCCGCGCGGCGCATCGCGGCGGTGCTTGCCTTGGGTGTTGTGGCGCTCTTGAGATCGAGCGCCGCCCGCGCGGCGCATCGCGGTGCATGCCTTGAGTTTTTTAGCGCCTTTAAGATCGAGCGCCGCCCGCGCGGCGCATCGCGGCACAAGGCCGCTCCCACATTTGTTGCAACGTACCATGGCCTGATAGACCGAGCTTTTAGCCTTGTTTGTACGACAGAGGTATCGAGGTGACTGCAACAGCCCTCATGCAATCTTTCGACATGCACCAAGGCTGACAACCCCAATCCCACAGGCCATGGCCCGTTGCAACAAATGTGGGAGCGGCCTTGTGCCGCGATGTGCCCGCTGCATGAACTCCTCGATCTACATCGCCTCACGGGGACAGCGGGGTAGGGCTGCAGTGCAGCCCCCCATCATTCGGCCTGGCGCCAGATCAGCTTGCTGGTGTCATACCCCTGCTTCTGCGCGATCGCCAATAGCTCATGACGGGTCTGGTCGTTGATGATCGGCGTGCGCGACAGCAACCACAGGTACTCCCGGTTCGGGTGGCCGACAAGGGCCACGCGGTAGTCGTCATCGTGGTACAGCACCCAGTACTCGCCCTTGGTCAGGCCAGGCGCCAGGCGGCTGAACCAGTTGTCGAACTTGACCCACAGCTTGTCGGTCTTGCCAGGCTGCTGGGGCTCGGCGACGCCAGTGGCTTCGTTCATTTCGCCGTCACTGTCGCGGCACTGGTTGGTCACTCCGATGAGCCCGTCTTCGCGCAGGTCGTAGCGGGCCTCGGACTGTACGCACTTGCGTTGAAAGAACATCGGCAGCCGGGCCTGTTCATACCAGGTGCCCTGATAGCGTTGCAGATCGACCTGCATGGTCGAGGGCGGTGTTTCAGGCTTGTCGCTGGAGTTGACGCACCCCGCCAGCGCCAGGGTCAGGCAGGACAGCAGCAGTAACGGACGCTTCACCTTGGATGCCCTCCACAGGATTATCGGACCTTACGCGCACCTCCTTGCCATCCTGGCCACACAGAGGCCATGGGGCGCGCGGTTTCTGTTTCGATGCTGGGCGGCGTGGAAAGTTGTTTTTGATGCAGGCACCTCGCCGTCCAGGACCGGCGCCGGAGGCGGGTGCGTGCTTAGGATTCAGAGCTAAGCCTGTATGCCGCTTTGATCTCTGGATGAAATCAATCCCTCGTTCTGTTCGATCAACTTGCCGCAGTGTTCTGCGGCCAGGCGGCTGATGATGCGGATGGCGTCATGTACGCCCGCCACGCAACGGAAACTGAGCTGCGCTTCTGGGCCGCATTCCTGCCGCAGATCGTTGTGATCCAACACCTCAGTCAAGAGCTCAAGCGTCCAGATGCAGTCTTGCAGGCGGGTCAGTCGGTCGTGATCGATCATTGTCTGTCCCCCTTCGACCTGGTGGGACGGGCGGGGTGGTTTTGGAGCGGGTCGACAATGAATTTCTGGCTGGAAGCAGGGCGCGGCCGGCGGAGAACGAATGCGCGGATTTTGGAGAGGATGTGGGTGAGCATGCATGAGACTCCAAGTTTGATTGGAGCTACCACCGATCGTCGCCAAACAATTTGGGTGGCAGCTGTACGCAGGTTGGCGAACCGGGAACTTGGAACCCGGCAGACCCGAGGGTCTCCCACGCACAGCCGCCATAGCACGAAACTGCGGGCATAAAAAAAGCGCCTGCAATCGTGTGGGGCGCTGGTGCGCCAAGTTATCCGGGTCGCCAAACCCGGTCGCTGAATGTGCAGCGACAGGGGCAATTTAGCCCCGTACGGCGGTGAGTGCAAGCGCTGGGGTCAGCAGTTGTTGTACCGCAAGTCGCCGCCACACAATGAAGGTGGCAGCTGTGCGCGGGTTGGCGAACCGGGGAAAAGGAACCCGGCAGACCCGAGGGTCTCCCACGCACAGCCGCCATAGCTCAAGCCAGTTTGCCCGGCAAACCTCACCTGGAGAAGTGTTCGACCACTCGTCCCAATGAAGCGGGCAGCATCGGCCCGTGGCCGAGGCCGTCGAAGCGTTCGAAGCTGACCTGCAGGCCGGGCACCTTGGCAAGGTCGGCACCCAGCTCCCGCGCTGGACGTTCCGGGTCGCCCTGGCTGGGGCCGCGCGGGCGGGACAGCTCGTCGCCGCCGCGCATCAGCAGCAGGCGCGGACGGTGCTCGCCCAGGCGCTGCTGCAAACCTGCGGCCTCGCGGACGATGGCGCCGTCGTGCCACCACAGTGACGGACTGGCGGCGGCATAGTCGCTGAAGGCGCCAGGGCGGGTGAACAGTGCATGAAGCACCGCCAGTCCGCCATAGGAGTGGCCCCACAGCGTCTGGCGGCTCGCGTCGATCGGGGCAAGGGCGGCCACCATCGGGCGCATGCGCTGATCGAGCAGGTCGAGGAAAGCCTCCACGCCACCGCTGGGCAGGCCGGTCAGCGGGTCGCGCTGTTCGCGCTGCGAGGGCAACGATGGGGTGTAGTCGTAGGTGCGGGCGCTGCGCTCGATACGCTGCTCGGTCTGGTAGCCCACCGCCACCAGCAGCGGCGCCTGGCCGGCGGCGAGGCCTTCAAGCTGCGCCGCATCCAACGCGCCTACTGCGGCGTTGCCGTCGAGCATCCACAGCACCGGGTAGCCAGCGGCGGGCGCTGGGCGTTGGGGTTGGCCGACCCACAGCAGGTAGTGGCGCTGGCCGTCGGCGGAATCGAGTCGCAGGGTGGTGAAGCGGTAGGCCAGGTCCTGGCGTTGCAGCAGGCGGGTGTCCATCTTCTGCTGTGGGATCGGCTGCGCCAGCGCCACGCCAGTTGGGGCAAGCAGGGTGAGCGCCAGGGCCAAGGGCAGGGAAATGTTGTTCATCGAGCGTTCTCGTCGGGTTCCAGGGGCTCACGGGTCACGTCGAGCGCCAAACTGCCGCTTCTATGTGGTGCCCCATGCCGGACTGGGGAAGAAAGAGTAACAGTCTGTCGCGGCCATTAGCAGTGTCATCCAAAACGAGGCTAAAAACGTAGGGTGATCAAGCCTATGGCCCCAGAAACGGCTAATTCATTATATCAATCAGTAACTTACGTTATTACTATTATCCATTTAGGCTATTAATTATTATGGTTTGATAGATTACAGCTATCAAAGGTCGCTTCATGTCACTTAATAATTTGTTTAAGCCAGGCCGGTTAACCGTCAGCGTGGCAGCCCTGAGTCTGCTTTCTGTCGGCGTCAGCGCCGCTACGCTGACCCGCGACAATGGCGCGCCGGTCGGCAACAACCAGAGTTCGCAAACTGCCGGTGCTTCCGGTCCGGTTTTGCTTCAAGACGTACAGCTGCTACAAAAACTGCAGCGTTTCGATCGCGAGCGCATACCTGAGCGTGTCGTGCATGCACGCGGTACAGGCGCTTATGGCGAGTTCACGGCCACAGCTGATATCGCCGAGCTCACTAAGGCGAAAGTGTTCACCAAAGGCACCCGCACGCCGGTGTTCGTGCGGTTCTCCTCGGTGACTGGCGCTCAGCATTCGCCCGAAACGCTGCGCGATCCACGCGGTTTCGCTACCAAGTTCTATACCGCCGATGGCAACTGGGACTTGGTTGGACTGAGTTTCCCGACTTTCTTCATCCGTGACGCGATCAAGTTTCCCGACTTGATCCATGCGTTCAAGCCTGATCCGGCCTCGAACCTTGACGACGACACTCGCCGTCTGGATTTTCTGTCACACGTGCCAGAATCCACCCGTACCCTGACCATGCTCTACTCCAACAACGGACTTGCGGCTAACTATCGCGAGATCGATGGCCATGGGGTACATGCTTACAAGCTGGTCAATGAGCAGGGAAAGTACGTCTACGTGAAGTTCCACTGGAGCAGCCAGCAGGGCGTGCGCAATCTTGATCCACGGCAAGCCCGCGACATCCAGGGTGGGGACTACAGCCACATGACGCGGGACCTGATCGCGAATATTGCGAAGGGCAATTATCCGAAATGGGACCTGTACATCCAGGTGTTGCAGCCGCAAGAGCTGACCACGTTCGATTTCGATCCACTGGACGCCACCAAGGTCTGGCCTGATGTGCCGGAGCGCAAGATCGGTGAAATGGTCCTGAACAAAAATCCGGATAACGTTTTCCAGGAAACCGAACAGGTCGCCTTGTCGCCGGCTAATTTGGTGCCGGGCATCGAGCCGTCGGAGGACCGCCTGCTGCAAGGCCGAGTGTTCTCCTACGCGGATACCCAGATGTATCGCCTGGGCGCCAACGGCCTGTCCTTGCCGATCAACCAGCCAAAAGTTGCCGTTGATAACGGCAACCAGGATGGCGCGCTGAATTATGGCCACACCGTTGGCAACGTAAATTATCAACCGAGCCGGCGCATGAATCGCGAGGAGGCTGCGCGCGGTGTCTATAGCCACCTGCCGTTGGCGGGAACCACAGAGCAGAAGAGCATCCAGCGTGAGCAGAACTTCAAGCAGGCAGGTGATCTGTATCGATCCTTCAGCAAACGTGAGCAGAAGGATCTGATCGATTCGTTGGGTGGTGAACTGGCGAAAGCCGATGAGCAAGCCCGCTATATCCTCCTGTCCTACCTGTACAAGGCTGACGCCAATTACGGCGAAGGGCTTACCAAGGTAGCGAAGGCCGACCTGAAAAGGGTTCAGGCAATGGCGGCCAAGCTGCAGGATTAAACTTCAGCGGTAGCGAAAAGGGGCCTGGGCAGGCTCCTTTTCGCCTTATCGGGGCCATCATGAGAATTGTTCTGTTCAGTCTATTCACCCTGTTTAGCCTTGGGCTGACGGCGCGTGCCGACAACCACCCGGTCGAAACAGATCCAGCCGGGGTAGAACGGCAGCTTCGCGATTATCTCTTCACGGCCGCACGCACAGGCGACGGCGAAATCCTCGAGCAATTCAGCGATGCTGGATATGACCTGGACGTGCAGGACGAGAAGGGTTATACCGCGCTGATCCTTGCGGCTTACCACGGAAAAGGCGCGGCCGTGGATCAACTGCTGAAAGCCGGTGCTGACCCCTGCAGGCGTGATACCCGCGGCAACACCGCATTGATGGGCGCTATCTTCAAGGGGGAATTGCGCATCGCCAAACGCCTGCTTGATGCCGCATGTAATCCTGACCAGCGCAACGCGGCTGGACAGACGCCAGCCATGTTTGCAGCGTTGTTCCATCGCACGGAAATTCTCGATGCCTTGCGTGATCGCGGTGCCGACCTCCAGGCCCGGGACGCTATGGGCAACCGGGTAGATGACTTGCTTAGCGGTCAGTTCGCGCCGTATGGGCGGCGCGATTGAATGTGGGGTGTGATGGCTGACACCTCGCCTCGAGGCGCTAGTCATCTACTGTTTCAGTCTGTCGGATAGGTGGCCTACTGTCACAGCCTAGCGATGGATCTGTTTTGGTCGTTGAACAAACAGGCTTTCACCGAACTGATCGCCCGCCGCCAAACCCGCTGGCGTGGCTCCAGCAGCGCGCCACAATTGGCCCTAAGAAGTTCCGCACTCCAGGAAGAAACTGCGCAGGCAGCCAGATTCGTTCCCCCTACCATGAAGGATCGATGACCGACTGCTTCTGTACTGCCTTTCAACCTAAAAAATAATAACGAAATGGGGTGAGTAGCATGTCCGTACCTCAACAAACCCGATCGGAGAACTCCAACGGCGGCCTGCAATCGGGACTCAAGCAACGTCACATGGCCATGATCGCCCTGGGTGGTGTCATCGGTGCCGGCCTGTTTGTCGGCAGCGGCGTGGTCATCCAGTCTGCGGGGCCCGCCGCCCTGCTGTCCTTTCTGGTCACCGGCGTACTGGTCATACTGATCATGCGCATGCTCGGCGAAATGGCCTGCGCCATGCCGGCCATCGGGTCCTTCTACGAATATGCGCGCATGGCCTGGGCCGATCATCCACAGACAAGCCAACTGGCCGGTTTCCTCTCCGGCTGGATGTACTGGTATTTCTGGGTGATCGTCGTCGCCGTGGAGGCCGTGGCCGGTGCCTCGCTGATTCAGTTCTGGTTGCCGGACGTGCCGGCCTGGGCCATCAGCCTGACGCTGATGATCATTCTGACCTTCACTAACTTTTGCTCGGTGGCCTCTTTTGGCGAGTTCGAGTTCTGGTTCTCCTCGATCAAGGTCGCGGCGATCATGGTTTTCCTGCTTCTGGGCGGGCTGTATCTGCTGGGCATGTGGCCGACCGAAACCCACCACGGGTTGACTTCGATGCTCAGCCACGGCGGCTTCATGCCCAATGGCATTGGTCCGGTGCTGACCGGGGCAGTGGCTGCGACCGGATTCTATTTCGGCGCGGAGATCGTCACCGTGGCTGCCGCCGAATCGGCAGACCCGGTACGCTCGGTCGCGCGAGCGACCAATTCGGTGATTACCCGTGTGCTGTTCTTCTATGTCGGCTCGATCCTGCTGGTGGTCACCCTGGTCCCCTGGGACTCGCCCGCCATGCTCACTCCTTACTCCAGCGCTTTGGCCGCCATGGGCTTCGACTGGGCCGCGCACGTGATGAACGCCATCGTGCTGACGGCAGTGCTGTCCTGTCTCAATTCGGGCATCTACGCGTCTTCGCGCATGCTGTTCGCACTGACCAAACGCGGCGATGCACCGCGCAGCCTGGCCAAGCTGTCCGCGAATGGCGTACCGCGCCGCGCGATCTTCTTCGGCACGCTGTTCGGCTATCTGTCGGTGATCATGTCGTACATCTCGCCGGATACCATCTTCGCCTTTCTGGTCAACTCGTACGGCACCGTGGCGATCTTCGTCTATGTGCTGATCGCCGTGTCCCAGCTGCGCCTGCGCGCGAAGTTGGAACGCGAGGCGCCGGAAAAACTCAAGGTTCGGATGTGGTGCTACCCCTACCTGACCTACGTCGCCATCATTGGCATGCTCGGCATAGTCACCGGCATGGCCTTCATACCAGAGCAACGCATGCCGCTGGCACTGGGCGTAGCCAGCCTGGCGATTCTGCTGCTGGCGTTCATCAGTCGTAGTATCTGGCGGCGAATCAAGGGACTGCCGGAAGTCGTGCCGGTGAACAGTTAGTCGTTGCAGAGTCGCCAGGTTTTGTAGGGGTCCACTCAGCCCGCTGGGCTGCGCTGTCGCGCAGAGAACAAGGCTTGCAAGCGCGGCGGCACCCTGTAGGAGCGCGCCTTGTGCCGCGATCGACCGCGCAGCGGTCGCAACCCCTGTAACCGCGCTGCACCAGACAGATCGAGGTGGCTGACTTTACGGCCGCTTCGCAGCCGATCGCGCGGTCGGCGTCCCGGCACAAGGCGCGCGCTCATAGAACACACGCTAACTCATTGATTTAGCTGAACCCTGTGGGAGCGGGCTTGCCCGCGAACACCGGCGAAGCCGGTGCCATACACCGCGGTGCCTGCTTCGCGGGCAAGCCCGCTCCCA
>Ga0160433_100360_pt1 | contig 26606 bp, 24 predicted proteins | sample HID1972K_E0MG_FD_108235 | JGI IMG/M metagenome (GOLD analysis project Ga0160433, IMG submission 108235) | Enriched pill bug-associated microbial communities from UW Madison campus, WI, USA - HID1972K_E0 MG | ecosystem: Host-associated > Arthropoda: Insects > Digestive system > Unclassified ...
AGTCAAAGTAAATCTATATGATTTATTTCTAGTGTAAAGATATATCCGTACAAACTTTAATCGTTGTAAATACAAAGCCGTTTAACTGTCCGATTTTTGTAAGGTAAATTCAGTATAAGACAAGTAGTTGATACTCAAAATATCGAGAGTTCAACCCATGATAAGTCTGACCTGGCCCTGTAAAAGTCGGACTTTCTTAAGGCTATTCACGATTTGTCAAGGGCTTCAATGGCTCCTAATTCTCCATGAGCGGGGCCCAAACGAATAGACAAGTCGCTATTTGCATGATGTGTTATGATGGCAATAGATTATTGAGAAATCTTCCATTACGCATAAAATCAAAAGCAGGCAAAATCAAGCCTCCTAAAAATCCAGATCTTCCTTTGATAAAAGCAGGACATCGCGTATCATTTAAAAAGGTCTAGTCATCTGCGAGACGGAATTTTACTTAGCCAGCAGCTGCGAATAAAAACGACGCGTATGTTTGTATTTTTCAATATATCTGTTAATATTGTCAAACGCTAACTAACAAGAGAAAGGTGTGAAATCTTATTTCTGAGCATGAACCACATAGTAAGACCTTAACTAATTAATCAACAGATATGAATATGAAAAAGCTTTTACCTACAGTTGTACTAATCCTTTCTTTGATAAATGGTTACTCTCAGGAGACGACAATTACAAAAAAGTTAGCTGCTGATTTTGTTAACTACTATAATGCTGATCAGGCAGATAGCCTGTCTACATTGTTTTCAGATGAAGTAAAAAAACAGATGCCACCTGCTAATGTTCCTCCGCTTATTAACCAGCTAAAGAGTCAGCTTGGAAAACTGCTTAATAGCGAATTTTTCGCAACAAACAATGGCGTTACCAGCTATATCTGCACCTTTGAAAAATCGGGACCGGTGTTGTATTTGCATTTTGACAAGAGCAACAAGCTAGCCGGCTTTTATGTGAACGCAGATAAAAGAGAGAAGACGCCGGTCAAATAAGGGAGATTAGATTAATCTCTGGGAGAAACCTGCATTAAGAACTAATGTCCCTGTTTCTCTGGTCGTTCAGTTGTTTATCCAGGTTTAGTGCCGCGCTGATCAAGCCCAGGTGTGTAAATGCCTGGGGAAAATTCCCGAGATGTTCTCCCTGGATTCCAAGCATTTCAGCATACAGACCAAGATGATTAGCGTAACCCAGCATCTTTTCAAAGTTGAGTCGTGCTTTTGACAATTCTCCAGAAGCCGAGAGACATTCAACATACCAAAACGTACACATTGAAAAAGTGCCCTCCCCTCCCTTCAGGCCATCAAGTGCTTCCTGCTGCCGGTATCGATATACCAAAAAGTCTGAAACCAGGTCATCCTCAATCCGCTTTAAGGTTGATAGCCACTGAGGATCTTTAGGGCCTATAAACCGGATCATAGGCATTAAGAGTGTCGCGGCATCTACAGTCTCAGCACCTCGATATTGAACGAAAGCCTGAAGCCCTTCATTCCAGAACTCATCGTGGATCATTTTAAAGATATTGTCTCTTTCTCTTACCCATTCTTCCGGAAGTGGGTAAGAGTGCCTTGTCGCAATTTTTATCGCCCGGTCAAGTGCCACCCAACACATCATTCTGGAATACAAGAATTCCTTTTTTCCACCTCTTACTTCCCATATACCCTCGTCTTCAGATCTCCAATTTTCACATACCCATTCAACATGCCTTGAAAGGTCCTGCCAGAACCTGAATGCGATAGGCTCCACATCCTTGTCATACATATAAACCGCATCCAGTAGTTCACCGTATATATCCAGTTGCACCTGCGTATATGCTCCGTTTCCTATGCGTACAGGTGCAGAACCTTTATAACCTTCTAAATGATCCAGCTTGGATTCGTGAAGTTCCTTTTTGCCGTTTAATGAATACATCAGGTTCAAATACTCATTACTTTTGGATATATCCTGACATTGTTTTTCAATCCAGCCGATGAAATCGCGCGCTTCTTTCCTGTATCCCAGCTTTAGGAAAGTATAAACGGTAAATGAAGCATCTCGGATCCATGTATAACGATAGTCCCAGTTTCTTTCGCCTCCAATCTCTTCGGGTAGTCCAAAAGTCGGCGCAGCAACTAAGGAGCCATACTTGTGAGACGTCATTAGCTTTAAACAGAGCGCAGACCTGTTAACAATCTCCATCCACCGTCCCTTGTATTTCGATCTCGAAACCCAGTCTTTCCAATAGTTGATAGTATCATACAAGCTTTGAGTGATGAAGCTCTCCATATCACTCGCGTTCATGTAATTGCAATCAACATGTTCAAATAGAAAATCTGCCTTCTGACCTTTTTCCAGAGTGAAGCGAGCATAGACATCGCCCTCTCTTACCTCAATATCAATATTACTTTTTAGCCTGACGACTATACCATCCGGACCTTCACTTTTGAATAATATTTCCTTAGGATTTATACATTCACATTTATGCCCCGACCTTGCATAGTTGAAACGTGGACTACAGCGCATTTCGAAGTCAAACTGCCCCTGGATACAAGTAACCCTTCTAATCAGCTCCTTTCCGCCATACAATTCCTCCACAGGCATGAAATCGGTCAATTCCGCGACGCCATCTGCTGATAGAAATCGCGTGATCAACACATTGGTATCCGGCAGATACAACTGCTTATGTTTGATATTTTCAGACAAGGGTACAATTGCAAATGATCCACCCTTACCATCGTCCAGAACTTTTCCGAATATCGTTGGTGAATCGAAATCAGGAAAACACATAAAGTCAATTGAACCATCTAAGCCTACCAGTGCCACCGTATTCAGGTCACCGATGATTCCGTAATTTTCAATAGGTTGATACGACATAGGATTTACTGTCTTTATAGAAGAAAGTATAGCGGGAAAGGTTTGGTGGACTCTTAGTTTTTAATCCTCCGGGCTGCGGTATCAGTAAATATCTCGTTCCGTACTTCAGAAGACAATTCTAAGAACCGCTCATATTGCTTTAAAACGTCGGCCAGAATTTCGTTTTTGGTAAAATATTCAATATTGTAACCCGGACGGCTGTCTCCGAAAAACGTCTTGGGCACAAACGTTTTATTCTCGTCAGCACCAGGCATGTTGTCTTCATTGACAAGAAAATCAGAGATCATTTTTGACTGATTACGGACACCGTATGTGAAGTCTTCGATCAAGTCATGTTTGATGGTGAGCGAAAACTCCATCGGCTTTTCTTTCGTATGTACGGTAGCGGTTATGCCAGAACTGTTGAATTCTGCTGCAAGTTCATCTAAAGCCGGTTTAACCGTTCCAAGCATAAAGTTGGCTACTAATTCCTTGTTCTTAAAAGAAAGAATGCCCTCAAGACGTTCTTTCCACCGCTCTCCTGACCAATAGTTAGTAGCAGGCGAGAGCATTCTTGTGTAATAGCTATAATCAACAGCCAGGCCTTTCAAGAGGCTGTAGCAAAACAGGATCATAATTATTGAAAACGGCAGAGCGGTAATAAGCGTCATGGTTTGTAACGATTGCAATCCACCAGCATTAAGCAATACCAGTGCTAACAACGCCAGCAATATTCCCCAAAACACCAATTGCCATTTCGGCGATTTCGCTGCGTTGTTCGTCGCGATGTTGTTCATCACGAAAATCCCCGAGTCAGCAGACGTCACAAAAAACACAAAGATGATGAAGATGGCAAGGGCACTGCTCAGGCCTGGAGCGGGAAAGTATTCGAGGAACTTGAACAATAATTCATCTGATTTATTAGCCATACTACTTAATAACCCACCGGCAACATTCCTGTCAAGCCAGATTGCACTATTGCCGAAAATCGTCATCCATAGGAAATTGAACGCTGTAGGTATAATTAATACAGCACCTACGAACTCCCGAATTGTTCGTCCCCGAGATATCTTGGCAATAAATAAGCCTACATACGGTGCCCATGAAATCCACCATGCCCAGTAAAGAATTGTCCATTGGAAAAACCAGGGCTGAGTCGAAGGCTCGTAGGCGTGTGTATTAAAAGTCAAATCGAAAAACTGACTGATGTAATAGCCTATTCCTTCAGAAAACGAACCAAGCAGAAAAACCGTTGGGCCAAGTAAAAGGATGAATAACATAAATACAACAGCTAAAACGATATTAAACTGGCTCAAAAACTTGATTCCTTTGTCTAAACCGGAGGTAGCCGATAAAATGGAAATCGTCATAATGACCAGAACAATGATGACCTGGTATTCGAATCCGCTCCCCTCTATCACGCCCAGTTGAACAAGCCCTGCGCTAAGCTGCACCACACCAAATCCTAATGTGGTAGTAATACCAAAGAACGTACTACACAATGCGAAGGTATCAATGATATCACCTGCTACTCCGTTGACCTTACCTTTCAGTATTGGGTAAAAACAGCTCCGAAGAGAAAGGGGTAACTTAAACCTATAGGTGAAGTAAGCCAGTGAGAGTCCCACTACCCCGTAAATTGCCCAAGCATGAATTCCCCAATGGAAAAAGGTGTATAATTGCGCGTCTTTTGCCCGGCGGATGTCGTTGGCGGCGCTAAAGGCTTGGTCAGAGAAATGAGATATGGGTTCAGATACGCTAAAGTACATCAGACCAATACCCATACCGGCTGCAAACAGCATGGATACCCAGGAGAAAAACGAATATTCGGGTTCAGAATCATTGTCTCCTAAAGTGATGGATCCGTATTTACTGAAGACAAGGAACAAAAGAAATAACACAAAAAACGTTACTGACCATACATAAACCCAGTTTAAATTGGTAAATATCCATTCCTGGACATGTCCTAGTAATGAAGTGGTATCGGCAGGAAAGAATGAGGATATAAACGTGATGGAAAATATGAAGACCAGACTAGGCACCACGATTCCTTTCTTAAAGGTGTTGCTGCGGAACAGGTTTTTAAGTTTGTTCATTATTAAGGTCAACTACCATTTGGCAAGATGGTTTTGCTTTTTATGAGTAAGTTTTGAGAAGTTGTCTGTATTTGGTAAGTATAGTAGACTTTGAAATGAAACCGATGAACTTGCCGTCGATATCCGAAACAGGAAGATTCCATGCACCCGACTGATCAAAAAGCCGGATGATACTTACAACATCCTTCCCATGGTCGATAATCACAGGTGGTGGTTTCATTAAATCCTTGATCGTTAACTTACTGAAAGATTCAGCGTTAAACATATGCGGCCTTAAGTCATCCAGCGAAATCGTACCAGTCAATTCACCTTTCTCATTGACTACTCCTATAAGGTTCCTTTTCCCACTTTTAATTAGCTCAAGAAGATCTGCAAAGGCAGACTCAACGTACACAGCCTGAAAATCCTTTTCTATCAGGTCGTCCATTTGAATTCTGGAAAGCAGATTTTTGTCATGCTCCCTGGTGAATATTTTACCCTGGCCGGCCAGCTCTTTGAGATCGGGGGATATTGGTGAAAACCATCTTCCGATCAGGTAAGATATAACAGAAACGATCATCAGCGGTATAAAAAGGTCGTACCCCTCGCTAGACTCAGCAATCAGGAAGACTGCAGTAAGAGGTGCATACATTACGCCACTCATCACCCCTGCCATGCCTACGAGTATAAGATTTGTTTCAGGGACATCTTCAATACCCATGAATGTAAGGAGACTGGCGATGAAGCATCCAAGAATTCCTCCGGCAAAAAGTGAAGGTGCAAAATTACCTCCGTTTCCACCTGAATGAATAGTCGTTGCGGTAGCAAAGACCTTCAGCAGGCAGATTAGTCCCAGGAAAACGATCGGAATCCAATCATGAGAACCAGAAAAATCGAAAAAACTATTTTTTATAACTTCTGCTATGTGACCATTCGTGATGTCCTTAATCGTCTGGTAACCTTCTCCGAAAAGCGGAGGCAGAAGAACACATAACAAAGAAAGTATCGAACCGCCCAATAGTGCTTTGTTAAATTTCGACAACTTAACAGACTTAAAAAAGTGCTCAATTCGCGCGGAAACAACCACGAAATATCTTGCATATAACCCGCACCCGATTCCTAATACCAGGTAAAAAGGCAGGTTTGTATAGTTAAATTCTTCGCGGGCATTGAAATGAAAAAGTACATCCTCATTCAGTATAATCTTGGAAAGTAAACTTCCACAAACAGCAGCTACTACTAGCGGAATAAAATCGGTAAACACCACTCCTGTAAGCAGAATCTCGAATGCGAACATAACTCCCGCAATTGGTGCATTAAAGGCAGACGCGATACCTGCCGTGGCTCCGGCGGCTAGTAGCAGCGTCCTGTATCTATAATCAAGATGGTACGTCTTGGCATAGTTAGAACCGATGGCAGCACCAGTGACAGCAATAGGACTCTCAAGACCTGCTGATCCACCCAACCCTACAGTAATAGCGCTTTGAATAATCTGCGAATACATTTTAACAGAAGAGACCAGGCTGGAGTTCTGAGCGATTTCGTAAAGTATGGCAGGAATTCCCTTCCTGTCCTGACCTTTAAAAAAAACAATCACTACTCCTGTGGTTAGCACAATTCCCAGAAAGGGAAATATGAGGTAAAACAGTACCTGATCTGAAAAATGCACCTTTCCGGTAATGAAGTAATGAATGTAGCCGACAAGAGTTTTCAACAGAACACCAGCCAACCCAGAGGTCAGACCAACAAGAATTCCCGACAGGAGAAGAAATTGGTTCTTGGAAAGTTTACTTTTCAGCCAATGGAGGAAGATTTCAAAACTAAAAACCTTTTTCACACTATACTTCGTGAAATCCTTTTTAAACCTCAGGAAGCTGTGGAATTTTTTTATGGTGTTAAACCTTTTCAAAAGCCGAATTAAATATAGATGAAAGATTCTTGCAAAAGTAAGGTAACAAGCACGATTATTATCACTTATTTGAAAATCCCAAAAATTGAGTTCCGTAAGTAAGCTGCCGCGATGATTTTTAAATTAGAAATAATTTTCTATTATTGGTCGCCCGTTCAGGATGCAAAGTTTTCAGTACTTGTAGGATCGATAATATCCGGTTTATCAAGGTATCTGATTTTAAATTTCAGTAGCAAGAAAGATTTAAAGCATTAACAAGATATAATTTAATGGAAGAACAAAACACAAAAATGCCTGCGAAAATAATTCCGAACGATCATTTGGCTAACGAACGTACTTTCCTGGCCTGGATCAGAACGGGTATTGCAATCATGGGCTTTGGCTTTGTTGTAGTAAAGTTCTCCCTCTTCATCAGACAGCTATCGCTTGCACTAAATGAAGAGGTAATTCTGCCTGAGAAAGGCTACTCTTCAGTAATCGGAATACTATTAGTTGCACTCGGAGCTGTATCTGTATTGCTGGCTTATTTAAGATACCGAAGCATCGAGCGAAAATTACTAAGTCAATCCTACTATCCTTCGTTCAGGCTTTCAATGATCTTAACGATATCAATGCTGATAATTGCTGTTTTACTTATCATTTACCTGTTACCAAGTATTTAAGGCACACAAGCTTATTACAGCGTATCTGAATCTAGCCCTTTTTCGTTACGGGTCTTGATTAGTGAAAGCACGATACTGGCAGTGATGATGACTGCTATAACAATCAAAGATATAAAAGTAGGAATCTTGAAAACGTCCACGAGCACCATTTTCAAACCTACAAATACTAAGATCACGGCTAATCCAGTAGAAAGGTATATGAAGCGGTGGATGACATGAGCAAGTGCAAAGTAAAGTGAGCGGAGACCGAGAATTGCAAATACATTTGATGTATATACGATAAACCTGTCTTGTGTGACTGCCAAGATCGCCGGTATACTGTCAACAGCAAAAATCAGGTCAGTAGTTTCAATGAGTATTAAAACCAGAAATAGTGGAGTAGCGTACCTTCTGCCATTTTCAGAAACAAAAAACTTATCTCCTCTCAGCTCGTGTGTTACAGGCATGACTCTCCGGAAAAACTTGATGACAGGGTTCTTCTCCGGTTCAATTTGCTTATCCTGTTCGGTAAACATTTTATATCCTGTATAGATCAGAAAGACGCCAAAGAGGTATATAGTCCAGTGGAACTTTTCTATTAACGCAACTCCTGCAAAGATGAAGATTACCCGCATGACCAGTGCACCCAGAATGCCCCAGAACAATATTTTATGTTGGTAGATGGAAGGGATTTGGAAATACTTAAATACCAGAACAAAGACAAATATATTATCTACGCTCAACGACTTTTCTATCACGTAGCCGGTGAAAAACTCTATTGCTTTAGCTTCTCCGAACCAGTGATAAATTAGACCATTGAACACTAGTGAAAGGCATATCCAAACCCCTGACCATGTTAATGCTTCTTTCACAGAAACCACATGAGCTTTCCTGTTGAATACCCCCAAATCTAATGTTAACATTAAGAGTACAAAAAGATTAAAGCCTATCCAAAAGGTGCTAGTGACTTCCATGTGATGTTTTTAATTTCTAAGAGGCAACAATAGAAGCCTGGCTATTGTTTCTGTTCAAGGTCGATGCGCGGTCCTTTTCAAAGAATTCTACTTCGCCCGATTCCACGTTATATAAGCCACCAACGACTGCAATTTCGTTGTTATCAACCATCCCCTTTAACACAGGACTTTCGTTCAAAACCCTTTCCATAGTTAGGTGCACGTTCAGCTCTGCCACACGTTCTACAAACTCCGGGTTTGAGGCATTACGATTATCGCTAGTCGACGTTTCCGCGCTAATAGCTGGTTTGATCTTCTCCAGCAATGTACTCAGGTTGCCAAGTTTCACATCATCACAGGCTCCCTTTATTGCGCCACATCTGGTGTGTCCGAGTACCACAACAACCTTTGCACCGGCAACTTTGCAGGCAAACTCCATGCTGCCAAGGATATCTTCATTCAGAACATTTCCAGCGATGCGGGCGCTGAAAATATCGCCAAGACCCTGATCAAATATCAGTTCGGCCGAGGTGCGCGAATCAATACAGCTTAACACAATTGCAAAAGGATGCTGCCCGTCAGAAGTCTCGTTGACCTGCTGTAATAAATTGCGGTTAACCTTCAGATTATTTATAAACCTCTTGTTGCCCTCTTTTAAAAGTTCAACAGCCATAGAGGGTGTAAGGGCTGTCTGCATTTCCTTTGTTAGTGTTTTCATTGTTTGTTTGCTTGATTGTTGATATTCAGTTCCGCAGATTGTGGTCTACGCTCGACTCTTCCGCTATTGCAGGCATGAATCTAAACAAAGATAGCAACCGCATTGTTGATAATAGTAATACTATCAACAAAATTACTGTTACATTTGTACCGCGATTATTAGTAATGATTCTTTCTTTAAAATTTAACATAAACGAAAAACTATACCTGCGGGATCCTGAGGAAACTGAACTTGGACGGAAAATCCTGCAGCATGGAATACTATCCATTCACTCAATGGGTTTCGAATCGTTTACATTTAAAAAGTTGGCGAAGGAAATTGGGACAACAGAAGCGTCGATCTACCGCTACTTTGAAAATAAACATCGGCTCCTTTTATATCTTGTAGACTGGTATTGGAGCTGGCAGGAATACCGCATCGTTTTTCAAACGAACAACTTGAAAAATGGAGAGGATAAGTTGAAGATCGCAATAAAGCTTCTTGCAGACCAGATTGTAGATGATGTATCGACCGGCCATATAAATGAGAAGCTCCTGTATGAGATCGTCATGGCAGAGGGTGCGAAATCATACCTGACCAAGCATGTCACGGAGGATAACAAAGCGAAATTCTTCAAGCCATATAAGGACCTATGCGCCCGTATAGCAGGCTTTATTAAAGAAGTGAATCCCGGATATCTTTATTCTTTTTCTCTCTCCAGCACGATCATCGAAATGGCACAGGCACAAAAGTTCTTTATGCGAAATCTGCCTTCTTTAACTGATTTTGGTAGCTCTAAAAACGAGATGGAGATAGTAGCATTTTTGGAAAACATCGTTTTTTCGAGTATTCGTAAATCTTAGAAGTGAGCTCCATTAGTTTAACGCTCGCATCTGCACTTAAGCTGTTCCAGCCAATTGTTCAAACTCTTTTCCAGCTTGCCGATGAGTGCCTGCCTGAATAACCGTGCTATTAATCCGCTCATACTTTCCTCGCAGCAAACATGTGTTTTGTTATTAGTTTCGGTAAGGGTCCAATTGTGAATGGCGGTGATACCCATCACTCGTCCTGTCCATCCCAGACTTTCATTGATCCGGACGGTGTGCAATTTTGATGTGATATACATGCCCTCGTTGGTCCATTCAAAACTATTTCCTGTCTGGAGAGGTCCTGTCAACCCAGACTTGCCGACGACCTTCAACCACTCACTCCAATTGTCGATTGCCGAGAGCTCTGACCAGACTTTATCCTTCGACGCATCTATTATTATGCTTTTTTTGCAGACCACCGGAGCATCGTTATTTATATCAATTGCAAACGATGGAACGGTATTAGTTGTTTTGCTTGGATTATTCATATCGTTTTTTAAGATAATTGCCATTAAACTGTTATCGTCAGCTGTCGAGTATCCAGATCCGGTTCAGCTGAGGAACGCAAATAGACCCTGGGCTTTAACGCCTTTTTATAAAATAAAATACTGGCGAAAGCAGAACATTTAGAATTTGAGCGGCAGCATCGGGTACACCCGGGAGCCTGATTGTATCACTAAACATAGATAAGATATACAGACTTTTCAGTGGATTTGGCATCCCCAGCTGATTTACACCAGGTCCATTCGCTACCTTGGTCATCATACGTAGAAAACTTTCAGTCTGCATTGCTGGTTCAACCCGCCAGTCAACGACGGCTTCCTTGTCTGAGGAGTTCCACATGCTATGATGCTGGTTAGGCAATACTGTGACGACTCCTCCTGTTTTGACTATATGTATCTGATTATTTATCCGGACATTGAGCTGACCTTCTAAAACGGAGAAGTATTCCGTCTGTTTGGGATGAAAGTGAACCGGTGGCTCTACAGAAAATGCAGGATAAGTTGCCCTGATATGAAGCGTTTCTTTCGGCCCGAAATCAATGGGTCTGATGAAAAGCAGGCGTTGACCTGTTTTTGCATTTTCAATTTCATCTTCCGTTTTTATCATGTTAGCTTTTTAATTATCATATGTCAAAAATACCGACGAAAAGCTTTTCTTTACCTGAAAAATGGATGAACTGAGAATAAAGGATAGTAGACTGTTGCAACGAGCACCCGGAGTAGATTTTGCAGCTTCCCCACAACAAATCTTTATCTCCTTTTCTGCATTGCAATCTTCGCTATCCTGATCCTTCTGACTGCCTGGTATCTCAGCTTTTCACTATGCATCAACCACCCCCCTACTGCTCCTATGAGACTTCCAATCATCACATCAATCAGTCGGGTCGTTATAAGCTCCGTAGGATTTTGAGCGATTGGACTAGCTGCTTCGAATAGTAAAATTGTAAGTGGAGTGATAAAAAATACTGCAAGGGCATAGTTTCTGGTCACTGTTGCTTCTATAATGAATTGCAGAACGGCAATTGCCAGGCAAATGAGCAAAGGTTCTTTGATCGATGATAAGATGATCCAACATAAGCCCATTCCCAATACGGTTCCGAGGATTCTGTAAAAGCCCCTTATCCAGATGTGATAGGCCGTGGCCCCCTGCATGACAGCAATACAAGAAATGGGAACCCAATATGGGTTTTTCAATTCCAGAAGATGTCCGATAAGGATTGAACAAAACATAAAAAACCCGACAATGAAGGCTTCGACATAGTCAGTGTATTTTTTGACGCTTACCGCGTGAAGCATGTCTGTTGTTTCTTTAACTATATCGGGTGACTTTTTGATTAAGCTATAAACTAATGCAAGAAGACAGGCGAAGAGGGTTCCCATTGCTATTAAGCCTATTTTCTCCGAAATTTGCTCTATATTGAAAGGTAGATTCCCTGCCGCAGAGGCAATCATAATGAAAAAGAAGTTTCCGGGCGGGCTAAGTTTAAAGAATAGTGAGATCCAATGCACAATGGCGCTAAAGACTCCAAAAGCAATGCACAGTACAATGGGATTAAAACTAAAGACGACGCCTATACCATAAGAAACCATAAATCCGAAGGAACAGATCAGCATTTTTGCCATCCTGGCGATAAAGTTTGAATGGGTCGGCATATAAAGGATAACCAGACCCGCAGTACTGACGGTTAATGCCGCATGAAAACGTCCTATCAGCAACCCGATTATTAAAGGAACGCCTACACACATTGACGCCAGAAGTGGAACAGACCAGGGTCTGCTAGTAGGATTTAAACTAAAAATTCTTTTCAATTCCTGCTTTGCAAGTTCCTTTGTATCTAAGGGTTGATTCATATTTTATTTGTACGTCTTGCAAATTTCGGCAATTCGAACTACATGCGGAACGTATTTTGCTTATGTATCAAATTCTGCTTACTCAATAAACTAAAATTCGTAACATTGATGATAATGTAATATGGCATCTGGTTTTTTTGCAATTTTCGATGATATCGCTGCCTTGATGGATGATGTTGCTGTGGCAACCAAGGTAGCAACACATAAAACAGCAGGCATTTTAGGCGACGATTTAGCTGTGAATGCCGAGAAAGCGACGGGGTTTCTGTCATCCAGGGAAATTCCGGTACTATGGGCGATTACCAAAGGGTCGTTGCTTAACAAGCTGATCATTGTTCCAATAGCCTTATTGCTAAATGCTTTTTTTCCCGCGGCTATTAAATTCGTCTTGATTTTAGGCGGGCTCTACCTGGCTTATGAAGGAGTTGAAAAGATAATTGAGTACTTTTTTCATCGTCCCAAAAAGGGTCATGAGGTAATTGAAGAGGTAAAACAAGACGACCGGGTTGCTGAAGCTGCAAAAATAAAATCTGCAGTAGCCACTGACTTCATCTTATCTATTGAGATCGTCATTATTGCTCTTGGAAGTGTCCTCGAAGAAACATTGACGACGCAAATCGCAACTGTTGCTGTGGTTGCTGTATTGGCGACAATTGGCGTATACGGGATAGTGGCTCTTATTGTCCGAATGGATGATGCCGGCTATAAACTGATGAAGTACTCCAGGGACAAGGGTCTGTTAGCGAAGCTTGGCTCACTGCTTGTTAAATCGCTCCCTGTTATAATTCGGATGCTTGGAATAATCGGAACCGTGGCTTTATTGCTCGTGTCGGGTGGTATTTTTGTACATAATATTGAGTACTTCCATCATGTTTTTCCTAAGATTCAAGGAACATTCAAAGAGTTGGCCTTCGGGTTAATTGCCGGACTTGGTGTGTTAATTGTAACATCTGCGGTCAAAAAGGTTGTAGCTGTGGTAAAAAAGTAGAGGCATTTGACCTTCATTGTCCATCAGACTTCATATTATCACCATCCTTGAAGTGCAATCTCCTGAAGATAAATCCGGATAAAATGGTTAACGTACCCACGACTAAAAAAGTGTATCTGAAGGCATTATGAATTTCGTTGCGAATCAGCTTTACGTCACCCTGGAAGACCTTCAATACGATCAGTCCGAATGCTATACCGAAGCCGATAGCGAGTTGCTGATTAACCGATACTAAGGAATTTCCACTGCTTGTGTGATATTGCCGAAGATCTGCAATGGAAATGGTGTTCATTGAAGTAAACTGTATGGAATTAAAGAATCCCAGGACGGCAATGATGGGAACGTACCAGTAGATCGATGAGTGAACTTCGGGTATCGCCATGCAGCAGATTAAAAAGCCAATGACAAAAGTGTTGGTCATCAGTGTCGCTCGGTACCCGAACTTGTTCAGTATTCTTATGACAGCGGACTTGCCGAACATGGCAGTTAACGCCATTGGTGCCACTATCCAACCGGATGTTACTGCAGACTGGCCGTAGGCGATCTGGATCATCATCGGCAACAGCAAAGGGATAGAGCTGATGCCTAGACGGGTCGCCAGATTACCTAAGATTCCTACCCTGAATGTCCTTACCTGAAAAAGGTTCAGCGGAAAGATAGGGTTATTGTCTGTTGACGCATGGCGATAATAAAAATACAGCATCAAGAACCCTGATAAAAACACGACCAGAACAGGCGTCATATGTGCGGTATTGCCAAATAACTCCAAAGCAATGGAGAGAAGCAAGGATGCTGCAGCAAAGAAGAGAAATCCCTTGAGGTCAAAATCAATAATGGGAGATCTATAGTCGGGCATGAACTTCAGGCTCATCAGAATACCAGTCAGACCAATCGGTATGTTGATGAGGAAAATCCAATGCCAGGATAAGTAGTCAACCATGTACCCACCCACCAGTGGCCCCAAAACAGGACCGATCAATGCTGGGATGATAGCAAAATTCATCGCCTTCAGTAGTTCCTTCTTGGGGAAGGTCTTAATCAGCGCCAGCTTTCCTACGGGGGTCATTAGGCTGCCTCCTACACCCTGAATCACTCTGGAAATCACAAGCTGCGTTAAATTTTGTGATAGCGAACAAAAAAGCGATCCTACACTAAACAACACTAATGCAAAAATAAAGACCTTTTTCGTTCCAAACTTGTCGGAGAGAAAACCGCTAACTGGCATAAATACAGCCAGAGTAAGTACATAGCTGATAATAGCGTTCTGCATGTTTAACGGCGACTCGTTTAAATCCTTTGCAATGGCGGGCAACGAGGTGTTCAGAATCGTCGAATCTAGCATCTGCATAAATATCGCGGTCGCCAAAATTAAAGGGAGCAGTTTCTTTGTGGATTCGGTAGTGTGGGTTGGTGTGGTCAAGTTCATAGCTAAACTTCTACAAGAAACGGCAGAGATTATAAATTGTTTGGCTTTCTGGCCAGCAACAGGCTAATCATTCCCGAGCACAATGTTGCATAAGAATTTCAGTCAGAGAACAACTACCTGATTGAATTCCAAATAAAACCTGACAAGTATAAGTACATAATCTAGCTGAACATCGCGAACTTACTTTCCGATATAGAAAGCCAGTTGCTTCTGATGGTCAAAGTGATAGCTTGTGAGAACTGCTTTCACCCTTCTACCACATTCCCATTTTGATGATAGCTAATCTATCACATACCCCTTTTTTCTTTGACTTAACGATGTGTGTTTTCAAAGAATTGCAGAGCCTATTTTGTTTTCTTCTCCCACGCAGATAGTCTGGCTCCGGTTTCCTTTAAAAGTTCCGTATTGTTTTGATAAATGATATTTTGACTTATCATTTGCCTGAGCTTATTAGCCCCTTCTTCTTTTGAAAGTACACCCGCGTCGATCAGCACGTCAAATACCCAGATCATACCATGGCATTCCAAAGCATTTTTTCGAGAGTGGCTGCGCATCAGTTTGTCTGTGCTGAGCACCATCGCATTCAATCTCTCCGCAAGGAATAGCACCGTCCTGTCGTTTTGTGAAAGCCCGGTGGAAAATTTCCCGGAGTTTATCAATTCCCTTTCTTCAGAGCTTATCGTGTGAATATATAACATCTTCCCGGCCTCGTATGCTCTCAGTAGTTCCTGCTGCCCAACATATAACTCGTTAAAAACGTCTACAGAGGTGTGCACTTCAATATCGAGCCGAAAAAACAAGGAAGTCAGCGTTAACTGATCCAGCTCTATGAAAATGCAGGCATCCGTAACCGCTAGTTTCATTTTACCGTTAAACTTAACTGGTGGAATTCTGCAACTTTAAGATTTTTTAAAGCTGCGGCTTTGCTCACAGTGATGAGATCTTCAGCCAATGCCCTAAACAACAGCTGATCAAAACGAGTCGAAACTTCATTTCCCTTAAATTCAACCGGTTCATCTATCCGCCAGTTCATTTGCTTGAACATATTAAACAACTGCTTACAGCTGGCATCAGAAATGATCTCCAATTCTTTTGATCGCATAATGATCGCCTGCATAGAAATGCCATATTGCAATTTTAATGCACCTAACTCCTGCACATGAATCCGGCTACGTTTACTGCCCAACTCTCTTTTTAAGGCATCTCCTGGGAATAGAAAGGCCGCAGCAAACTGGTGACAATATTTCTCTTTTTCTTTCTCAGTAAGGTTTTCCGGCAATGGCAACAGCAAATGAGCCAATTCATGCATAGCAGTGAAACGTTTTCGGTCATCCTTCTTTACTACGTTCTGATTGATCGCAATAACAGGGATATCATGATGTAGCACCCAGGTCTGCATCCCGTCATACGCATCACCTGCGTCTAAATAGATCACTTTTATAAGATTGTCTTCTAAAAGTTCAACCACGTTAACAATTGCATCAGAACCAATCTTCCATTTGGAACGCACTAGGTTAGCCGCTCGCTCCACATCAACAAACGACCCGACAACAGGGAAGCCTTCCAGCGGATTGACAAATCTAGTTTTAATACCCAGGATGTTTTCTAGCTCAAGATACCTGGATAGATAATCCCTGGCATGTTCCATTATTTTATTCTCCTCTTTAGCAGATAGATTTTTCAGCTTTCTGAATTCGATGTTGCCCAGCTCCACTTCGTTTGTGCGGAAAAAATAATCAGGACGAACGCCAAACGCATCGCACAGCAAACCGATCATGTTGCTGTCGGGAACAACCCTACCCTTCTCATATTTATGCAAAGCTTGTCTACTGATTTTGTTATCCAGTTTGTCCGCAAGATCCTGTAATGAAAATCCTTTCATTAAACGTGCAGATCTGAATCGTTCCGCAAAAGATTGACTATTGCTCATCGTCTTTGAGTTCTATAAAATAATAGTTTTCCACATTGGGTTTACAAACCTATAAATTAAATTCGACTTGTCAATAAATAAAATATAAGCCTAAATATTAAACAATGCCGTTTTCAGTTAAATATGAACGAATTAACGGTTTTTCAACAGCTATGAAAGTTTTACACAATGGTTGACATGAATTATATTTAAGTTATTTTTGTCAACCATAACAAATAAGGAATGGCAAAATTCAAGATCTTATCTATTGATGGCGGTGGAATAAGAGGCCTTATTCCGGCAAAGGTTCTTGCCGAACTGGAAGTGCAGTTGCAATCGAATAACCCCGATAAAAAACTCTGCGAATATTTTGACTTGATCTGTGGCACTTCAACGGGAGTCATACTAGCCGTCGGAATTGCGTTAGGTATTCCAGCTAAAGATCTGGTGAAGTTTTATAAGGACAATGCCAAAACCATTTTCCCGAGGTGGTACTTTATGACCCGACAGGCGAAAGCCCTCGTATCTCCTATCTATAGTAATAAGGAACTACGAAAACTCCTGAAAACGATATATAGTTCAGCTAATAACGGACAACCTCCTTTACTCAATGATCTCAAAACGAAGATCTGTATCCCTACTTTCAACGGCACTACCGGATTTATCAACGTTTTAAAAACGAAACATCACAAGGATTATACCCACGACTATAAACTACCCGCACATGAGGCGGCGCTTTCAAGTGCATCTGCACCTGTATACTTTCCTCCTCATTCATTTAGTTACGATAATGAGTTTGGTTCTGGCAGCAATGTCAATATGATCGATGGAGGCATTTTCGCTAATAACCCTTCCTTAATTGGTCTATTAGAGGCCACAGAAAAATTAAATATTCCATTTAAGGATATTGAACTGATATCGCTCGGTACAGGCCGTGGCAAACAGGTAATCAAAGAACACTGGCTGCCCAAAAATTTCTGGTACTGGTTCCTGCCGAAGCCAAGGTTGCTAGACATAACGCTGGATAGCCAGGCGCAGATTACAGAACAATACATGCTTTTCATTAACCGGATTCTAGAACGTCAGAACCAAGGTTTCCAGTACGAGCGCATCCAGTACGAGTTCGGCGATGATATCATTGAACTGAACGCTTCAAAAATCAGCGATATGGACCGGTTAGAAGCGATTGGAGGAGAATTAGCTAAAAATAATATTCATAAAATCATTAATCTTTTAAACCCCTAAAATTATGGCAAACTGTCACAAACTATTTGATACCTTCTGTTCAGAGATTTCGCTGACTTCAGGCAAAAAATCAAAGATGACCACTTCAAAAAATGCGTTGAGAGCGCGCATCAGGGAGTACTTTAAGGATAATCACCCGGAATACGTTCCTAAGTTCTTTATTCAGGGATCCTATAAAATGGGATCTGCGATCCGTAAAAAAGATGATATCTGCGATCTGGACGACGGTATCTATTTTTTCCGATCTCCTGATGTAACGGCTACCACATTACAGGGCTGGGTGTGGGATGCTGTTTATGGTTATACATCCACAGATCCGGAACATCGTAAGAAATGTATCAGGAAGTTATTCGTAAATGATTATGAGATAGATTATCCAGTTTATTATAAAATCGACGATCAGGAGTATATGATCGCTGTAAAAAATATTGGGTGGGAAGAAAGTGATCCCAAAGGAGTTGTTACCTGGTTCAATAAGGCAAAAGACCGAAATGGCATGCTTGTCCGGATTGTTAAAGATTTAAAAGCTTGGTGCGATTTTAAACGACAAAAAATGCCCAGCGGACTGGCGATGACGATATTGGCCGTGAACGCAAAAGAGAAGATCGTTCTAAACGACCGGGAAGACATTAGCCTTCGAGATATTCTCAAAGAAATTAAAAGAGCCTTGAATACAAAGTTTGAGTGTATCGTGCCGGCCGCTCCTAAAGACGACCTGTTTGAGAATTATGATGAGACTCGTAAAAGCAACTTTCTGGACAATCTAGATAAGTTTATTGCCGACGCGGATGAAGCCTTGAAGGAAAGCAATGAATTAAAAGCCAGTAAGCTTTGGCGTAAACAGTTGGGCGACCGCTTCCCTTTGGGTGAAGACAAGAACCAAACACAATCTGCGATACTTGGAACAGTAGCAACGGGAGCAAAAACATCTTATCCCTATGGCAGATAACAACCCTATTGAGCAGTTCAAGTCTGATGCCCTGGCAGCAGCGGAGTTATTTCCCGGGCTACAACTCTTATCCTGCAGCTCGCCCGCACTTGCCGGGACAATTATCCTTTACGATGAAGCAGAGAATCCGGTAGATAATTACGAACTGCGTATAGAATATAAGCCAGGGTATCCTTATTTCTTTCCCTCTGTATTTGAAACTGGTGGACGGATCCCTGTTAACGTGGACTGGCATGTTTATGAATCGGATGGACACCTTTGTATCTGTACTACAACTGATGAGTACATTAAAACGGCCAGTGGCTTAAATTTATCTAACTTTATACGACGCGAACTTATTCCTTACCTATTCAACCAAACACATCGCCGTTTGACAGGTTTTTTTCTGCATGAAATGGCTCATGGCGAAAAAGGGGAACTTGTAACTTTAAAACAATTACTTCAAACAAGCGAAGCGACTAATATTCACTGGTTGCTCCTGCACATTTTAAACGGGGTGCGTCCAGAGCGTACAAGCCTGTGTTTTTGCGGTAGCAAGATTAAATACCGGCATTGTCACCGTTCTGCGGTTAATAAATTAAAAGGCCTGGGTGAATATAAGCTGCGAATGTTGATAAACTTAGTCGAAGGAACTACAGAGTATCAGATCAATAAATTAATCTAAGTTAAATAGATTGCTATCCTAGGTAGGTCAACTGTATTGATATCAGCTATGACTATGGCTGCGTAAAGTAACCAAATAGATAGGGCAAAATGTTTACCTGCCTCTCTTCCTTTTTCTCTCTACCTCCCCACCCCACCTAAATTATTTGCCAATACAGAACTTTGAAAATATATTATCTAAAAGATCATCAGTTGTTACAGCCCCCGTGATCTCCCCTAAATAATACAAAGCCTGTTTAATATCCATAGCCAAAAAATCTGAAGTCACAGGGTTATCCAAACCATACAACACCCTTGCTAGTGCCTCCTCAGTCTTCTGCAATGCCTCTACGTGGCGGATATTGCTTACAATTACATCATCATTGCTAATCTTGTGCAGATTCACTTTCCTCAGGATCTCATCCTTCAACTCGTCGATACCTTCCTTTTCTCTGGCAGAGATAAAGTTCAGCTTAAGGCTGTCTAGCGACCGGATTAGGGACTCATCAAGGAGGTCCTTCTTGTTCACGATGCCCACAAATGGGATACCGAGTGCTTTCAATTCTTCCAACTGCTCGCTAATCTCCTCCGACGCCTGCACTACCGGATCAAACAAGTACATAATAAGTTTCGCCTGCTTCATCTTCTCGCGGGTACGCTCCACTCCTTTCGCCTCAATGATATCAGCCGTTTCACGGATTCCTGCGGTATCGATGAACCGGAACACCACGCCTTTAATCGACATCTCATCCTCGATAGTATCGCGCGTTGTTCCGGCGATTTCGGATACGATGGCACGCTCTTCATTTAGAAGTGCATTCAGCAAAGTTGATTTTCCAACATTAGGCTTACCCGCAATGACCACCGGTACGCCGTTCTTCATAACATTCCCCTGTTCGAAGGAGCTTATCAGGCGGTATAGCACTCTGTGGATCTTATTGATCAGATCGCGCAACTGATCTCTGTTCGCAAATTCTACGTCTTCTTCCCCAAAGTCCAGTTCCAGCTCGATCATGGAAGCGAAATGAATGAGCTGTTCCCTGAGCACCTGCAGTTCATTGGAAAAACCTCCTCTCATCTGCTGCATAGCCACCTGGTGTGAAGAAGCAGAGTTGGAAGCGATCAGGTCGGCCACGGCTTCAGCCTGCGACAAGTCCATACCTCCGTTTAGAAAAGCGCGCAGGGTAAATTCACCCGGCTTAGCTGCGCGGGCACCTGTTCTGATAAGTAGCTTGATGATACTTTCAATAATATACTGTGACCCATGAGTAGAAATCTCAACAACGTGCTCTTTGGTGTATGAGTGCGGACCTACAAAGAGCGATACGAGCACCTCATCCAGTATGGCTTCACCGTCTCTGATAGTGCCGAAATGAATGGTATGAGAAGCCTGTTTTGCGAGGTTCTTTCCTTTGAATACTTTATCCGTTATAATAATAGCTTCTGGTCCCGACAGGCGGATAACCCCTATTGCTCCGCTTCCGGAGGGGGTGGCCAATGCTACAATAGTATCGTTGTTTGTCATGATTGTGCTATTAGAACTTTTCTTCAATGCCTAATCCAAAAAGGGCAAAGTCGTACCGTACAGGATCCACCGGATTGAACTCTATCAGACGGTCAGTTAGTTCAACTGCGGTCTGCCAATCGGTTTGCTTTCTGGAGATTAAACCCAGCTTTCTGGCTACACGATCTACGTGCAGGTCGCATGGGCAAATAAGTTGTGAGGGACTGATCCTGTCCCAGATTCCGAAATCTACCCCTTTGTCGTCCTTCCTGACCATCCAGCGCAGGAACATGTTCAGACGCTTACAGGTTGACTTCTGCGATGGTGAGCTTACATGCTTGATGGTGCGTCCAGGAAAATCGGGAAGGCTAAAGAAGTACTTTCTGAAGTGATTCAATATCACCTCGACACGATGCTCTGTGGTATTCAGCGCCATCATTGCGCGGACTGCTTGCTGGTCTCCGTTGTGCTCTACGGGATGTTCTGAGATTTCGAAGAACCGGCTTGTGCGCGAAGGCAAAAAAGCGTCTTCCAATGAGTCGAAGCGAGCATAATGGTGTTTGAAGAAACTGACGAAGTATAGGAGATCTGTATCATTAAACGTGCGATGCTTAAAGCCGAGCAAAGACTTTAGGTCTTCATCCTGATGACCGGTAATAAACGCATAAGGAGTACCCGACATACGTTGAATGAGCTCATTGCACTTATTGATGATCGTCTTACGCTGCCCCCAGGCGAGTATCGCCGCAAAGAAGCCCATGATCTCAATGTCCTGCTTTGTGCTGAACCGATGAGGTATCACAATGGGGTCGTTTTCAATAAATGAAGGCTGATTATACTGATCAGCCTTCATATCCAGAAACGACTTTAAGTCTTGTCTGTTCAATTCCACTCTTAAGCTCCTATCGCTTGTTTAATATCTTCAAGCAGGTCTTCAATATCTTCTACTCCAACGCTTAGTCTCAATAAGTTATCGGTGACACCTGCCGCCTCACGTACTTCCTTCGGAATAGATGCATGAGTCATGGAAGCAGGATGATTGATCAGCGACTCCACCCCACCCAGCGACTCTGCCAGTGAGAACACTTTAAATGAAGAGGCCAGCTTAAACGTTGTTTCCAGGTCTGCCCCTTTCAGGCTGAAGGAGATCATTCCACCAAAATCACGCATCTGTTTTTTAGCTACCTCATGGTTAGGATGATCTTCGAAGCCGGGCCAGTAAATTTTATCTACTTTGGGATTTGACTTCAAAAATTCGGCAATGGCCCGTCCGTTTTCGCAATGCGCCTTCATTCGCAGATGCAGGGTCTTAAGACCTCTTAAAACAAGGAAGCTGTCTTGAGGTCCTGGTGTAGCTCCGCAAGAATTATAGATAAACCAGAGCCTCTTATAAAGCTCCTCGTCGTTTAACATGAGTGCTCCCATCACCACGTCAGAATGTCCGCCGAGGTACTTGGTAGCAGAATGCATCACGATATCTGCACCCAGATCTATGGGTGTTTGGAGGTATGGTGAGGCAAAGGTATTGTCGACTGCCAGCAAAACATTCTTCGCCCTGGCAATCGTAGCAACAGCCTGGATATCTACAATCTTCATGGTTGGATTGGTGGGCGTTTCAATCCAGATGAGTTTGGTATTTTCGTTGATGTATTGGTTGATGACTTCCGGATCTGAAAGGTCTATAAAATGGAATTTGATGCCGTAATTCGCGAAAATCTTAGTAAAGATCCGGTATGATCCACCATAAAGGTCGTTGCCTGTGATCACTTCATCTCCCGCCTTCAGCAGTTTCATGACTGCATCTGTTGCCGCCATACCACTTGAAAAAGCTAAACCGAACCTGGCATTCTCAAGTGCGGCAAAGCAATCTTCCAGAGCTTTACGTGTAGGATTTGTCCCCCTCGAATACTCATAACCTTTATGGTCGCCGGGTGACTTCTGCCAGTAGGTAGAGGTCTGATAGATCGGCGTCATCACTGCTCCTGTTGTTGGGTCAGGCTCTTGTCCTGCATGTATAGCTTTTGTTCCGAATTTCATATTTCATGTGTAAACAGCAAAAATAAAACAATTTCAGCTTTAAGCACTTAATACATGAATTAATACATCAATATGTTAATTTCACGATTTATTGCTGTGAGAAAGCGTACAGAATGGATAGCTGCGCCTTTGAACATTGAAGATTATGTCGTACAGCCTGTTGAATACGTCAGTCCGCCCAAGTGGCACCTGGGGCACACAACCTGGTTCTTCGAAACCTTTATTCTCAAGCCTAATGTGAATGGATACAGGGAATTTGACTCCAACTACAATTACATTTTTAACAGTTACTACGAGACGGTAGGTGCCCGTGTAATCCGAACAGACCGGGGGAATTTGAGCCGCCCTTCTGTGGAGGATATTTACAGGTATCGCAAACATGTGGACGAGGCGATGGGTGAACTATTGAGCAGTCCGTCTGGATTAACTGAAACTCTTCGTGATACTGTTATCCTGGGCCTCAATCATGAAGAGCAGCATCAGGAATTGCTTTTTTCGGACATGAAATACATTCTGGGGCATAATCCGCTGTTTCCGCCTTATCGCCTGCAGATGAATAAGGTTAAGATTATCTATAATGAAAAGTGGGATTATCTTAACATGGAAGAAGGGGTTTATGAAATAGGTCACAAAGGCAAAGGATTTAGCTTTGACAATGAGCTTGGACGACATAAAGTTTATCTTCAGGAGTATCAGTTGAGTCGCAACCTGGTCACCAATGCTGAATATATGGAATTCATTGATGCCGGGGGTTACAAGGATTTCAGGTACTGGCACGCGGAAGGTTGGGAATGGATAAACCGGGAGAAAATCAACGCTCCGATGTATTGGCACATGGTCGACGGAATCTGGCATACTTATTCCATGGACGGTCTGGTACCTGTTGAACATGCCACCCCGGTAGTGCATGTCAGTTATTACGAAGCACACGCTTATGCTGAATGGAAAAACGAGCGCCTGCCTACTGAATTTGAATGGGAAGCTGCATCTCCACAGTTACTTTATGGCAAGCGCTGGGAATGGACGGAAAGTGCTTATCTGCCCTATCCGGGTTTTACAAGGGCCGCTGGAGCACTTGGTGAGTACAACGGGAAATTCATGGTTAATCAGATGGTATTGCGCGGCTGGTCGACCTTTACCTCTCCGGGACACAGCAGGCATACTTATCGTAACTTCTTTCATCCCCATCTGCGCTGGCAATTTACCGGCATCCGACTGGCCAAATAAATTGATACAAACCTATGAACGAAATATCTGAACCGATATCCTTATCTGAGAAAGCACTCAAAGCTTTTAGAGATGATGTACTGTCAGGATTAAAGAAAGAACCTAAACAGCTTCAGTCCAAATACCTCTATGATGCGGAAGGTGATGAGCTCTTCAGGCAAATCATGCGCGCTCCTGAATATTACCTGACAGATTGCGAAATGGAGATTTTTAAGGACCAATGTGCTGAAATGGCAGCACCGTTGAAGGGTTTTAAAGAAGGATTTGATCTCATTGAGTTAGGGGCTGGAGATGCTGCGAAATCTTACTATCTGCTCGAATGCCTGATGTCGCAAGGCTTTGATTTCACATATTACCCTATCGACATCTCTGGTAATATAATCAATCTCTTAACCGAACAACTACCGGCTCGGCTACCGGGAATTAAGATTCAAGGTATTCAGGGCGACTATTTTGAGGCACTAAAAAAAGCTGTAGCTATTTCCTCCCGGCCTAAACTGGTCATGTTTCTTGGTGGAAATATAGGCAATATGCCTCCCAAAGAGGCCCTGGGATTTTGTATCGAACTGCGCCAAAATCTTTCTTCAGGTGACATGATATTGATGGGTTTTGATCTAAAGAAGGACCCCTGGGTGATTTTCAATGCATATAATGACCAGGGAGGGATTACAGAAAAGTTCAACCTGAACCTTTTGTCGAGGATTAACCGTGAGCTGGGAGCCAACTTTGATATCAGTCTTTTTCATCATTATGAAAATTATGATCCCGAAACAGGAGCGTGTAAAAGTTACCTGATCAGCAAGGCCGAGCAGGCAGTAACGATCTCGGATGATACCATATACTTCCGTGAGCACGAGTATATTTTCACCGAAACGTCGCATAAATATGCTCCAGAGCAGCTTGATACATTTGCCTCCGGCTCCGGATTTGAGTCTCTGCTTAAGTTAAAAGATTCCAAGTGCTGGTTTACTGATGTTATTTGGCGGGCTGTATAGCTTCGGCCTGATTTTTCACGTACAGTTCGTCTATGATCACAATGACAACTGCCAGTAGCGGCGTTGCCAGTATAATACCTAAACCACCTGTTAAGGTACCGATTAATACCTGGCTAATAATGATCATTGCAGGTGGTATCTTAATGATCGCATTTTGAACCATTGGCGTGACCACATTACTTTCAATTGCCTGGATACCAATGTACATAAGCGCGATGATCAACCCTGTATTCGTATCGATCGTCAGTCCGATTAAAAAAGCCGGAACCATCGCGATAAGCGGCCCGAAATTAGGTATAAAATTCAGTAACCCTGCCATTACCGCCAACGCCAGGGCCATTGGCAAGCCTACAATTTTAAGACCTATAAAGGTAAATATGGCTATGATCAGCATCGCCAGCATTGCTCCTTTGAGCCAACCTTTGAGGGTCCCGCTTATTCGGTTTAATACCCTTACCGCCCCAGGCTTCGCGGCAAGGGGCATCAGCTTGACGAAGCCATCCTTGTACATCGACGGGCTTACTGTGAAGAACAAACCAATAAAGAATATGATGTACAGATCACCTACGACACCGAAACTTGTACGGAAGATCTGCTGAAAGGAGTTCATGAGTTTCTGACTGTTATTACCGGATACGTAATAGAGAATCTTCCTGCCGATTGTAGATTCCTTGAGCTTACTTTCGGCGGTGTCTACCAATGCGGGAACTTCTTTACTCATCTCGCTGGCCTGCTGGGAGATCTTCGCGCCCATGAGGTAGAACATCGAGCCGATAACAACGAACGTAAAAAGGACACCAACTGCCATACTCCAGGAGCGTTTCCATTTGGTATTTCTTTCTACCAGGTCAGCAAGTCCATGAAAGAATATAGAGATCAGGGAACCGGCGAAAATCATCAGCAACACGTTGAATGCTGCTTTTAAAATAAAGATAAGGATAACAAGTAAGGCAATGATGCCTGCAGTTATCCAAACTTTCTTAGCGAACAGATTTAAGTCTTTTTTTTCTTCAGTCATAATAGTACAAGCAAGAAAACTAATTACGGAACAAAAAGTTTTACTCCCATTCTGGAGCTTTCCTGTATCTATTGGATCACCATGACAATATGATGAATTAATACAGGCTTACAGTAATTAAAAAGGGACTGTATCATTTAAGAGTAATCAGCTTCTTCTTTCCTTGTAATAAAATAATCTAAGATTTAGAAGAAAACGATACCCGCTTCCCTACCTGGAAATGTGCCTTGTCTCCATCTTCCTTCGCTCGTTTCTTCGTCGCCGTTGTTGTCGTCTTTGTTGTTTTCTCTTTCCTTCGTTCCAGATCCCGTAGCAGCCTGTTACCTTCATAACACATAT
>Ga0160433_100361_pt1 | contig 26445 bp, 27 predicted proteins | sample HID1972K_E0MG_FD_108235 | JGI IMG/M metagenome (GOLD analysis project Ga0160433, IMG submission 108235) | Enriched pill bug-associated microbial communities from UW Madison campus, WI, USA - HID1972K_E0 MG | ecosystem: Host-associated > Arthropoda: Insects > Digestive system > Unclassified ...
GTTAGCTGAGAATATTTACGAAGCTACTCGTTCTGTTATTCAGCGGTCAAGAGCTGAGAATATTTCTACCCATTTAGCAGCTAATAAGATTGCTGAAGACCGAATAAATTCTATTAAAATTATCAATAATTTCAAATCCAACTAGGTTATATTTCCATTAAAAAATCGTTCTTTATAAGTATGTTAAACCGCAGACATCTCCGCATAAAAGTTCTACAAACTTTATATGCCTATAATCAATCAGAAGAAAAAGAAGTTTCTAAATTCGAGAAATCACTATTAAATAGTGTTGATCAGGTATATGAAATGTATATATGGTTGTTAAATCTTCTAATTGAAGTTGCAGATTATACAGTGATTGATGCAGAAGGCAGAGCCAGGAAGCATTTACCCACTGAACATGATTTAAACAGCAATTTGCGTTTTCAAGATAATACTTTTATCGAAGCTTTGCGGAAAAATGGCAAGTTTATAGATCAAACAAAAAAATACCGGGTATCTTGGGCATTTGATCCAGAGATTGCTCGTGAGATATTTCAGAATTTAAAGAATTCAGAAGAATATAAAGCCTATTTAAATCAGGAAGATCACTCAATAGCTGCTGAAAAGGATATTATTAAATATGTTTTTAAGCGAATAATCCTTCAGTTACCTGCTGTTGAACAAGTATTTGAAGAGAAGTTTATTAATTGGCAGTTGGATAAGGAGGTTCTTCAAGCATTAGTTGCTAAAACCTTCAAGAATTTTAGTTCTATTGATTCATCGAATAACCATTTAGCTGAGCTAACGCCAAATTGGGATGAAGATAGAGAATTTATTTTGGACTTGTTTGTTTTAACAATCAGTCATGCCGATGAATATCAGAGTTTTATAAGTGGTAAAACGAAGAATTGGGAAGCAGATAGAATTGCTTTAATGGATACTTTAATTATGCGATTAGCGATTTGTGAGTTAATTAACTTCTCTTCCATTCCGGTTAAAGTAACCATTAATGAATATATTGAAATCTCTAAAATATTCAGCACACCGAAAAGTAATACTTTTATAAATGGAATTCTTGATAAGATATTATCAGAATTAAAAACTTCAGGTAGAATTCGTAAACAAGGTCGCGGATTAAACGAATAAAATTTATATTTGTAAATAAACATATTTGAATGAAAAATTTATTATTACTACTACTTTCCACTTCATTATTTGTAGTTTCCTGTGGTAGTAATACCCAAGAAGGAAGTCAAGGAAGTTCAGATAGTACAGAAGCAGTTACTACAGAGTTCTCGACGGAAGGTGCAGTTGTGGATACAGCTAATGCACCAATTGTATACCAGGAAACAGATACTTATAGTTTTGGTGAGGTTAAAGAGGGTGAGAAAGTATCTCACGAATATGCATTTACAAATACTGGTAAAACACCATTGATAATTAACTCTGTTCGGGCTTCATGTGGTTGCACAACGCCGTACTATCCAAAACAGCCAATTAAACCAGGTGAAAATTTTACAATTGATGTAGTATTTGATACGAGTAACCAACCGGGAATGCAGCATAAAGTTATCACTATGGAATCTAATGCGTACCCTTCACAAACAATCTTTCATTTAAAAGGTGAAGTAAAGTAAACACAAAAAGAAAATAATTATGACAACAGGAACAATTTTATTACAGGCTACAGGTGGCGGTGGGTTAATGGGTTTTCTACCTATGATTTTGATCATTGTGGTATTCTACTTTTTTATGATTCGTCCACAAATGAAAAAATCAAAGGATCATAAGAAATATATTGAGGCATTAAAAGTAAATGATAAAGTAGTAACTACTGCTGGTATTCACGGTCGTATCGTGGAGCTAGGAGAGACGTCTATCTTGCTAGATGTTGGTAGTGGAGTTAAAATCCGCTTCGATAAAAGCTCAGTATCTTTAGATGCTTCTAAAGTAGCAAACGCTCAGTAGAGATAAGGTTTTTGGAACGCTTAACGGGTAGTTTTGATAGCTATCTGTTAAGCGTTTAATTTTTTATTCTAGCACATGGCAATTTTGAATTTAACCAAATTACAAAAGCAGAAAGCCCGCATATTCATAGTATGTATCGTGATTTCAATTTTGTCGTGGGGTTTATTTGCAATGTCTAGTAAATACTTATATCGCGTTCCCGCTGCCATTCGATATGTGAATGCACCAGATAATAAAGCCTTTCATCCTTTACAGTCGGATACAGTAGATCTTCAAGTAGAAGGCTCTGGCTGGCAGGTATTATTTTCTAGGCTTCGTTTACAATCCCAAGATATTGATATTGATTTGAGTCCTTTAAGAACGAGGGACTGGATTGTTTTTTCTAGCCAGATGGGCTTTATCAATAGACAGTTTGGGGGAACACAAAGGGTTGTTTCTATAAGTCCGGACACCCTTTATTTCGATTTCTCTAAGCAGACTGTTAAAAAGGTGCCAGTAAAGCTTGTTTCTGATCTAAGCTTTCAAAAACAATATGATATTATTGATAGTATTCGTATTAATCCAGCTTATGTTACAATTACCGGCCCTTTAGAAGATTTAGTACGAATAGAAGAATGGGAAACGGATACTTTTAAACGTAAAGATCTTGAATCGGACTTGACAGGCCGTTTGTTTTTACAGCAGAAAGGCAAGGCCAATATTAATGTTTATCCAACTTCAGTTGAGGTTAATGTTCCAATAGGAGAGGTTACAGAAAAGGTTCTCGAGTTGCCTTTAAAAGTTGAAAATGCAGAAAGATATTCCTCCGTACGACTTATCCCTTCTAAGATAAAGATAACTGTTTTGGTTTCTTTAAAGAATTATTCAAATATTACTCCAAATTCATTCGAAGCTATTGTTAATTTAGAGAACTGGACAGAAAATAAGGTGAGTACTCTGCCTGTTATTTTAACTAAGTTCCCGGATTTCTGTAAGATTGTTAAAATAAATCATCAGAACATAGATTTCATTATAAAGAGATAATATATGCTTAAAATTGGGATCACAGGAGGAATCGGAAGTGGTAAAACCACTGTTTGCCGTGTTTTCGAATCACTTGGTATACCCATTTTCAATGCAGATACGACTGCTAAGTCTATAATGGCCACTAATAGCTCTTTGATTGCTTCAATAAAGAAAGAGTTTGGCGAAGAAGCCTATCTTTCCAATAACGAATTAAATAGAAAGTATTTAGCAAATAAAGTCTTTAATAACGAGGAAGCTTTAAAGAAGTTAAATAGTTTAGTGCACCCGGCTACTATAAAGGCTTTCATTGATTGGTCGTTGCTGCAAAGATCTGCCTATGTTATTAAAGAAGCGGCTATATTGTTCGAAAGTGGATCTTATCGTGATTGTGATTTTGTTATAGTGGTAGCATCTCCCGAAAACTTACGTATAAAACGTGTTATGGAGAGAGAAGGCGTTGATGAAGATAATGTGAGATCTAGAATAAGTAAGCAGATGCCAGAAGAAGAGAAAGAAGAGTTAGCTGATTTCATAATTATAAACGATGATAAAACAGCTATTATACCCCAGGTATTAAAACTGAATGAATATTTCATTAATATTCGAGACTAACATCCGTTGTAAGTGAATAAAATATTAAGTGATTTCTTAATTCTAACACCATCGGGTTTATATTGCCTTTACGGTGATTTTTATGTTGATCCGAAAGTTTCTGTAGGTTGTGCGCTGATCTCCCATGCTCACGCTGATCATGCTTGCCCGGGAAATCAATTAGTCTATTGTACTCCTGCAACCCAGGCAATCATGGAAAGTCGTTATAGTAATATAGCATCGACTATGTTTATGCCGCAAGACTTTTATCAGGAATTCTTTATAAAAGATATTCAAGTTACATTCTTTTCTGCCGGACACATCCTTGGATCTGCACAGATTTTAATGATCTATAAAGGAGTGAGATATCTTTATACAGGCGATTATAAAATGCAGGAAGATGCCACTTGTGAACCGATTGATTATGTTAAGGCCGATGTGTTGATTACAGAGAGTACATTTGCAAATCCAACCATAAAACATCCTGATTTCGAAGATGAAATTAAGCAGTTGAACGAAATACCTTATAATATTCTGTTAGGAGCTTATGCATTAGGTAAAGCTCAGCGCATAAATTACCTTATCAATGTTCATTGCCCTCAAAAACTTGTTTTATTGCATCATTCAATAATGCCTATTCATAAAATTTATGAGCAATTCGGACTAAACAGCCTTCTCTATAAACCTTATGACAAGAAGATCATGAAAAAACAGAAGGCTCAGGAGTTTATATATATTGTTCCTCCTCTTACTTTTAATAGTTCTTTCGGAAGAGGAGATATGACAAGGGTTTTTGCCTCCGGTTGGGAATACTTACAAAGGAATAATAATCTATCACTTTATATTTCCGATCATGTTGATTGGAAGGATATATTGGATTATATTCAATATGTAGAGCCACAAGAGATCTGGACTATACATGGGGATGGTCATAAATTAGAGGAACATTACAAAGGAATAATCTCTGTTAAAAAATTAGGATAATAACTTATCACTTTTATAAAAGTGATTAATGAAATAAGTAGTTTAATAAAGAAACGGAAATTCCCAATAAGACTGCTATTGTTTTCTGTCGGTTATAATGATGACCAGCATTGGATGATTCAAAAAGAATTGTTGTAGATATATGTAAAAATATACCAATAACGATTGCCATTATTCGATCAAAATATTGATTAATATCTCCTAGTTCGTTGGCTTTAATACCAAGACTTAACAGATATCCTAGTGGAGACATCATCGCAAATATTACGAGTAGTATTATTATCTTTTGCTTAGAGATGTGTGTATTTAAAAGTAAAGACCCTAGTGCAAATGCTGCCGGGATATGATGTAGTGAAATACCGAATAATAGATAGTTCTTATGATCGCCGGCTAATGGCATTCCCTCTAAAAAGGCATGTAAGCAGAGGCTGAACATGATGCCAATTGGGAAAGCTTGTGATAAATGGTGGTCATTATGATGAATGTGTCCATGTTCAATACCTTCCGAAAACTGTTCTAATACAAGTTGAAAAAGGAATCCTCCTAGGATAAACAATCCAATCGATTCATCTGCATTGATATAAACATCCGGGATTAAATGCAAGACCGTAATAGCAAAAAGATAGGCACCGCTAAAAGCTAAGATTAATTTTAGCATTTTAGAGTTATCTCTTTTTACAACAAAAACTGAAAGGCCACCTAGAAGAGCGGAAAAAAATAATACACTAATTATCATACTGTTTCCCTTAGTTCATCGGGTTGAAAAAATAAAAAAACACTAGATGTAAACAAGCCAATTAATATACCGAGTATTGTACCAACTAAGATATCTCCTGGGTAATGTACACCAACATAGATTTGTGCAAAGCTTATAGATGCTGCCCATACTATGCTTAACCAAATAATAGGCTTCCATTTCTTTCTAAAAACCATTAATAAGAAAACACCCATTGCAAAATGGTTAGTCGCATGAGAAGAAGGCATGCTGTAGCCGCTGCCACAACGTACACGTACTTTAACCTGTTCTTTAAATGGAACGTCATTGCAAGGGCGCACACGCATTGCTTGTGGTTTAATCGCGGATGCTGAGATCATATCGCCTAAGCCGAAGGATAGGAGAAAGAACAGAATCATAATGATTCCTCTTTTTTTGTAATTCTTAATTGCAAAGATCAAAATAAACAGATATAGCGGTGCCCATGTGTAAGGATTTCTTAGGATAGGCATTAGGAAATCAAAAAATGGATTTGATAACCCTTGGTTAATTGACAAAAAAACTATTTTATCAATTTCGGTTAGGTATTCAAGCATGATTCTTTTTACAAATTAGGATTAATCTTGGTGATTCATTTTTGTCAAAGTCTTGAAAATGATAATTTCCGAATTTCTCAATTATTGTAAAGTTACTCAGTTCTAGCATTGAATGAAAATCTTTCAAAGTAAAAGCAAATACTTCTTCTACATATTGATGAGATTTGTTGCTATCTTCAAACTCAATGGTCTTATGAATTTTTTTGCCTTCTAAATGTTTTGATATATTGAATGTTATGTTATTTTTATTCTGAACCTCAAAAGGTACAAGGTCTTGAATAGCTTTGGTTGCATTAAAGTAATCAAGTACTAATATTCCATCCGGTTTCAGGGCATCGTTAAAAACCTTTAAAGCATCGAGATGTTCTTTCTCTGTTTCAAAATAACCAAAACTTGTAAAAAGATTAAACGCATAATCAAAACAACAATTACAGTATGTTTGCCGCATATCCTGAACATGAAAGCGTAGATTTTCGTTTTCATATTTCTTTGCATATGCTATACTGGATTCAGAAAGATCTATGCCTGTAGTATTGTATCCCTTATCACTCATATACTTAGCATGTCTACCCCTGCCACAAGCTATATCTAATAAGGTGGCATGTTTATCTGGATGAAAGTGTTCAAAGAGATTGTCAATGAAAAGAGCAGCTTCAGCATTATCGCGATTTTTGTATAAAATATGATAATAGGGGGTGTTAAACCAACTTTCAAACCATTTTTTTCCCATTTATGCTTGGACCAATTTAACTGCAAATATAATAAATTTATAGGATTGATATTGCTTATCGGATTTCGCTGTATAGTTATTGCTACAAGTTGAAGATATGCTTACTTTTACTCCCAAATAATAAAATGAACTATGACTTTAATAAAATCTATTTCTGGAATTAGAGGTACAATTGGTGGTCGTTCCAATGAAGGATTGAGTCCTTTAGATATTGTAAGATTTACAGCTGGTTTTGGTAAACTGATTCAAAAGAACACTGGTATCAATAAAATTGTTGTGGGGCGTGATGCTAGGATTTCAGGTGAAATGGTAAGAAATTTAGTTGTTGGTACTCTGCAAAGTATAGGAATAGATGTGGTAGATTTAGGTTTGTCAACAACTCCTACAGTAGAGATTGCAGTTCCGTTGGAATGTGCAGGTGGAGGGATAATTCTTACAGCAAGTCATAATCCAGCTCAATGGAATGCTTTGAAATTGTTGAATGAAAAGGGTGAGTTTATTAATGACGAGCAAGGTAAAAAGGTTCTGGAAATTGCAGAAGAACTTGATTTTGATTTTTCTGATGTATATGGTTTAGGAAAAGTTGAAATAAATGATAGTTATTTGCAAAAGCATATTGATGCGATACTTGCGCTTAAGCTGGTTGATGTGGCTGCCATAAAAGAAGCCAACTTTAAAATTGCAGTAGACGCTGTTAATTCCACCGGCGGGATTTTTGTTCCTGCTCTTTTAAATGCTTTAGGGGTAGAAACGGTTTATAAGATATATTGTGATCCTTCCGGGTATTTTCCTCATAATCCAGAGCCTTTGGCGGAGAATTTGACTGATCTATCCAATCTTGTTATTGAGAAAGGTGCAGATCTGGGTATTGCGGTTGATCCAGATGTAGATCGTTTATGCTTCGTTATGGAAAATGGTGAAATGTTTGGAGAGGAATATACCTTAGTTGCTGTCGCTGACTTTATATTAGAGAATACTCCAGGAAATACGGTTTCGAATCTCTCCTCTACGCGAGCTTTGCGTGATGTAACTTTAAAACATGGAGGAGAATATTATGCAGCAGCAGTAGGTGAAGTGAACGTCGTGAATAAAATGAAAGAGGTGCAGGCTATAATTGGTGGAGAAGGCAATGGAGGGATAATCTATCCTGAAACACATTATGGAAGAGATGCATTGGCCGGAATCGCACTTTTTTTAACACATTTAGCAAAGAGAAAGATTACTATTTCAGAATTGAAAGCAACTTATCCAGTATATCATATGTCTAAAAATAAAATATCCCTTACAGAGGGGATGGATATTGATAAGATATTGGATAGCGTTCGAGATATATATAAGGAGGAAAACCATAGCACTATTGATGGTTTAAAGATTGATTTTGAGAATGAATGGGTACATCTTCGTAAATCGAATACAGAACCTATCATTCGTGTCTATTCAGAAGCAGCAACAGCCGTACAAGCAAATGTCATAGCAGAGAAAGTTATTAATGATGTGTTGTCATTGGTAGAGAGTAATTTGTAAATTTGTAACATGCGTATATATTTTGATAATGCAGCTACAACTGCCATTGATCCGGAGGTCTTTGAAGAAATGGCTCGGGTGATGCGAGATTATTATGGAAATCCTTCATCTATTCATGCACACGGACGAGAAGTAAGGACTCTGATTGAAAAGGCTAGAAAAACTGTAGCTCATTTGCTTAATGTGTCTCCCTCAGAGATATTTTTTACTTCCGGGGGAACAGAGGCAGATAACATGGCTCTTCGCATGGGATTGGAAAGTTATGGTATCAATCATGCTATTAGTTCTCCAGTAGAACACCATGCTGTATTGCACACATTAGAGGAGTTGGAAAGATCCAATGGACTTAAAGTAAGTCTTCTAGAAGTTGACTCAACAGGGAATATCAATTTGGAGCAGCTTGAAGAGCTTCTTCAAAACTCTCCGAGAACTCTTGTTTCATTAATGCATGCTAATAATGAAATCGGTACTCTATTAGACATTGAACGGGTTTCCGAGATCTGTCAAAAATATAATGCATTGTTCCATTGCGATACTGTGCAAACTATGGGACATTATAGACATGATTTATCGAAGTTGCCTGTCGATTTTGTGACTTGCGCTGCTCATAAATTACACGGTCCTAAAGGAGTGGGCTTTATTTATGTCAATCACAATATAAAAATAAAACCTTTATTATTTGGTGGTGCCCAAGAACGCAACATGCGCGGAGGAACTGAGAATGTTTACGGCATTGTAGGTTTGGCTAAAGCTTTAGAGTTAGCTTATAATGAAATGGAGGATCATCAACGCTATATTCAAGATTTGAAGACCTACATGATTCAACAAATAAATGAGCATATTCCCGATTGTGCATTTAATGGAGAAATTGACTCTGATAAAAGCTTATATACGGTGTTAAATGTTTGTTTTCCTGAAATGGATATGGCTGATATGCTCTTGTTTAATTTAGATATTGCGGGTATCTCAGCCTCAGGAGGGAGTGCTTGCAGTTCAGGAACTAATATCGGCTCACATGTTTTAACAGCTATTGGAGCACATTCTAACCGTCCTTCGGTTCGCTTTTCTTTCAGTAAATATAATACAAAAGAAGAAGTCGATATCGTGGTATCTAAAATTAAGGATATTTTTCTTCATGAAGTTTTAAGATAATGTAAACATAACCCCTTTGTGTTTGTTTAGTTTATTAAATAGTTAATTTAACAAGGAGGATATTATGTCAATACAAAATGAAAATAAAAAAAAGGGACCTGTTTCTACACCTGATACGCGGATAGAAGAAGGCTTAGAGGATATTAATTCAGCGAATGGAAATTCGCAAGATAATGTAATATCAAGCACCCGTAAAAAAATCGAAGATGAAAAGCATGGAAGAAAGCATGGAGAACCTTTAACAGGAACAACTCCAAGAGCAGGTGATTAATATTAACTGTTTTTAGTATTTATTAGCAGTTTATAATAATTGCATCCTATTGTACTACTCGTATAAAGGATGCAATTTTCTTTTTCATATTTCTGCGATCTTCAATGAAGTCCAGAAACCCATGTTCCAGAACAAATTCTGCAGTTTGGAAACCTTTTGGTAAATCTTTTTTAATAGTTTCTTTAATTACGCGCGGACCGGCGAATCCAATCAGGGCTCCTGGTTCGGAAATGTTAATATCGCCTAGCATAGCATAGGAGGCGGTTACACCACCAGTTGTAGGATCGGTAAGATAAGATATGTAAGGAATTTTTGCTTTGCTGAGAAGAGCCAGTTTAGCAGAAGTTTTAGCCATTTGCATAAGAGAGAATGCCGCTTCCATCATACGTGCACCTCCTGATTTTGAAATCAAAAGAAATGGCATCTTATGTTCAATGCAATGATCAATAGAGCGAGCAATCTTTTCTCCTACAACTGAACCCATTGAACCACCGATAAATGCGAAATCCATACAAGCAATTACAATATCTTCACCTTGTATTTTTCCATATCCGCAACGGATAGCATCTTTAAGACCTGTTTTAAGATAGCTTTCCTTTAAACGGTCAGTGTATTTTTTTGTGTCTTCAAAATTGAGAGGATCTCCCGATGTTAGATTTGGAAATAACTCTGTAAAAGAGCCGTTGTCAAATAATATTGAAAAGTATTCAGCAGAACCTATTCGTAGGTGATAGTTGCAATATTGACAAACGTATTGATTCTCAATTTGCTCTGAGTTTAAAAGAGGCTTCTTACAAGATGGGCATTTCTTCCATAAACCATCAGGTGCTTCCTTTTTATTTTCTGTTGCAGTATTAATACCAATTTTACTACGTTTAAACCAAGCCATTCTTAATCTTTGAATTTTATGCAAATTAACAAAAAAAAATAGACATAGACTTCCATAATATTTTTACTTCAACCTGAGGCTACCATTGTTATGGTTTTATCATTTGCATTCGAAGTTTTTTTGCTAAATTCGGGGAATTTAATTAAATTCTTATAAATTCTTATTTTAATGAGCTTAAAAAATTATAAAGGAGTATTGCACGGTGATGCAGTGCAAGAGTTATTTGAAATAGCGAAAAAGCATCAGTTTGCTTTACCAGCCGTAAATGTTATCGGAACTAATTCTATCAATGCAGTTATGGAAACTGCTAAAGCAGTTAATTCTCCTGTTATTATTCAATTATCTAATGGTGGTGCGCAGTTTTATGCAGGCAAAACTCTGGATAACAGTAAATTACAAGCATGTGTGCTTGGTGCAGTTTCTGCAGCTCAACATGTGCATTTATTAGCAGAGCATTATGGGGTAGCGGTAATCTTACATACGGATCATGCTGCTAAAAAACTCCTTCCTTGGATTGATGGTTTATTAGATCATGGTGAGAAGTTCTTTCAACAACATGGCAAGCCATTATTTTCATCGCATATGCTTGATCTTTCAGAAGAAACACTTGAAGAAAACATCGAGACCTCAGCCAAATATTTAAAACGCATGAAGCCAATGGGTATGACAATTGAGATTGAACTTGGCGTTACCGGTGGTGAAGAGGATGGAGTAGATAACTCTGATGTTGACAGTTCAAAATTATATACACAGCCACAAGAAGTTGCATATGCTTATGAAAAGTTGAAAGAAGTTAGCGACAAGTTTACAGTTGCTGCAGCTTTCGGAAATGTTCACGGGGTTTATAAGCCTGGGAATGTGAAACTTCAACCTGTGATTTTAAATAACTCACAAAAGTATATCAAGGAAAAATATAATATTAAAGAAGATAAACCAGTGAACTTTGTATTTCATGGTGGATCAGGATCTTCTCCAGAAGAAATAAAAGAAGCATTATCATATGGTGCTGTAAAAATGAATATCGATACCGATATGCAATGGGCATTCTGGGATGGAATAAGATTATATTACCAAGCAAATGAGGATTCACTTCAATCACAAATTGGGGATTCTAAAAATCCGGATACGCCAAATAAAAAATTCTATGATCCAAGAGTTTGGTTGAGAAAAGGCGAAGAAACTTTCGTAAAACGCTTAACACAAGCCTTTAATGAGTTGAATTGTATTGATGCAAATAGCAAATTATAAAAAGGGATTTATTCGTTTTATTCTTCCATTTTTATATCTTTGATATAATCAATTAACCAGCAATCTTTAACTGTTGTACCATATATCAGTTTTGGTTTTGCGAATTATAACAATTATAAAATTTATATTAATGAAAACCGGAAAAGTAAAATGGTTTAACGCCCAAAAAGGATTTGGATTTATTGTTCAAGAAGATGGTCAAGATATCTTTGTACATTTTAAAGATGTAATTGGTGGAATCGACGTTCTAAGGGATGGAGATTCAGTAGAATTTGAAGTAACTGACGGACGTAAAGGTCTTCAGGCTGTAAATGTAAGAAAACTATAAATTAAAACTATAGATTAATCCATAATTAAAGTGTGCCTATTCAGGTACACTTTTTTTGTGCCATCTTTGTTTAATATCTAAATATTATTGCAGTGCTATCTCTATGTATTAATGGATAGTTCCTTATAAAGATATATGAAATGAATTAACCTCCTGTCCAAAAAACAATCCACCCTTTTCATTAAAAGCTTCTGGGTTTTCAGTAGTATAGAATAATATCTCTGATTCCTTTTTTAGTTTTTGGTCTATTTCCTTATGATGCTCTAGGTATTTCCTTAAACTTTTTGATACAATTTCCCCTTGTTGCAATATCTGAATAGATGGAGGAGTAAACTTCCTGATAAGCGGATAAAGCAGTGGATAATGAGTACAAGCTAATAAAATGGTGTCAATTTGAGGGGATCTAGCCAGAAGTTGATCGATGTGTTTTTTGACAAAATAAGCAGCACCAGAACTGTTAATCTCATTGCTTTCGACTAAAGAAACCCATATAGGACAAGCTTCCTGAAATACCTGTATGTCTGGAAAGAATCGTTTGATTTCAATCGCATAAGAGTTTGACTTAACGGTTCCTGGTGTTGCTAGTATTCCTACATGCCTGCTTTTTGTGAATTCTCCTATTCTCTCTGTAGTGGGACGGATTACACCTAATACTTTCCGGGTGTCGGATAGTTGAGGGAGATCATTGGTTTGAATGCTTTTTAAAGCCTTAGCAGAGGCTGTATTGCATGCTAAAACAACAAGTGGACAACCTAGTTCAAACAATGCCTGGACGCACTGCCAGGTATATTGGTATACTGTCTCAAATGATCGCGTTCCGTATGGAATACGTGCATTGTCACCTAAGTAAATATAATTATACTGTGGTAATTCTTTTATAATTTCTTTGAATACGGTTAGTCCGCCGTATCCTGAATCGAATATTCCTATTGGTCCTAATTTATTCACTTTGATGTAGATATTTTAATGAAAATTCTTACAGGTGTTTTTTAACTATTTTTCGTCTAATATCCGTAAAAAACACTGGAAATGAAATTAAGAAAATAGAAAATGCTTTTATATCTTTGGTGAAAGATCTTTGCAGCATGGAAGTATTGATAATTAATGGACCTAATCTGAATTTATTAGGAAAACGTGAACCTGACGTCTATGGAAACGAGTCATTTGAGAGCTATTTGGATGGTTTGATTAAAGATTATCCTCAGATTAAGATAGATTATTTTCAAAGTAATAATGAAGGAGCTATTATTGATAAAATTCATGAGGTTGGATTTTCAATAGATGGTATTGTACTTAATGCCGGTGCTTATACGCATACATCTTTGGCAATTGCTGATGCCATTGCTGCAATTTCATCACCTGTTATTGAGGTTCATATATCGAATATTTACGCCCGGGAAGCTGTTCGCCATCATTCTTTTATAGCTAAAAATTGCATTGGCAGCATTTGTGGGTTTGGTCTTAAAAGTTATAGACTTGCTTTAGAAAGTTTCTGCCAGTAGTACTTATTGATTAAATTTATCAGGCTCTAAATTACTAAAGCGCTTTTTTCCCCGTATAAAATAGTCCCATATTATCATTCCTGTATAAATATTAGTCACCTTATAAGCAGTTTTTATAGCGTAGCGTTTTTTCTTGGTATTATTGAAGTTTTTAAAGAAATGGACATGTGCTTTGCTTACTGCTTTTGCATCTTGAAATTTTCTTGAGAGTACGAACTGTATCATTGCAGCAAGGTCTAACCATAGCCTGATAAAAATGATTATATATGGATAAGCTGCATTCTTATGAATCATATACAGGTTGTTCCTGAAATTTAGATAGGTTTTCATTGGATTGGTTTTATCAAGAGTTCCTCCACCCACATGAAGAACCTCTGAGTTAGCGCAATACCATATTTTATAGCCCATTCGTTTTAAGCGCCAACAGAGATCTATTTCTTCCATATGTGCAAAGAAATCAGCATCGAAACCACCACTTTCTTTCCAGCACTCACTTCGAATAAAGAAGGCTGCTCCACTTGCCCAGAAAATTTCACTGGAGTCGTTATATTGTCCTTTGTCAATTTCAACACTTTGAAAGATCCTTCCCCTGCAGAAAGGATAGGCATAGCGATCAATAAATCCACCGGCGGCTCCCGCATGTTCAAAAGTATTACGTTGCGTCCAGGAGAGTATTTTAGGCTGTGCTACGGCAATCTGTACATCTGCCTCCATTTCTTCAATTACCGGTTCTATCCAATTCTCTTTTACTTCTACATCAGAATTTAGAAGGATAAAGTAATCGGCTTCAACCTGTTTTAATATTTGGTTATATCCTTCTGCAAAACCATAATTCCTTTCATTCTCGATAACGCGGATCTTTGGGTATGTTTTTTTAATAAAAGCAACCGAATCATCACTGGAAGCATTGTCACCAACTACAAACTCCAAATTCGGGTAAATAGTGTTATAAATGGAAGGCAAAAGACTTTCAAGATAAAATCTGCCATTCCAATTAAGAATGATAATTGCAACTTTAGGGTAATTAGTCATGAGGCTTATGCTTCCATCGTTTATGAGACCATAACCATAATTCCGGTTTTTCACATATTATATTTTCCAAGAATTTTGTATGGATATTCGTTATTTCATTTTCCAAGAACTTTGACGGTTCTTCTACAAGTATAGTGAATTTAGCAGTATAATAACCGCGTTTTACGCGATCAATATGACAAAAAATAACTGGATAATCATTTCTTTTTGCAATCTTCTCTATGCCCTTAAACACAGGTGTTTGCTGATTTAAGAACGGGATGAAATAGTTAGATTCTTTTCTTGTCGGTGTTTGATCAGCTAAAAAAACGCTACTATGTGTCTGATCTTTGTATTCAGTTATTTTACGTAAGGTTTGTTTCATTGGTACCATAGTTGCTCCGAAACGGCTGCGCATCTTATTATAGATATTCGCAAAAACCGGATCATTTATAGGTTTGTAAATTATTAGAGCAGGGTAGTCTGTCATCAATGATAAAGAATGTATACCCCATTCCCAATTTGCATAATGCCCGGTTACAAATATTATTGATTGATTATTATTTAAATAATCCAAGGGGATTTCAGAATTTAACAATTTTAATCTTTTCCTTGATTGAGCGGGAGACATACTTCTCATCTTCAGATTCTCTATAAGTAGATCTGCTAAAAAATGATAGAACTTGTTCTTAATTTCTTCTCGTTCTTTTATGGATTTATTTGGAAAAGCATTTTGCAGATTTTCCATAATCACCTTTTTTCTGTACTTAATAATCCGCCGTAAAAAGAAATAAACCATATTCGACAGAATATATAAAACCCCAAAAGGAAGAATCGAGATTAGGTAAATAGCGGAGGAAAGTGCCCTGGATTTAATATTCATGTATCTTTTAACAATACAAATATCTTTTATTTATATTTATTTTCGCATCATATTTCTTATTATTACGAATATATGCAAAAAGGAATTCTTTTACCCGTTTTTTACCTGGGACCCCTGGAATATTACAGCAAAATAAAACATCATTCTGATAACATCGTCTTAGAAGCATGTGAACACTATCCGAAACAGACTTATCGTAACCGGGCAAGTATTCACTCTGCTAACGGTAAATTAAACCTGACAGTGCCTGTAAAAAGTGGCGCAAATGTGCATACTAAAATGAAAGATGTTCGGATAAGTTATGATGCAAATTGGCAACGATTACATTGGCGTAGCATTCAAACGTCTTATCGGAGTTCATCTTTTTTTGAATACTATGAAGATGATTTTGCTCCTTTTTTCCATAAGCATACCGAGTTTCTGTTTGACTTTAATATTGAGTTAATGGAGCTATGTCTTAAATTGTTAAATCTGAATCCAAATATTTTATATACAACTGAGTACATAAAGGATATTCAAGATCTAGAAGATTATCGGCAGGCAATAAACCCAAACACTCAGCCAGATACATACAATTTGAAGCCTTATTTTCAGGTTTTTGAAGAAAAAAACAGCTTCATTCCCAACTTGAGTATTGTTGATTTATTATTTAATCAAGGTCCTCAAAGCAAACAGTTTTTATAGTATCTATTCGTTTGATTGTACTTCCTTTATAAGTAGTGCTTTGCCTTCTTGGCTTAATATGGTTTCAGAGTTCTTTTGCAGGTTATTACTGATTTTTTTAAGTTCCAGTACCTGACTGTTTATGAATTTCTTTTCAGCACTATCTTTAACATCAATTAATAGCTGATCTGGAATTTGAAATTTAACTTCTTCAAAGGCTCCTGTCTCTTCTGTTTTATAGCTTTTAATTATTTTTTCTAAGGTAATAAGTACGCGCCTAAGATTTTTTACCGGTTCACCGACGACTTCATCATTGGAAACACTCCTTACAGTACTGATCAAGTTTGCTGTGTGCGAGGAAAACAAATGATTGAAGACAATGAATTTATTCAACCACTTTGAATCTTTTTGCTTGCTTTTTGGTTCGGTTATCATTCGTTGAAAAGCCGAAGCCATATTCGCAGTTGCAATATAAACGTCCTTTCTTGCTAATTTATAGTCGGTTTCCGTTAAATTTCTATTGATTATTGTTTCCAATATTTTTGTAAAGTAATTATAATTAGCAATCAATAATTTCTGCATATTGCCCTGTATCTGATGTCTTTCCCAACTCGGAAAAATTATATAGCTGGAAATAAAGGCCAATCCACTGCCTATAAATGTAGCGAAGATTCTTTCCTGAGCAACTTCCATGGTGTCTTGTCCTAAAAAACTGAATAGGATAAGTAGGTAAGGTGTCATGAACATTACGCTAATAATATAATTGATACGAATCAAGCTATATGTAAGAACCATGAATACCAATAATATAACAAAGCGTGCAGAGGGATCTTTTACCCAGATTAAAATAATTATACCTGCTATACCACCTATAATGGTTCCTACTAGGCGTTGAAAATTGCGTTCTTTAGTCAAGCTCCAACCTGGTTTTAGGATGACTAATATGGTTAGAAGGATCCAGTGAACATGATTATTAAAATTGATGAAGTCGGCTAGAAAAAAACCAATAACTAATACAATGGCCAACCGTAAAGAATGTCTGAAAGTATTAGATTTGAAACTTAAGTTATTACGGAAACTTCGAAGGTCAAAAACATCATGAGATATGAATTTACTAATATCACCAATATTACGTTTAGTATCAATTTCCTTCTTTTGAAAATAGCCATATAATGTTTGAATGCGTAATGAAATACTTCGAACGTTTATTAAAATCTTTTTAAGCACGAAAGTCGTTTCATTGCTTTCCTCCGTAGTCTGATCAATAAACTTCTTTAAATTCTCAAGGTCATCCTGAAGATTAAATAATGATTTTGGACGGCGGTTTGCTCCTAAAGAATAGCCAAAATTATCTAATTCGTTCGCCAATCTGATCAGTGTAATTTTAATTTCATTAAAGGCTTCTGTTTTTCCGAATTTGGATCTGATTTCATCATAGTTGTATTGTGTTGCCATCGTTTTCTCAAATAAATCAAGTGTATCTGAAAAAATGAGAATAAGAGTACGACCAATTGATGTAGAATCCTTGACAATCATTTTGCTCTTAAAGAGAATTTCCCGCAAACTGTCCAGGTGGGTGTTTATTATTATTTGCTGGTCAATTAGTTTACTAAATGATTTATCAGTATCTGATTTAAGGTCATAAAATTCTGATTTTATTCGAATAAAAGTTGCTACCTCTCGAATGGCTTCCGCAAGTTCTTGTTGCGCTAACCGATAAGGCATGAACTGGCTCAAGGAGAGGCTAAGTAAGGTATACCAGGCACCCCCCAAGGTCACAAACAATGAATATTCAATAAAATCCTTTGCACTCCCGGATTCACTTATGCTTAAGAAAATCATAATTAAAGTAGAAGTACCTACTGCTGCGGCTCGTGGACCCCAAGTTGCAAACATGCTGAATATGAAACCGAAAACAAGTAATTCTAACCCGATTAAAATCGGATACTTATTAATTAGTTGAGTTATGAGTGTGCTAACAAAAAATAGAAATAAAGTTGCCAGCAACGCATTGCGGCGATGCGACACAGGACCAGGTGTATCGGGAATACTTGAAATTAATGCACCCAGTGAAATAGCAATACCAACTGATAGATCGCCAAAATAATAGCCAATTACTGCAGGAATAATTGCCCCAAAGGATATGCGTAGTCCATTTGCAAAATGCTGACTATATAAAAAGTGAAGAATATCCTGAGTTTTTACCATTTAGAAAGCGAATTCACCAATAAATTATTTGTTCCTAATTTATAAAGGCTAAGCTATCAAAAAAATATCTCAAGCAAACTCTTCCTCTTGAGTTTATCTGAGATATTTTTCGGCAATGGCGAATTAGCTATAAAGCAACGACAGTTGCTTCTATATTGCCTTTCGTTGCTTTAGAATAGGGGCAGGCATGATTTGCTTTTTCAGCCAAACGTTGAGCTTCTTCAATATGAATTCCTGGAACATGAACATCAAGTTCAGCTGATAGTTGAAAGGCGTTTCCATCCTTATTAAAAGATACGCGTACAGTCACTTCGGCATTTGTAACATCAATGCCTTCTTTCACTGCTACAGATTCTAATGCCCCTAAATAGCATGAGCCCCATGCTGCAGCAAACAGTTGTTCAGGATTATAACCGTCCCCCTGGCCATCCATTTCTTTGGGCTTTCGCATTTCCCAGTCTATCATTCCATCAGTCGATTTTACGTGTCCATCACGTCCTCCGGTTGCGGTTACTTCCGCTGTATATAACTTTTCCATCTAATTGATTCAAGGATTATTAACTAAGATCGTTTCATATTAAACAAAGTTTGATTAGGAATGTTTATAAGAACAAATAAAATATTTCCATTTTTAAGAAAGAAAAGAATATTATTTGCTATTTTCATACAAAATAGGTCATTTTGATGTTATCCTTTCATGAAAATTGACGAGTTAAAAGAGTATTTTAAATATAAAAGGTTTTAATTTTAAAATATTTGAATTAACTTCGGGCATTTCCACGGAATATTATTATTCAAACTAAGGCTTATATGAAAGCAGAGAAGCAAGAGACAATTTACAAAAATGAAGTATTGACTCGTTTCGAGTTATATAACAGTTTATTTCAAACGCTACCTTTTCAAAAAGTAAAACATACGGGGGCCCTATTGCCTTTTTTTACGGCCCATTGTGAACGTGAAGTAGAAAATAAAGTAGATCCAAAAACTATTATTGAGCATTTTTTTGAACAATACGGCCAGTATCAGTTAGAAATGGATGAAGTAGACTTATTGTTCCGTATCATTCAATATATAGAACGACGTGTTGTTCTGTTTGATGCTGTTGAAGACGCAGAATTTGTTAAAACGGGACGATCAGAAGATGCTTATCTATTAGGATCTCTATTAAAACAGGCAGCTACCAATCCGGAATTAAATGAAAAGATTGTTGAGAAATTTAAAAATTTCTCATTGAGACTTGTTCTGACGGCTCATCCAACTCAATTTTATCCGGGTGCTGTATTGGGAATAATAACCGATTTAACAGAAGCATTAAAGAACAACGATTTAGATAATATAATTTCCTTGTTAGAGCAACTTGGAAAAACACCATTTATTAAAACAGAGAAACCGACACCAGTAGATGAGGCCGTAAGCTTAGCCTGGTTTCTGGAAAATGTGTTCTATCCGGTCATTTCTACCATTCAAAAGAGATTGGATGCTAATTTCGAAAGCCTGGAAACAAAAGATCCTATTATTCAATTGGGTTTTTGGCCAGGTGGTGATCGTGATGGAAATCCTAATGTAAGTGTTCAAAGTACTAAAGAGGTTTCTACTTTACTTAGAACTATTCTTTTTCGTGCTTATTACCGCGATTTTCGAGTTATAAAACGCCGCATTACCTTTAGAGGAGTAGAAGGTTATATGGATAATCTACAGGAGATATTTTATGAGAATAGTTTTAATCCCGCAGATGAACCAATCAATGTTAAGCCTGTTATTTTAGAAAACTTACAAGCTATCAAGCAGGTTTTATCAGAGAAACATGGAGGTTTATTTGAAGATCTGGTTGATGACTTGATTCTAAAGGTAAGAAGCTTTGGTTGCTTCTTTGCAAGTTTAGATGTCCGCCAGGATAGTAGCATTTTAAGAAAATCTCATAGATATATCCGTGAGAAAACATATCCTGAAGCTATAGAGAATTTTGAAGAATTATCTGAAGAAAGTAAGAACGCAGCTCTTCAATTCAAGGAAACTGAAGTCGAATTAGAAAAAGGGCTTGATCCATTGTTGTTGGATACATTTGAAGCTATTCGTTATATTAAAAAGATGCAATTGGCAGGTGGCGAATTAGCAGCACACCGTTTTATTATTAGTAATTGTCAGCAAGCATCAGATATATTGCAATTAATGGAGTTGTTCCTGGTTAACGGCTGGAAAATTGATGAGTTGCCGATTGATTTCGTACCATTGTTTGAGATGGTAGACGATTTGGAGCGTGCAGCAGAAGTAATGAGCACGCTTTATACGCATCCACTTTATAAAGAGCATCTGAAAAAACGCAAAGGGCAAACTATTATGCTTGGTTTCTCTGATAGTACGAAAGATGGAGGTTATTTAATGGCCAATTGGTCTATTTACAAAGCTAAAATTGAGTTGACCGCCGTTTCACGGGAATATGAAGTAGATTTAACCTTCTTTGATGGACGTGGAGGCCCTCCTGCACGTGGTGGGGGTAAAACTCAGGCATTTTATGCTTCCATGGGTGAAGAAGTAGAAAATAATCATATCCAGCTAACCATTCAGGGACAAACTATTAGTAGTTTATACGGTTCATTCGATACAGCGCATTACAACATTGAACAATTGATGCAAGCCGGATTAGCTTCTACATTAAATCCAAGACCTGGTGATACATTGAATGCAAATGAGAAAAAACTGATTGAGGATATGGCACAAGTTAGCCATGAGAAATTCTTGAAACTACGTCATCATCCTTTGTTTTTGCAATACTTAGAGGAAAAGAGCCCTTTAAAGTTCTTATCGGAAATCAATATCAGTAGTCGCCCAGTAAAAAGAAACGGTAACTCTAAATTGCGTTTAGAAGATTTAAGAGCGATCAGCTTTGTAACCTCTTGGAGTCAGCTTAAACAAGGTATTCCTGGGTTCTATGGAGTTGGTTCTGCATTGGAAAGCGCAGAAAAGTCTGGAGAATGGGATAAAGTACAGGCTCTGTATAAAAGTTCTGGAATGTTTAAGACCATCATAGATAATTGCGCTATGGCCATGTCTAAAATTAACTTTAACATTACATCTCACTTATCAGACGACCCTGTATACGGTGAATTCTGGAAGACTATGAAAGATGAATATGATCGGACAAAGCATTATTTATTAAAGATCAGTAATTCTAATAGATTAATGGATGAGTTCCCTGTCGACCGTGATTCTATTGCTATGCGTGAAAGGATCATACTTCCGTTGGTCGTAATTCAGCACTATTCTATTCAGAAATTAAATGAATTGGATGAAAACGATCCTCAATATCATATTTTTAGTAAGTTGATTACAAGGAGTATATTTGGCATCGTTAATGCAGGAAGAAATCTGGCATAATTGATTCTTTTAACTTTTTATCTTAAATTTACGTATCACACTTATATTGTTATAATATGAAACAGTTACAATTATTTACTGCGTTGCTTCTTGGAGTTGTTTTTCTTGGATCATGTATCGACACTAATAAAGACATTAAATATAATAAGTACACAAAAGCTGATACAGAAGCGTTCAATTTCCTTAAGACAACGTATGAAGAAGCATTGTTTCAACAATATGCAGTTAAGAATTATAGTTTAGGCGCTGAATCACAACAGATAGCTCAGGAGTATCAAACCCTTTCAGAAGAATTAGTTGAATTAGCAACTAAAAACAATGTTTTGATGCCTAGTTTCTCTGCTACTCACTTTGATGAAAAAGCAGCTCCATCAATTAACAATTTTGCCGTATTTACAGATACAGTAACTTCTGATTCTACCGCTGCAAGCCCTGGTGTTCTTCAGCAACAGTCTCAACCTGTTTCTAAAGAATCACCTGCTCAAAGAGTAATTCATTCACAAGAAGAAGTAGTTCATCAATTTGAGGTAGCGAGCCGGAATACCAATGTTTCTATTCGCAACTTTGCTGCATCCAAGGTAGAAGGTTTGAAAGAACTTCTTGAACAAACAAAGTCTTCGATTAAATAATCTTGGTGAAATAATGACTGGAAAACCTATTAAAACTGGCTTGCTATCATTTGGTATGTCGGGTAAAATATTTCATGCGCCTTTCATAGCAGACAATCCACTTTTTGATTTTGTTGCTGTTGTTGAACGTAGTAAAAAAGAAGCGAATAAGTATTATCCCACTATTATTTCTTATAATTCAGTTGAAGAATTACTTGATAATCCAGAAATCGAGCTGGTAATTATCAATACTCCGAATGACACGCACTTTGAGCTATCTCAAAAGGCTTTGAAGAGTGGGAAACACATATTGGTTGAGAAACCATTTGTACCTACTTCAAAGGAAGCCAAGGAGCTTTTTTCACTAGGAGAATCATTGGATAAGAAAGTGATGGTTTATCATAATCGTCGTTGGAATAGTGATTTTCTTTCTGTTAAGAATGTTATCGAAAGTAAGCGAATTGGAAACTTAATCGAGATGCATATCCGTTTTGATCGCTATCGACCAGAAATCGGACCTAAAGCTTTTAAAGAAGCTCCCATACCTGGTAGTGGAATCGCTTATGATTTAGGGTCTCATATGATTGACCAGGCTATCTATTTGTTTGGTACCCCACAGAAAACTCTAAAAATAGGCACTAAAAACCGCAAAAATACACAAATTGAAGACTATGTGTGCTTTGTTCTTTCTTATGGGGAAGGCTTACAAGTTTACATTACAATCAGTAACCTCGTTGTTGATAATGGTGCAGCTTATGTATTACGTGGCTCAGAAGGTACGTTTAAAAAGCTTCGGTCAGATGTTCAGGAAGATCAATTGATTGAAGGCTTAAAGCCAAGCAATCCTGGCTTTGGAGTTGAACCCGAAAGTAATCAGGGCGTACTTACTTATATTAATACCTTCCAGGAGAAAGTAGTTTCGCGCGTAGCGTCCCCAACTGCTTCCATTATAGGTTTATTTGAAGAGGTATATCATGCCATTAGATCTGATAAACCTTTTCCAGTAACAGAAGAGCAAATTATTACCCAATTAGAAATCTTAGAACAACCTTATTGGAACCAGGAATAAGTTCCTTTTTAAAATTTATTCCTTAATTTTAATATTAGCTTAATATATACTTTATATTGCATTACAATATTTGTAATCGCGGTTAAGTTTCGAGTTAATAATATGCAGAATAGTTCTGAATTAAAGAATATCCCCCTTATTAATAGGGAAATTAGCTGGTTGCATTTTAATGAACGAGTATTACAGGAGGCTGCAGATCAATCTGTCCCACTTATTGAACGTTTGCGGTTTTTAGCAATTTTCTCTTCCAATCTAGATGAGTTTTATCGCGTACGCGTAGCCACTTTAAACCGTCTGTCTAATGTAAATGTTCAGGCAAAGGAACTATTAGGTTTTAGTCCAAAAAAGATCCTAAAGCTTATAAAGGAACTTGTAGTAAAGTTAGAGCGTCAGTTTGATGATCTATATGAGGAGATTATTAAGCAACTTGCAATTGAGAAAATATTCATTATTAATGAAAAGCAGCTGAATGTAGGCAGAGGGCAATTTGTTCACAGATATTTTGAAGATGAGGTCTTGCCTAAACTTGTACCTATAATGCTTGACCATGGAAATATTAGCAAGCCATTCCCGGATTTAAAAGATCGAAGAATTTATTTTCTTATTAAACTGACGCATAAAAAGAAGATAAGTTATTCTTTATTAGAAGTACCAACTAAAGTCTTATCCCGGTTCCTGATTCTTCCACCCGAAAGAAATTTGAATTTCATTATTCTACTGGAAGATATTATTCGCTATTGCTTTAGCGAACTGTTTTTTATTTTTAACTATACAAGCATTGAGGCCTATACAATTCAATTGACCCGAGATGCAGAGCTCGACTTAGATTTAAATCTACAGGAAGAATTTATTGATATATTGGCATCAAGCCTTAAAAAGAGGGATAAAGGTAAACCCATGCGCTTGCTTTATGATTCTGAGATGCCGCAAGATATGCTTGATTATTTAGTTGGAAGGATGAAACTAGATCCTGATGCTTTTATTCCGGGCAATCGCTATCATAATTTTAAAGATTTTATTAAGTTTCCCAATGTGGGTGGAAAACATCTGGAATACCGAAAGTTAAATCCTTTGCCGGTTGCAGGATTTGATTTACAGAAAAGCCTTTTTAGTCAGATGAAAAAATCTGACTTCCTGGTTAGTCTTCCTTATCAATCTTACGATTATATTATTCATTTTCTTCGTGAAGCAGCTATTGATCCTAAGGTGGTTTCTATTGCAATTTCTTTGTATCGGCTGGCAGAGTATTCAGATGTTGTTAATGCGCTTATCAACGCCGTTAGAAATGGTAAAGAGGTGCATTGTTTCCTTGAGTTAAAGGCAAGGTTTGATGAGCAGGCAAATATTGATTGGAGCCAGAAATTAACAGAAGCTGGTGCCAAAGTTTATTTTGGATTGGCTGACTTTAAAGTACATGCTAAAATATGTTTGGTTGGTAGGAAAGAACGTAAGGGCATAAAGTATTTTGCAACCTTAGCAACTGGCAACTTCAATGAACAAACCGCCAATACGTATTGCGATCATAATTTATTTACTATAAATGATATTATTGTTGAAGATTTGAAACGCCTGTTTACAGGTTTAGTAGATAATATTTTTCATAATGACTATCAGGCCTTAATTACTTCTCCATTAGAAACTCGTCCAAAACTTATTCAATTTATTGATCGAGAAATTAACCATGCGAAAGCAGGTTTGTCTGCATCTATAACTTTTAAACTAAACTCTTTAACGGATGAAGAAATTATTGCTAAAATGTATGAAGCAAGCAATGCCGGCGTAAAAATTGAGTTGATTGTTCGTGGAATGTGTTGTTTAATACCTGAAATTCTCGGTTTTAGTGAGAATATTAAAGTTCGGAGCATCGTTGATCGTTATTTAGAGCATGCTCGTGTATGGATATTCTCTAATAATGGACAAGAAGAGATCTATTTAAGCTCTGCTGATTTTATGAATAGAAATTTGGATAGGAGGGTAGAAGTAACTTTTCCTATTTTAAATCCTTCAATTAAACAGCAAATCCGGAAAATTATTGAGTTTCAATTGCAGGATAATACCAAGGCCAGAGAAATTAATGCCGAGAATGATAACCGTTATATAAAAACTATAAGCCATCCATCGCATCATTCGCAATTAGAAACCTATTTATATTTTAAAAATAAAATAAGCTCATGAGGTACGCCGCTATAGATATCGGGTCAAATGCTGTCCGTTTATTAATTGCAGAAATAAGAGAAGATGGTAAAGGTTATAGTTTTAATAAGGATACATTAATTCGTGTCCCTCTACGTTTGGGGGATGACGCTTTTTTAGAACATCGTATATCGGATAAAAAAACCAGTCTCTTAATAAAAACCATGTCAGCTTTCCGCAACCTGATGGATGCCTATGAGGTTGAAGATTATATGGCTTGCGCTACTTCTGCCATGCGTGAAGCGGGAAATGGTCCTGATTTAGTTGAAAAGATAAAAAGGATAGGTATAGACCTGCAGATTATCGACGGTAATCAAGAAGCTGAAATAATTTATTCCAGTCATATTATAGAAAAGCTAAACAGTAATAAGTCTTACCTGTATGTTGATGTTGGAGGAGGAAGTACCGAACTTTCTATTTTTCATGCTGGTAAATTAAAAGCATCTAAATCATTTGATATTGGCACTATTCGTATACTGGATAATCAAGATAAAGAAGAGGTATGGGATGATATGAAGAAATGGGCTAAGGATCGTACAAAAAGTTTCAAACAAGTAATTGCAATTGGTTCAGGAGGAAATATAAATAAGTTATTTTCTTTGTCGAATGAAAAGCCAGGCAATTTATTAAGTTACGCCAATTTGAAATCGTTGTCGGATATGCTCAATAGTTACACCTTAAAAGACCGCATCCAGATATTAGGTTTAAAACCTGATAGAGCCGACGTTATTATTCCTGCCTGTGAAATCTTTATCACTTTAATGAAATGGGTAAAGATAAAAGAGATCGCTGTTCCTCGTATTGGTTTGGTTGATGGAGTTATTCAGACATTAATTGATAAAAATCTGAAAAGCTAATCTTCAAGGAATGAACGGTTTAATATGAAAGTATAAAAAAAGGCGCCGTATTGTTTGTAGAATTGAGTAAAGTGTGTACTTTTGCCTCCGGAA
>Ga0160433_100363_pt1 | contig 26367 bp, 24 predicted proteins | sample HID1972K_E0MG_FD_108235 | JGI IMG/M metagenome (GOLD analysis project Ga0160433, IMG submission 108235) | Enriched pill bug-associated microbial communities from UW Madison campus, WI, USA - HID1972K_E0 MG | ecosystem: Host-associated > Arthropoda: Insects > Digestive system > Unclassified ...
TAGAACCCATGCACATCCAAATTCAACCTTTTTATATACCATGAGCAGCCTGCTCGACTTAATGACTTGGGATGCTACTACGAATATGGATCTGATCAATCAACCGCTTTTGATGATGGCTGGGAGCAAAGCCGATACAAAATATATGACTGATGAAGCATTTAGCAAAGCAACCAATGCAAAAAATAAAGAATTATTTCTTATTGATGGAGCTACTCATATACAAACCTATTGGAAACCTGAATATGTATCACAAGTGGTAAATAGATTGGTGAATTTTTATCAAACCAACCTTTAAAATTTAGAATGATGAACTTTCAAAATATTGCTATACTATTTCTTATTGGAACTATATCATTCTCTTGCAGTCAGCAAAATGATTCAACGCAAACAGCCCAATCGGAATCACAAACACTAACCGTTTTTGCAAAAGGCGATAAAGTGACGAATGATAATTTTATAGGAACGGTTTGGGTCAATTATTTGGCAGAAACTGATACTGTTCATAATGTTAACGTCGGATCGGTAACTTTTGAACCAGGAGCAAGAACCAATTGGCATTATCACAAAGGAGGCCAGATACTTTTGGTAACCGAAGGAAAAGGGTTATATCAGGAAGAAGGTAAACCGATTGAGATAATTGAACGGGGTCAAGTTATAAAATGCCCACCCAATATAGAACATTGGCACGGCGCCACACAAACCGAGGCAATGACACATATTGCCATAGGAACCAATACTAATATAGGTGGTGCCGTATGGTTGAAACCGGTAACGGATGAAGAATACAGTACACTATAAGTGAACTGTATTCTTTCATTTTTATATTGCTTTTTTCTAAATGAAGTAGCGATCTATTTCTCAATAACATGGGTGTCTCGGACACTGCTAAATGTCATGGCTAACAACTTCCAATCGTTACCTAGTTTTTTATAAACATCAGTAACTGTAAATTCAGTCACTGCATCATTACCTCTGACATCAGCTGTTAGCGTAATACGGCTCCAGACAATAGCATTGTCGCCAATAATTTCTACAGCAACATCATGAACATCAGCTTTCTTATACCAGATCCTTCCTGTTTTAATAATATCTAGCTCTTCCCCCTTTTTCCAGGTTCCACTCATATGGACAAATTTTGATTTATCATGGAAGAGTATTGCCAGCTTGTCTACATTCTTGTCTGCCATCCATTGCCACTTATCTTTAGAAATGTCGATAATCTGTTGTTGTTCTGCAGTCAGGCTATTCGCTGGAGTAGCACTTACGCTTTGTTGTTGCGAAAAGGCCAATTGTATATTCATTATGAAACAGATACCTAGCATTGCTAATTTCATTGTCTTTGTCATTCTCTTTGGTTTATACTATTTATTATAAGAAATTCGATAGATAACTCCGGCTGTATCATCTGAAACCAGCATTGATCCATCCGCAAGCACGAGTACATCCGCTGGCCGGCCCCATACATCTTGAGTAGCATCATCTAACCAGCCGCTTGCAAATGTTTCATATCCTGCGGCTTTGCCATTTTCAAGTTTAACGAGGCTAAGCCTGTAACCACTCTTTTTACTGCGATTCCAGGAGCCATGTTCTGCGATAAAGATTTGATTTTTATACTCAGCTGGAAACATGTTTCCAGTATAGAATTTAAGACCAAGTGGCGCGACATGAGCTCCAAGGTTTTGAGCAGGCGCAGTAAACTCTGAGGCTTCATGGTTGCCGCCAAACTGAGGATCTTTGATGGTACCGCTATGGAAATAAGGATAACCAAAATTCATTCCGGCTCTAGGTGCAGTATTCAACTCGCAAAACGGAACATCATCACCCATCATATCTCTCCCATTATCTGTAAACCATAGATCATTTGTAGTAGGGTGCCATGTAAAACCTACGGTATTACGAACACCACTTGCAAATTTTTCCAATCCCGTTCCGTCATCATTCATTCTAAATATAGAAGCATATTCTTCCGTAGGTTCGCAAATATTACATGGCGCACCTACGGGAATATATAATTTACCATCAGGTCCGAAAGCAATATATTTCCATCCGTGTGGAGCATCAGTAGGAAATTTATCATAAATAACTTCACCCTCGCCCGGATTGGCAATGTTCTTTTCAATATCAGGGAATTTGAGAATCCGGCTGATTTCTGCGACATACAAGTCGCCATTTTTAAGGGCTACTCCGTTAGGTGAACGAAGACCCGAGGCAATAACCCATTTTTTGTCCGCTATATTATCACCGTCGGTATCTTTTACCGCATATACAGAATTCGCAGTTCTGTTTCCTACAAAAAGCGTCCCGGAGGGCGACATCACCATAGAGCGTGCATTTTCAACTTCAGCATATATACTGATAGAAAATCCATCGGGTAGTTTTATTTTTTCCAAAGGCAGGCTAGCGCTGGAACCAGTAATGGCAGCGAATGAACCATCATTAGTTCTTGACGCAGGAGAAGCATTTTCATTTGTATTGCCAAAGAAAAGCAGACCTGTCAACACGGCTACCAGAGGTATAAATTGTAGTTTCTTCATAACGATTAAATTTAAATGCTTGAAAATAATTAAATTAACTTGAAACCCCTACTTTACTTTGTATGCGATGATACGGTTTGTGCCAAATGAGGGTACATAGAGAGTTCTCGTTTCGCTGTCATAGTCAATATCATTTGCCATTATTTGATTGGCTCGGCTATCCAGCAATAGCTGATTTGTTCCGTCCCCATTTATGTAGTATAAAATACCCCGGAAGTTGCTTAATATAAATTCGTTTTGTGCGACCATCACAATGCCGTCGAGTCCGTTTTCGAAGCCATCAGCAATTGTTGTGATCTCTTTATTGGCATTTACTTTTTGAAAAGTTGAAGATCCAACTACATATAAGTCAGAATTTACTGTTAACAAGCCGTTTGCACCTGGGATATTTTCAAGATAAAGGATAGGTTTGTCTCCCTCTATTTTGTATACTTTGCCTGCTCGCGTGTCGCTTACATAAACAACTCCTCTTGAATCAACTGCCAAGTCATTCAACATTTGAGCACCTTCAATCGGAATACGTTTTATAACAGAAGCTTTATCAACATCGATGACCGCAACCCCTGATGTTTCGGCTGTATAAAGTAAACCGTTGAATATGGCAGACCCCTTGTTGGATGTAAGGCCCGTTACCCAATCACTATTGATTACCTTTCCATTGAGATCCATTCGCACAATTGTGCCCGAACCCATGCTTGACACATAAAGTGAGTTCGAATTAGAGTCGTAAAGTACCGACTCCGGCCCTTTTAATGTGACGGAATCCGATTCCCATAATTTTTCAAGACTGTGTTGTGCGAATAAGGATGAATGTGCCAGTATAATGATTCCTAATAAAAATAATTTTTTCATATCTAAAAGATTAGTGTTCTTGTTACGGTTGGATTAGTGTTCGTATTACGGTTGCGCTGGTTGATTGTTATTACTATTCATTTTAACCGGCCTAAGCAGTTGTGAGAAGGTGAGTGAGCCCATTTTCCATTTGCCGTTTTCTTTAATGTATACTTCAGTCACCATAAAAGAATGGATGACTTCGTTTCCACCGACTACTGCCAGCAGATCGATGTCATTTAAAAGGATGGCCGTGTTGCCAATAATGTTCACTGAAGCGCCATACACTGCTGCCTCTTTATACCAAATGCCGCCACCTTTAATGACATTTAGTTCCTGATCCTTGCCCCAGCTTCCACCCATATGAACAAAAACACAATTCTCATCAAACAATTCGTTTAATGCATCTACGTTTTTGTCTGACATCCATGTCCACTTTGCTTTGGAAAGGTCGAGAATCTCTTGTTCTTCTTCTGTAGCAGTTGTTGCTACATTTGGGAGCTTAGCCTGGGCATATAATAAATTTACACTGATGAAGCACAGGAATATCCCGATAATTAATCTTTTCATGTTTTATATTTTTTGATTACACCAAATAACAGAAAATCAGCTACTCGAAATTGTCTAATAGACAGTTTCCCTTTTAAAATAGACGAAATAGCATTTAGAATCGATGGCTAGCAGTCATAGATTCTAAATGCTATTCTGTCGATTTTATAGTGCTAACCGTCTATTTGATATTTTTTATTCCATAAAAAAGCTCTGATTTGTGCTATCTCGTTGAGTTGTTTAATTGATTGGTTATTGATTGTAATTTTTGCAACGGCGATGGCGAGTTTTGCCTAAGAAACAAAACTCGCTTTTTTATGCTACTTTTACATTAAAGGATATTTATGGTTCTCCCGCGTCGTCTAAAAAAGATGTTTCTCTCGATGCATTTCTATATTGTAGCGGGTTTTATTTTGTTTGCGCTTTTTCCGTTAACCTGGCCTGTTAATCTCCCTAATGAGTTTTGGATAAAGCAAATACTTATGCGCCTCATTTGGGCGGGCTTATTTTATCTTAACTTGTTGTTTTTGACTCCGCGATTATTATATAAAAATAAAGCATTGCTTTATATATGCATATTGTTAGGGATGGTGATGGCATCGGTTTATATAAACAGTTTCCTTGATGATGTGACTGGCTCCAGAGCAGCCTTTATAAAAATATTTGACCAAAAGCCTGTTGAATACAATTCTCACGATTTTTACTGGACGATGATGACGGCCTTGGTATTGTTAGGTATTAGTACCATCGTTGCTTTCTATAAAAAACTAAAGATCGACCAGTCGGTCTTCGAAGCAACAGAAAGAGATAAAGTTAGTACCGAACTTTCTCTGCTTAAAGCCCAGATAAATCCACATTTCTTTTTCAATATCCTGCATACAATCTACGGTCTGGCAGATACTAATTCAGTAGCATCTAAGGATGCTATTTACACATTATCGCATATGATGCGATACGTGATATATGAAACTAAAAATGATACGACTGATCTAGAAAAGGAGATTAAACTCATCGAGGACTATATTAAATTAATGCGCCTGAGGTTGAGCGAGAACGTGCAGATCATTTACGAAAAGCCAGAGAGAATGATGAATTATGAAATAGCACCTATGCTTTTCCTACCTTTCGTCGAAAATGCGTTTAAGCATGGCATCAGTTCTGTAAATCCTAGTTATATTTATATTGACATTAGCCAAATAGAAAATAAAGTGAAGCTGGAAGTGAAGAACTCACTTTTTAAAGAAAAGGCCCAGCACCTGGAGGATAGCAATGGCATTGGCATAGCTAATACAAAACGCCGGCTCGACTTGTTGTATCCCGGCAGATATACACTTGAAGTATTTAACGACACGAAAATCGAAGATTACACTATAATTTTAACGTTGGTTTTAAAATGATGATAAACTGTATAGCGATAGATGATGAACCGGTTGCTTTAAAACTAGTAACATCTTACATTGAGCAAACACCGTTTTTAAACTTAATGGGGACGTTTACCAATGCTGTTGAGGCGCTAAAGGCGGTCCATGAACAGCCAGATCTCCAGTTGCTGTTTCTCGATATTCGTATGGCCGACCTGAGCGGCATAGAATTGGCCAAGATCATTGAGCAAACAGGAAGAAGCAAAACGCTCCGTGTAATTTTTACCACAGCCTACGATCAGTATGCATTGGAAGGGTTTAAGGTCGATGCGCTTGACTTTCTGTTAAAACCCTTCAGCTTTGCTGATTTTACAAAATCGGCTTCAAAAGCTTATGACTACTTTAAGCTTTTGGAAAACAATGATATTAATTCCAATATTATACCTGCAGAACAGCGCACCGAAAAGAATTACATCTACCTGAAAGTTGACTATCAGCTAGTTAAAATTCAGATTTCAGATATCCTCTATATAGAAGGATTAAAAGATTACGTAAAAATCTTCCTAAAAAATCAAGATAAACCTTTACTTACTTTAATGAGTTTAAAAAATCTTGAAGAGAAGCTTTCGCCATTAGGATTTATTCGTATTCATCGCTCGTTTATCGTTGCCGGGAACGCTGTCACAGCAATTGCGAAAAACACCCTTCAAATCGGAGATGTAACCATTCCCGTAACAGAACAATATAAGCAGGCGTTTAATGACTTCATAAAGGATTGGGTATAGCTAAACTATCAGCTATGTTTTCAAATGCTCTATGCGTTTTTTACTTGTGCACCTGAACGTTATTTTTTCAAACTCGACATATCAATTACAAAGCGGTACTTTATATCGCCTTTCAATAAACGTTCATAAGCTTCATTGATCTGCTGAATATTGATAAGTTCTATATCAGAAACTATATTATGTTTCCCGCAAAAGTTCAACATTTCCTGCGTTTCAGCAATGCTTCCAATGGTTGATCCTGCAAAACTTTTACGGGCAGGAATCAAGCTGAAAGCTGCTATTGGCAGTGGATGTTCAGGAGCTCCTACAAGTGCCAAAGTGCCATCTATTTTTAACAGGCTTAAATAAGCATTGACATCATGTTGAGCGGATACGCAATCCAACACAAAATGTAAGGTATTAGCATTAGCTTTCATTTGTGCTTCATCAGTAGACAAAATTACCTCATCTGCACCAAGACGTTTGGCATCTTCAATTTTTGAAGGTGAAGTTGTGACTACAACAACATAAGCTCCCAATGCCTTAGCCAGTTTCACTCCCATGTGCCCCAGACCACCGATACCTACAACACCAATCTTTTGTCCAGGACCAACCTTCCAATGTTTCAAAGGTGACCAGGTGGTTACTCCTGCACAGAGCAATGGTGCTGCAGCAGCCAAATCCAGATTCTCAGGGATGTGCAGAACAAAATCCTGATCTACCACCACACGTTCTGAATAGCCTCCGAAAGTCTGTTTATTTAAATGCTTGTCTGCACCGTTATAGGTTTGAATATTCCCTTTCTCACAATATTGTTCCAATCCTTCTCTACAGTGTTCACATTCACGACAGCTATCTACCATACAGCCAACGGCGGCGTAATCTCCAATTTTAAATTTGGTTACTTCACTTCCCACTTTGGTTATTCGACCTACGATCTCATGTCCGGGCACATTAGGATAAACTGTACCATGCCATTCATTACGAGCTGTGTGCAAGTCTGAATGACATACACCACAATATAAAATATCAATCTCAACATCTTTAGCCGTTACTTCACGACGCTCGATGTTCATTTGTTTTAAATCTTCCTCTGGCGCTCCTGTACCAAATGCTTTTACGGTATATGTATTCATATGCTAATTATTTAACGTTTAATTTCAGTTAATTCACAGAACAATGACATAAATTGAAAGTTTAATAAACTTATATAATTTGTTTTACTTTAATTTCCCTTAAAGGTAGTATAAAGCGATTAACACATGAAATTATAAATCTTAATAAATGTTTGAAATCTGTATCTTAGAGAGTAACTTAATTTCTATGTTATAATAGAATGAAAAACATGATCAATTTACCACTATATTTGCCAGGGCGAGTCCAAAGTAAAGCAGCTAACATACTTGCCGTCGATATCGGCGGTACCAAAACAAGTCTTGGCTTATTTGCCATAGCAGGTGCTGATGTGAATCTGATTCAGGAAGAAACTTATCCTTCTAAAAATTATTCATCGTTTAACGATGTTTTAGATAAATATCTACAAGAACATGTTTCTTTTATTCCTGATGTACTATCTATTGGTGTAGCTGGCCCCGTTGTAAATGGCAATGTACAGCTTACTAATTTATCTTGGTCAATTGATGCCAATCTACTCCAACAGGAAAAAGGCATTGCGAAGGTTTTTTTATTAAATGACCTCGAAGCAACAGCTTATGGATTAGCTGGTATAGGAAAAGACGATTTAGCAATCATCCATTCGGGAGAACAAAAAAAAGGAAACCTTGCTATTTTAGCTCCAGGTACCGGACTGGGTGAAGCAGGATTATTTTGGGATGGCTCATTTTATCGTCCGTTTGCCACGGAAGGAGGACATAGCGAATTTTCTCCACGGACTGATCTGGATATAGAATTATTTCATTATCTGCGGAATAAAACATCCCCCATCAGTTGGGAGCATTTAATTTCTGGAGAAGGTATTTACCGCATTTACACTTTTCTGCGCGATGTTAGAGGTTATAAAGAACCCACATGGCTTGAAGAAAAGTTCAAAACAGAAAATCCGGCAGCCGTAATCAGTCATACCGCCATGCGTCAGTTAAATGAAACCTGTGTGAAAGCTATGCAGCTTTTCGTTACTTATATGGCTCGTGAGGCAACGAGTCTAGTACTGAAATTAAAAGCAACAGGAGGCCTATTTCTAGGTGGAGGAATCCCTCCTAAAATATACCCGCTGCTACGTGATGAATTGTTCCGACAGCAGTTTACTCAAAGCGATCGCATGGAGCCGCTTCTTAAGGACGTACCTATACACCTTATTTTAAACAGTAAAGCAGCATTAATAGGTGCTGCTTATTATGGGGCTTTTTGTGATTAGCGGCTATCGGGAACGGTATCCCGCAACACTATTATTCTTTTATAAGCTCAAATTGCATCCCATTTTGAAGTAATATCATTTGATTTCTTGAAGGATTAAATTCTAAAACCAAATTAGCTTGCTGAAATCTAAATTTATCCTTTTCGAACGCTTCAAGAGGAAAAGATGCTTGTCCTGTAGCTTGTGCTATTAGAACGTTGCCTTTTTTCATTATTGTTATTTTTAATGGAAAGGATGCGCCACTATATATACCCAAATATTTATCTAAGTCTTCGGATTTCAATGTAAGTACTGGTTCAAAATCAGGCAGTTTATAATCCATCCCCATATAAATACTTAATCCAGCAATCATAATATCATTTATCGACATGACAGCACCATTAGAAATATAAGATACTGCTATTTTTTCTTGAGGGAAATAACTCACCATTGATAGGAAACCATCAATACCTCCTGTATGTCCCAATCCGTTCATATTATAAAAAGGTAAAGGAAGTAAGCCCATCCCAAAATTATTTTCTATATCTTTCATTTTGGACAATGATGTATCTGAAACCAACTTTCCATCAAATAAACAACTGTAAAAGGTATTTAAATCAGTAGGAGTTGAAACAATAGCTCCTGCGCCTAATGGAATACTCATATCGGTTTGTTGCTCGAGCTGCCATTCCTCGTTTCTAGTATAAGAAAGAGCCTCATTGTTATTTGGATTTATTTCTCCTCCATAGAAAGTGTTTTCTAGCTTGCATGGCTTTATTACTCTCAACTGCAAAATATCCGGAAATCTTTTCTCGTCAATCTCTTCGGCTATAAAAGACAATAAAACATAATTGGTATTGGAATATTCATTTTTTTCACCCGGTTCAAAAACAGTCGCATTGTTGACAAACAGAGTTAGCATTTCCTCACGGGTCTTGGGTCTTGTCATCCAGCTTGGATAATCTGGAGCGTTTGTAAAATTGAACAAACCACTTTGATGCCTGAGCAGCTGCTCAATAGTAATTTTTTCGGAATTGGGTATTTGAGGGAAGTATTCATTCAACTTTGTACTCAATGTTAATTTCCCTTCGTCTACCATTTGCATTATAATGGATGCCGTAAAAGTTTTGGAAATAGAACCAATCCTATATTTGGTTTCAGAATCAGCTTTTTGTTGGTTTCCAACATCTGCATACCCAAAGGATTTTTGATAAATTTTCTTTCCATCTTTAAACAGCGAGAAACTCCCCATTCCTTTATTATTCGTCTCAATTTTCTGAAAAAGACTATCTAGCTTTTGAATATTCAAAGTTTGTGCATGCAGTCCGGTATTTACAAATAGCAGAATTGCATAGAAAAAAGCATTCTTCATAATAAAACTTTAAGGTAACGGAGTTATAATCAAATCTAAAGAAAAATATCTGGCGACATCTTTTAAGAAATTGATTTATTGGATTAAACTTGATTACGTTTGCCCAATATAACATTTTTATATATTATTTCTACAACCCAGTGTTAGCTAAAACTCCCGTTATCCATGCATGCGCAAGTACAACGGGAGCTTAAATTATCTAAAAATTTAATTATTAAAACTTCAGCAACTGGTACCAGTTATCGTTACCACTTTGTATATATAATATCTTTTTAGTTTCGCTGAGGCTCAGTTTCGCTGGTGCGGTAGTAGCCATCAGTGCCGGTCCTGAGCCATTTAATTTAAGATCATTTCCAATACTAATGTTTTTACCATTGCCTGCTACGGTTGTAACTGTGCTTGTAGTTAAATCAAGCATTCTTATCCGGTAGTTTAACGGGTCAGCAATGTAAAGATGGGTTCCGGCAAGGTTAACCGCAATGCTAGCAAGTCCGGTAAATTTGGATTCTGCAAGCGCACCGTCAGCAAAACCTGTTTCGGTAGACTGATAAAGTGCTGTAATTTCTTTTAAAGGACTTATTTGATAAATGCGGTTTACTTTTTTTGTACTATTTACACCAGTAAAAAAGATGTTATCGTTTTGATCTACACTTAAACCGTTTACAAGTAAATTAATGCCTGTAATCAGATCATTCCCGTTAATATATAGCTCAACAATACCTGAAGCAGGAACTTTAAATATTTTGTATTGATTATCTATAAAGAAAACCTCTTTTTTACTATTCACCACAAAATCATAAAAATGTTCTGTAAGTCTCAATGTTGCATTGTCCTTTCCTATCACATCTCTAACAAACTCTGGTTTATCTTTACCTTTTTCAAGTTTAAAAAGTTTACCTTCAGATCTTGAAAGGCTGCCTGCTTCCAACGCTGTAACTATCCATATTGTACCATCAGAATCATTAGTTATGCCATTAATAACGAGTGTAGGCGTAGTATATCCGAAATCCGAAACCTCGAATGTTTTGGTTATTTTACCTGTGGCATCGATTCTTAAAAGTTTATAATATCTTAAACCTGCACCTACAGTGTTAAGTGTATAAAAGTTCCCCTGATGATCATTCGCAGCAAAGTAGGCATGGGTTTTTAACTCCTCAAATATTTCCAAGGTAGCTTCTTCGACTTTGGGATCTACAGGTGTTACCGGAACGTCCTCAGGTTTAGGCTTAATGGTTGCTCCTTCCGGGTCTTTCACTGTAGCATGTATTCCTTTTACAATAAGGCTCAATAAACCTTCAGATACATCAGCTGGTATTGTAAACCTGATTTCTGTTTCGTTCACACTTGCTATCGTCAGTGTTTTGGTACCAATAGCTAGCTTAATATCTGAAGCCGTTGTTCCAAAGCTTTCTCCTTTTAGGATAACAACATCGCCTGCTTTTGGATCCTTAGGCTGGATGCTGGTAATAATTGGTTTTACATCCTCGATTATCGGATCTACAGGCGTTACTGGATCTGCAGGGGTGTCCTTTTTGCATGCGCAAAACATCATTACGAAAAATGACAAACTTAAAAATAAATATTTATTCATGATAATTGGTTTTAGAGTCGCAAAACTGCAACAATTAACCATAAATATTAATTTGATATTGTCCCGATAGCGGCCAAAAGGACAAACTATAAGTTCTAATTAGGATTGTCCATGTATTCTGCAGGGGTTTTGCCAGTTTGCTTTTTAAATGCCCGATAAAAGGCCGAGCGACTGTTAAAGCCAGATTCTTTACCTATGGCTTCGATCGTATAATAACTTCTGTCTTTAAGCAAGGATAGTGACTTCTCTATCCGCTTATCATTTATGTAATCGTAAAAGTTTTTATCACATAGTTTATTGATGCTAAGTGAAAGCTTTTTTACAGGAATCTTGAGATTGTGAGCCAGTGATGTAATAGTTAACTCCGGGTCAGTATACAGCTCGTCATTTTGAAAACGCTGTTCTACAAGTCTGAGTATTTCCTGTAAACCTTCCAGGTCTGGAGGTTGGACGAACTTATCATGATTAGCAGCCGACAATACTTCTACATTATGGCTTTCTTCCTCAAAGTATTTGTAGGTGGTAGCGGTAAATATAGAATTGTAATGATAACTGAAATAAACTATGCAGCAATAGATAATCGTTAAAACCAGGGGAAGTATAACATATTCGACCTGAGTGGAAGGTAATACGATATATAAAGTTATAGTGGCAAGGTTAAGTATCCAAATAAGCTCGATAAATATAGTGACAAACCTGGCCTTGGTTTGTTCAAAATTAGAAAACACATCATGAATATTTTTCCTGTATTTATAAACCTGAAACGCAGCCATTGTAAAGTAGATCTGTTGCATAATTATAAACGCGTAGTTGAGCATTTCCATCTGCTCCGGATAAGGCTCATGTGATACTCCATGTACATAAGCTGCCTTCCCGGCTTCCGATAGACTATAATAATCTACAGCTGAATAAAAAATATACAGAACCAAACCAATGGTGATTAAATAAACCGGGCTCCATAATCTATCCCTCCTCCCGGTCATAAGAAGTATATAAACATATACCAACGGCGCGAAAAACAGTCCAGTGGCCTGGGCTATGAAATAGACAAATGTATAATCCTGCAAGCCACCGCTAATAATATTGATATTACTAATAAAATTAATTGCGGGGTCTACAAGAATTAAAGCAAGAACCTTGTTAGGTAGTACATTGTCTTTTCTGAAATACAACAGGCAAAAAAAGACCAGCAGGTTAAAGGTTGTAATGATGTTAAGCGTCAGCATTTAAAGTATATCTAGTTCTAATTGGCTTGATTTTTAAATCCGTTATATACGGCTTTCTTCAACACCCTATCGGGAGAAAACGGCGTTAAAGAATTTCATAATTACAAATAAAGTAATTATTATTAGAAACTTTAGTCGTTACCTTTAGAATCCGCTTCGCTGTATTCCGACCAAGGATTTGTCTTGCAAACTGCTACTCACTTCTCAAACTCTTCACCGGGTTTGCTATTGCTGCTTTTATTGCCTGGAAACTTATCGTTGCAAGTGCAATAATTATTGCAACAAGTCCGCCTGCAGCAAATAACCACCAACTGATGTTGATGCGATAAACATAATCTTGCAACCATTGGTTCATGTAATACCATGCAATGGGTGTAGCAATCGCAAAAGCAATGGCAATGAGTATGATAAATTCTTTTGAAAACAAATAAACGATATTGCCTGTAGTAGCACCAAGCACTTTACGAATACCAACTTCCTTTATTCTCCGCACTGCCATGAATGAGGCTAAACCATACAACCCAAGACAGCTAAGAAATATCGCGACTGCTGCAAAAATTTTATACAACTCCGCTAACTGATTTTCCTGTTTGTAAAAACTTTCAATTTTATCATCAAGAAACTTGTATTCATAAACAAAATCAGGAAACGTTTGCTCAAATATTCCTTTAACAGATTGCATTGTAGAAGAAATGTTTGTCGTCTCAAGTTTTATTCCGGCCTGATTGTACATGGTAACGTTTGTGGTAATAAGCAATGGTGCAAGATCATGGCGAAAAGACCTGTCATTAAAATCTTTCAGCACGCCAACAACAGTACATTTTATTTGATCATCCCATATGCTTATTTCTTTGTTCAATATATCTTCTGGGTTCTTTATTCCCAAACTTTTCATGAGAGATTCATTTATCAAGAATTCTCTTGTCATGCTGGAAGGTTGTAAATTTCTTCCGGCTATCAGTTGTAATTTATAAGCCGGTACGTACTCACTATCGGCAAATTTGGTAATAGCTTTAAAATCTGTTTCTTTTATTTCATGGTTAAATCTCAGTGTGTTCCAAGTATCATTACCCTCTTCAACAGGGGTATTAGAACTGAAGCTTACTGCTTGCACACCATTTATTGACAATAACTGTTCCTTTAAATAGTCCAGCCTGCTGATACGAAGACTATCAACCCGGAAAGGAACATTTACAATCGCCTCCTTATCAAATCCTAACGGTTGTTCCATAAAATAATTCATTTGCTTTACAATGATGAGGGTTCCGATGATGAGCGCCTGTGCAATGATGAATTGAAACACAACCAATCCTCTTCTTAATGAAATTCCCTTTATAGGATTTGCTGTGAGTGTACTCTTTAAAGCATTAACAGGATTGAAACGCGATAAAACAATAGCAGGATAAAAACCGGCGAGCATGGTTACAACAATTGTTACAGTCAAAAGAAAGAGAATAATTACAGGATTGCTCAGTATGTTGAATGAAAGCGAAAGTTCTAAAAGTTGGTTAATATAAGGCAATGCAAGAATTGTTATAAGTGCCGCAAGTGTTACGGCCCCTGTAACTATCAAAAACGTTTCAACGATGAATTGGATTTGCAATTGAGCTTTACTACTCCCCAAAACTTTTCTTACACCAACCTCCTTTGCACGATTAACAGCTTGTGCAGTGGAAAGATTGATAAAGTTTACACAAGAAATTAGCAGAATGAATGCCGCAATCAGCCATAATACATTCATCAGCTCATGACTGATTGCTTTGTTGCTGTAATTGCCCGCTTCTGTGTCATAATGCACCGCAGTTAATGGTTGTATAATTTGACTGTCCTTGTTGACAGGGGATTTCATCTTCCGAGAATACGCACCTAATTGTTGATTAAAATTTTCAACAGAAATATTGGGCGGCAACAAAATATAGCAACCAAAATCAGTTATAATTTCATCCCAATCTGTCGATTCTGCCACATAATCTGAAAAAAATCCACTATAAGAAGCAACAATTTTTAGCTGAAAATCGGTATTTGCAGGTATCGTGGCAAGAATGCCTGATACTTTCAATATATCAGTGCTGTGACTAAATTTATAACCGCCTGCTTCCAACTTAATAGTTTTGCCTATCGCTGCTTCCCAACTGCCGAAATATCTTTCTGCAGTCTCTTTTGTTAGTAATACATTGTTGGGCTCATTTAATGACTCATATGAACCGGCAAGTAGCGGAAAGTCAAACATTTTAAAGAATGAAGGCTCTGTATAAAACAATCCCCGCTGCTCTTTAAATACTTTGTCGGCATTTCCATTACTATCAGGTATCAACAACTGATCATTTTGACTTGCATAAATAGGAGCTATCTGTTCTAATTGAGGAAAAGCCGCTTTTAACCCCAGGGGCATTGGAAAAGGAATGTCTTTCCCAGAAGTTTCTGTATGTTGATATTCAGTTAGCACCCGATAGATGCTATCTTTCTTTGCATGAAAATTATCGAAGCTTGTTTGAAATTGTATAATGATAAAGATCATCATACAAACGGCAATGCCAACAGCCAGGCCAGTGACATTAATAGCGGTATAGCTTTTATTGTGCATCAGGTTACGCCATGCTACTTTCAAATAATTTTTAAACATCTGATTCCGATTTAATTTGTAATGAGACCACTTGGAAGTGGCTTCCTGAAATAAAATTCAATTGCTGTTCCAAACTCATAAAGTACTAACAAATAGAATATTAACCTATAAGTTGAGATGGGTGTTGTACCGAAATCGAACATACTTCGTTCGCTTTTGAGATAGTACCGACCAATAATTACTTTATTCCCAATTATATAACGTAGATTCGCGACCGCAAAAACAGCAAGCTTATGAAACGCATTAACGAATATAAAAAACTCTTTGGGGTTGAGAATGAAATCGACTTAAAGAGTTTAAAAACCAGTTACAGAGATTTGGTTAAGGAATGGCACCCAGACAAGTTTCAGGACGGAGATGCATTAAAAGAAGAGGCAGAAATTAATAGCCGTAAGATTATCGACGGGTACCATTTTCTGATAAGCATTGCGCCAGAAACCAAAGCTGCCAACTTAGAAGAGTATACAAATACCATCAATGAAGGTGGCATTGAAGATTTTCAACATAAAGGTATGGTGCTACAGATCACCTATATAGATGGCAACACATATGAGTATTTTGGAGTCGATAGAAAAATGTATTTAAAGATGGTAAACAGTGAGAATTTGAATCGCTTTGCTAAGCGTAATATCTACATTAAGTATCTTTATAGAAAATCTAAACGAGCCTTACAAGAGGCATAGGGATTAAATTTGCTTTCCTTACTGTTTTTTTCCTTTCAATATAGCTGACGATATTTGACCACAATGGTGAGAATTGTGAAATAGCAGAATTGAAAACAGCTTTATTCTTGATATTTTCCCAAACCAAGCTGTGTCTATTTCTTCAAGCCATTCGTTGTCTGTTGTATTGACAATTAATTCTTTAAGAGTATTATACCCATTTTCAAAATACGCACGGCTTGTTTCTAGGTCATATTGAATTCCTGTATCTTTTTGCCCGATTGTTGTTCCTTCTACGTCTGTATCGTAGCCAAAAAATTCACCGATTAAATTTGTCGTTTCGCCAATATGCCTATAAATAAACCCAACCGATGCTGTTTGTTCTGTTAAGCGAAAGTCAATATTTTCTGTATTTATGTCTTTGCAGAAATGAGAACAGTCAATTTGGTTCTGTTCTAACATTTGTAATAGAATTTCCTTTTGCATTTGATATATTTTAATTTGAATTCTTTTTACCTTTTAAAATGGTATCTAAATTTTTCATTTTGATGTTCCAAAATTCATCAAAATGATTTATCCAATTACGCAGTTCAGTAAAACCGTCTTGATTTAAAGTGCAAAAACGCTCTCTGCCAATACTTTTAATAGTAACAAAGCCAGCAGTTTCCAAAATGCCGATATGTTTGGAAACTGCTGGTCGGCTCATTTCAAAGTTTTCAGCTAAACTGTTTATGTTGTAACTATCTTTGGTAAGTAAGTGCAATATTTGTCTGCGACTCGGGTCGGCTATTACCTGAAAAGCGTCAAGGGTTGATGTTGCCATTATTATTCTAATTTAGGTGGTCAAGCATTTTTTGAATGTTCTTAAGCCAACCATCTGTCATACCCATTAGGATAGCGTAGTTTTCTTCTTTAAAACCTGAGTGTTTCAAGTTCAGTATTGTTCCATTCTCTCGTTCTTCCAATGTCCACTCTACAATGGTATCAAGCGTTGTTATTCCATAAACTGGTCCACCTTTCCAACTATAAGAAAGTTTTTTAAATGGAACGATTTCAAGAACCTTACAATAAAAGATTCCGCTTAAATCAAGACTCGGAATAGGGTTTGTCCGAAATTCAAATTCGTGTCCTACTTCTGCTTTGAAGTTGTTGGGCATAAGCCATAAAGCGATTAGCTCTGATTGTGTGAGATATTTCCAAACTTCGTTTGGTGATTGCTCATAAATCCACTGATGTTTAATTTCTGTTTTCATATTTAAGTAACTTTGAAGTTACGAATATAAGCGTAACCTTCAAGTTACACAACTTTTTATCTGATTATTTTTCACAATAGAAATGTCGGAAAAATATTAGTTGTCGTTAAGTTTGTCACAATTCAAATACAAAACCTTTATGTAATTGCGACATAAGTCTGCAAAAATAAATATATTAGTAGTATCTAAAATTAACTATATCACTACATGGTTAAATCAAAGACCTAATTATATGATGATAAACATTAAATGCTTGCTTAGTCCACTCTTGATTCTAGGGTTAGGAATTGCAACAGGTTGCACTAATAACACAGCAAACCAAGAAAATAACATTGAATCAAAGGATGAGATAACACAGATTGCAGACAGCGCATTTAACAAAACAATTGACGGTAAAGAAGTCAGGCTGTATACACTCGAAAATGCAAAAGGTTGTAAAGCCTTGATCACTAATTATGGTGGCCGTTTAGTAAGCATGCTGGTGCCGGATAAAAGCGGTAATTTGGTTGATGTGGTTGCTGGTTTCGACTCGGTTGAAGGTTATCAGCAATCAACAGAACCTTACTTCGGTGCAACTATTGGTCGCTTTGGAAATAGAATTGCAAAAGGCAAGTTTAGCCTAGATGGCAAAAATTACCAGCTATTTATTAATAATCCACCAAATACATTGCACGGCGGAAAGGTTGGGTTCCAAGATGTGGTTTGGGATGCTGTACAAATTGATAAAGGTAAGCTGGAGCTGAGTTACCTGTCAAAAGATATGGAGGAAGGGTTCCCAGGCAATTTGAATGTTAAAGTAATCTATCAGCTTAATGATCAGAACGAATTAAAAATTAGCTATGAAGCCACTACCGACAAAAACACTTTCGTAAATCTAACGAACCATGCTTTCTTTAATTTAAATGGTGATCATAGTGGGACAATCTTAAATCATATCGTTAAAATTAATGCAGATCAATATACGCCTGTAGATAGCACGCTTATCCCGACGGGCGAGATTATAACGGTAAAAGGTACACCCCTCGATTTTACAAGTCCAAAAACTATTGGAAAAGACATAGAAACGCAGAACGAACAATTGAAGTACGGAAATGGATATGATCATAATTTCGTTTTAAATGAACACTCTTCGACAACGCCTGTGGCAGTAGTGCTTGGTGACAAGAGCGACATCGAAATGAGTATTTATACCGATCAGCCAGGTCTCCAGTTCTACAGCGGAAACTTTATGCAGGGGAAGAATACAATGAAAGGCGATTATAAGGATGATTTCAGAACCGCATTTGCTATGGAAACGCAGCATTTCCCAGATTCCCCAAATCAACCTTCTTTTCCTTCCACATTACTTAAGCCAGGTATGGTATACAATTCAACATCAACCTATCAATTCAACATAAAGCGATAACAACATGAAACAAATTTTAACAGTTCTTTTACTATTGACCAGCTTGAGCCTAACGGCTCAGGATAAGAATTGGGCACCTGTAGGTAATAAAATTATGTCTGAATGGGCTAGTAAGGTGGATCCAGCCCAACCTTTACCAGAATATCCGAGGCCACAAATGGTAAGAGAAAAGTGGCTAAATTTAAATGGTTTATGGAATTATTCACTTCAAACGAAGGATAATCAAAATACGCCTCAACAATATGATGGTAAAATCCTTGTTCCTTTTGCTGTAGAATCAGCCTTGTCTGGTGTTGGCAAAACCGTAGGAAAAGATAGTGTGATCTGGTACAACAGGACTTTTTCACTGCCATCGAACTTTAAAAACAATAACGTGTTGATTCATTTTGGTGCTGTTGACTGGCGTAGCGAAGTGTATGTAAACGGAAAACTAGCCGGTTCACATGAAGGTGGTTATGACCCTTTCTACTTTGATATTACGGAATTATTGAAGTCAGGTAAAAACCAGGAAGTGACGATTCGCGTTTGGGATCCAACTGATGAAGGGCCTCAGCCCCATGGTAAACAGGTTATAAAGCCAGAAGGTATTTGGTATACACCAGTTACAGGAATCTGGCAAACGGTATGGATTGAAGCAGTGCCTAAATCTTTTATCGCTTCTACGAAACAGACTCCGAATATTGACCAAGAAACCCTTCAGGTAAGCACTGATTTAAAGAATTCCTTACCTGGTGACGTGGTTCGTGTGACCGTATTTGATGGGGCAAATAAATTAACTGAACAACAAAATGCAGCTGATGAGGAATTGACGTTAAAAATTCCTGATCCACAATTGTGGTCACCTGAGCAACCTTTTCTCTATAATTTAACTATTGCCTTAATCCGAAATGGAAAGATAGTAGATGAGGTGAAAAGCTATGTAGCTATGCGCAAAATATCTCTTCAGAAAGACGCTGCCGGGATTCAGCGAATAATGCTAAACAATAAATTCCTTTTCCAATATGGTCCGCTTGACCAAGGTTGGTGGCCAGATGGGCTATACACAGCACCGACAGATGAGGCGCTTAAATTTGATATCATTAAAACCAAGGAAATGGGCTTTAACATGATCAGAAAGCACATCAAAGTAGAACCTGCTCGCTGGTATAATTACTGTGACCAATTAGGCATGTTGGTTTGGCAGGATATGCCAAGTGGTGATTTAGGAAATGGATGGGAACAAAGGCCGGGAGTTCTTGATCGTGCAACTGATCAAAACAGAACTCCAGAGTCAGAGGGGTATTACAAAAAAGAATGGAATGCGATTATGGATGCCCTTTATAACTTTCAAAGTATTGTAATTTGGGTACCATTTAATGAAGCTTGGGGTCAATTTAAAACAGAAGAAATTACGGAGTGGACTATGGCAAAGGATCCATCCAGATTGGTAAATAGTGCCAGTGGTGGTAATTATTACTTAACGGGACATATGGTAGATTTGCATAACTATCCCAACCCTGCAATGCCAAGACCGGATATATTTGGTGAAAAATATGCTTTAGTACTTGGTGAATTTGGTGGTTTAGGTTTACCAATAACTGACCATACCTGGCAACAAAAAGATAACTGGGGATACCAGACTTTTAAAAATCCTGAAGACATGTTTAAACGATATAACGAGTTCACTGTTCGTATTGAGGAATTTATTAAAAAAGGACTATCTGCAGCCGTTTATACACAGACAACTGATGTAGAAGGAGAGATCAATGGTTTCCTCACTTATGATAGAAAGGTGATGAAAATGCCCGTAGAGCAATTGAAAGCAGTGAATAAACGGCTATATACTATACCTGTGAATTTTAATTAAAGAAAAATGAGAATCAATCTTTCAACCACGGCATTGCTCTGCTTAGCATTCTTACTATTCTCAACCAACGCCTTTAGCCAAAACGCACCCCCTACTGTCGTAGCGGGAATTCCAGTTAATTATGATGAGGCTTTAGTAGGTTCTTATACCCTTCCATATCCATTAACCCTTCAGAATGGGAATAAAGTAACTGATGCAGATTCATGGCTAACTAAAAGAAGACCAGAAATCATTCGGCTATATGAAGAAAATCAATTTGGAAAGGTACCTCCAGCACCAACAGATCTAAGTTTCAATGTTTTTGACAAAGGAACCTTAGTTTTTAACGGAACAGCTATCCGTAAACAAGTGACCATTTATTTCACAAAAGACACATCAGTACATAAAATGGAGCTTTTGATTTACCTACCTGCAAAAGCTACAAAACCTTCCCCTGTGCTACTAAACCTATCCTTTTCTGCTAACTCAAATGTAGTAGACGATGATGGCATTAAACCAGGCCTGATGTGGTCACCAGACGGCAAAAGAATCTCTGCGCCCAAATCTAATTTTGGCAAACTCAATATTGAGCAATTTATTACAGAAGGAATAGGGATCGCAACTCTTTGCTATTCAGACATTGAACCCGATTTTAAAAATGGTATAAATTTTGGCATTCGGAGCTTATACCTAAAAAAAGGCGCCACGCAGCCAGAACCTAATGAATGGGGAGCAATTGCTAGTTGGGCATGGGGCCTTAGTCGTGCAATGGATTATCTTGAAACCGATAAGGACATTGATCCCAAACGGATTGCAGTTACAGGTGGTTCCAGGCTAGGAAAAACAGTATTATGGGCAGGTGCTAAGGATACTCGCTTTGCAATGGTAATTGCTAGTATCTCTGGAGAAGGAGGTGCTGCATTAAGTAGAAGAAACTATGGAGAAACGATAAAACACATCACTGATACTTCCCGCTATCATTATCAATTTGCAGCTAATTATCACAATTTTAGTGACCGAGTAAATGAACTACCTGTAGATGGCCATATGTTAATCTCTCTAATTGCTCCACGGCCATTATTGCTACAAACAGGAAACTCTGACTTATGGTCTGATCCTAAAGGTGAGTTCCTAGCTGCAGTAGCTGCTGAGCCAGTATACAATCTATTTGGACTGAAAGGACCAGGAACTACAACAATGCCCGCAGCCGGAGACCAAAGCTTATTAAAAAATCAACTCGGGTATTACATGCATGAAGGTGGGCATAGCGTACTTCCTGAGGATTGGAAGATTTTTATTGAGTATATGAAGAAGTATTTATTGTAATCAATAAATACTTCATTTATAACAAAATTCGATTTCTTAAAATATTGTTTATTAATGGAATTTAGTGCAGTCGTCTATTCCTCGTAAAGGCGTGTCAATGAAAAGCCATCTCCTTTAAGAGTTAATACTATTTCAAAAGCACTGATATTCATCGCTTTTATGGATAATACAACACCATTGAGATATTTTTTCATTTGCCAATCACTGATATTTGGTATCTTTCTTACACATTCTTCTAATCTTTTTAATTGAGAATCTTCTGTTATCAGGGCTTCAAATTTAAATTTTTCCATCACATTATTTTTATTACAATTATCAAAAATTATGCTTTCAATATTAACACACTAGGGAGGTCTCTTAGCAATTCTTCTCTCTTTTGAAGAAGATATTTCCAGGTTGACAGACTACTAAGCATTAATCCAAAAGATTTTAGTTCGGTAACATTTTCAAACTTATCATAATGCACCTCGATATAATTTGGGGCAGCATGATCTAAAGAACGAACAGCTTCTTTAAGCTCGAGAGAGGACTTAATAATACCGTTGATATCTAAAAGCGTAATGTGTACACCACTGTTTTGTATAAATTTATGTATATAGATCAACAGGAAACTATCGCTCAGCGATTCGATTGGAACAAGTATACGATTGATATCTGATGGGAGACCTTTATCTATAAGGATTCCATAAGGGATATTGACCGTTTTCAACAGGTTTATGCTCCTATCGTCGAAAAATTCATTTATTAATTTGCTTTCTCTTCCTATCAATGTATCGTACAGTTTTTCCGGATTTATTATTTTGCTAGTGAATCCCAAAATTCTTCCCAATAGGGTTCCTTCATACACCGATTGTCCAATACCAGTCAAAAGGAGATCGTAGTCGTCGGTATTAGCAATTTGGGCGATGTCCTGCTCTATATCATCCGTCCCTCTGAATATTGGTTTGTAGAATCGTTTCAACCGTTCGCTTTCCCGATCTAACACATTGAAGTTTTCACGTTCAAATTCCTCTGAATTGAATTGATTTAACTCGTTGCCTGGAGATAAATGTAAGGCTGTTATGGTGGAATTTTCGCTTGACTTCTTTGTCAGCAGATCTGCCAATCGTAAAAGAACTTTGCCTGTGTTGGGGTTGCCGAAAGAGATAAGTATATTATATTTATTCTTTTTTAATAGCTCGCTATTCTTCTTTTCTTTTTCCGGCTTAAAATACCGATTTATAAAATCTAAAGCTGGTCCGGTCATAAAGGTAGTGATAAGTGCCATCAGGACGAGAATCGCAAACATTTCAGCGGTCAAAACACCGAGGTCGTAACCAATATTTAATGCTACCAGTTCCATTAATCCTCGAGTGTTCATTAACGCACCTATGGTAAGACTACTATGCCAATTCTGACCGACAAATCTTGCAGATACGGCACTGCCGACAAATTTTCCGACGATCGCTATGAGGATAACCACTGCACAGATGAGCCAAAGTCCAGGTTCATTCAATAAGCCTATCTGGGTTCTTAAGCCGGTAAAAACGAAAAAAAGAGGAAGGAGAAGAACTTGTGATACGTCTTCTACTTTTTCAATAAAGATATTCCGAAAACTGACGTTCGACGGCATGATCACACCTGCCATGAAGGCACCGAAGAGGGCATGTATACCGATGACCTCAGTCGTCCATGAAGAAATCAGGAGTGTCAAAAAGAAAAGTCCGACTACGGGTTTACTCAATCGTTCTTTACTTGAATAAAGGTCGCCGATACGTTGCAGGAAAGGTTTTACAAAACGTAGTATAATCAAAACATAGGCTACGGCAAAGACTATCGTATAACCTGCACTGGCTAATGATCCTGCTTTTACAACTGCGATCACAGCTGCCAACAGGCACCAAGCAGTAATGTCATCCGCCGCGGCACAAGTAATAGCAATGGAGCCCAACTTGGTCTTTGTCATTCCTCGTTCTTGAACTATACGAGCCAATACAGGAAATGCGGTAATACTCATTGAAATTCCTACAAACAAGGCGTAGGAAAGAAAAGGAACATCCGGCGGCGCTGTCTGCTGGAATATAAAGTATGCTAAGCCCATACCTAAAAGGAATGGGAATATAATACTGGCATGACTGATAACTATCGCATCATGCGCCTGGTTCTTGAGTATTTTAAGGTCAAGTTCCATGCCGACCACAAACATAAAGAGCACAAGTCCCAACTGGCTGACCACGCTTAAATTTGCAAGTGATTCTGCAGGAAAAAGGAATACGGATATATCTGGAAAATAGTTACCTAATAGAGACGGTCCAAGTACAATACCAGCAACGATTTCGCCGATGACGGAGGGTTGTCCGATCTTTCGGAACATGATACCAAAAAAACGGGCAACCAGAATAATTGCAATGATCTGAAGTAACAAGATAGCGAAAGGATACATTAAATTGGCCCCTATCGCCTCCACAAAGTGATACCAGGCGGAACCGTTGGAGTCTATGATTTGTAGGGTATCGCTGACTTGCAGACTCTCTCCGCGGCGCACAATCCAATAACCAAGCGCAATACCTCCACAAATAATGAAAATGTAATACAATATGCTCCGTACCTTCATACTTATATCTTTGTATTAGATGTTAATTAAACACAAGTATATACGTTCGAAAATAAAAGATGAAAAGAGACGGTTTTTTTTGTACTGAACCGTTTAGTTTTTGTACTGAACTAGGAGCAGCTTAGTTTCACAACAGTGAAATAAACAGTTCGCGACACTGTTCCGACAATTTAAGTTGTATTGGGGGATGATCAGCAATATTGCAGGACACCCACATTGTAGTATAATTATGCACGGCATGCAGGGCGATGATGGTTTTTCTATTGATTTTACAGAACTGTCCATGAGGAAACTTTGCGAGAATATCGTCAAAAGTTATGTTTTTGGCTATAAGACTACCTCCATCTTTAAACCATATTTCTTTATCACGTCTATCAGTTTCGGCAACGACGATATAGGCAACATCTCCGGTATTTATTCTGGATTTACCCATATTGGTATTCAGCTCAAGGGATATACTGTGTAGATTGTTTTTATTCGATAGCCAAATACGCGCTTTGTTAATAGCCTTCTCTAACCGATCCAGTTGATAAGGCTTTCGGACATAATCAACGGCGTCGAGGTCAAAAGCTTCGGCAGCGTATTCTTTATAAGCTGTTGAAAAGATGATGGCCTTCCCATTCAGCATTTTCGCTAGTTCAAGACCATTTATCCCCGGCATGTTAATATCTAAGATGCACATATCGAAATTCAGTTTGTCAATCTCAGCCAGAAACTTTAACGGTTTATTGTAGGATTTAACTATCTCAATATCATCGATCTCTCTGCACAATGCCTGCAGATAACCTAGCATAGGAAGCTCATCATCTAAAAGAATACATTTAATCATTGGCTTTCAATTTTATCTCAAGTTCAACGTGATACACCCCATCTTTTTGGTCGGTTGTTAGGTGATAATCTTTTCCATATAGTTTATCCAATCTATCCTTAAACGCTTTGTTGCCGACACCTCCATGTTCACGATTGCTCTGCATTGTATTGATTTGTATTTTGTTGGACACGGAGAGAAAGAAGGAATTATTCGACACTTCGAATACAACTGAAATAAAACTGTTTTCACTTTGTACATCGGCATGTTTGAAAGCGTTTTCAATCGGGTTTATAGTAATGAATGGCGCAATCAATAGTTCGCTTGATTCAGGACTGATCCTTTTGCGTATGTGCAGGTTAAATAAGGGACTTACCTTTAGCCGGTTGATTTCGATCAGGTTTTGCGCAAAACTTACTTCGTCTTTTAGCTTGACAAATTGGTCGTCTGATTCATATAGAATATAGTCCAAAATATTCGACAATTTATCTAGTGCATGATAAGTATGATATGCATGTGACTGGATGGTGTTTAATGCATTTTTCAATAAATGGGGATCTAATTTATAGGGAGCTATTACAGGAGAAGCATTGTTCCCAAGGCTACCTGATAACTGATCTGAAAGCATTCTATTTTTTTTTGTCAACAGTTGTATCTTTCGATACATAAACAAGGAGATACCACAAAATATGACAAGTAGTACGATAATTGTTGTCCAGTATAAATGATTTCCCATTAGCTTTTCATTGGGTTGGTAATTAGCAAATATAGTTAAACAGGTTTAGTTTACTACTTGAATTCCCCGCTGTTAGGATTCAAATAAGAGAAAGCACTTTCGTATAGCAGGTAAGAAAAAACCTCTAATCATATGATTAGAGGTTTTCGACCGCCTTTGCAGACTTCTCGGTCGTCTTCCCAATACAATTTTCGAACCATTTCTTGGGAGATTTGAAAAAACTGGTAACGCAAAACGAACTATAATATTATTGATTATTATACCTTTAAATCAAATAAAAAATAAAAAATCAAAAACATAAAAGTAAGAAGTGGAAAAAATAAATGGTTCGAACTTTCGTATAATTTGATAAAACATGACCGTATTTTGTACGTTTTACAGAATCGTATTTTACTTATTGTTCAATTTCTTTAAACGCTCTTTTGCTAGAGGGATGACATCATCATTTCCTTCATAATTTTCAATCACACTTTCCAACGTGTTCTTCGCCTGAAATTTATCACCTTTGCCAGCATAGGCATCCGCAAGCAGGATGAAGCTCTTGGCCACCCA
>Ga0160433_100364_pt1 | contig 26363 bp, 18 predicted proteins | sample HID1972K_E0MG_FD_108235 | JGI IMG/M metagenome (GOLD analysis project Ga0160433, IMG submission 108235) | Enriched pill bug-associated microbial communities from UW Madison campus, WI, USA - HID1972K_E0 MG | ecosystem: Host-associated > Arthropoda: Insects > Digestive system > Unclassified ...
CACGAGCAGTCACCAGAAGCGCTCGAAGGAGAGGTTAATGGAAAGCAAAGTAGTTGTTCCGGCGGAAGGCCAAAAGATCACCCTGCAAAACGGCAAACTGAACGTCCCCCACAATCCGATTATCCCTTTCATCGAAGGTGATGGTATCGGTGTGGACGTGACTCCGCCAATGATCAAAGTGGTGAATGCCGCCGTAGAGAAAGCCTATAAAGGCGAGCGTAAAATTTCCTGGATGGAAATTTACACCGGGGAAAAATCCACCAAACTTTACGGACAGGACGTCTGGTTGCCAGCTGAAACGCTGGACCTGATTCGCGATTATCGCGTAGCCATCAAAGGCCCGCTGACCACGCCGGTCGGTGGCGGTATTCGTTCTCTGAACGTAGCCCTGCGCCAGGAGCTGGACCTTTACGTCTGCCTGCGCCCGGTACGTTACTACCAGGGCACCCCAAGCCCGGTTAAACACCCAGAACTGACCGACATGGTCATCTTCCGTGAAAACTCAGAAGACATCTACGCTGGCATCGAGTGGAAAGCCGACTCTGCCGACGCGGAAAAAGTGATCAAGTTCTTGCGTGAAGAGATGGGCGTGAAGAAAATTCGCTTCCCTGAACACTGCGGTATCGGCATCAAGCCATGTTCAGAAGAAGGCACCAAACGCCTGGTTCGCGCGGCAATTGAGTACGCTATCACCAACGACCGTGACTCTGTGACCATCGTTCACAAAGGCAACATCATGAAGTTCACCGAAGGCGCTTTCAAAGACTGGGGTTACCAGCTGGCGAAAGAAGAGTTCGGTGGTGAGCTGATCGACGGCGGCCCGTGGCAGAAAATCAAGAACCCGAATACCGGCAAAGAGATCATCGTTAAAGATGTGATTGCCGATGCGTTCCTGCAGCAGATCCTGCTGCGTCCCGCTGAATACGACGTTATCGCCTGTATGAACCTCAACGGCGACTACATCTCTGATGCCCTGGCGGCACAGGTTGGCGGCATCGGTATCGCACCGGGCGCAAACATCGGTGACGAGTGCGCGCTGTTTGAAGCCACCCACGGGACGGCACCGAAGTACGCAGGCCAGGATAAAGTGAACCCAGGTTCTGTCATCCTGTCCGCAGAAATGATGCTCCGTCATATGGAATGGTTCGAAGCCGCAGACCTGATTGTTAAAGGCATGGAAGGCGCAATCGCTGCCAAGACCGTGACCTATGACTTCGAACGTCTGATGGAAGGCGCTAAGCTGCTGAAATGTTCAGAGTTTGGTGACGCGATCATCGCGAACATGTAATTTCGATATTTGTTAAATCGATTAACGGGAGCTTAACGCTCCCGTTTTTTTTGTTAGCGTGCTAACGGTTATCAAAATTTTATCAAAACCCCTTCCTTCTGCATCTACATTCTCCAGCCTCCAGTTCGCAAATTACTCACGCATTTCAAACAAAATTGTGCAGATCGGAGAGGCCGGTTTGAACTGTGATGCGGACGTTATACGCTGCTAGATTGAGTTGTGGGCATTCCACTCATCACGAGTAATCTTCCACAACCCAGAGTCCAAAAGCCCGCAAACATTCCAGGCGAAACCTCCTGCCATCACAGACAGTGCGATGTTATTTACGTATGTAGTGCATCGGTGTCCTGATTTTGTGATCCACTACATTGTCTGTCCGGTTGTGACTCCTGAGAAGGAGAGTATGTCTGTCCTGATGGGGAGCTTTGAGTCCCGCGCTTCCATTACTCGTGTGATTCTGCTTCCTTCTTCACCCGGCTGTAGAGTCTGCTGATGGAGGCCTGCAGCCCGGCGGCAATATCTTTATCTTTGACTCGTTCGCCAGAATGCGGGCGATCATGAATACGGTGAATGGTCCGTGCTTTCAGCTCAGCAGATGCCGTTTTGATTACGGGTGAATGTTCCCGTACTTTGCGCTTCAGGATATCCAGCTAATTATTGTCTTATTTAAGAATCGCAAATGGCATTTTATAATATTTAAATATGTATTAAGGTCCAATATAGGACCTCAAAACTGTGCTTTGGTATTTTTCGTTATTAATACAACGACCATACTGGATGTATGAAGGTTCTTAATTTTATGTGAGAGCATTTTTTATCAATTTGAATTCAGGGTTTACTATCCCTGCTCAGCCCAGCTATACCGGGGAAGTGTACTCACACTTAACTTTCATTGGTGCTGGCTAACATTACGAATTCCGTTTTATCCACTTTACCCTGTTGTGAAATAGGCGTTAAAATAAAAAACCCCATTTTCTATGGTGACACCCTAGCCCGGCTAAGGGATTAATTCATTCAGGAGATAAATATATATGTCTGAATCATTTCAGAATGAGATACCGCGTGCGCGCGTAAATATAAAATTAGACCTGTTTACGAACGGTGCTCAGAAGAAAGTTGAGCTCCCATTGAAACTCCTGAGCGTCGGCGACTTCAGCAATGGCAAAGCGCAGGGCCCATTGTCCGAGCGCGAAAAAATCAACGTCACAAAAAACAATTTCAACAGCGTCCTGACTGAACTTAATCCCGAGGTTAACCTCACTGTAAAGAACACCCTCGCCAACGACGGCTCAGAAGAAAATGTGTCGCTGTCCTTTCAGAATATGAAAGATTTTGAACCTGAGGCAGTGGCGCGTCAAATTCCCCAGCTCCGGGCCATGCTGTCAATGCGTAATCTGTTGCGCGATTTGAAATCAAATCTTCTTGATAATGTGACTTTCAGGAAAGAACTGGAAACGATATTAAAAGACCCCGCGCTGTCCGATGAACTGCGCAGTGAGCTGAATGCGCTTGCCCCGACCCAGGCTTAATGGCTGGAACTTCTTTTAACGGAATAAAGACGAGTAAATGCTAATGTCAGTTAATAATGAATCCCAGAATCTGGCGGGCGGCGCCACTGTCGAAAAAACACTTTCGCAGGGGGGCGTATATGCCTCACTTTTTGACAAGATTAATTTAACGCCGGTCGCCCGACTCGGTGATGTTAATGGTTTTGAAGATAATACCGTGATGGCGGAAACGTCAGCCAATGCCCGTGTGACCGCGGCAGTTCAGGTCTTTATGCAGTGCCTGCAGAAATCCGGCCAGAAAGTCGAAAAATTAGATAAAACCCTGCTGGACAGCCACATCGCCGAGCTGGATTTCCAGATCAGCCGCCAGCTGGATGAAATCATGCACAATGATGAATTCCAGAAGGTGGAATCCGTCTGGCGGGGCCTGAAATCCCTGGTGGATAAAACCGATTTTCGACAGAACGTGAAACTGGAATTACTCGATCTGCCGAAAGAGGAGCTGCGTCAGGACTTCGAGGATTGTCCTGAAATTATCCAGAGCGGGTTATACAAACAAACGTACATCGCGGAATATGACACACCGGGTGGCGAGCCTGTCGCTGCCGTCATTTCAGCGTACGAATTTGATGCGTCAGCCCAGGACGTGGCGCTGATGCGTAACATCTCCAAAGTGTCTGCCGCGGCCCATATGCCGTTTATCGGTTCCGCTGGCCCTAAATTCTTCCTCAAAGAGAAAATGGAAGAGGTGGCAGCCATTAAAGATATCGGCAACTACTTCGACCGTGCCGAATACATCAAATGGAAATCGTTCCGTGAAACGGATGATTCCCGCTATATCGGTCTGGTGATGCCGCGCGTGCTGGGCCGTCTGCCGTATGGCCCGGACACCGTGCCGGTGCGCAGCTTCAACTATGTTGAACAAGTGAAAGGGCCGGATCACGATAAATACCTGTGGACCAACGCCTCGTTCGCCTTTGCCGCCAACATGGTGAAAAGCTTCATCAGCAACGGCTGGTGCGTACAAATTCGAGGCCCACAGGCCGGTGGCGCTGTAAAAGACCTGCCTATTCATCTGTATGACCTCGGCACCGGCAATCAGGTGAAGATCCCGTCCGAAGTCATGATCCCGGAAACCCGCGAATTTGAATTCGCCAACCTCGGCTTCATCCCGCTGTCGTACTACAAGAACCGCGACTACTCCTGCTTCTTCTCGGCGAACTCGACCCAGAAGCCGGCGCTGTACGACACCGCTGATGCGACCGCTAACAGCCGTATTAACTCGCGTCTGCCGTACATCTTCCTGCTGTCGCGTATCGCGCACTACCTGAAACTCATTCAGCGTGAAAACATCGGCACCACCAAGGACCGCCGTCTGCTGGAGCTGGAACTCAACACCTGGGTCCGTGGTCTGGTGACCGAAATGACCGATCCGGGCGATGAACTGCAGGCCTCCCACCCGCTGCGCGATGCAAAAGTGGTGGTGGAAGACATTGAGGACAACCCGGGCTTCTTCCGCGTGAAATTGTTTGCCGTGCCGCATTTCCAGGTGGAAGGCATGGACGTGAATCTGTCACTGGTTTCCCAGATGCCGAAAGCGAAAGCGTAAGGCGAGGGATAATCAGGGATGAAAATTTATCGCCCACTTTGGGAGGACGGGGCCGCACTGGCCCCGCAACAGTTTCAGCAGCAGGGCCGGTGGAGTGAACACGTTGCCGACACGGTGATCCGGATGGGCATTGCGCATCCCTGGGGCGTGGTGGCCGCGGAGTTTGATGACGCGGCGCTCGCGCTGTCCCGACTGAATGCGACCCGACTGGTGCTGCGGTTTCAGGATGGCACGATAGTGGATACGAATCTGGCGGACACGCTGCCGCCGGTCTGTGATCTGTCCTCTGCCGCTGGCATGGAGGCCACCGAGGTGGTCGCCGCGCTGCCGCTGTTGAGTGCGAACGGCGGCAATTTGGATAACGGGCAGGACAGCGAACGCCCGCGCCGCTGGAAAGCCGAGCGGGTGGTGGTGCAGGAGCTCGCCGGGCACGAAAGCGGGGAGCTGGCCATTCTGCGTCATGCTATCACGCTGCGCTTATCCAGCCAGGAAAACACGGCATACCTGACCTGTCCGGTGGCCCGTCTGGTGCGTAATGCCCAGGGGCAGTGGAGCCGTGATCCGGCGTTTGTCCCGCCCATGCTGTCGCTTTCTGCCAGTCCGTTACTGGTCACCGAACTGGGTGACCTGCTGGTGCGTCTGCAGGCCCGTCGTCGACGCCTGATGGCCATGCGCCGTGAGAGCAATGAGCGGATGGCCGATTTCGCGGTGGCTGACGTGTCGCTGTTCTGGCTGCTCAATGCCCTGAACAGTGCTGAACCGGTCCTGGTGGAGTTGTTGCAGACGCCATCGCGCCATCCGGAACTGCTGTACCGGGAACTGACCCGCCTGGCCGGCAGCCTACTGACGTTCTCGCTGGAGCACGATGCCGGTGATATTCCGGCGTATCAGCATGATACCCCTGAGCAGGTGTTCCCGCCGTTACTGACGCTGCTGGACAAACTCCTTGAAGCGAGCCTGCCGTCACGGGTGGTGAGCATCCAGCTTGAGCATCACGACCAGATCTGGAAAGGCTCCCTGCACGATGCGCGTCTGCGCGAAGGGGCTGATTTCTACCTGTCCGTGCGCGCTTCCATGCCCAATCACGAGCTCCAGACGAAATTCCCGCTGCTGTGCAAGGCCGGCAGCTTCGACGATGTCTCGGATGTGGTGAATGTGGCCCTGAGTGGCATGGTGATCAAACCGCTCACCCATGTGCCGGCGGCTATCCCGTTGCGTCTGGAAAACCAGTATTTCTCGCTGGATCTGTCAACGGATGCCGCCCGGGCGATGCTCGGGACAGGGAGCTGTACCTTCTACACCCCGGGCTCACTCGGTGATGTGAAACTTGAACTCTTTGCGGTGCTGCGTACATGACCCAATCCGATATCAGCGAAATCGAACGTATTTTCTATCCCGGCTGGCTGATGGCCAGCCAGCTGCGGGGTGGCCAGGAAGTGCGGGAAGGGGAAAAGCTGTACCGCCGGGCCTGTCGCCTGGTCCAGGATGCGCGTACTGCGTTGACCGGCGCGGGATACAGTGATATCAGCCGTGACCACATGGTATACGCCCTGTGTGCCCTGCTCGATGAGAGCGTGCTTAACCGTGGGACGACCGATGACGGCTATCGGGTCTGGCATCGTGACCCGCTGCAGGCGCATTTCTTTGGCCGGCTTAATGCCGGGGAAGAACTCTGGGAGCGTATCCGTCACCTGCTGAAAGAGCCCGCGCCGGACACCGCGGTACTGACCTGTCTGTACCGCACCCTGCAGCTGGGGTTTGTGGGGCAGTACCGTGAGCGGGATGACGAACGCCGGGAAGATGTGGTCCGTAAACTCGGCGAGCGGGTGCCGGCATTTCGGCTTGCGCAGGATGCCCCCATTGTGGCCAGAGCCTCCCGCCTGCGTGGCGGTCGTCGTGGATACTGGTTGTCCTGGGTTATCGGCGCTGTGGCGCTGGCTGCACTCTGGTTTTTCCTCTCGTCGTCGCTCACCGACCTGGTGAGCCAGATTGTCAGGCCGGGGTAAGCGATGCGTGATGCTTACCGGAGTCTGTTAACGGCGCTGAGTGCGGTGCTGGTGCTGTGGCTCATCCTGGGCTTTTGGCCACTGTCTGTCACCAGCCGGGTGGCACTCAGTCTGCTGGTTATCCTGATCACCGGCATGATGCTGTGGCGCCAGCGCCGGGCGGCCCTGACGCTCGCCGCCGCGGTCAGGAGTCTCGGGGAGAAGAGTCTGCCGCCGGAAGATTTTCAGGGGGCCGTCATTCTCGCCTGCGGAGATAACACGGCGCTGTTTGTACCTGGCACCTGTCACCGGGAAACCCGGCAGGGCTGGTATCTGTGGGTAAAGGATGCGGAACAGTTGCCAAAACTTGCGCAGCACCTGAATCAGGTCCGTCCAGCCCTGGTATCGCAGATTTCCGTCTTACTGGCCATTCAGCCTGAAAAACACATTTCCGAGGATGATTTTGCCCAGCATCTCAGGGCCTGGCAGCGGGGTGTGGTGCAGTGTCGTGCCGCAACGGGCAGTATTCCACCCGTCTGGACGGTCACCTGGCTGTCACCGTCAGCCGCCTGTCATGACGCAGAGCCCGTCTGGTTCACTACCGTAAGCCAGCGCGCCGGCCTTCAGGTGTATCAGCCCGGCCAGGGCAATCTGTCACTGGTGGAGTGGACCCGGGACAACGATGCTGGCGAGCGCCTGTCACGCCTGAGTCAGGGATTGTGGCTGGACAGTCTGCTGAGCTGGCAGGCAGGCACCGTCAATACGCTGTTGCAGGTGCGTCATGGCGAGTTGCCTGCCCTGAAGCTCTGTGTGCAGGGGATCTGTATGACGCCCGTCAGCGGGTTCGCCGACAGCCTCTGGCAACAGCATATCGCCGGCCTTACAGCGCTGCCCCCGGACATTGCGCCGAGCGGCGATCCGTTACCGTTACCGGAGCTGCTGCTGTCCGCCTTGCCACGACGCCGGGGTGTCAGTCGGCGGATGGTGTTCTGGCGCTATGCCGGCCTGATGGGAGGGATTTTCCTGGCCCTGGCGATGCTGGCGTCCTGGGTGAATAACCAGCGTCTGATCCGCAATGTCGGGGATCACCTGGCCCTCTATTACCACCTGGACGGTCAGCCTGTTGCCCCCAAACTGCGGGCACAGCAGCGTCTGCGCGCCGACGGGGCGCTGCTGGATGACTGGCAGCGACGGGGGGAGCCTGTGCGCTACCGGTTAGGGTTGTATCAGGGACTGCGTCTGATCCCGCCTGTAGAAGCGGCCGTAAATGACTGGGCACCGCCCCCGCCACCACCTCCGGTTATCAAAAAGATTATTCAGGGGCCGAAAACCGTTCGCCTCGACAGCATGTCGCTGTTCGATTCCGGTAAAGCGGATTTGAAGGCAGGTTCGACCAAAGTGCTGGTGACCTCCCTGGTGGGGATTAAAGCCAGACCGGGCTGGCTGATTGTGGTGGCGGGTCACACTGACAACACCGGAAGCCAGCAGATCAACCAGCCGCTGTCCCTGAGGCGTGCCGAATCGGTGCGCAACTGGATGCGTGACACCGGTGATGTGCCGGAAAGCTGTTTTGCGGTGCAGGGCTACGGCGCAAGCCGACCGGTCGCAACCAATGACACCCCGGAAGGACGCGCACTCAACCGCCGGGTCGAAATCAGTCTTGTACCGCAGGCCGATGCCTGTCAGGTGCGGGACTCATTAAAAGCGTCACCGGATTCAACGGATGATGGCGACGCTTCAACTCAAGAAATGGAGAAGTAACCATGGCAATTCCTGTTTATCTGTGGCTGAAAGACGACGGCGGTGCGGACATCAAAGGTTCCGTAGACGTTCAGGATCGTGAAGGCAGCATCGAAGTGGTCGCTCAGGAACACAACCTGTACATCCCGACCGACAACAATACCGGCAAGCTGACCGGTACCCGTATCCACACCCCGTTCCTGTTCACCAAGGAAATCGATTCCTCGAGCCCGTACCTGTACAAGGCAGTGACCACCGGTCAGACCCTGAAATCAGCCGAGTTCAAATGGTATCGCATCAACGATGCGGGCCAGGAAGTGGAGTACTTCAACACCAAACTGGAAAACGTCAAGCTGGTGAAAGTCGCACCGAAAATGCACGACATCAAAGATCCGGGCTACGAGAAACATAACCACCTCGAAACCATCGAGCTGCGTTATGAAAAAATCACCTGGACCTACAAAGACGGCAACATCATTCATTCCGATTCCTGGAACGAACGTACTACCGCGTAAGCCCATTGCGGACAGGTTTTCCTGTCCGCAGTTTTGCTGAGTGTCTGCGAGCCGGGTGCTCAGCAAAACCACAATCTGCCTGCCAGCCTGACCGTATGCGCTTTGGTCTCCTGAACTACAGGAAACAGCGAGGGGCGGTAGCGTGTCCAGGAACCGATAAAGAGAGAATCTCATGGAAAACCCCGCCATTCTGCTGCGACGTCTGAACCCTTACTGTGCCCGCGCCATGGAAGGTGCCGCCTCCTTGTGCCAGACCCGCGCCCATGCGGAAATTTTGCCGGAGCACTGGCTGCTGAAGCTGCTGGAACAGGGCGAAGGTGACCTGACCGTGCTGGCCCGTCGCTACGAATGGGATATGGACGCCATCTGGCAGGATTTGCTCGGCTGGCTGGACAATCTTCCGCGCTCGGTGCGCGGGCGACCGGCTCTGTCCGACAACATTCAGACCCTGATGCAGCAAGCCTGGCTGATTGCTTCCCTGAACGGTGAGGAACATATCCGGAGTGTCCATCTGCTGATGGCGCTGGTCGATAAGCCGAAGCTGGCCCGCTGCGACGGCCTGTGGCCGCTGCTGACGCTGGGCCAGAGCCAGCTTGAGCGTCTGCGTCCGCTGATTGATGCGCAGTCCGACGAGCGTCCGGCGCTGCAGCAGGAAGCGGAACTCGCCCGGCAGGGCGGCGATGTTGAAATGGTGAGTCATCCGGTTAAAGCCGACGTAAAAGACGGCGAGCTCAACCCGGCGCTGCAAAACGCGCTGGATAAGTTCACCCTTGATGTCACCGCCAAAGCGAAAGAGGGCAACATCGACCCGGTATTCGGGCGCGATACCGAAATCCGCCAGATGGTGGATATTCTCTCCCGTCGCCGTAAAAACAACCCCATTCTGGTCGGGGAGCCGGGCGTGGGCAAAACCGCGCTGGTTGAAGGTTTAGCTCTGCGTATTGCTGAAGGTAATGTGCCGGAGTTGCTCAAATCCGTCATCCTGCGCACCCTTGACCTCGGCCTGTTACAGGCGGGCGCAGGCGTGAAGGGCGAATTTGAACAGCGCCTGAAAAACGTCATCGACGCGGTGCAACAGTCGCCAACACCCATTCTGCTGTTTATCGATGAAGCCCATACTATTATCGGGGCGGGTAATCAGGCGGGTGGGGCGGATGCGGCTAACCTGCTGAAACCGGCGCTGGCGCGAGGCGAACTGCGCACTATCGCTGCCACTACCTGGAGCGAGTACAAACAGTATTTTGAACGTGACGCCGCACTCGAGCGCCGCTTCCAGATGGTGAAAGTCGACGAGCCGGACGACGAAACCGCTTGCCTGATGCTGCGTGGCCTCAAATCCCGCTACGCCGAACACCATAACGTCCACATTACCGATGCCGCTGTGCGTGCCGCCGTAACGCTGTCGCGCCGCTATCTGACCGGTCGCCAGCTGCCGGACAAAGCCGTAGACCTGCTCGATACCGCAGCTGCCCGCGTGCGCATGAGCCTTGATACCGTGCCGGAGCCGTTAACGCGCTTGCGCGCCCAAATCACCGCCCTGGAAATCGAGAAGCAGGCACTTCTGGAAGATATGGCGGTCGGGAGCTGCAGCCAGGGTGAGCGTCTGGCGACGATTGAACAGGAAGAAATCAGTCTGTTTGTCGAACTGGACGAGCGCGAGACCCAGTACGGCCAGGAGTTGTCGCTCACAGAGCAACTGCTGCAAACCCGCCAGGATATCTCACGTCAGAGTGAGACCCGTGACCTGCAACAGCAACTGGATGGCATGCAGCAGAACAGCCCGCTGCTGTCTGTCGACGTCGACACCCGCACCGTCGCCAACGTCATTGCCGACTGGACCGGGGTGCCACTCTCCTCGCTGATGAAGGACGAACAGACCGAACTGCTGAACCTGGAAGGGGAAATCGGCAAGCGCGTGGTGGGCCAGGATGTGGCGCTTAATGCCATTGCACAGCGCCTGCGTGCGGCAAAAACCGGACTCACCTCCGAGAACGGCCCACAGGGCGTGTTCCTGCTGGTCGGCCCGAGCGGGACCGGCAAAACTGAGACCGCGCTGACCCTGGCTGATGTGCTGTACGGCGGCGAAAAATCGCTCATCACCATCAACCTGTCGGAGTACCAGGAGCCGCATACGGTTTCCCAGCTGAAAGGCTCACCGCCGGGCTACGTCGGTTACGGCCAGGGCGGCATTCTGACCGAAGCAGTGCGCAAACGCCCGTACAGCGTGGTGCTGCTCGATGAAGTGGAGAAAGCGCACCGCGACGTGATGAACCTGTTCTACCAGGTGTTCGACCGCGGCTTTATGCGCGACGGCGAAGGGCGTGAAATCGACTTCCGCAACACCGTTATCCTGATGACCTCGAACCTCGGCAGCGACCACATTATGCAGCTGCTGGATGAACAGCCGGACGCCAGCGAGGGCGACCTGCATGAACTGCTGCGCCCCATTCTGCGTGACCACTTCCAGCCCGCGCTGCTGGCGCGATTCCAGACGGTGATTTACCGCCCACTGGCGGAAACCGCGATGCGCACCATCGTGCAGATGAAACTGGACCAGGTTGGCAAGCGCTTACATCGCCATTACGGCCTGACCACCCACATTGACGAGAGCCTGTTCGATGCGCTGACGTCCGCCTGCCTGCTGCCGGACACTGGCGCGCGTAACGTCGACAGCCTGCTCAATCAGCAAATTCTGCCAGTGCTGAGCCAGCAACTGCTGACCCACATGGCTGCAAAACAGAAACCACACTCCCTGACGCTCGGCTGGAATGATGAAGAAGGGATTGGGCTTGAATTCTCAGACGCGGCTGAAAGCTAATCCGGAGGCAGGGAATGTCCATTCATGATGCCGGGAAGAAAAGTCAGAACGACAGAAATCAGGACGATGATTCAGTCAGAAAACTGACAGTAGGGGAAACCGCCTTAGCCAGAACAGTATTCGGTAACCGGATCGATTACGAGAAGGTGAAAATTCACCATGGTAGTTATCTGCCATTTGGATTGCAGGGAGATAATTTTGCGATGACTCCAAATGGTGAGCTGTATTTTCGTACCTCGTTATACAGAGAGGACTATTCCCAGACGCTGGATGACCTTCAGCATCTTTTCATTCATGAAATGAGTCATGTCTGGCAACGAGCTAAAGGAATGAACATCATAGGTAGAGGTCTGGTGAGTTGGTGGGTCAGTTATCGCTACACGCTTGATGGTCGTCTGTTAAGTGATTATCCAATGGAACAGCAGGCGCAGATAATTGCCGATAATTTTATCTTGCAAGTACATGGTTATAAAGCATGGATTACATTACGAAGATCGAATGACATCACTCTGGATGGAGATATTTCAGAAAGTGCAATCCGGCAACATTACAAAGAAGCGTTAAGAGGGTTTTCATGGTGATTAAAGGATATAGTTCTTTATTTTTTAGAGGGTTAACCTTATCCTTCCTTTTTCTGCTGGCGGGTTGCCCAGGTCAGGGGGATCGACTTCAGCTTGATGAAACGACGCAGGTTAATTTGATTGGTGATAATGTTTGCTTCCATATTGCGAATGCGCAGGATTATCAACCCGCGATTCTTTCGATTAATCCAAGAGGGACTCCTCCGAAGAAGCAGGAATTTATTGATAATCCGTCACTTTCAATAAAATCAGGCCAGCTATGTATAGCTCCATCATTTTATAAATTCGAAAACAATGAAAAATATATCATTGACTTTGTCCTGGTGTCTGACAGAAATGTTGATGAGCCAAGGAAATTTGTTGTTGGTGTCGGATTGAACCAGGGTCAGGTATATAATTTCCCACTGACAGATCTCGAAATATTAAGACCATATGGTTCAATTGAAGTTTCTGAATAGTGTCCCGGTATAAAGTGATGAAGGTTTTTATCTTTTTAACTTTAGTGATGGCGGTAGTGCTGTTTCTTCCGGATGCTTGTTTTTACACATTTGTTAAGCGCTTTATCCCCATTAGTGGCGACGGTGAATACGGTTTGAACAATTTTGAAATGACCGTGTTGCTGGTTAAAACCATTGCCTGCGCCCTCGGGGCTGGAGCTGCAATTACTCTTTTTCGTACTCGCTGAGTACCCTCTGATTAAACCTGTTGCTTGCCCTTCGGCAAAAAAGTCATGGACTGCAGGTAATCCCATGGAGTCAATATCATGAGTCTGACAGATACGCTTAAGAACACCCTGTCTGCGCTAACTGAAGGCGGACTGAACCGCTACCGTCTGGATATTCCGTCCTGCGCAGCCTCACTGGATGTGGAAGAGTTTAGCGGTAAGGAGTTCATGAGTGAGCTTTACCACTACGACATCATCTTTACCAGCAGCGATCAGAATATCAGTTCAGCGCAACTGTTGACCAAACCAGCCACGCTGACCATGGGAACTGGGCCACTGATGGGGCTGACCGGGCTGAAAGTGGTGCATGGTGTGGTGACGCATTTTAAGCGTATCAGTGGTTCACGTGACCAGGCGACGTACCAGATTATTATTGAGCCGATCTTGTCTTTGCTGCGCAAGCAATTCCGTACCCACCGCTTTTTTGTCAATAAGTCGATACCGGAAGTTGTCACCGAAGTTTTGCAGGAGCATGGCCTGAAAGGCTGGGAATATGAGTTCACCCTCAAAGCCGACTATCCGAAGCGTGAACAGATTAACCAGTACAAGGAAAATGACCTCGCGTTCATTGAGCGTCTGCTGGCCGAAGTGGGGATTTTCTACTTCTTCACCCTGCAGCCCGATACCCAGACCGAAGTGGTGCATTTCGCAGACAAGCAGAGCGCATGGACGTTCGGTAAGTCTCTGCCGCTCAGCAGCCCATCGGGAATGAGTGACAGTGCAGCGGACTCGATCTGGGGGGTTAACGTCCGACAGAACGTGGTTGAGCGCTCTGTCACCGCCAATGATTACAATCACCGTGAAGCCCAGAATGTCCTGACCTCTGTACCTGCGGACATGACCCGCGGCGACGGTGACGGTGTTACCTACGGTGAGGTTTATCATTATCTACCGCGTCATCTTGAACGTGGCGACAAAATCACACCTTCAGCGGAAACCGGCAATTTCTGGGCACGCCTTGAGCATGAGCGTTTTCTTTCCGGACAGACGATTATCAGCGGGTGCAGCAATGATGCCCTGCTTTCTCCGGCCCAGGTGCTGACCATCAGTGAAAATGTGGTACCGCAGACACTGCCATCAGAAACGGACAACGGCATAATCATTACCCGCACGGGTTATATAGCCAGCCGTAAGAATGCTCTGTTAGTAACGTGGGAAGGGATGCCTTACTATGAGAATCGCTGCTGGCGTCCTGCCGCTAAAAAGCGTCCGGTAGTCAGCGGCACCCTTATGGCGCGCGTAACCAGCGCCAAAGACAACGATATCTACGCCTGGCAGGATGCATCGGGCCTGTATCGGGTAAAATTTGACGCCGACCGCGACGACAAACGCCAGGGCATGGAAAGTATGCCGGTACGCTTCGCCAAGCCCTATGGTGGTGATAAGTACGGCTTCCACTTCCCGCTGATTCAGGGTACTGAAGTGGCCATCGCTTTCCATGAAGGTGACCCGGACCGCCCGTATATCGCCCACGCGATGCACGACTCCCGCCATGTCGACCACGTTACTGAAGCCAACAGCACGCGCAACGTTATCCGTACCGCCGGCCTGAACAAGCTGCGGATGGAGGACAAGCGCGGTGAGGAGCACGTTAAACTCAGTACAGAGTACGGCGGTAAGACGCAGCTTAATTTAGGTCACAATGTCAATGCATCCAGAGCATTGCGCGGTGAAGGTGCAGAACTGCGCACTGATAAGTGGGTGGCCGTGCGTGGGGGGGCCGGAGTGTTTATCACGGCGGACAGCCAAGCGGCAGCGGGCGGGATGATGCTGGATATGGCTGCCGCTGTCAGCCAGTTACAACAGGCGCAGAGTCTGGCGGAGTCATTAAGCAGTGCAGCGGAAACTGCAAAAGCAGAACTGGCAGATTTACAAACGCAGAAGGCCTTGCTAAGTGAAGCGCTGAGAGGGCTCAAAAAATCAGCTTTACTGCTATCTGCCCCGGAAGGTATTGCACAGGTCACGCCTAAAACGCTGCAATTATCCGCAGGCGAAAATATCACGGCGACCAGTGGCGGGAATACAGATTTTAGCATCCTGAAGAAACTGACCGTAGCTGCAGGAGAACGGATTAGTTTATATACCCAGAAACTGGGTATCAAATTATTTGCTGGTAAAGGGAAGGTGGAAATCCAGGCACAGAGCGATGAGATGACTCTGGATGCTCTGAAGGATATTCGTATCACCAGCAGTGAAGGGAAAATAGTCATTAGTGCTAAACAGGAGATCGTTCTGAGTGGTAGCGGCGGGGCCTATATCAGGATTGGCGATGGGGTAGTGGAAAGCGGCGCACCAGATAAGATTATTGAACGAGCGGCCGTGTGGCAAAAATTTACGGGGCAAAGTACCACTCAAATGCTGAATCAATATCAACAAGGTAATTATGAGTTACAACCAAATCTGGTATGGGGGGGGGCTGGGGGGCCAGTCGCTAATCGGCAGACAGTACTGAACAGTGACATGGGGACTGCTGCTGAAAATACAACATCTGCTGGGAATACATCCACACAGAATTTTAATGCTGTCAGTAATGTTCATCTCACCCTGAATAAGGAAAGTTAACCATGAATGATGCTGACAATATAGTAAAAATCTACCCAACGTATGATAAAGCTGGAAATGCTCATTATGATCTATGTAGCCAGCCGAAAGGGAGTGAGTTTATCCAGCAGTGTGTTGTGTATCCGGAACGGGTGATACCAATTATTTTTATTCCTGGGGTAATGGGAAGCAATCTTAAAAGTAACCGCAAGAATGGCAAGAAAATCTGGAATCTTGACAGCCCGGAAGCCATTGCTGGTGCCTGGTTTGGCGCAAAGGCAGATCTTCGAAAAAAGAAACTCAATCCGTCAGAAACAGAAGTAGATGATAGCGGTAAAGTTGATGAAAAAGAGGAAACATTTCTTCTGAAAACTCGCCAGGAGCGAGGCTGGGGGAGTGTGGCATACACCAGCTATGCTCCCTTTCTTTCTTGGCTGCAGGATGAATTGAATGATTTCGAGGCTTCTGCACAGGGAGAGCGCAGCAAACTGCTGACCAGCAAACAAGCTATGGATGCGGGAGATATTTCCCTGCAACAAGAAGAGATTGATTTAACCTACCGATACCTTTATCCGGTCTTTGCTGTCGGATATAACTGGCTTCAGTCGAATGCAGATTCAGCAACAGACCTGGCAACTAAAATAGACAAAGAGATAATCCAGTTTTACCAGGGGAAAGGGCGGAAATGTGAAAAAGTGATCCTGATTACACATTCGATGGGAGGGCTGGTTGCCCGGCATTACACTCAGAACCTGGGAGGTGCAACAAAAGTGCTGGGCGTAGTGCATGGAGTGATGCCCGCCCTGGGGGCCGCAGCCACCTATCGCAGGATGAAAGCAGGGACGGAATACCCGGAGGGAAACATCGAAGGATGGATAACATCTCAGGTATTGGGGGGCGATGCGGAAGCGATGACTGCCGTGTTATCTCAGGCTCCCGGCCCGTTGCAGCTACTGCCGGGTCGGGACTATGGTATGCGATGGCTGAAGATAATGGATGGGAAGGATGTGCATTTCTATCCAAAGGAAGAGCCCTATGGTGAAATTTATTTGCAGAGAAATAAGTGGTGGGGGCTCTGTGAAGAGCAGTTTATTAATCCGGGAGATAGAACTGCACCGAAGGAACGAGATCAAAGCTGGGACAGTTTCGCTAAAATTATAGACCGAAAAGTAATGCCATTTATAGAAGAGCTTTCAGGAAAATACCATGCAAATACCTATGCTTTTTACAGTGCGGAGAAATCATTTGCGTCATATGGCGATATTATCTGGCAGTCAAAAACACCGATGATAGAGCAGTGGATGAACCGGGGGCGTAGCAGAAGACCGGAGGATGGAAGGGGACTGGATAAAACCGAAAACTCAGCCAGTCGTAGTGTCTCAATCCCACTGGAAGGAGAGGGGTGGGCGCAGGGTATTTATCAGACCTGGAAACTGTTACCTCCGCAAGAGGCGGGTGATGGTACTGTCCCGGAGCGTTCCGGGAGAATCGCTGGGCATTATTTGCGGGCGCGTTACCCGGTTTCAGTGCAGCATGAGCCCGCTTACCAAAACGTGCTGGCACAGCAGTTCACACTGCGGGCGTTAGTGAAAATCATCCAGGATGTGAAGCAAACAACGCTGGCTTATTTATGAAACTAAAAAAATATTCCATAGCAATACTTGCAATACTTGCAATAGTTGCAGGTTTGTCAGGTTATTATTTATATAGCGGGTATCCGCCGAAAATAAAACTCACAACGCAGGAGACTGGTGTGGTAAATACTTTTCTGGATGAGATGACGACGCGCTGTGTCGGTCGCTATCTGATTGACATGCCGGACTCATTTTCGGTAACGAGTGATAATATTATGGCTTTTATCAATGATGCCCCGATAAAGACGAAAAGGCTGTACCGTCCTGCTTTTGAGCAGAAAATCCGGCTCAGGGAACAAGCCTTGCGGAGGGAAAAGACCGTTAACCCGCAGGACATGCCTTTTCTGAAACAAGTGTATCCGTTACCGGAAGGGATGGAAGGGATCATATTTGAGAGAAACGAAAGTACCTCAGTGCCTGATGTTGGTAGAATATTGGAAGCACATCTTTATACGAATGGTGTTGCAGTGGAAATTGCTATGAAAGCAGATGATGGCTCTGCTGAACGTTATACCGAAAGGCGTGGTAAATATCCTTATCTTTATGGCAATACAGTTCCTAATAAACTGTCAGAGCTTACCCGATTACTGAAAAGGATATCAGGTAAGAAGGATTCGGAAATTCCACAGCAGGTAGGGTTTTGTCTTCCGGAGGTTTTCATTGCGGATGGGCCAGGAAAAAATAAAGAAGAGATTGAAATCACATACACTTCCAATAAATACCCTCGTGCTGACTTTGATTTCTCGACAGACAACTTTAATAAAACAGATGATACTATGCTGGACAGAAGTGCTGAGATGAATAAAGCTATAACAGCATCGGGAGGCAGAGCCATTCAAAAAGGGAAGCGGGAAATAAATAGTCTTTATACGGAGGAGTGGCTGGTCTTCGGAAGTATGGATGAGAAAGAAACAGGATTGCGCTTTGTATTTCATGCAAATGAGAACATAACGCAGCCTAATTTGCCCTGGATGTATATCAGTTTCTTACAGCGTGGCCAGTCGGGTAATAACCAATTGTCAGAAAATGAAGCGGTAATCGCCTGGGAGAAAATTACAGGCACGCTTCGGTTACGGCCTGGTGCATTCTAAAATTAAAAGCATCCTTGAATACTGTTGCAGTAACACAAATGAAAACTGGATAATATAAACTGCAATAAAGCAGTTTTAGTCAAGCAATGTCATTCTGTTATTTACTGATTGACGCATCTAGCTGTTATTTAATTAAATAAAAGAGGTATGATATGCCAGCATTAGTTTGTCTTGGTGATGCCACTACTCATGGTGGTAAAGTTATTTCGGCCTCTTCTACGATGTTCATTAACGGTGTTCAAGTGGCGCTTGTTGATGATCTCATTTCCTGTCCAATACCGGGGCATGGTACAAATCGTATTATTGAAGGTGAACCCACAGCAACTGAAGAAGGAATATCCATTGTTGTGGATGGTTGTCTTTGTGAATGTGGTTGCCGGGTTATCAGTTCTCACATCGAAAACAGTATTGAGTCATAATTATGTCATGGCCTGTCCCTGAAATTCCAGAAAAGCCACCTCTTCCTCGTCCCAATATTAAAAAATGGGGGGCGATATTTTTAATAATACTGGCAGCAGGGACGGCCTTAAGTCTGTTTGTTGGTAGAGAAGCCAGTTACGGGAATGTTATTCTTTATGGTGCGCTGCCTGCTTTTTTTCTGTGGATGTGTCTTTTCGGTTCTGTCTGGCACCGTTATGAGCAATCCATTAACAATGCTCTGTTATGGAATAATGAAACTGAACGAACAAAATTTCACTGGAAGCGTTGGTGCATGAGACAATGGCTTATTGTGGGTAATATTGCGATGACACCAGAAGATCAAGGGGTAAGATCCCTCTTAGGCAGTTATGCTGACATACCAGCGTATCCCAATAAAGCACGTCCACTTTCTACCGTATTTTCTGATTTACCCAGCAGATTACAATATGTGGACGATCAGTTAGAGAAACAATGCTCTGGTTACAGAAATAGTCTGTATTCAGTGAAAGTAATTCTTGCAGATCGGCACCGCGAAGAGCAAATAAGCCTGGCTGTTTATGCGCAATGGGATCTGTACCCAGAATATACTGACTCAATTGAGAAAATACAATCTGATGTTCAACAGGATGGTGTAATTCTTGTGCTTTGCTTGCAAGACTGGCAGGACGGAGATGCAAGCAAATTTAGCGAGTTTATTACCGGGCAGTTGATTGCTCCTCCTTCATTGGTCTACCAATTTGAGTGGACGGTACTTGCCGGGCTAGGAAGGGTTTTGCCTTCGAATGATTTAATTAAAGATTTGAGTGTTTTATTTGAATATAATCCAGTAGGCCATATTAATGTCCATCATGTATGGATGACGGGGATGGATGGTGAAGACCGGGTTGCAATAGCTCAGTATGCCAATGCCCAACAGTGGGAGTTACCGCCAAAACACCCCTGTTATTCACTTGACCATACATTTGGTCCTCGAGGACCATTATCGTTTCCTGTCTATATCGCATTAATGGTAGATGCAGCAGTCCATACAGGTGAAATGCAACTTCTTATTTCCCGACAGAATAAAAATGTATATTCACTTTGTCTGATTACCAGGGGGCCATTTTAATAATGGAAGGTCAGTCCACACCGAAAGTTGAAATGCGTTACAGTATCACTGGTTATATCATATTGATTATTGGTCTTGCCGGGATATGTGCATTGTTATTGTTTCTGAATCAGGACCGAATTGTTGATAATGGAATCGCAGTACGCAAAGCCTGGTTTATATGGGGATGCGTATTTTCAGCATTATTGCTGTGTGTCATTTCTTCACCATTTTGGGTGCAGAGAAATCTGAGGAAAATTCAGCGCATTTATAGCCCTACGAATATTAATGTTCGTAAAGATAATCCGCCTATCGATGAAAAGGTTGCTTCCTCAAGCTTTCCGCCACTCGGGAATTTACGTCAGCAACTTAGATCCACGTATGGTTTTTTTGGGGGCCGCAAAGTTCGCATCCTGCTGGTGACAGGTAGTGTTATCGACGCCGAACAACTGACCCCTGGTCTTACTACTCAGCTCTGGCAGGAAGACCGCGGCACGCTGTTGCTGTGGGGCGGTGACCTCAATACGCCAGCAGACAGTGCCTGGCTGACCGCGCTGCGCAAACTGCGCCGTCGCCCGGTGGATGGGCTGGTGTGGGTCACTTCAGCCTTTGACCAGATTTCAGCTCCAGGGCTGGAGCAGCCGCTGCCGGTACCGTCTGAAAGCACCATGGACTCCCTGTCTCACGCCATCAGTGCGCGTATGGATGCGCTTGGCTGGAAACTCCCGCTGTATGTCTGGTCCCTGCACCCGCGCGCCGGTCAGCCGGAAGGGCGCATTACGCAGGCGACCGGTTGCCTGTTACCTGTCGGGTGTCGTACCGAAGGACTGGCAGAACAGCTCTCCGCCCTGACGCCGGATTTGACCTCGCAGGGCCTTCAGCAGACCTGCGGCGAGGTGAAACACAACTTCCTGCTGACGCTGGCCGACCAGCTTATTCGCGAACCGGAGAGCGTGACCGCACCGCTGTCGGTGATGCTCAATCCGTACCGCCCGCTGCTACTGGCCGGGGTGGTGTTCAGTCAGCCGTCTGCCGGTGCTGAACGTGCCGTGAAGCATCACTGTGGGATGGATAAACGCTGGGATGTCCTGCCTGATTCTGTTCGTATGCTGCCCGTCGCACTGCGGCCGCGCAAACCGGGTATTCCCTGGCGTAAAGTGTTTGCGTCCGTTGTCGCCCTGGCCATGGTGGGCTGGGCTGCGTGGATGAGCATCGCGTATGTCACCAACCGCAGCCAGATTGACGGTGCGAATGCCCAGGCCGCACGTGCCGCCCGACAGAATCAGCCGCTGGAGCAGCGCCTGCATGCCCTGTCAGAACTCCAGAAAACGCTGGCCCGTCTGCAGTACCGCGCTGAGCACGGTGTGCCCTGGTATGAGCAGGCCGGACTGAGCCAGAACAATGCCCTGCTGGCCGCACTCTGGCCACGTTACCAGGACAGCGCACTGCCGCTGTTGCGGGATGCGGCCGCTGACCATCTTCAAAAGCAGGTTAGTGCCTTTAACGCGCTGCCGCCGGGCAGCCCGCTGCGTGAACAGATGGCAAAAACCACCTATGACCAGCTCAAACTCACCCTGATGCTGGCCCGTCCGGAACATATGGACGCCGCCTGGTTCAGTTCGGCGCTGCTGCACGACTGGCCAAAACGCAGTGGCGTGAAAGACGGCGTCTGGCAGGGGATGGCGCCATCACTGCTGACGTTTTACGGGGCGCAGCTGGCGGCTCATCCTCAGTGGCGTCTGCCTGCAGATGAGAGCATGGTCAGCCAGGCGCGTTCGCTGCTGGTTCGCCTGATGGGCGTGCGCAACAGCGAGTCCTCCCTGTACCAGAAGATGCTCTCTCAGGTCGCACACCTGTATGTTGATATGCGTCTGGATGACATGGCCGGCGACACGGACGCGGCACGCCTGTTCAGTACAGATGAGGTGGTGCCGGGGATGTTCACCCGCCAGGCCTGGGAGCAGGCGGTGCAGCCCGCCATCGAGAAAGTGGTGAAGGCGCGCCGGGACGAACTCGACTGGGTGCTGACGGACAGCAAACGTCCGGCGGCGGCACAGGATGAAACCTCCCCGGAAGCGCTGAAGAAGCGTCTGACGGACCGCTACTTTGCGGACTTTGGCGGAGCCTGGCTGGAATTCCTTAACAGCCTGCGCTGGAATCAGGCGGCCACGCTGTCGGACTCGATTGACCAGCTGACCCTGATGGCTGACGTGCGTCAGTCACCTCTGGTGGCCCTGATGAACACCCTGAACGTGCAGGGGCGCACCGGGCAAACGGGTGAAGCGATTTCTGACTCACTGGTGAAATCAGCGAAAAATCTGCTGGGTGGGGATGACAAAGATGCGATTGACCAGAGTGCCGGCGTTCACGGGCCACTGGATGCCACCTTTGGTCCGGTGCTGGCGCTGATGGACAAAACCCGCTCCGGCACGCAGACCCAGAGCCTCCAGTCATATCTGACCCGGGTCACGCAGGTGCGTCTGCGCCTGCAGCAGGTAACCAATGCTGCCGACCCGCAGGCCATGACCCAGACCCTTGCCCAGACGGTATTCCAGGGTAAGGCGGTCGACCTGACCGAAACCCGCGACTATGGCAGCCTCATTGCCGCTGGCCTCGGCCAGGAGTGGAGCGGTTTTGGTCAGACTGTGTTTGTGAACCCGATGGAGCAGGCCTGGCAGCAGGTGCTGACCCCGGCGGCCGACAGCCTCAACACGCAGTGGCAGCAGGCCGTGGTCAGCGAGTGGAACAGTGCCTTTGGTGGTCGCTATCCGTTCAGTAACAGCAGCAGCGACGTTTCCTTGCCGCTGCTGGCTAAATACCTCAATGCCGATTCCGGGCGTATCGCGCAGTTCCTGCAGACCCGTCTCAAAGGTGTGCTGCACCGGGAAGGCAATCACTGGGTACCGGACAGCATCAATTCGCAGGGGCTGACCTTTAACCCGGCCTTCCTCAATGCCATCAACACCCTGAGTCATATCTCGGATGTGGCCTTCACCGAAGGCAATGCCGGCATGAACTTTGAGCTGCGTCCGGGCACTGCTGCCGGGGTGATGCAGACGGACATGATTATCGACAGCCAGAAACTGACCTACGTTAACCAGTTACCGACGTGGAAGCGCTTTACATGGCCTGCGGATACCGAGGCCCCCGGCGCTAACCTGAGCTGGATAAGTACGCAGGCGGGTACCCGCCAGTATGCAGATATTCCCGGTGCCTGGGGGTGGATACGCCTGCTCGACACGGCGGCGGTCAGCGCGTACCCGGGGACGGGCAGCAGCTACAGCCTGAGCTGGAAAGCCCAGGACGGTCGTCCTCTGAATTACACCCTGAGAACCGAAGCCGGAGAAGGGCCACTGGCACTGCTGAAACTGCGTCACTTCCGTTTGCCCGAGACCATTTTCAGCACAGCCGGGGCGGCACCGACAGACCGGGTTGCCAGCGCGGGCTCCGGGGAGGATTACTGATGAGCAACCTGAACACATTACTCAGCGCCTGCCAGCAAGAAGAAACGACGCTGCTGCAAATCACCCGGAAGCGGGTGGCACAGTGGGACAGCTGGCTGCAGCCGTTGTCAGAGGCATCCCCCGTCGGGGATGACCCGGGCTACGACGATGACTTTCAGCAGATGCGCGAAGAGGTCAATAAACTCTCCGGGGCGGATACGGAACTCATCTGCCAGCTGGCGGAGAAGCTGCTCACCGGTACGGCGAAAGACATTCGGGTGGCGACGTACTATTGCTGGGCAAAACTGCACCGTGAGGGTGAGCAGGGCCTGGCTGACGGGCTTGAACTCCTGGCGGGACTCCTTGAGCGCTTTAGTACCCAACTGCATCCACAACGTGACCGCAGCCGCAAGGCGGCACTGGAGTGGCTGGCAGGCTCCCGCATGACCGACAGCCTGTCGCTGTACCCGGAAGTGGTCCGGGAAGAGGCGGTGCGCACCACCGGTGCACTGTTGCTGATTGCACAGTTAACCGAAAATGAGCCCGATGAAACCCGTCCGCAGCTTAATGCGTTGTACGGTGCACTTGAGAGCCGACTGCAGAGAGCCGGTGGTGTGGACGCAGTTGTACCGCAGAACGCCAGCAACAGCGAACCGCAATCCACAATACGTCACGGTGACGCCCCGGTAACAGGGCGTATCACCTCCGGCCAGGATTTACTGGCCCAGGCACGTACCTTCGCCGAATATCTGCGTGAACAGCCTGACGGCTGGCTGTCAGCCCATCACCTGATGAAAAGTCTGCGCCACGATACGCTGCATGCCATTCCGGCCCCCGATGCACAGGGTCGCACGCGCATCGAGCCGCCAAGAGCGGACCAGCGGGCGTTACTCAAGCGCCTTTACCTGCAGCAGAACTGGAGTGAAATGCTTGAGACAGCAGACAGCACCTTCTCCCGCGGCGCCAACCATCTGTGGCTGGATTTGCAATGGTATATCCACCAGGCCCTGATGAAGTCCGGTCAGGAAACGTTCGCCGACATTGTCGCGGCTGACCTGAAAGGCCTGCTAAGCCGCCTGTCAGGCCTGGAAACGCTGGCCTTCAGTGACGGCACGCCGTTTGCGGATGAAGTGACGCTGAACTGGATCCAGCAGAGCGTGCTGGACACCGTCGGTGGGTGGGGTGATGACACCCCATCAGCCCCGGTCACCTCTGGTCACGACGATATTCTGGCGCTGGAGCCGGAAGCCGTGGCACTGGCAGACAGTGAAGGCCCGGATGCCGCGCTGGGCTGGTTGCAGACTCGGCCGGGTATCACCACCGATCGCCAGAAGTGGTTGCGGCGCCTGCTGATGGGCCGGATTGCAGAGCAGTACGGGAAGAATGAGCTGGCGGTACACCTGTTTGCCGAACTGAGCGAACGGGCCCGCGACGTCACCCTCACCGAATGGGAGCCTGAGCTGTTGTTTGAAGTCCAGGCCCGCCACCTCAAACTGCTGCGCCTGAAAGCCGGTCGCAGTGAAGCTGACAAGGCTCGTCTCACGCCGGTTATGGACCAGCTGCTGGCCAATCTGATTGCGGTCGACCCCGCCCGCGCCGCTGTACTTTGCGGTTAGATCCACAGGAATACGAATAAATGGATGATTTAACCCTGCGTTATTACGACGCGGAAATGCGCTACCTGCGTGAAGCGGCCAAAGAATTTGCTCAGACCCACCCGGACCGGGCCGCGATGCTGGATCTGGATAAGGCTGGCACACCCGATCCCTATGTCGAGCGTCTGTTCGAAGGCTTTGCTTTTTCTATGGGACGGCTGCGGGAGAAGATTGACGACGACCTGCCGGAACTGACCGAAGGACTGGTCAGCATGCTCTGGCCACACTATCTGCGCACCATTCCGTCACTTTCGGTGGTGGCGTTCACGCCCGCGCTTCAGGCCGTGAAAATGGCGGAAGTGATGCCCGCGGGTCTGGAAGTGTACTCCCGCCCGGTGGGGCCGAAAAACACGGTCTGTCGCTACCGCACGACCCAGGATGTGATGCTCAATCCGCTCAGTGTTTCGGGTGTCACCATGACCACCGAACCGGACGGACGCTCGCTCCTGCGCATGCGCTTTGCCTGCAGCACGCAGGCGGACTGGTCCCATGCTGACCTGAGTCATCTGAGCCTGTATCTCGGGGCGGATGCGCCGGTCAGCAGCCAGTTGCACCTGATGCTGACCAAACGACAGGCAGCACTGTACATGCGGTTACCCGGGCAGACTGACCGTATCCGCCTTGACGGGTATTTCTCTCCGGGTGGATTCGCTGAAGAGGACGGGTTGTGGCCAAAAGGCGATACCGCCTTCAGTGGTTATCAGCTGTTGCTGGAATACTTCACCTTCCGCGACAAATTTATGTTTGTCCATCTCAATGGCCTGGACGGTATTACGCCGCCCGCCGGGGCGGAGTACTTCGATATTGAAGTCGTGTTCAGTACGCCGTGGCCATCAGACCTGCCGGTCACCGATGACGCGGTTCGTCTTCACTGCGTGCCGGTGATTAACCTGTTCACGCTGGAAGCCGACCCGCTCACCATCACCGGGCTTGAAAGCGAATATCTGCTGCGACCGAAAAGGCTGCAGGACGGACACACCGAGATTTATGCCGTCGACTCGGTCACGGGCTCAAACCGGACCCGTGATGCGGAGTACGTGCCGTTCAGCAGCTTCCGGCATAAAGGCGGCATGATGCGGCGTCAGGCACCACCGCGCTACTACCACACCCGGGTGAAACGCAGCGTGACCGGGTTGTATGACACCTGGCTTATTCTGGGCGGTCATCAGTGGGAAGATGACCGGCTGTTTGAGCGTGAAGCCGTCTCGCTGCAAATCACCGGCACCAACGGTCAGTTACCGCGCCGGGCACTTCAGAGTACGCTGCTTGACCGCTGTGAACAGGTGGTCCAGGCCCCGTTAACGGTCAGAAACCTCTGCAAGCCCACGCTGCCGGTCTATCCCCCTGCAGAGGACCGTTTTCACTGGCGGGTGCTGAGTCATCTTGGCTCCGGTTTCCTCAACATGATGAGTACCGCCGAAGTACTGCGCGGCACCCTGGCGCTCTATAACTGGCAGGAAGATGAGCTCAATAACCGCCGACTGGAGGCCATTCAACAGGTGACCCATCACCGACTCCAGCGCTTTGAGCAGGGGTACTTACTCCGGGGGCTGGACATCGAAGTCACCCTCGACAGCAACGGTTTCACCGGGGAAGGGGACATTCACCTGTTTGGCGAAATGCTCAACCGGTTCTTTGGCCTCTATGCCGACATGAACCAGTTTAACCAGCTCACCCTTATTGTTCAGCCAGAAGGAAAGTGCATCCGGTGGAAAGAGAATCAC
>Ga0160433_100368_pt1 | contig 26229 bp, 21 predicted proteins | sample HID1972K_E0MG_FD_108235 | JGI IMG/M metagenome (GOLD analysis project Ga0160433, IMG submission 108235) | Enriched pill bug-associated microbial communities from UW Madison campus, WI, USA - HID1972K_E0 MG | ecosystem: Host-associated > Arthropoda: Insects > Digestive system > Unclassified ...
GCTCTCTTTATTTTTATGATTTAAATTTAAAGACAAACTATCAATTCAATGAGAAAAATACGCTTTATTTATCAGGTTATTTAGGAAAGGATGTTCTTGGTTATTCTGAGACATTTGGATTTGACTGGGGAAATACTACGGCAACTTTAAGATGGAATCATATTTTTAATCCACAGTTGTTTTCTAACACCTCTTTAATTTACGGAGATTTTAATTATAATGTAGATGTATATGATGAATCTGCTAAATTTAACATTGCTTCACTGATACACAACTTTAATTTTAAGCAAGATTTTCAATTTTATCCTGGTTCAAAGCATGTATTCCGATTTGGAATCAATGCTTCAAAGCAAAAAATCAGCCCTGCTAACTTTACGTCACGAGATACTACGGCTCTTACGAGTTTAGAATCTGAAGCTCGTTCAGGTATTGATTTAAATGCCTATCTGTCGCACGATTGGAAAGTCTCTGATAAAGTGAATATGTTGTATGGACTTCGCTTTTCTACATTTATGGCTATCGGTCCGGGCACTTTTAATAAGTATGATGCTGAAGGAAAAACCGTGAAGACGGAGCAATATTCGGATTCTAAAATTGTTAAACAATATTTTACAATAGAACCTCGCCTTTCGGTTAATTTTAAATTAAATGAACTATCAAGTATTAAAACATCCTATAATCGGAATAGTCAAAACCTACATTTGTTAACGAATTCAAGTGCGTCACTTCCGACTGATGTTTGGATAATGAGTAGTCAGAATATCAAACCTCAGTTAGCAGATCAGGGAGCTTTAGGCTATTTTAGAACGCTTAAGAATGATCAGTTTGAATTTTCAGCAGAGGTTTATTATAAGGCAATGCAAAATCAGATCGATTTTAAAATAAATGCCGATGTTCAGGCAAATCCCAATGTGGAAGCTGATCTGTTATATGGAAAGGGTAGAGCTTATGGATTGGAATTGTTTTTAAAAAAGAGAAAAGGAAAGTTGAATGGCTGGCTTAGCTATACTTTATCAAAGAGTGAACGACAATTTGATGAAATAGATCAGGGTAATTGGTTTGCAGCACGTCAAGACAGAACACATGATTTATCGGTTGTAGCGATGTATCAAATTAATGAACGATGGAGTTTCTCAAGTACCTTTGTTTATAGTACCGGAAATGCAGTTACTTTCCCAAGTGGAAAATATGTCGTTGACGATAAACCGATATGGTATTATACCGAACGGAATGGATCTAGAATGCCTGATTATCATCGTTTAGATCTGGGCTTTACTTTTGAACCTAAACAAAAAGGTAAAATTAAATCAACCTGGGATTTCGGGGTGTACAATGCGTATAATCATAAAAATGCTTATATGATTGATTTTCGTGAGAATGAGAATGATAGAAATAGGACAGAGGCCTATCAAATTTCGTTGTTTGGAATTATACCTTCTGTCACATGGAATTTTAAGTTTTGAAATCTATGAAAGAGTTAAATAAGTTATTATTACTTTGTATTAGCTGTTTGTTCTTTTTGACTTCCTGTGAAAAAGTGATTGATTTACCTTTAAAGGAGGTAGAGCCCATTTTGGTTGTGGAAGGTGCAGTCACCAATCTGGAAACTCAACAAGTAGTTTTATTGTCAGAAACGCAACCTTTTAATTCGGTTTTGGGAAGAAAGGCAGTAAGTGGTGCAGAAGTATTTTTGAATGAGAATAATGGCTCCTGGCATAAATTGCAGGAGGTACAACAAGGCAGGTATATTCTGGATGGTATGCGGGGCAAACCAGGGAGTACTTATGGGTTACTTGTTAATTATGCTGGCGAATCTTATCAAGCTAATTCAACTATGCCTGATTTGGTTCGAATTGACTCTACTGGAATAAGCACTAATACTTTTGATGATTCGCGTAGAACGCCATTAGTTTTATATCAGGATCCTCCCAATATAAAAAATTACTACTATTTTCAATTGAGAATTAACGATGTAATCAGTTCATCTCTTTTTATTTATAATGATAAATTCAATGATGGAAAAACTGTCTTACAAAATTTAGATGATTTTTCTCTTAGTTTAAAAAATGGAGATAGTGTCGTTGTAGAATTACGCAACATTGATGAAGAAGGTTTCAATTACTGGAAAGGAGTGCAATCTCAAAGTGGTACTTCTGCTTCGCCAGGAAATCCGCCTTCTAATTTATCTAATGGGGCACTGGGTTACTTTTCTGCCTTTGCAGCTAATAGTGTTTATTTTAATGTAGATTGACTTATAGAGTTTGGAATTTATAACCTTTTTTTAACCAATACTGTATTGCGCGTGGAAGTGTATAAGTGACCCTTGGGGTGGCTTTTATATTGTCATGAAAAACAATGATCGATCCATTTTCTGTATGTTTGATCACATTTTTGAGGCATTGTTGAGGGCTTAGTTTTAAATCAAAGTCTCCGCTCATTACATCCCACATAACGATTTCATAATTATTTCTTAATCCTGAATATTGTGAACGGGTTCCTCTTCCGTAGGGGGGTCTGAATAATTTACTTTTTGTAAACTCATTGCATAGTTCTATGTTTTTCAAATAATCATTTTTTGAAGTTTTCCAACCCTTTAAATGATTATAGGTATGATTTCCTATCTGATGCCCTTCGTCTATTATTCTTTGGAAAATTTCAGGATGTTTTTTGACATTGTCTCCAACACAAAAGAAAGTAGCTTTTACACCATAGCTTTTTAAAATATTTAAAACTTCGGGTGTAACATCTGGTATGGGTCCATCGTCAAACGTTAAATATAAGGAACGATGCTCTCGACTTTTATGCCAGGTGAGCTGCGGATAAAGCCAGCGCAGCCAAAAGGGTGATTTAATAGGATACCACATATTGGTTGACAAAGATAAGAATAGCAGATGAACTTGTTTAAACTGAATGATAAATAATAATAACGAATGAAGATTGACTTCAAGTTTTTTTCAACTCTCTTGCTCTTGCTATGCATGCTGTTTTCATTCTCAAGCAAGGCGCAACAGGTTTTAACTTTAAAGGAAGCTCTTGAGCGAGCACAAAGTAATAATTTGCAGGTAAAGCAAGCGTTGTTTCAGGTAGCGTTGAGCGAGGAAGACGTAAAACAGGCAAAAATGGATTTTTATCCAACTTTAAATGCAGGTGTTGATGGCAATTTACGGTGGGGTAAAAGTTTCGACCAGCTGACCGGAAGTTTGATTACCAAATCAATTAATTCCTTAAATGGAAATTTAAATGCTTCGGTGCCAATTTTCCAGGGTTTCCAACGGGTTAATCAGGTTGCAGCCAATAAATATCTTCTTTTAGCTGATCAAAGTAACGTTGAGCGTATTAAAAGTGATTTAATACTTTCTGTTGTTACAACCTATTTAGAAGCATTAACTAACCAGGATTTATTATTGGCAGGGCAACAGCAGTTGGCACTTTCACAATCTCAACTTGAAGTTGAACAGATAAATTTTGATGTTGGAAATAAAACATTGGCTGACCTTTCCCAGGCTAAAAGTCAGGTAGCCACTGATGAATTGAATGTTACATCTGCTCAAAATGCTTTTGATTTGTCTATTTTGAATTTGAAACAATTGATGGAAATGGATCCAACTGCTTCAATAACGTTAGAGAAGCCACCGCTGCCTGAATTTTCTTCAATTGTAACTGCATATTCAGCTGAAGATGTTTATAGCCAGGCAAAGAAGAATTATCCTGAAATCAAACAGGCTGAATATAATTCTCAAGTGGCAAAGTCTAATATTGATATTGTAAAAGGTGGGTTTTATCCACAATTAAGTTTGGGTGGGGGTTTAGGGACCGGTTATTCTTCTGCGAGTTATGATCCGATCACGATGAAGGAAACTTCGTTTAATAGTCAATTGAGCGATAATTTCAGTCAATATATTGGTGTTTCTCTTTCCATTCCGATTTTTAATAATTTTAGGACACGTATATCCGTAAGAAAGGCTGAAATTTCTTACCAAAACGCGCTATTGGGAGAAAGGCAAGCCGAAAATAATTTGAATAAAATTATTCATCAGGCTGTCCTGGACCTGAGAGCTGCAGAAAAAAGCTTACACTCAAACCAACAGGCTTTCGAATCAACCAAGGAAGCCTTTGAGGTTATTAAACAACGCTACGATGTTGGGTTGGCTAATTCTATTGAATTAAGTACTTCTCAAACAAATATGAATAAAGCTGAATTTGATTTAATTCAATCAAAATATAACCTGATATTTAGAAGCAAGGTAACTGATTTCTATTTGGGAAAGTCAATTACTTTTAACTAAAATAAATTATACTAAACTATGGCAAAGAATAAAAAATCGTTGAAATATGTTGTTATCGCGATTGTTGTTATCCTGATCTTCGTTATTATTGCAAATAAAGCTGGATGGATAGGGCAAGGAGATATCATTAAAGTTGCTACTGAAAAAGTAGAAAAACGGACGGTAAACGAAACGGTGTCTGCAAGTGGAAAAATTCAACCGGAGATTGAAATTAAACTTAGTTCAGAAGTATCAGGGGAAATAGTAGAGCTAAGTATCAGAGAAGGAGACGTTGTAAAGAAAGGACAGATTTTGTGTCGCATAAAACCAGATATTTTACAATCGGGATATGATAGGGCAGTAGCTTCGCTGAATTCACAACGTGCAAGTTTGGCTGCTTCACAGGAACAATTAAAACAAATTGAGGCCTCATATGCCAATATCGAAGCTAATTATAAAAGAAATTTAGAGCTTTTCAACAAAAAAGTTATATCTGTGGCTGAATTTGAAAATATTCGTTCGGAGTATTTAGGAGCCCAAGCTAATTTAGCTGCTCAGCGTCAAAACGTTATCGGGTCGCGTTATGGTATCGACCAGTCACAAGCAATGGTAAAAGAAGCTGCAGATAACTTAGCACGAACTACTATCTATGCACCGGTTGATGGTGTAATTTCTTTATTGAGTGTAGAGCTTGGTGAACGAGTAGTGGGTACAGCTCAAATGGCGGGTACAGAAATTATGCGCATTGCAAACATGTCTTCAATGGAAGTTAATGTTGACGTAAATGAAAATGATATCAATCGCATTTCTGTTAATAATGAGGCGACAATTGAAGTTGATGCTTTTAGAGACAGAAAATTTAAAGGAATAGTTACAGAAATTGCAAGTTCTGCCAAAGGCGAAGCAACTGCTACGTCAACTGAACAAGTAACTAATTTTAACGTAAAAGTACGTATTCTTCCAGATTCATATAAAGACCTTGCACAAGATGAATCTACACTAACTTCTCCATTTAAACCTGGTTTATCAGCCACTGTTGATATTCATACACAACAAGACAAGGGTTTAACTGTTCCGATTCAGGCTGTAACCACTCGGGAAGCGAATAGTGGACAAACAGAAAAGAATAAAAATGCGAATTCGGACAATGAAAAGCCTAAATCGAATGATAGTACGGCTACGAGTGGAGATAATAAGATAGCTGCCAATCTTGGTGTTCAAGAATGTGTTTTTGTGTATCGGGACGGAAAGGTATATCAGGTCGAAGTAAGTACAGGTATTCAGGATGACAAATATATTCGAGTTTTGAGCGGTTTAAAAGAGGGTGAAGAAGTAGTTGTTAGTCCGTTCACTGCGATTTCCAAATCATTAGAGAATGAAACGGTTGTTGAAAAAGTAAATAAGGAGCAGCTTTTTTAATGTTTAATACATAGATAAAAAAACTGAATTCTTATAGATATATTATTTTCTTTTTGGTTGGAAATAGTTCTAATTGTATGTTCGAAGGTTTTTAATAGAACTATTTTTCAGAATTGATAGTCCTTTCCGTATATTTGATACATATATGCAAGAGAAACAGCAACCCATACATGTAGAATCGAGAAAAGAAGTTATGTCTTATCTTGAGCCATTTATGCTTAACGAAATGAGTGAATATTTGAAACCCATCGATGAGAATTGGCAGCCTTCTGATTTTCTTCCCGATGCTTCCAGAGACACTTTTTTTGCTGAGATCAGAGAGCTGCAAGATTCAGCAAAGGAGCTATCTTACGATACGGTTGCTGTATTGATCGGTGATACCATTACTGAAGAAGCTTTGCCTACTTACGAGTCATGGTTGACGATGGTTGATGATGTTTCGAGGAATGGACAAGGAGGCTGGATGAAATGGGTACGTGCATGGACAGCGGAGGAGAATCGTCATGGAGATTTATTAAATAAGTATCTATATCTTTCTGGAAGAGTCGATATGCGTCAAATGGAAATATCAACTCAATATTTAATTAACGACGGATTTGAAATTGGTACAGGTCATGATCCATACCGCAATTTTATTTATACCTCATTTCAGGAACTAGCAACGAATGTTTCTCATAGAAGAGTTGCCGGCTTAGCGAAACAATCTGGTGATAAGTTATTGGCGAAGATGTGTGGAGTGATCGCATCCGACGAAGCGCGACATGCGAAAGCGTATATATCCTTTATTAAAAAAGCCATGGAAGTTGATCCAAACGAAGTTTTAGTAGCTTTTGAGGATATGATGCGTAATAAAATAGTAATGCCAGCTCATTTTCTAAGAGAGATGGGAATGAATATCGGTCAAACTTTCGGGCACTTTACAGACGCTGCGCAAAGATTGGGTGTATATACGTCAGTTGATTACGTAGAAATATTAAAAGATCTGATAAATGAATGGAAATTAGAATCCATGCGTGACTTGAATGAAACCGGAGAAAAAGCGCGTGATTACGTTATGAAACTTCCCGACCGTTTAATCCGCGTTGCGGAACGTATGAAAATTCCTACGATGGAATATAAATTTAAATGGATTCATGGCTAAGGATAGCCGGTTTAATTGCTTTTTTGCCTTTTTTCTTTTTCTTCTTCATCTTATTAATCCATATTAGCGTTCCAGTCACAGGAAGGCTGGTAGCTATTAAACAAGCAAGGAAATAAATTAATTTACTGAAGTGTCCATAGACATCTCCCACATGGAGAGCTTTTATTGACCCGTTAATTCTTTCGTTAAAGGGTTTGTCTTTAAATATGATAGTCTCCTCTAAACTTGCATCTTGTGCCTTTAGTACAATTTGATTAGCAGCAGCAGGTGCAAAGAATCCCGTTTTGTATTTACTGATTTTAACAAGCTTTTCATCTTTCGATGGCAATGCGATTCTGACATCACCTTTATAAGGAAAGATTTCATTCGCAACTTTAAAGTAAGAAGAAGCAGCCAAGATAGTTAACGGTTGTTCATCTTTCATTTTTCTTTTAGCCTTGTCCTCTTTAGGTGGTTCATAAGTACCCAGTGTTTTCTTTAAGCCGTCTCTATACCATTCGAATGACCATTGGGGGCCGGTAAGGCCCATTAAAAGTAAAAATATAAAGGCGTATAATGATAAACTATTATGTATATCATGATTTATGCGTTTCCAACTACTGTTAAATTTAATGGTTAACCCTTGACGCCAATTTTTTATTTTTCTTGGAAACCAAATAACAATACCTGTTAACAATCCAATCGTAAATAAAATAGTCATCGTTCCTGAAATATAACTTCCCAGTTTTCGGTTTGGCAGTTCTCCTATTATTGGTTTCTCTATTTTATCCAAAAGTAACCAGCGATGTAAACTAAACATAGAGCTCATAAACTCAGAGACGCTGTTTTTATCTTTTGTATTGCCTAAGATTTGTCCCGTATAAGGATCAATAAAATACCCAACGCCAAATTTACTTTTGTCTCCTTCGCTTCGAACGTTAATTTGGTAAGATTTTTCAGGATTTGATGGAATGTTAATTGTCGTGATTTTTGCATTACTTTCATTTCTCACAATTTCCGATAACTGGTCTATATCAATTTTTACTTTCTGAGGAGCTACTTTGTATAAATGAGGAGCAGAATATTCTTGTATTTCTGAATTGTAGACATAGATTGTTCCGGATAAGCATATAACAAAAACAAATAACGCGGAAGTTAATCCGATCCATAAATGGATATCATTTAAGAATTTTCTAATTGATTGCCAATTGGTTTTATTGATATTCTTTTTCATTCTTTGTCTTAGAATAGTAATTTTCGATTGTCACTTTATTAGATAATAAACTATATTTGTCTTAATTTAGATGTGATCTAAATAAGTGCAAGTGCAAAAGTAATAGATTTTAACAACGGCTAATGACCGAAAACGGAGCAATATTGACGCAAAGCGGAATTTTAGTAGACCATATATCGGATAGAAACAACATAGCTGAAAATATGGTTGCCTGCAACGCTACTGAAATATCTAGCTTTTCTCAGGGAGAAAAATTTGAATTAAAATTAGATGGAATTCACATTTGGCATACGTTGCCTTACGAGAAGCTTGACAAGTGTTTCGATTTTCATCAAGGTAGTTCATTTATTCAAATGGTTTTTTCTATTGACGGGCTAAATCAGTCAAACATAAACGCTGAATTTAAAGATCTTGGCCCAGAACAAAACATATTACACCATATTCCGAAAGGCCAGGGTAGAGCACATTCCATTTTAAAAATTAATAATTGTCGTGAATTATTTGGGATTAATATCAGCATCGATTTGTTTTTTAAGGTTCTTCCGGAAAAAGATCCTTTTTTTAATATTTTACGGAATAAGATACAAGCCAATCAATCGATATTAATTAATTCTCCGAACCTTCCAGTTACCATTGCAATGCGACAGGTTATTCATCAGATAACGCACTGCTTACGTAAAGATCACTGTCGATGTATTTATTATCAGGCTAAAGTTATGGAGTTGTTGAGCTTGCAACTTGAACAGGTGGAACGGTCAGAATTGTATTCCAATCGATATAAACAGGAATTAAAAGAGGAAGAGTTAAGAAGAATTTATCAGGTCAAAAATATTTTAGAACAAAGACCTGGAGAGAGCCATAGCTTATTAGGCTTGGCACACGCAGTAGGTACAAATGATTCTACATTAAAGAAGCACTTTAAGCTTGCATTTGGTACGACAGTCTTTTCTTATCTGAATTCATATAGAATGGAAAAAGCAAAAGAAATGCTATTGATTCAAGATTGTAAAATCTCTTCAATAGCAAATCAATTTGGATATAAACATGCTACGCATTTCAGCGCAGCTTTCAAAAAGTATTTTGGTTATCCACCTACAAAGTTAAACCATAATTAACCTTTTTTGCCTTGCTTGTCAGGGTTTTGATTCCCACGATTTACATTCCCTTGCTTATTGTCAGTTTGGTTTGCTGTTTGCCCACCACTATTTGGAATAGTATGGCTTTTACTCATTTTTTCTATATCTGTATGGGATCTGTCAGCGGTTGAGTTCGGATGTGGTGCTTTTCCTCTTTGTTCCGGATTTACATGGTTTCTCTCAGCCGGATTTACCTTGTTTTTCTCTGGGTTTTTCATAATATATAAATTATTGTAAATATTTGTAATGTGCGAACTATATTAATAGAACGCCCGAACTCAGATTTTGTTTAAATATCCCTAACTTTGTGGCATGAGTACATTACTAGATTCGGGTCAAAAGCCTTATAACCACTACGGTGCATACCTTCGGGAGAAATATAATGGGAAGCGGGTATTTAAAATTATCGTAGATGGACATTTTACCTGCCCCAATCGTGATGGGAGTAAGGGATATGGAGGGTGCTCTTATTGTAATGTAGATTCGTTTACACCTGATTCGGCAAGAAAGTTGCCTTCTATTAAGGAACAGGTTGAGGAAGGCATTGAACGTGCTGTCAATGGCTATCGCGCTGAAAAATTTATTATATACTTCCAACCGAATACGAATACATATGCCCCTGTTCATGTATTAAAGGCAATGTATGATGAAGCATTGAGCATCGCTCCTGAAAATGTTGTGGGTCTTTCAATAGGGACACGTCCAGATTGCATTGATTTTGAAAAAGTAGCGCTTCTTGAAAGCTACTCTGACCGTTATGACGTAGATCTGGAAATGGGCATGGAATCAATTTATAATGATACTTTAAATAGAATCAATAGAGGTTGCAGTCATGAAGAACTGGAGAAGGCTTTAAAATTAGTTGAAAATAGCTCCTTGGATATTTGTGTCCATACTATTTTTGGGTTTCCCTGGGAAAGTAAAGAGATGATGCTGCGTTATGCTGATGAAATTAACCGGTTCCCTCAAATAAAATTTGTAAAACTTCATCATCTTCACATTGTTGAAGGATCCATTATGGGTGTTCAGTATAAAAGAGAACCCTTTAAAGTATTTACTTTGGAAGAATATACAGATTTTCTGTGTGAATTTATTCCGCTCCTTCGTCCCGACATTATCATCCAGCGTTTATTTGGTTTAGCTGATCAAGAATTGCTGATTGCACCCAATTGGGGGAAGGGAAAATCTGCTATTCAGACTTTTATAGACAAAGAATTAGAACGCAGAGGAGCTATTCAGGGATCAAAATATACTATTCCCCATTTAATTTAAGAGCGTAAAGTATTAAACAGTTAATAGTATTTAGATTATATTCTAAGCTTCGGTTTATATTGTTGAAAAAGAAAATGCCTGGTATATATCAGGCATTTTCTTTTATTATAGTGTACTCAAATACAATTTTAAATAAAGTATTCGAACAATGTTTTATCGCGATTAATTTCTGTAAAATCGAATCCTTTTAATTTCATTCGTTCAATTAACGAATCATAGTCTTTTGCACATTGTACTTCTATTCCTATTAAAGCAGGTCCGCGTTCTCTTTGTGTTTTCTTTATAAATTCGAAGCGGGTGATATCATCTGTCGGTCCCATTACCTCAGTAACGAAAAGCTTTAAGGCTCCCGGTCTTTGAGGAAAATGAACTAGGAAATAATGTTTTTTTCCTTCATATTGTAGTGATAATTCCTTTATTTCCGCCATGCGGTCAAAATCATTATTACCTCCGCTAATAATACAAACTACTTTTTTACCTTTAATTTCATCCCGAAACATATCAAGGGAGGCAACGGTAAGTGCGCCTGCCGGCTCGGCAACAATTGCATCGTTATTGTACAGATTGAGAATACTTGAACATACTTTTCCTTCAGGCACTAACTCAATATGGTCAATATATTTCTGGCATAATTCAAATGTCAGGTCTCCCGCACGTTTAACCGCAGCACCATCGACAAATGTAATAATATGCTCAAGGGTTACCGGTTTACCAGCTGAGAATGCAGCCTTCATGGAGGCTGCACCTTCAGGCTCTACTCCAAAACATTTAACTTCCGGACGTATCTTATGGAAGTAGTTTCCCACTCCGGAGGCCAAACCTCCACCGCCTATCGGTATTAAAATAATATCAACGTCTGGTAGGTCTTCAAAGATCTCTACTCCAACTGTTCCCTGCCCTTCAATAATTGAAATGTCATCAAAAGGAGGAATAAAGGTCATATCATTCTCTTTCGTATACTTTAGAGCTTCTTTAAGACAGTCATCAAAGGTATCACCAGTTAATTTGATATCAATAAATTCGCCCCCAAACATACGTGTTTGTTCTATTTTTTGGTTTGGGGTTGCACTAGGCATAAATATTACACCTTTAATTTTTTGGTTTTTACATGAAAAAGAAAATCCTTGAGCATGATTGCCTGCACTTGCACATACTACTCCGTGCTTTCTTTCCTCAGCCGTAAGGGTAGATATTTTATTATAAGCTCCTCTAAGTTTATATGAGCGGACAACCTGCATATCTTCACGTTTAAGATAGATTGCAGCGTCATATTTTTCAGATAGTCGTTTATTTAATTGTAATGGTGTTCTGTTGATAACAGATTGTATACGTTTTAAGGCAGCAACTGAATCAATATTCTCGTAAGAACGTTTGCTCATTGGGTTTTATACTTTTAATGTTGATTTAAATACTAACTCAGTTAAATCAGGATCGGTGATTAACTTCTTAGCGTCAGCCAAATCCAGGAAGTTTGAATAAACAATATCTAACTCACTTTTTTCTAAATTAAAGCCTAACCGCTCCAAATGGTGTTTTAAAGCATGTCTTCCGCTTCTGGCTGTTAATATAATATCTGCTTCATCCAGGCCTACGTCTTCCGGTTTGATAATTTCATAATTTTCCCGATGTTTTAAGAAACCATCCTGATGAATACCAGAACTGTGGGCAAACGCATTTCTACCAACAATTGCCTTATTAGGTTGAACAGGCATGTGCATCATGCTGCTTACTTTTCTGCTAATTGAAGTAAATAACTTGCTGTTAATATTTGTTTTTAAATCGTTAAAGCTGTTTTTGTGGACCTGGAGAATCATTGCAACTTCTTCTAATGATGTATTCCCAGCACGCTCCCCAATTCCGTTAATTGTACATTCAACTTGCCGGGCGCCCGCTTTCACTCCTGCAATTGAATTGGCTGTTGCTAATCCCATATCATTATGGCAATGTACAGAAATAATAGCCTGATCAATATTCTTAACATTTTCTTTTAAGAATTTAATTTTTTCAGCATACTGATCCGGAAGGCAATAGCCATTTGTATCAGGTATATTGACAACAGTAGCACCTGCAGCAATAACGCCTTCGATCATTTTAGCCAGATATTCATTGTCAGCACGACCTGCATCCTCAGCGTAAAACTCAATGTCCTCAAAAAAGGTCTTTGCATATTTTACAGCCGAAATTGCACGCTCTAGTATCTGTTCTCTTGTGCTATTAAATTTATATTTAATGTGCATATCTGAAGAACCAATACCGGTATGAATTCTGCCCCGTTTCGCAAATTGCAACGATTCGGCAGCCACTTTGATGTCATTTTCATTCGCTCTTGTAAGTGCACAGATAATAACATCTTGCAGGTTTTTTGAAAGTTCAACAACACTTTGGAAATCTCCGGGACTGGATACGGGAAAACCGGCTTCTATAATATCAACTCCCAAACGTTGCAATTCAATTCCAATTTCAATTTTTTCTGTTGTACTTAATTGACAGCCTGGTACTTGCTCTCCATCACGAAGAGTAGTATCAAAAATGTATAAGTGATTCGGATCGTGTAACATATAATATTTTTTAATTAACAGTTAGGATTGGACGACATTTTTATAAGTTGAAATGGTTTCCAATACTTTGGTACCCATTTCTTTTGTTCCTAAAACAAGTTCAGGAGCTGTTTTACTATCAGCTATATCCAATGTTCGATAACCAGCTTTTAACGTATCATCTACTGATTTTGTAATTAACTTAGCTTCTTCCTGTAATCCGAAACTTATTTCAAGCATTAAAGCAGCAGATAGGATAGAGGCTAATGGATTGGCTTTGTTTTGGCCCGCGATATCGTGTGCAGAACCATGAATTGGCTCAAAGAAGCCAGTGCCATCACCAATGGATGCAGAAGCTAACATGCCCATAGAACCGGCAATTTGTGAAGCTTCATCTGTAAGAATATCACCAAACAGATTGGCTGTCAGAACAACATCGAATTTCTTCGGATTCTTGACTAATTGCATTGCAGCATTATCAATAAACATGTGTTCTGTTTCAACTTCAGGATAGCGTTGTGCAACCTCCTGAACCACTTCACGCCACAATCGCGAAGTTTCTAAAACATTCGCTTTGTCTACAGAACATAAACGATTATTTCGTTTTTTTGCTGCTTCAAAGGCTTTGATTGCAATTCGCTCAATTTCATAGCGATTGTAATTCATCAAATCTGAAGCAAAGTTTCTATCCTCTGAGCGATGTTTTTCACCAAAATAGACGTCGCCGGTCAATTCTCGGAAAAATAAAATATCGGTTCCTCTTAAAACTTCAGGTTTGAGGCTCGAAGCATCCAGCAGTTCGTCAAATAACAATATGGGACGAAGATTAGCATATAGACCTAATTCTTTTCTGATTTTCAATAAACCTTGTTCCGGACGTACTTTTGCGGAAGGGTCATTATCGTATTTTGCATGACCGATCGCACCGAAAAGTATGGCATCGCTTTTTCTAGCTTTCTCCAAAGTCTCCTCCGGAAGAGGAGAACCTGTAGCTTCAATGGCTACATGGCCCATAATTGCTTCTTCGAAGTTGAATTGATGTTCAAACTGATTTGCCACTTCTTGAAGAACCGCTTTACCCCATTGTGTAACTTCTTGCCCTATGCCATCTCCCGGGATAATCAATATATTTTTCATTTGAATAAATTATTAATTTTGGTTTGCTTTATATGTGTAATGAGCTATCATGTAATTTATTGTATAAATTATAGCTTAAAACAACTCCGTTATTTTAAAATGCTTTCTTTTAAATTCTCAATGGATTTTACACGTCCATTTTCTAATACAATTTTATTTTCGATACATGCAGGCAACTGTGTTTCGTAATGTCCTACATAGATCAGTGTTTTACCATAAGAACAAAGTTCATCAACTACATCATTAAAATGTTGTGTCTGTAAAATATCTAAGCCCTGACATGGTTCGTCCAGAATTAATAATTCCGGATTTTTTATGATTGTTCTTGCTAATAGAGCTAAGCGTTGTTTACCCAATGGTAACGTATGAAGTAAATGATGCTTATATTCTTTTAAGTCAAAGAATTCCAAAATCTCATCTACTTTTCTTTGTTTGTCATGCGTCAGGTTATGGAATAATCCAACACTATCATAAAAGCCAGACGCTATGCTTTGCCATACTTTAGCTGATTGATCAAAGTACCAGTGCAGTTCCGGAGAAATAATTCCCAGGTGTTCTTTAATTTCCCATATGCTTTCACCGCTTCCCCTCTTTTTGCCAAACAAGGACATATCACTTGTATAGGCTTGCGGATGGTCACCATTGATTAAACTGAGCAGGGTAGACTTCCCTGAACCATTTGGTCCTTGCAATAACCACTTTTCACCGCTTTTTACTTCCCAATTTATATCATATAGTACTTGCTTATCTCCATATTTTACATTGATATTTTTCATCCTGACCATACTGTTGTCAGAGATTTTTGGAGATTGTTGTAAAAAATAAGGAAGTTCCTTGTTAGTTCTTGGATCTTCTTTGCTGATATCTTCTTTACTACCAACAATGTTTAATTGGCCATTTTCTAATTCGGCAAATCGATTGATACAACTTGGTAATTCATCGTCATTGCTGATTAATATCAGATGAACTCCTTCATTTGTGATTTCATCAAATACTTCATTTAAGTGTTTGCGAGATGTATTATCAAGTCCTGTATATGGCTGATCAATAATAAGCAGTTGTGGTTTTAGCCACAACGCTTTTATTAATTGCATTTTTTTGTTCTCACCACTCGAAAGTTCGATCAGTTGCGTGCCTCTGCAATTGGAAAAACCAAATAATTCTAAATAGGGCTCTACGTCATCAAAAGACAAACCTTCTTCTTTTCCATAATGTAACAGTTCAGCATAAACAGTCAGCGTATCATTTTTTTGCTGTTTATTATAACGCTGTTGATAATAGAAATTACGGTCTCCTTCGAGATTGGTAAATTGATACCAACTCGATACGAAGGCAACTTGTTTAGAAAGTGGTGTGTGATGATCAAAATTAATTTCGATGTTTCCTGAACTCTTTTCCAATCCAGCAATTGCCTTTGCCAATGAAGTTTTCCCGGAACCACTTTTACCTCCTAATAACCAGTTTTCACCTTTATATATTTTCCAATTCAATCCACTTAATACCTTATTTTGTTGGTATTGTAAATTCAAATCGGTGATGTTTACAAAAAGTGTTGACATTATTTCGTCTGTTCGTAAGCTTCGATTAAGTCTTTATTATTTAATATAAAATCAATGTCATCATAACCATTAATAAGACATGATTTTTTGTAAGGATTGATCTCAAAGCTAATGCTATCACCAGTCTCAAGCAATAGAACTGTTTCGTTTTCTAAATCAACCACTAATTCAGTATCCGGATTTTTAGCAACCGCCTGAAAAATAGCGTCTAAGAACTCATCTGAAACCTGAATTGGGAGTAAGCCATTATTCAGCGCATTTCCCTTAAATATATCAGCGAAGAAGCTACTGATTACGACATCGAAACCATAATCCTGGATCGCCCAGGCAGCATGTTCACGGCTACTTCCACAACCAAAGTTTTTACCTGCAACCAAAACTCTTCCACTATACGTGGGGTTATTCAAAACGAAACTTGATTTAGGTTGATTATCGTTGTCAAAACGCCAATCACGGAACAGATTTTCGCCGAATCCTTCCCGCGTAGTAGCCTTTAAGAAACGGGCTGGAATGATCTGATCAGTATCGATATTTTCTATCTGTAGCGGAACTACCTTGGATGTTAATTTCTCAAATTTTCTCATGTTTTACGATTCAAGTAATTCTCTAATATCACTAATTCTACCTGTTATGGCAGCTGCAGCTGCAGTTAGCGGACTCACTAACATTGTACGAGCATTTGGACCCTGGCGGCCTTCGAAATTTCTATTTGATGTAGATACGCAATATTTCCCAGCTGGAATCTTGTCTTCATTCATTCCCAAACATGCACTACATCCTGGTTCACGTAATTGAAATCCCGCTGCTTCAAATATCTTGTCTAGGCCTTCTTCAATTGCCTGTTTTTCTACCTGTTTTGATCCCGGTACAATCCATACTTCAACATCAGAAGCCTTTTGCTTTCCTTTTACAAAATCAGCAACTTCTCTTAAATCTTCAATTCTGGAGTTGGTACAGCTCCCGATAAAAACATAATCAATTGGTTTACCCAATACCGTACTATCATCCTCAAGGCGCATATATTCAAGTGCTTTTTGATAAGAAAATTGTTCGGTTTCCGGTTGGATGGCAACAGCAGGAATCTGTTCTGTTATTCCCATTCCCATACCCGGATTTGTACCGTAGGTAATCATCGGTGTAATATCTTCTGCATTAAAGCTCAATACTTTGTCAAATTGAGCATCTGCATCGCTATATAAAGTTTTCCAATAGGCTAACGCTTTATCCCAATCTTCACCTTTAGGTGCAAACTCACGTCCTTTTACATAATCAAATGTAGTTTGATCCGGGGCGATCAAACCGCCACGTGCACCCATTTCAATGCTCATATTACAAATAGTCATCCGCGCTTCCATGCTTAAAGATTGGATAGTCGTTCCTGCATATTCAATAAAATATCCAGTACCACCTGCGGCAGAGATCTGTGAAATAATGTATAAAATAACGTCTTTTGCACCAACGCCTTTGCCCAATTCACCATTTACTTCTATTTTCATGGTTTTTGGTTTTTGTAGCAGTAAACACTGAGTGGCAAAAACTTGTTCCACTTGCGATGTTCCGATACCAAATGCAATGGCTCCAAAAGCACCATGAGTAGAGGTATGGCTATCTCCGCAAACCATTGTTTTACCTGGTAAGGTGATACCAAGTTCAGGACCGATAACATGAACGATACCTTGGTAAGGATGACCTAAACCATAAAGTTCAATACCAAACTCGGCACAGTTTTTTGTAAGCATATCAACTTGATACCTTGACAATTCTTCTTTAATCGGTAAATGTTGATCGAGTGTAGGAACGTTGTGATCTGCGGTGGCAACGGTTTGTTTGGGACGAAATACAGGAATGCCTCTCTTTCTCAGACCGTCAAAAGCCTGAGGGGAAGTAACTTCATGAATTAAATGTGTATCGATATATAAAATATCCGGAAAACCCTCTTCATGCTTGACGACGTGTGCGTCCCATATTTTTTCTACTAATGTTTTCGACATATTTTTAATATTTAAAAGGCTGTCTTGAAGAAACTTAGATATAGAGTTCTTTAACCGGAATAAACTCAATTAGACTTTAAATCATCTTCATCGTCTAATTGAGTTTATCGGTCAGCCCTTATGAATTATTATTTTAAACCGTTTTAATTGTTTTCATAGCGGTCATTGCTTTTCTTAATTTAGCACCAATTTCTTCAACAGGATGATTGCGAATAGCATCATTAACCGCTATTAATGTTCTGTTATCTACTGCTCCGTCCTTTCCTTCATTGAAATTTTTACCGATGATATCAACATCCACAGTTTTCATGAAATCTGATAATAGTGGTTTGCAGGCATGATCGAACAGGTAACAACCATACTCAGCTGTATCAGAGATAACCCGGTTCATTTCAAATAATTTTTTACGTGCAATCGTGTTTGCAATCAACGGCGCCTCATGCAAAGATTCATAGTATGCTGATGCAGGTTTGATTCCTGCTTCCACCATTGTTTCAAAAGCCAGTTCGACTCCTGCTTTAATATAAGCAACCATAAAGACGGCATTATCGAAATACTCTTGCTCACCGATTTTTACATCACCGGCTGGAGTCTTTTCAAATGCTGTCTCGCCGGTCTCTGCTCTCCAAGTCAATAGGTTTTTATCACCATTAGCCCAGTCCTCCATCATTGTGCGACTAAACTCACCGCTCATGATGTCATCCTGATGTTTCTGAAATAAAGGACGCATGATCGTTTTCAACTCATCTGCCACTTCAAATGCTTTGATCTTAGCCACATTGCTTAATCTGTCCATCATTGCTGTAATACCACCTTGTTTCAAGGCTTCGGTGATTACTTCGACACCATATTGAACTAATTTAGATGCATAACCAGGTTCTATGCCTTTTTCTATCATTTTATCAAAGGATAGTATGGAACCTGTTTGCAAAAGTCCACAAAGGATTGTTTGCTCACCCATTAAGTCCGATTTCACTTCTGCAACAAAAGTTGATCTCAACACACCCGCTTTGTGCCCGCCGGTTCCAACGCAGTATGCTTTAGCTTCTACAAGCCCTTTTCCTTGAGGGTCATTTTCAGGATGTACCGCAATTAACGTAGGAACACCGAAACCACGGCAGTATTCAGCTCTGACTTCGCTACCCGGGCATTTCGGAGCAACCATGATTACTGTTAAATCTTCACGGACCTGCATACCTTCTTCCACAATATTAAAACCATGAGAGTAGGATAGGGTAGCACCTTCTTTCATTAAGGGCATAACCGCATTTACTACTGAAGTATGCTGCTTATCTGGTGTTAGATTAATAACCAGGTCTGCGTTCGGAATCAGCTCTTCATAAGTGCCAACAGTGAAATTATTGTCAGTTGCGTTTTTCCAGGAATCTCTTTTTTGTTCAATCGCTTCTTTGCGCAATGCATAAGAAACATCCAAACCACTATCTCTTAAGTTCAATCCTTGATTTAGTCCTTGTGCGCCACAACCTACTATTACCAATTTTTTTCCTTTTAGGGCATTTACACCATCTGCAAATTCTGCACTGTCCATAAATTCTGCAACTCCTAATTGGTTTAATTGTTCTCTAAGAGGTAATGAGTTAAAATAATTTGCCATTTGTTTTAATTGCTTGTTTTCTATGTTTTTACTTGCTCTATCACAGAGCTATTTATTTGATTATTCTTTTTTAGCTATTCGGATTCCTATGCATTTAAGAATCTTGAATAGTTTTACATTGTAAAAATCTTTTCTTGTTTATCAAGGAATTCATTTTCAACCATCTCTGATACAGGTTCTTCGCTCTCAAATTCTTTTAGCTTCTTATGGAAGCCTTCGCTTGCCTTAATAATAGCGATTCTTCCACTTCTAACAAATTCTATTAAGCCGAAACTTCCCAGCGCTTCAGTTAAGCCATCAATTTCTTCACTATGTCCTGAAGTTTCAAAAACGGTATAGTCATTTCTAATAACGACAGCTTTTGCTCCATATTGCCGCAGTAGACGTTCTACACTTGCCGTTTCTGCAATTTTGGAGGTAGCTACCTTGAAAAGTGCTTGTTCCTGCCAAACGATTTCTTCGTCTCTATTAAAATAGGCTTTTAGGATATCGACTTGCTTTTCTAATTGACGGCAAACCTTTCTAACAACTTCTTCGCTTTCATTGATTACAATGGTAAAACGAAAAATTCCACTTGCCTCAGATGGAGAACCACTAATGCTTTCAATATTAATTTTTTTACGAGAAAACTGAATGGCTATCCTTCCGATTATACCCACTTTGTTTTCAGTATAAATTGTTAATGTAAATTCTTGCTTTGACATTTTTCTACCGATTTATTTTAATCTAATCTCTGAAACGCTGCTACCCTGGGCAACCATTGGAAAGACATTGTTTTCTTTTCCCACCATTACCTCTAAAAGGTAGGAGCCATCGTGATCAAGCATAGTTTTAAGAGCATCTTTAAGCTGAGCTCTTTCATTTATACGTTGCCCATCAATATAATAACCTTTTGCTACAGCAACAAAATCAGGACTGGTAATATTCACAAAGGAATAACGTTTATCATTAAATAGTTGCTGCCACTGGCGAACCATTCCTAAGAACTCATTGTTTAAAATCAATATTTTGACCTTCGCACCAAATTGCATAATAGTTCCTAATTCCTGAAGAGTCATCTGAAAACCACCATCACCAATGATTGCTACAACTGTACGTTCGGGAGCTCCATACCAGGCTCCAATCGCTGCCGGAAGTCCAAATCCCATAGTGCCTAAACCTCCTGAAGTCACATTGCTTTTTGACTGGTTGAATTTAGCGTATCGGCAGGCAACCATTTGGTGCTGGCCAACGTCTGTAACGATAATTGCATCACCGTTGGTCAGTTCATTTAAGGATTTGATAACCTCACCCATAGTCATGATATCTGTTGTAGGGTTTAGTTCTTCCTGAATTACTTCTTTGATTTCTTCCTTTTCTAATTCGCGGAACTTATTGAGCCATTCGGTATGAGATTTCTTTTCTACTAAGGCAGTTAACATGGGCAATGTTTCTTTACAGTCACCCCAAACCGGAACATCAGCTTTGACATTTTTGTCGATCTCTGCAGGATCTACATCTAAGTGTACTATTTTGGCTTGTTTGGCATACTTATCTAAACGTCCGGTTACCCGGTCATCGAATCGCATTCCAATAGCGATTAGTACATCGCACTCATTTGTTAATACATTGGGAGCGTAGTTTCCATGCATGCCCAACATGCCAACATTTTGAGGATGATCCGTTTCTAAAGCACTTAATCCCATTACCGTCCATGCTGCCGGAATACCTGTCTTTTCTATGAAATTTTTAAATTCTTTTTCGGCTTTGCCCAATATTACTCCTTGTCCAAATAGAATAAAGGGTCTTTTAGCCTGATTGATTAGTTCTGCAGCTTGTTTTATATACTCATTTCTGATTACCGGCTTAGGACGATAGCTTCTAATATGATGACAGGGCTTATAACCCAAATAATCAAAAAGCTGAATCTGTGCATTTTTAGTAATGTCAATTAATACTGGTCCGGGACGACCGGAACGGGCGATATAAAATGCTTTCGCTAAAGCTTCTGGAATTTCGGTAGCATCTGTTACTTGGTAATTCCATTTCGTTACCGGTGTAGTAATGTTTACAACATCAGTTTCCTGAAATGCGTCTGTTCCTAAAAGGTGAGCAAATACCTGTCCGGTAATGCAAACAATCGGATTACTATCAATCATGGCGTCTGCCAAGCCTGTTACCAGATTTGTAGCACCAGGACCACTTGTTGCAAAGACAACGCCAACGCGACCAGATGTGCGCGCATAACCTTGTGCAGCATGAATTCCACCTTGTTCATGGCGCACTAATATATGTTTTAAGCGATCGTTATAATCATATAACGCATCATAAATCGGCATTATAGCACCTCCAGGATAGCCGAAGACCGTATCAATATTTTCAGCTAATAATGCTTCTAATACTGCTTGAGACCCAGATATCTGGGTCGAAACAGCTGTTTCCTCAGCTGATTCTATTATGCTCTCTTTATTAGTTTCTACCGTATTCATTATTTTATTGCTATATCATTAATCAATTTATTCATCTGTAACGCAACCCTTGCTGGCGTCCTGTACACTTTTATGATATTTATAAAGTGCGCCTTTTGTTACAGGAACAGGAGGCTGTTTCCAGTTTTTTCTGCGTTCAGCCAGTTCTTCATCGCTAACGAGGACATTGATTTCATTGCTGACCGAATCAATGCGAATGATATCGTTTTCCTGGATCAGTGCGATATTTCCACCTTCCCAAGCCTCCGGCGTAACATGGCCTACTACAAATCCATGTGTTCCACCAGAGAAACGGCCATCGGTCACCATAGCAACGGATGCTCCCAGGCCCGCACCGAAAATTGCTGATGTTGGTTTTAGCATCTCCGGCATTCCAGGTGCACCTTTTGGTCCTACATGACGAATGATAACTACATCACCTTCCCGAACTTTGCCAGATTGAATGCCTTCAATTAAGTCATATTCTCCTTCAAAGACACGAGCAGGCCCTTCAAATCTTTCACCTTCCTTACCGCTAATCTTTGCTACAGAACCCTTTTCAGCAATATTCCCATATAAAATTTGAAGATGTCCTGTTGTTTTAATAGGTTTTTCGATTGGAAGGATGATGTCTTGCTCATCAAAATTTAAATCTTTTGCATCTGCTAAATTTTCAGCGATTGTTTTACCCGTAACAGTTAAACAGTGTCCGTGTATCATCCCTTTGCTTAGAAGATATTTCATTACAGCAGGCACTCCGCCAATCGTATGTAAATCTTCCATCAGATATTTTCCGCTAGGCTTTAAATCAGCTATCACAGGTGTAATATCACTAATCTTTTGGAATGAATCAGGTGTTACATCAACACCAACAGCTCTTGCAATTGCAATAAGATGCAACACCGCATTTGTTGATCCACCCAAAACCATCAAGGTAACAATTGCATTATGAAAAGCATCAGCAGTCATAATATCAGAAGGTAAAATATTTTTTTCTAATAAATTACGAATGGCTTTTCCGGCATCTTCACATTCTTTTTCCTTTTCTTTGCTTAACGCCGGATTTGAAGAGCTATAAGGAAGACTCATTCCCAATGCTTCGATTGCAGAAGACATCGTATTGGCGGTATACATACCACCGCATGCACCAGCTCCGGGACATGTGTTTCGGATAATTCCCTGAAAATCCTCTTCATTTAGCGTACCTGCAATCTTTTGCCCCAAAGCCTCAAAAGCTGATACGAGATTTAAGGTTTCGCCTTTATAATGACCTGAATGGATCGTTCCTCCATAAAGCATAATGGAAGGTCTGTTTAACCGAGCCATTGCAATAATCGATCCTGGCATATTTTTATCACAGCCCGGAATTGTGATAAGTCCATCGTAATATTGACAACCAGCTACTGCTTCAATTGAATCAGCAATAATGTCCCTAGAGGCTAAAGAGTAACGCATTCCGGGAGTTCCGTTTGACATACCGTCACTAACGCCAATCGTATTAAATATAAGACCTACCAGATCAGCTTCCCAAACAGATTTTTTAACCAAGGTGGCCAATCCGTTTAAGTGCATATTACATGGATTTCCATCGTAACCCATACTCGCTATTCCCACTTGTGCCTTATTCATGTCCTCTGGTTTAAAACCAATGCCATAAAGCATTGCCTGAGCTGCGGGTTGGGTAGGATCTTGTGTTAATGTTTTACTGTATTTATTTATTTCTGACATATGCTCGTATTTCGAATTAAGATATAAGTATTTCGCTATTGTTTTCTTTGAATTTGATTTATTAAATTGACAATGGTTTTGCCTTTTTGCTTAAAAAAATTCTTTCTTTCTTTCTATTCATTAAATGTTCAGTAAGATACAAGCTTGATTAATTATGAACAAGAAAAAGTGATTAAAAATTTATTCAGAATAATATTTTGTTGAGAGTTAATTTTCCGACTAATAATTGTTTTTATTAATTAAGTTTTGTTATTAATGTTGTTAATTGTGTACTAAAACCAAAATGGTTTTTGGTTCAATAATATGCTTGCATAGATTTATTTGAGTTTTTTCGTCGTATTTTTCAAAATTTACTAGATAAATGACATAAAAAAAGCCTGCAAAATTAGATTTTGCAGGCTCCTTATATTTGTTTTTATTCTGCTATAGGATAGCCTCAGCCAAAACAATAATTTTATTGTCAAGAACTTCTACAACACCTCCTTTAATTCCAATTATTTCTTCCTGATTATTAATCTTGATAATAACATTTCCATCTGCTAAAGTTGAAATAATAGGAGCGTGATTTTTCAGAATCTGGAAAGAACCATCAACTCCCGGTACTGTAACAGCAGTTACTGTACCTTCGTATATTAATTTATCAGGAGTAAGAATGTTTAAAGTCATGTTTTTAGTTTTATCCAGCCTCTGCTAATAGTTTTTTGCCTTTTTCAATCGCTTCTTCAATTCCTCCTACGAGGTTGAAAGCTGCTTCCGGATATTGGTCAACTTCACCGTCCATAATCATATTAAAGCCTTTGATTGTATCTTTAATATCAACTAATGTGCCTTTTAATCCAGTAAACTGTTCAGCAACGTGGAAAGGTTGCGACAAGAAACGTTGTACACGGCGAGCGCGGGAAACAATTAATTTATCTTCATCAGAAAGCTCGTCCATTCCTAAGATGGCGATAATGTCCTGAAGCTCTTTATAACGTTGTAAGATTTCTTTAACGCGTTGAGCAGTATTATAATGTTCATCACCTAAAATAGCAGCACTTAATATTCTCGAAGTAGAATCCAGCGGGTCTACTGCAGGGTAGATACCAAGCTCAGCGATTTTACGAGATAGAACCGTAGTTGCATCTAAGTGGGCAAAGGTAGTAGCTGGTGCAGGGTCAGTTAAATCATCAGCAGGTACATAAACAGCCTGTACAGATGTAATTGATCCGCGTTTAGTTGAAGTAATACGCTCTTGCATCATCCCCATTTCGGTTGCTAACGTTGGTTGGTATCCTACAGCTGAAGGCATACGACCCAATAGAGCAGATACTTCTGATCCGGCTTGAGTAAAGCGGAAAATATTATCAATAAAGAATAGGATATCACGTCCGGCACCTTCTGTTCCATCACCATCACGGAAATATTCAGCAATTGTCAGCCCTGATAAAGCAACACGTGCACGCGCACCCGGGGGCTCATTCATTTGACCGAATACGAAAGTTACTTTCGATTCTTTTAAGGCTTCTTGATCAATGTCATTTAAATTCCACTGACCTTTTTCCATACCTTCCATGAATTTCTCTCCGTAATCGATAATGCCTGATTCAAGCATTTCACGAATTAAGTCATTTCCTTCACGTGTACGTTCTCCAACACCAGCAAATACTGATAAACCAGAATAAGCTTTCGCGATGTTATTGATCAATTCCTGAATTAAAACGGTCTTACCAACACCAGCACCTCCAAACAGTCCAATCTTTCCACCCTTTGCATAAGGTTCTAACAAATCAATTACTTTAATACCAGTAAATAGAACGTCGGACTCTGTTGAAAGATCTTCAAATTTTGGTGGAGTATTGTGGATAGAACGACCATTTGTTTTATCAAGTGTGGTAATGCCATCAATAGGGTCACCTACAACATTAAATACGCGGCCTTTTATCGCGTCGCCAATCGGCATTTTAATAGGTGCCTGAGTGTCATTCACCGCCATTCCGCGATAAAGACCTTCGGTAGAATCCATCGCTATGGTGCGGACTCTTTCTTCACCTAAATGTTGTTGAACTTCTAAAACTATACGTTGTCCGTCTGCTTTTTCTATTTCTAGAGCATCGTAAATTTTCGGAAGACTGGCACCATTAGCGAAGCTAACATCCACTACCGGACCAATAATTTGTGCTATTTTACCAATGTTGGGCATAAAGAAGCTATTTTTAATTAAATAGTTAACGATTTATGTCTGTTTTCAGACCTAATTTCGGACTGCAAAAATAAGGTTTATACTCGGATTTCAAATAGATAATTTGAAAGATTTTTATTTTATGTCAATAAAGTAGGTTAAGTGTTGTAAATGAGCATTAAAATGGATTATAACAGAAATAATTATGCTACTTTCGTGCTCATTAAACAAAGGTTAGCTGGGAAATAAATAAAATTAATGAAGAAAATCTTAATTACAGGAAGTAACGGATTTATAGGGCAGGAGATAATGCACCAGGCACTGGTAAATTCAGAGGCAGAGATAGTCGCGCTTTCAAGAGGAGACGATCGTTTTTCTCATAAAGGCTCTTATAGATATGTATCTGCCGATGTATGTGATGCAGAGCAGATGGAGAAAATTATTAAAGAATTTCGTCCTGACTGTGTGATTCATACAGTTGCAATGGCAAATGTGGATGTTTGTGAGAAAGAGCCGGAACTTTGTGAAACGATCAATGTTCAGTCAGTTAAAACCTTGGTTGAATTAGCTGAAAAGTATAATTTCCAGTTGATTTATTTATCTAATGA
>Ga0160433_100371_pt1 | contig 26140 bp, 19 predicted proteins | sample HID1972K_E0MG_FD_108235 | JGI IMG/M metagenome (GOLD analysis project Ga0160433, IMG submission 108235) | Enriched pill bug-associated microbial communities from UW Madison campus, WI, USA - HID1972K_E0 MG | ecosystem: Host-associated > Arthropoda: Insects > Digestive system > Unclassified ...
CGATCATCCTGATCGCGATCATGTACTTCCTGATGATCCGCCCGCAGATGAAGCGGCAGAAGGAGCACAAGGCCATGCTGGAGAAGATCAAGCGCGGCGACGAAGTGCTGACCAACGGTGGCATCGCCGGCGTGGTCACCGACATCGGCGACAACTTCATCACCCTGGAAGTCGCCGACAACGTCCGCCTGCGCGTGCAGAAGGGCGCCGTTGGCAACGTGCTGCCGGCCGGCACCCTGAAGTCGGCCGTCTGAGCCACTCCCTTTCCGAAGCACAACCGCGGCGCCGGGGATGGCGCCGCGCAGGAACCTGGCAATGCTCGAATTTCCACGCTGGAAGTACGTCGTCATCCTGATCGTCCTGGCGATCAGCACGCTGTACGCGCTGCCCAACATCTACCAGAAGGAGCCGGCCATCCAGATCACCGCCAATCGTGGCGGGCAGATCGATGACACCCTGCGCGACCGGGTGCTGGCCGACCTCACGCAGGCCGGGGTGACCCCGCTGGCGGCGGAGAAGGAAGGCGACAGCCTGATCGTCCGCCTGCCGGACCTGCAGGCGCAGACCGCCGCCAACGACGTGTTGAAGCAGAGCGTCGGGGACGACTACCTGGTGGCGCTGAACCTCGCTTCCACCGTGCCGGACTGGCTGTCCAACCTCGGCGCCGCACCGATGGTGCTGGGCCTGGACCTGCAGGGCGGCGTGCATTTCGTGCTGCAGGTGGACCAGAAGGCGGCGCTGGACAAGCGCCTGGATGCCTACACCGAGGACGTGCGGACCAGCCTGCGCGATGCACGCATCCCGTACCAGTCGGTCGAACGCCGCGGCGATGACAGCATCGTCGCCAACCTCAGCCCGTCGGCGGGCGAGGGGGCCGGCCTGCGCGCGCGTGACGCGCTGTTCAAGGCGCAGCCGGCGCTGGGCTACGAGGTCAGCGGCAACCGCGTGACCGTGACCCTGCCGCAGGCCGAACTGGCCGCGATCGCCAACGGCGCCATCGAGCAGAACGTCAACACGCTGCGTAACCGCGTCAACCAGTTGGGCGTGGCCGAGCCGATCATCCAGCGCCAGGGCACCGACCGCGTGGTGGTGCAGCTGCCGGGCGTGCAGGACACCGCCGAGGCCAAGCGCATGATCGGCGCGACCGCTACCCTCGAATACCGCGCGGTGGTGGAAGGCAATGCGCAGGACGCGATCGCCAGCGGCCGCATCCCGCCGGAAGCGAAGGTCTACCAGCTGCGCGACAACCGCGGTCCGGTGCTGCTCAACAAGCGCGTGATCGTTACCGGCGACCAGATGGTGGCCGCGCAGGCGATGACCGACCAGAACGGTACCCCGGCGGTCAGCGTGACGCTGAACAACGTTGGCGGCCAGCGCATGTTCGACTTCACCAGCGCCAACGTGAACAAGCCGATGGCGGTGGTGTACACCGAGCGCGTGCCCACCGTCGAAACCGTCGACGGCAAGGAAGTGCGCAGCTTCCGGGTCAAGGAAGAAGTGATCTCGGTGGCCAACATCAACGGCGTGTTCGGCAAGAACTTCCAGACCACCGGCCTGGAGAAGAAGGAGGCCGAAGACCTGGCCAAGCTGCTGAAATCCGGCTCGCTGGCCGCGCCGATGGACTTCGTCGAAGAGAAGATCGTCGGTCCCAGCCTGGGTGCGGAGAACGTCGAGCGTGGCGTCACCGCGGTCGGCTTCGCGTTCCTGTTCACCCTGCTGTTCTTCACCGTCTACTACCGCATGTTCGGTGTCATCACCTCGGTGGCGATGCTGTTCAACCTGCTGATCGTGGTCGCGGTGATGTCGCTGTTCGGTGCGACCATGACCTTGCCGGGTTTCGCCGGCCTGGCCTTGTCGATCGGCCTGTCGGTGGACGCCAACGTGCTGATCAACGAGCGCATCCGCGAAGAGCTGCGCGCCGGCATGCCGGCCAAGGCGGCCATCGTGGCCGGCTACGAAAAGGCATCGGGCACCATCCTCGACGCCAACCTGACCGGCATCCTCGCCGGCGTGGCGCTGTACGCGTTCGGTACTGGCCCGCTGAAGGGCTTCGCGGTGACCATGATCGTCGGCATCATCGCCTCGATGTTCACCGCCATCACCGTTTCCCGCGCCCTTGCCGTGCTGCTGTACAGCCGCCGCAAGAAGCTCAAGTCCCTGGCCATCTGACGGGAAAGGATCGACATCATGAAACTGTTCCCGCTCCATCTGATTCCGAACGACACCACGTTCGATTTCATGCGCACCCGCTGGATCGCCGTGGGCATCGCCGTGCTGGTGTTCATCGCCGCGCTCGGCAGCATCATCGGCAAGGGCTTCAACTACGCACTGGATTTCACCGGCGGCACCGTGGTGGAAGTGCGCTTCGACAAGCCGGCCGATGTCGATGCGGTGCGCGACCATCTGGAAAGCGCCGGCTACGCCGGTGCCCAGGTGCAGAGCTTCGGCAGCGGCAGCGACCTGCTGATCCGCCTGCAGCCGCAGGAAATGGCCGAAGGCGAGAATGCCGGCGAAGCCAACAACCGTACCGCCGAAGCGGTGCGCACCGCGGTCTCGCTGCAGGACAACGCCGCCACGGTGCTGTCCTCGGAGTTCGTCGGCCCGCAGGTCGGCAAGGAACTGGCATTGAACGGCCTGTACGCCGCGCTGTTCGTGCTGGTCGGCTTCCTGATCTACATCGGGTTCCGCTTCGAATGGAAGTTCGCGGTGGTGGCGATCATCACCACCCTGTTCGACGTGCTGGTGGTGGCCGGTTACTTCTCCTTCACCGGCCGCGAATTCGACCTGACCGTGCTGGCCGGCCTGTTGTCGGTGATGGGTTTCTCCATCAACGACACCATCGTGGTGTTCGACCGTGTCCGCGAGAACTTCCGCAGCCTGCGCGTCGAGCCGCTGGAAGTGATGAACCGCTCGATCAACCAGACCCTGTCGCGCACCATCATCACCTCGCTGGTGTTCTTCCTGTCGGTGCTTGCGCTGTACCTGTACGGCGGCGGCTCGCTGGAAGGGCTGGCGCTGAGCCAGATGATCGGCGCGGTGATCGGTACCCTGTCCTCGATCTTCATCGCCTGCCCGCTGCTGACCATGGGCGCACTGGCGGTGACCAAGCAGGACCTGCTGCCCAAGGCCAAGGACGTGGAAGCGCTCGCCCGCCGCCCGTAACAGCACGCAGGACCTGGCCCGGAAGAAGCCCCGCGAAAGCGGGGCTTTTTTTTGCTCTTTCTTTTCCTCGCCGCACACACCGCGTGCGACGCACCTTCAGGAGAGGGGCGGGTGGGGCTGCGCGGGACCGTGAGCCGCATGGATGCGGCGATCGAGCCAACACGGAGGTATTCACGGCGGGTCCCGCGCAGCTCCATCCGCCCCCTCCCGACCCTGTGACGATACGCTGCCGTCGGTTGTGCATTCCTGCCACGCGCACTACGATCCCAGCGTTTCGTGCGCGCGCTTTGCTGCCCCGCACCTGTCCCACATCGAGGTCTCCATGGTCATCAAACCGCGCGTCCGCGGCTTCATCTGCGTCACCACCCATCCGACCGGCTGCGATGCCGCGGTCAAGCAGCAGATCGACTACATCAAGGGCAAGCCGAAGATCGCCAATGGCCCGAAGAAGGTCCTGGTGATCGGCGCCTCCACCGGCTACGGCCTGGCCGCGCGCATCACCGCCGCGTTCGGCAGCGACGCCGCCACCCTCGGCGTGTTCTTCGAAAAGCCGGGCAGCGAAACCCGGCCGGGCAGCGCCGGCTGGTACAACTCCGCCGCGTTCCACAAATACGCAGGACAGGCCGGCCTGTACGCGAAGAGCATCAACGGCGATGCCTTCTCCGACGAGGTGAAGGACAAGGTCATCGAACTGATCAAGGCCGACCTCGGCCAGGTCGACCAGGTGGTCTACAGCCTGGCCGCGCCGCGCCGCAGGCACCCGAAGACCGGCGAGATCATCAACTCCACGCTGAAGCCGATCGGCGAGCCGATCACCCTGCGCGGCCTGGATACCGACAAGGAAGTGCTCACCGAAACCACCCTGCAGCCGGCGACCGCCGAGGAGATCGCCGGCACCGTCGCGGTGATGGGGGGCGAGGACTGGCAGATGTGGATCGACGCATTGCTGGAAGCCGGCGTGCTCGCCAACGGGTGCACGACCACCGCTTTCACCTACGTCGGCGAAGAAATCACCCAGGCGATCTACTGGAACGGCTCGATCGGCGCGGCCAAGAAGGATCTCGACGACAAGGTGCTGGGCCTGCGCGAAAAACTGGCGAAGATAGGTGGCGACGCGCGCGTTTCGGTGCTCAAGGCCGTGGTCACCCAGGCCAGCTCGGCGATCCCGACCATGCCGCTGTACCTCTCGCTGCTGTTCAAGGTGATGAAGGAGAAGGGCACCCACGAAGGCTGCATCGAGCAGCTCGACGTGCTGTACGACATCCTTTACGGCGGCAGCGACGATGGCACGGCGGTGGAGCGCCTGCGCCATGACCTGACCGATGGCGCGGGGCGGCATGTCGCATTGATCGATGACGAAGGCCGCCTGCGCGCGGATTACAAGGAAATGGCGCCGGAGGTGCAGGGCGAAGTGCTGAAGCTGTGGCCGCAGGTGAGCAACGAGAACCTGTACCAGATCAGCGACCTTGCCGGTTACAAGGCCGATTTCCTGCGCCTGTTCGGGTTCGGCGTGGAGGGCGTGGATTACGAAGCCGATGTCGATCCGGATGTCAGGATCGATGACCTGGTCGACATGACCTGAGAGAGCGGTGACGACCAAAGGTCGTCACCCACCGGGGTTCGGGTCGTCCCCCAGCGGTAGAGCCGACCCATGGTCGGCTGCCGGTCGCGCTGGCCCGCGTGGCCGAGCATGGCCCGGCGCTACCCGCCGACAGGCGGGGACTCAGCCGAACTCGAATTCCATCCGCGGCATCGCCGCACCGACGAAGTCGCCCTGTACGTAATCCAGGCCGGCGCTGAACAGCAGGCTCATCGAGTTGGCATCGGTGACGAACTCGGCGATGGTGACGATGCTCGCCGCCTGCGCGCGTTCGGTGATCCCCTGGATCTTGTCGAAGTGCTCGCGCGTGCTGGCGATATCGCTGGTGAAGCCGCGGTCCAGTTTCAGGAAGCGCGGCTGGAAGTGCGCCAGCAGCTGGAACGAATCCAGCCCCGTGCCGAACTGATCCAGGCCGATGCGGCAGCCGAGCGGCGCCACGTCCTGCAGGAACTGCTGGGCATTGCGCAGGTGGGTGAACACCTTTGCCTCCGGCGCGTGCAGCCACAGCCGCTCGCCAGGTACGCCCTGCGCCTGCAGCTCCTGGCGCAGCATCGTGATCAGGTGTGGATCGGTGAACGATTCGGGGGTGATCCTCACCAGCATCTGCGTCGCATGCCCGGCACGCTGGCGCTCGCCGAGGATGGAGATCGCCCGGCGCGCCACCCAGCGGTTGATGTCCGCCAGCAGGCCATGCTCCTCGGCGATGCCGAGGAACGCGAGCGGGCTCAGCAGTTCGCCGTGGTGCTCCAGGCGCAGGGAGGCCTCGTACAGCTCCAGCGGTTCGCCCTGCAGGTTCAGGATCGGCTGGTAATGCAGCTGGAAGCCGTCGCCCGCCAATGCTTCCTGGATGCGCGCCAGCCACAGTGCGATGCGCTCTTCCTCGGCGCGATCGGCCGCGCCCGGATCGAAGATGCGCACGCTGTTGCCGAGTTCGGCGGCAGCCTGTGCGGTGGCGGTGGCGCGTGCCAGCACCTGGCCGATGCTGGCGATCTTCTCGCCCACCTGTACACCGCCGATGCTGACCGTCACCGTCGCCGAACGGTCGCCGATGCTGAAGACATGCGCGGCATACGCGGCACGGATGCGCTCGGCCAGCGCCGCGGTTTCCGCATAGGCGCCCTCGACCAGCACCGCGAAGCTGTGCTCGCCGAAGCGTGCCAGCTGTGCCTGGTCGCCGACCACCTGGCTCAACAGCTGGGCCAGCGCGGCGATCAGCACGTCGGCCGAATCCAGGCCGATATCCGGCAGCAGGCGTGCATAGTGGTCCGGTTCGACCAGCAGCAGGCCGGAGCGGCCCTCGCTACGGCTGGCCTGCGCCACCGCGTTTTCCACCTGGACCATGAAGGTCGGGCGGTTCAGCAGCCCGGTGACCTGGTCGCGCTGGCGCAGGTCTTCCACCTCGCGCGCCAGCTCGGCGTCCAGCTCGAGGCGGCGACGGAACACCACCTGCAGGCAGGACTCGCCTTCGTAGGTCGCCGGGGTGAATTCCATGGTGGCGGCGAATGCGCTGCCGTCCTGGTGCCGTGCATCGACCTGGTACTGCGGCGGCGGCGCCTCGCCCTTGCTCAGGCCCTTGAGCAGCTGCTTGAAGTCGTCCACGTGCTGCGCCGCGACCATGTCCAGCAGCGAAATGCCTTCGACATCGTCGAAACTCTCGAACCCGAACATTTCCAGGTACGCATCGTTGGCGCGGATGTGCATGCCTTCGTGGATGTAGGCAATGGGGTCGCGCGAGGAGGCGATCAGCGCATCGCAGCGGCGTTCGGTCTCGCGCATCTGCGCTTCGATGCGGCGCAGTCCGCGCCGTGCCTGCAGGTCCACCCACTGGTCGCGCACCACCGCCAGCAGGTGCTCGGGTCGGCTGCGCAGCGCCAGCGCACGCACGCCATGCGCGCTGGCTTCGACCAGCGCGTTTTCCTCGACGCGCTCCACCAGCAGGATCAGCGGCATATCCTTGCCGCTGGCGGCGATCTGCTGCGACACCTGCTGCAGGCCGATCGCCTGCGACGGCGACACCAGCACCAGGTCGATCGGCTGCGTGCCGAGCACCTGGGCCAGTTCGGCTGCATCCTGCGGTCGCGATGGACGCACCGCGATACCGCTGTTGCGCAGCGTGCTGACGATGGCCTCGGCGTTCTCGCCGCTGTCGTCCACGATCACCAGGCGCAGGGTCATGTCGTTCGAATTCTGCATTGCGGGCTCCCCAGGATGCGCATGTGATACACGATGCACGCCTGCGGGTCCATGCGCCAGCCCCGATGCGTGTGTCACGGCAGCGTGCCTCCCCTAGGCCACGCTGCCGGCGGCGTGGCCACTGGCCCACGCCCACTGGAAGTTGTAACCGCCCAGCCAGCCGCTGACATCGAGTACTTCGCCGATGAAATGCAGGCCGGGCACCAATCGCGATTCGAACGTGGATGATGACACCTGCGCGGTGTCCACGCCGCCCAGGGTGACCTCGGCGGTGCGGTAGCCCTCGGTGCCGCTGGCCACCAGCGGGAAATCGTTCAACACCTGCGCAGCCTGCCGCAGCTGCGGTTCGTCCAGCTGGCGCATCGGCCGGTCCGGCAACCAGTGTTCGCACAGCCGCTGCGCGAAGCGCTTGGGCAGGATCTCCGCCAGCACGGTACGCAGCTCCGCCGCCGGGCGGTCGCGCTTCATGCGGCGCAACCACTCGTCGGCATCCTGTCCGGGCAGCAGGTCCAGCGCCAGCGCGTCGCCGGGCTGCCAGAACGAAGAGATCTGCAGGATCGCCGGGCCGCTCACGCCGCGATGGGTCAGCAGCATGAAGTTGCGGAACGCCATGCCGTTGCTGCGCGCTTCGACCGGCAGCGCGACGCCGGCCAGCTCGGCCAGCCGTGCCTGGTGGCTGCCACTGAGGGTCAGCGGCACCAGCCCGGCGCGGGTCGGAAGCACGCGATGCCCGAACTGGCGGGCGATCTCGTAACCGAAGCCGCTCGCGCCCATGCTCGGGATCGACAGCCCGCCGGTCGCCACCACCAGCGACGCGGCAAAGAACGGTCCGTGCGCGGTGTCCACGTGGAAGCCGTCGGCGGTGCGCTCGATGCGCTGCACGCCACAATCGGTACGGACCTGCACGCCCGCGGCCTGGCACTCATCGACCAGCATCTTCACGATCTGCCTGGACGAGACATCGCAGAACAGCTGGCCCAGCTCCTTTTCGTGATACGCGATGCGATGGCGCTCGACCAGGTCGATGAAATCGGCCGGCGTGTAGCGGGCCAGCGCCGATTTGCAGAAATGCGGATTGGCCGACACGAAGTTGGCCGCGGTGGTGCCGGTGTTGGTGAAGTTGCAGCGGCCGCCACCGGACATCAGGATCTTCTTGCCGACCTTGTTGGCATGGTCGATGACCTGCACCACGCGGCCACGCTGGCCGGCGGTCAACGCACACATCAGGCCGGCCGCGCCGGCACCGATCACCAGCACATCGCAACGGGTCGCCGCCACCATGCTCAGTCCCTGGCGCGCTTGCGCCAGGTGGGCGTGACCTGGAGCTGCATCTGGTCGCTGATCAGCTGCACTTCGGTGTCCTGGACCAGCACGCTCCAGCGCATCGCACGCTGGATCTGCAGGCCCCACTGTTCGACGAAATCGCCGGGCAGGTCCATCACGCACAGGTTGTGGAAACGTTCCAGCGCCTTGCCCTGTTTCTGCCACCACACATCGGACGCATGGCCGCCATGGTTCACCACCTGTACCCGCCGGCTGCGGTTGCAGGCCTTGCGGATGCGCGATTCATCCGGATGGCCCAGGTCGATCCATTGCAGGATGTCGCCGGTGTAGTCGTGCTGCCACAGGTCCGGCTCATCGTCGGTGCTCAGGCCGCGGCCGAACTCCAGCCGCTCGTCGGCGTTGAGCGCGAACGCCAGCAACCGCACCATCAGCCGTTCGTCGGTCTCCGACGGGTGCTGGGCCAGGGTGAGGTTGTGGGTCGCGTAGTAGCCGCGATCCATGTCGCTGATCTGCAGCTCGGCCTTGCGGATGGTGGCGGTGAGAGCCATGGGGCTTCCGTGGGCAAAGATCACCATGATAATGGTTGCACCATGCAGCCGTCCGATCCGATTGAACCTGGGCTGGCGCCCAGCCGCCTGCAGCTGCCGCCGGGCGACTGGCGCTGCCTGCTGGACGGCCTGTGCGCGCGCTTTCCGCGGATCAGTCGCGCGCAGTGGCTGGATCGCTTCGCCCGTGGCCGCGTCCAGGACGCGCAGGGCAGGGCGCTCGCCGCCGGGCAGCCGTGGCGGGTCGGGCTGGAGCTGCGCTATTTCCGTGAGGTCGAGGCCGAGCCGGAGATCCCCTTTGCTGAACGCATCGTCTACCAGGACGCGCACCTGCTGGTCGCCGACAAACCGCACTTCCTGCCGGTGGTGCCGGCCGGCCGGTATGTCCGGCAGACCCTGCTGGCGCGGCTGATCGCGACCACCGGCAATCCGGCGCTGGTACCGCTGCATCGGCTGGACCGGCTGACCGCAGGCCTGGTCCTGTTCTCCACCCGCATCGAAAGCCGCGATGTCTACCAGCGCCTGTTCCGCGAACGCCGCATCGCCAAGGACTACGAGGCACTGGCGCCAGCCCTGCCGGGCATCGCGTTCCCGCTGCAGCGCGACAGCCGCCTGCAACCCGGTACGCCGTTCTTCCGCATGGCTGAAGTGCCCGGCATCGCCAACAGCCGCACGCGGGTGGACGTCATCGAGGACCTGGGATCGGTCTGGCGCTATCGCCTGCAGCCCGTCAGCGGACGCAAGCATCAACTGCGCGTGCACATGGCGGCGCTGGGCGCCCCGATCCTGGGCGATGACCTGTATCCGGACTGCCGGTCGCCGCCCACCGGGATGTTCCCGCCCCCCTTGCAGCTGCTGGCGCGGACGCTGGCGTTCATCGACCCGCTCAGCGGTGCCGACCGCCAGTTCAGCAGCACGCGCCGGCTGGAGCAGGGGCCGGGCTGATCAGGAGCCGGTCAGGCATCCTCGCCCACCCGGATCCGGGGGGCGTGTGCGGCCGGTTCAGGCATGAACCCAGCGTAGGGTAGGGAAAATCTGAATTGGAGGTGTCCCTTGCCCCGCCTGGGCTGCACCATGACAACAATAAACGCACTGCCTATCGCTTTTTGGACAAAACATGCGTATCGTTCGACCCACTGTGTTTGCTAGGGTCACCGTAAATCGTGGCCTGGTGCAGTTGATCTCACGATCCGCTCCATCGATCCGCTTTGCCAACGCCTGCAACTCAGTCTCAGCCCCGATACCCGGTGGCTGCGATTTATTTCATCATGTTTCAGGAGTTAGCAATTATGTCTGATCGTCAGACCGGCACTGTCAAGTGGTTCAACGACGCCAAGGGCTTCGGCTTCATCACCCCGGAAAGCGGCCCGGACCTCTTCGTGCATTTCCGCGCCATCCAGGGCACCGGCTTCAAGTCGCTGCAGGAAGGCCAGAAGGTGACCTTCGTCGCCGTGCAGGGCCAGAAGGGCATGCAGGCTGACCAGGTGCAGGCGGCCTGATCCGCCTGCTGCCGCCAGGTAGCCAGAAACGCCGGAAGCGAAAGCTTCCGGCGTTTTTTTTTGCCCGCCGCCCGTTGCCGGGTGACGATCATGGGTCGTCACATGCCGGCCAGCGGTCGGCATCTACCATCCCTTCTGCACCTGTCCCGGAATCGCCGCATGATCGTTGTCCATCACCTGGAAAATTCGCGCTCGCTGCGCGTGCTGTGGATGCTCGAAGAGCTGGGCCAGCCCTATGGGCTCAAATCCTATCCGCGCGATCCGCGCACCCTGCTGGCGCCGCCGGAGCTGCGTGCGGTCCATGCGCTGGGCAAGGCGCCGATCCTCCAGGATGGCGACCGCGTGCTGGCTGAATCCGGTGCGATCCTCGATTACCTGGCCGACATGTATGACAGCGGCCGCGTCCTGTCCCCGGCACCGCTGCCGGCCGATGGCGAGGAGCGCATGGCCTACCGGTACTGGTTGCATTACGCCGAAGGCTCGGCGATGCCGCCGATGCTGCTGACCCTGGTGATGTCGCGCATCCGCGCCGCGCCGATGCCGTTCTTCGCCCGGCCGATCGCACGCGCCATCGCCGGCAAGGCTGAAAAAGGTTTCGTCGGCCCGCAGCGGCGCCTGCACCTGGACTGGATGGAGCAGCGGCTGGCGTCGTCGCCGTGGTTCGCCGGCGAGCGTTTCAGTGCGGCCGACATCCAGATGAGTTTCCCGATCCAGGCGGCGGCCGGGCGTGGCGACGGGCTCGGCGAGCGACCGGCACTGCGTCGTTTCCTGCAACGCATCGAGCAGCGCCCGGCGTACCAGCGCGCGGTGGCGCGTGGGGGTGCCCTGCAGCCGGTGGACGGACGCTGACCGGCTGCGGTCCGCGCTTGCCGTGGGGACGGGGCATCCCCATCTCGATCGGATGGACATCCCCGTGCTTCGATTCGACAACCGCCTGATCCATGCGCTTCCGGGCGACCCGGAGACCGGCCCGCAGCGCCGCGAGGTGCGCGCGGCGGCGTGGTCTTCGGTGCTTCCCACCCCGGTTGCCGCGCCGACCCTGCTGGCGCACTGGCCGGAGGTGGCGACGATGCTCGGCCTGCCCGGCGATCTGCTGGCCAGCGAGGCGTTCGCCGAGGTCTTCGGCGGCAATGCGCTGCTGGATGGCATGCAGCCCTGGGCGGCCAACTACGGCGGGCACCAGTTCGGCCACTGGGCCGGCCAGCTTGGCGATGGTCGTGCGATCTCGCTGGGCGAACTGGTGGCGCCCGATGGCGGGCATTGGGAACTGCAGCTCAAGGGTGCCGGGCCGACCCCGTACTCGCGCGGTGCGGATGGCCGTGCGGTGCTGCGTTCTTCGATCCGCGAGTTCCTGTGCAGCGAAGCGATGCATCACCTCGGCGTACCGACCACGCGCGCGCTGTCGCTGGTCGGCAGTGGCGAGGAGGTGGTGCGCGACATGTTCTACGATGGCCATCCGCGACCGGAGCCCGGCGCGATTGTGTGCCGGGTGGCGCCTTCGTTCCTGCGCTTCGGCAGTTTCGAACTGCCGGCATCGCGCGGCGAGCAAGCGCTGCTGCAGCAGATGGTGGACACCTGCATCGCACGCGATTTCCCGCACCTGCACGGCAGCGGCGATGGCCTGCGCGCGCAGTGGTTCGCCGAGACGTGCGTGCGCACGGCTGAAATGGTCGCGCACTGGATGCGGGTGGGCTTCGTGCATGGGGTGATGAACACCGACAACATGTCCGTGCTGGGCCTGACCATCGACTACGGCCCGTACGGTTGGGTGGAGGATTTCGATCCGGACTGGACCCCGAACACCACCGATGCGCAGGGGCGGCGTTACCGCTTCGGCACCCAGCCGCAGGTGGCGTTCTGGAACCTCACCCGCTTCGCGCAGGCGCTGGCGCCGCTGTTCGCCGACGTGCAGCCGCTGCAGGCCGGGCTGGAGGCGTTCCAGCATACGCGGGCGGCCTGCACGCGCCGCGACGTCGCGGCCAAGCTGGGGCTGTCGGCTGCAGATGACGGCGACCTGCAGCTGCACCTGCGCTGGCAGCAGCTGATGCAGGACGGTGCGATGGACATGACGCTGGCATACCGTGCGCTGATGCGGATCGATCCGGCCGCGCCCGATGCCGGGGTGCTGGACGAGGTGTACTACGACGCCGCACGCCGTCGGGCGGTGCAGGAGCCACTGCAGGCGTGGCTGGAAGCGTACGCGGCGCGCCTGCGGGCGGACCCGCTGGCGCCCGCGGAACGGCAGGCGCGCATGGGGCGTGCCAATCCGATCCATGTGTTGCGCAACTGGCTGGCGCAGGAAGCGATCGAACGCGCGGAGCAGGGCGACCTGGGGGGCGTGCGGGCCCTGCAGGAGGTGCTGCGCGATCCGTACACGCCGCGCGAGGGCTGGGAGCACTACGCCGGCAAGCGCCCGGCCTGGGCCGAACACAAGGCCGGCTGCTCGATGCTGTCCTGCAGCTCCTGATGACGGGCGGGCGCTGCCCGGCTGCATGAGCGACGAAGCCGGGCAGGGCGCGGCTCTAGCGGCTCTACGGGCCTCGGCGCGTCGTGTGCGCGCACCGCGAAGCGCGGTGCGTCCGGAGCGGTTACCCTATGCCGCCATCCGCCAACCGGTTCCGCCATGACCGACGCCATCGTCGCCACGCCAGCGTGGGCTTCGCGCCTGCGCGACATCGCCGATTTCCCCAAGCCCGGGATCCTGTTCAAGGACATCATGCCGCTGCTCGCGCATGGCGGGGATTTCCGTGCCGCTGTCGCGGCGATGTGCAGCCGCTGGCGCGGCATGCCGCTGGACGCGGTGGTCGGCATCGAATCGCGGGGTTTCATCCTGGGCGCGGCGATGGCGCACGAACTGGGCATCGGCTTCGTGCCGGTGCGCAAGCCGGGCAAGCTGCCGGGCACGGTGCTGCGCGAGGAGTACACGCTCGAGTACCGCAGCGACTGCATCGAAATGCATGCCGATGCGCTGCCGGCCGGTGCACGCGTGGTGATCATCGACGACGTGCTGGCCACCGGCGGCACCCTGGTGGCGGCGCTGTCGCTGGTGCGCCGGCTGGGCGTGGAGGTGGCCGGCGCCGGGGTGCTGGTGGAACTGGATGGCCTGGGCGGCCGCGAACGCTGGGAAGCGGGCCTGCCACTGCACGCCGAACTGGTCTACTGAGCCAGGGTCGCCCCGTTGGAGCCGACCCATGGTCGGCTTTCGGGAGAGCCAGTCCGTGGCCGGCATGGCCGGCTGGACACAGCGCGTACCGGCCGGATTCAGCCGACCAGGGGGCGGCTCTACCCGGCCGGGCAGGCGCTCACATCACCCGTACGCGGAAGCGGCGGCCCTTGATCCTGCCAGCTTCCAGCTTCGCCACGGCCCGGTTGGCGTGCTCGCGGGCGATCGCGACGTAGGAGCGCGTGGCGTAGATCGCGATCTTGCCGATGGACTTTCCGGCCAGCCCGGCGTCACCGGTCAAGGCGCCGAGGATGTCGCCGGGACGCAGCTTGTCGGTCTTGCCGCCATCGATGCGCAGCGTGCGCATCAACGCCTGCGGCAGCACGTCCGGTCGTGCGGTGGCCAGCGGCGTCTTCTGCCAGTCCAGCGGTGCGCCGCGCTGCGCTTCCAGTGCGTCGGCGCGGGTCTTCTCGCGCCCGGCCACCAGGCTGATCGCCATCCCGCTGGCGCCGGCGCGGCCGGTGCGGCCCACGCGATGCTGGTAGGTTTCGATGTCGGTCGGCAGTTCGTAGTTGATCACCGCGGCCAGGTCTTCCACGTCCAGCCCGCGCGCGGCCACGTCGCTGGCCACCAGCACGTTGCAGCTGCGGTTGGCGAAGCGCACCAGCACCTCCTCGCGGTCGCGCTGTTCCATGTCGCCGTGCAGCGCCAGCGCGGAGAAACCGAACTGCTGCAGCGAGTTGGCGACCTCGTCCACGTCCTTGCGGGTATTGCAGAACACCACCGCCGATTCCGGCGTGTGTTTCAGCAACAGGCCGGCGAGCGCCTTCTGGCGGTGGGCCGGCTCGACCTCGCAGAACACATGGCGGATGTCCGGCGCGTGGTCGGCGCCTTCCACGGTGATTTCCACCGCATCGCGCAGCACGTCGCGGCCGATCGCGCGGATGGCATCGGGGAAGGTCGCCGAGAACAGCAGCGTCTGCCGCTCCTTGTGGGTACGCCCGGCAATTTCGCGGATCGGTTCTTCGAAGCCCATGTCCAGCATGCGGTCGGCTTCATCCAGCACCAGCGTGCGGACCTGGCCCAGGTTCAGCGCGCGCTTGCGCGCCAGTTCCTGCACGCGGCCGGGCGTGCCGACCACCACGTGCGGATCGTGGGCTTCCAGCGAGGCCAGCTGTGGCGCCAGCGGCGTGCCGCCGGTCAGTACCAGCAGCTTCATGTTCGGAATGCCGGTGGCCAGCCTGCGGATCTGCTTGCCGACCTGGTCGGCCAGTTCGCGGGTGGGACACAGCACCAGCGCCTGCACGCGCTGGGTGGCCGGATCCAGCGCCTGCAGCAGGCCCAGCCCGAAGGCGGCGGTCTTGCCGCTGCCGGTCGGCGCCTGTGCGATCACATCGCGGCGCTCGAGGATGGCAGGCAGGCTGCGCTCCTGCACGGGAGTGAGGGTGGTGTAGCCGAGGGCATCCAGGCCGGGCTGCAGGGCCGGGTTCAGCGGCAGGATCGAGAAATCAGTCATGGCGCATTGTACCTGCGCCGGCTGGCATGCCGGTGGCAGCCGGGCTGCCGGGTCAGCCCAGCAGTGCCAGCACGCCGTGGTGGATGGCGAACCCGCCCAGCACCAGCCAGGCGAACAGCAGCGCCGCCAGCAGCAGGGGCTTCAGCCCGGCCTGGCGCAACGCAGAAACGTGGGTGGTCAGGCCCAGCGCGGCCATCGCCATCGCCAGCAGCACCGTGTCCAGCTGCAGCAGGCCGCGGTGCACGCCGGCAGGCAGCAGGTGCAGCGAGTTGATCCCGGCCACGGCCACGAAGCCGAACGCGAACCACGGCACGACGATGCGTGCCCGCGCGGCATCGCCATCGCCGCTCCGGCGCCGTGCGAGCAGCAACGACAGCAGTACAAGGAAGGGCGCCAGCAACATCACCCGCACCATCTTGGCGATCACCGCGGTATCGGCGGCGGCATCGCCGAGCGCGTGCCCGGCCGCGACCACCTGCGCCACTTCATGCACCGTGGCCCCGGTGAACAGCCCGTAGCTGCGCGCGTCCATCGTCAGCCATCCCTGCGCCACCCCGGCGTGGTACAGCACCGGATAGAGAACCATGGCCAGGGTGCCGAACACCACCACCGTGGACACGGCCACGGTCACCTGCGCCGGCCGGCCACGCACCACCGGTTCGGCCGCCATCACCGCCGCCGCGCCGCAGATCGCGCTGCCGGCACCGATCAGCATGGCCGCCTCGCGCTCCATCCGGAATACCCGCATGCCCAGCCAGCAGGCCAGCCCGAACGTGGTGGCGACCACCAGCACATCGATGAGCACGCCGGCGGTGCCGACCCGGGCGATGTCCTGGAAGGTCAGGCGCAATCCGTACAGCACGATGCCCGCGCGCAGCAGCCAGTGCCTGGCGAAGCCGACGCCTGCCGCGCTGGCCGGGGCCAGGCGCGGAGCGAACGTGTTGCCCAGCACGATGCCGCCGACGATGGCCAGGGTCAGCACGCTCAAGCCGTGCGCTTGTGGCCAGGGCTGCCCGCCCAGCCACAGCGATGCCGCCGCCAGCAGGGCAACCAGCAGCAGGCCGGGCAGACGGGTGCGCCAGTAGCGGCCGAACGAAGGGAGTGCAGCGGACAGGGCAGGGTGGTTCATGGCAGGGGTCACAGAAAAGGGATGTCCACCCTGAGCCGCCTGCCGTTACCTGTAAAACGAATTGATTTGGTAATATCGATCTTGAAAATAGGTAAATACATGCGCCTGACCCTTCGCCAACTGCAGGTCTTCCTGGCCATCGCCGATCACGGAACCACCGGCGCCGCCGGACAGGCGGTCGCGCTTTCGCAGTCGGCCAGCAGCGCGGCGCTGCAGGAGCTGGAAACCCAGTTCGGCACGCGGCTGTTCGACCGCGTCGGCAAGCGTCTGGTGCTCAACGCACATGGCCGCGCACTGCGTGAGCCGGCCCGGGCGCTGCTGGTCAACGCCGCCGACCTGGAGCGCCAGCTCGGCGCGGGCGGGGCGCTGGGGCAGGCGCCACTGCGGCTGCGGCTGGCGGCCAGCACCACGATCGGCAACTACCTGATGCCGCCGCGCATCGCCGCGTTGCTGGCACGGGCACCCCAGGCCGAAGTGGAACTGCGCATCGACAACAGTGCCGGGGTGGTTGCTGCCGTGCGGCGGCTGGACGTGGATGCCGGCGTGATCGAAGGTCCCTGCCATGAACGCGGCCTGCAGGTGCTGCCCTGGCAGGACGATCCGCTGGTGCTGGTGGCCGCGGCCGATGCGCCTTCGTACTGGTCGCTGGAGGCGCTGCGGCAGGCGCGCTGGCTGCTGCGCGAGCCGGGCTCAGGCACCCGTGAAGCAGTGGAGCAGGTGCTGTGGCCGCACCTGCATGGCGTCGCCCGTACCCTGCAGCTGGGCAACACCGAAGCGATCAAGCAGGCGGCCATCGCCGGGCTGGGCGTGGCCTGCCTGTCGCGGCACGCGCTGCAGGAACCGCTCGCCCTGGGACGCCTGCAGGTACTGCGCACGCCCTTGCCGCCGCTGTGCCGGCAACTGTGGCTGGTACGCCATCCGGCCCGGCGCTGGCTGCCGGGGCTGGATGTCCTGCTCGGCATGACCCCGCCAGGATGAGCGCAGCAGGCGGCGCCCACGTACAATGGGCGGATGCCTCTGATTACCCTGCAGAACGTCGACTTCAGCGTCGGCGGCCCGTTGTTGCTGGAAAAAGCCGAACTGTCGATCGAGCCGGGCGAACGCATCGCCCTGATCGGCCGCAACGGCGCCGGCAAATCCACCTTGCTCAAGCTGCTGTCCGGCGACCACAAGCCCGATGACGGCGAAGTCCGCGTGCAGCAGGGCGTCCGCGTGACCCGCCTGGAACAGGAAGTGCCGCATGGCGCGGCCGGCAGCGTGTTCGACGTGGTGGCCGACGGCCTGGGCGAACTGGGCCAGTGGCTGGCCGAGTTCCACCATCTCAGCATGGCCGAGGACTTCGATGGCGATGCGCTGGGTGCGGTGCAGGCGAAGATCGATGCCGCCAACGGCTGGGGCCTGGACCAGCGGGTCAGCGAGACGCTGACCAAGCTCGACCTGGATGGCGAAGTCGAGTTCGCGCGCCTGTCCGGCGGCATGAAGCGCCGCGTGCTGCTCGGCCGGGCGCTGGTATCCAGCCCGGACCTGCTGCTGCTGGACGAACCGACCAACCACCTGGACATCGAAGCCATCGACTGGTTGGAAATGTTCCTGAAGAACTGGAACGGCAGCGTGGTGTTCGTCACCCATGACCGCCGCTTCCTGCGCGCGCTGGCCACCCGCATCGTCGAGATCGACCGCGGCCAGGTCACCAGCTGGCCGGGCGACTGGGCCAACTACGAACGCCGCCGCGAAGAACGGCTCAACGCACAGGCCCAGGAAAACGCCCGTTTCGACAAGCTGCTGGCGCAGGAAGAGGTATGGATCCGCCAGGGCATCAAGGCACGCCGTACCCGCGACGAAGGCCGCGTGCGGCGGCTCAAGGCGATGCGCAACGAGCGCTCGCAGCGTCGCGATCTGGGCGGCAACGTGAAGATGGAAGCGGCACAGGCGGCCAACTCCGGCAAGAAGGTCATCGACGTCAAGGACGTCTCGTTCGCGTTCGGCGAGCGTTGCATGGTGCGCGATTTCTCCACCACCATCCTGCGCGGCGACCGCATCGGCCTGATCGGTCCCAACGGCAGCGGCAAGACCACGCTGCTCAAGCTGCTGCTGGGCGAACTGGCGCCGGACCACGGCGAGGTGCGCGCCGGCACCAACCTGCAGATCGCCTACTTCGACCAGTACCGTGCGGTGCTGCGCGAGGACTGGACCGCCATCGAGAACGTGGCCGAGGGTCGCGACTTCATCGAGTTCAACGGCAAGCGCAAGCATGTGCATGCCTACCTGCAGGATTTCCTGTTCACGCCCGAGCGTGCGCGTGCGCCGATCACCCGCCTGTCCGGTGGCGAGCGCAACCGCCTGCTGCTGGCCAAACTGTTCGCGCAGCCGTCCAACCTGCTGGTGATGGACGAACCGACCAACGATCTGGACGTGGAAACCCTGGAGCTGCTGGAAGAGCTGCTCGGTGACTACACCGGCACGCTGCTGCTGGTCAGCCATGACCGCGACTTCCTCGACAACGTGGTCACCTCCACGCTGGTGATGGAAGGCGACGGTGTGGTCGGCGATTACGTAGGCGGCTATTCCGACTGGCAGCGGCATGCCGCCCGGGTCGCCTCGGCGGCCGCCGCGGCATCGGTCGCGGCGACGGCCAGCAGGCCGGTCGCTGCGCCTGCCGCGCCGGCGGTGGCGGAACCTGCTGCGCCGAAGCGCAAGCTCAGCTACAAGGATGCGCGCGAGCTGGAACAGCTGCCGCTGAAGATCGAAACGCTGGAGAAGGACGTCGAAGGCCTGACCGCCGCGATGAACGACCCGGCGTTCTACCAGCGCAGCGCGGCGGAGATGAACGCGCACAACCAGCAGCTGGCGAAGGTGCAGGCGGAGCTGGATGCCGCCTACGCGCGCTGGGAAGAGCTGGACGCCTGAGGGATGAGGCGCGCCGGGTGACACCGTTCGGGGTGGGTGACACCGTTTGTGGTGGGTGACGACCGTTGGTCGTCACCCACCACGAGCGCAGTCCTCACCCACCGGGAATGCCGGTTGTCGCCCGCCAACGCGCGGTCATTTCAACCCGTGCAGGTCCCGCAGCTGGGTCGTGCGCGAGCCGAAATACGCGGACAGGTCGGCGATCTCCTGGTCGCTCAGGTCGGTGGCCTGCGGCGTCATCAGCGCGTGCTGGCGGTCGCCGGAACGGTACGCCTGCAGCGAATGCGCCAGGTAGTCGCCGTACTGGCCGCCCAGCTTCGGGTAGGTCGGATCGATCGGCGAATTGCCGTCGGCCCCGTGGCAGTCGATGCAGCTCTGGCCGGTGGCCTTGCCCTTCGCTTGGGCGCGGGCCTCGCCGGCGGCCACGCGACCGGTCGGCAGCCCCGCCGACGACGACGGCGCGGGCAGGTCGCCGCTGGCCTGGCCCGGCTGGTCCGGCGAGTGCGTGCTGCTGTCTTCGTGCGACGCTGAACAGGCCGCCAGCAGCAGGGCAAGCGACAAGGCGATGGCGGGACGCGTGAACGACGCGGGCTTCGACATGTGGACGTGCCTTACTTGATGGTGGACAGGTAAACAGCGAGATCGGCGATCTCCTGTTCGCTGAAACTCATCGATTGCGCCTGCATGGTCGGATGCCGACGCTTGCCCTGGCGGTATTCGGTGAGCGCCTGCAGCAGGTACGCCTCGCTCTGCCCGCCGATCTTCGGCACGCGGTAGCTCGGATAGGCGTTCTTGTATCCAGTGATGCCGTGGCAGCCCTGGCAGGTGTAGGCCAGCACGCGGCCATTGTCGGCGTCCCCGGTCAGCGCGTCGGCTGGCACAGGCGCCTGCGGAGCCGGCAGCGGCACGTCCGGCGCTGGCGCAGGAGCGGGCGAGGGCACGGCGGGAGGGGCGGTAGCGGCCCGTACGGCGGCCCCGAAGGGCAGGAGGACGGCCAGAGCGAGACAAGCGGCGAGCGGCTGCGGGCGCATGATGTCGTTTCCGGGATTCGGGTCTGGTCGTTCCGGCGTGGGGTACGGAACAGCCCGAGTATAGCCCGTCATTTCATCTCCCTGAAATGGGGCCGGGCCGACAAGCGGCGTGAAGTCACCGTGACCTTTGGGATATGGTGTGCCCGTGAGGTGGTGCATTACTTTGCTACCACACCTGCCCACGCATCCCCAGGGACTCGACGATGTCACGCCATGCCTTCCTGCCCGCCGGCCGCAGCGGACTCTGCGCCGCCGCGCTGCTCATTACCCTCTCCTCGCCGTTGCTGCTGGCCGGCTGCGCTGCCGGGCCCAGCACCGAGGCCAACGCCGCCGAAAGCAAGGACGGCAAGAGCGGCGAGAAAAAACCCGATCCGGTCCCGGTGGAAGTGGCAGCAGCCAGCCACCGCGGCGTCGCCGCCAGCTACACCGGCACCGCCGCGCTGGAACCGCGCGCCGAATCGCAGGTGGTCGCCAAGACCTCCGGCGTCGCGCTGGCGGTGCTGGTGGAGGAAGGCCAGCAGGTGCGTGCAGGACAGCCACTGGTGCGGCTGGATCCGGACCGCGCGCGCCTGAACGTCGCGCAGAGCGAAGCGGTGCTGCGCAAGCTGGAGAACACCTACCAGCGCGCGCAGAAACTGGTCGGCCAGCAGATGGTCAGCGCCGCCGATGTCGACCAGCTGCGCTACGACGTGGAAAACGCGCGCGCGCAGCATCGCATGGCCACGCTCGAGCTGTCCTACACCACGGTGGTCGCGCCGATCTCCGGGGTCATCGCCTCGCGCTCGATCAAGAGCGGCAACTTCGTGCAGATCAACACGCCGATCTTCCGCATCGTCGACAACTCGCGGCTGGAGGCCACCCTCAACGTGCCCGAACGCGAGCTGGCCACGCTGCGTGCCGGACAGCCGGTCACGCTGCTCGCCGACGCGCTGCCGGGCAAGCAGTTCAGCGGCAAGGTCGACCGCATCGCGCCGGTGGTGGATTCAGGCAGCGGTACCTTCCGCGTGGTGAGTTCGTTCGACGGTGGCGCACAGTCGCTGCAACCGGGCATGTTCGGACGCATCCGCATCGACTACGACCAGCGCGCCGATGCGCTGGTGGTACCGCGCCTGGCGCTGCTGGACGACGGCGACCCGGCGGTATTCCGGGTGCGCGAAGGCAAGGTCGCGCGGGTTCCGGTCAAGCTCGGTTACGCCGAAGGCGCCTGGGTGGAGATCCGCGAGGGGCTGTCCGCGGGCGATCAGGTGGTGACCGCCGGCAAGGTGGCGCTGCGCGATGGCACCGTGGTGCAGGTGATCGCCGCCGGCGACACGAAGCAGGTCGCCACGGCCGCGCCCGCCGCCAAGGCCGGGAGCGCGCAATGACCTCGGCTGGCAACGACCACGGCAGCGATCCGCACAGCGGGACCGCACCCGGCGCTGCCGGCGGCGGCCTGGTGGAGTTCGCCACCCGCCGTCGCGTCACCATCGCCATGTGCACGGTCACCCTGATCCTGTTCGGCCTGATCGCGCTGGGCAGCCTGAAGGTGAACCTGCTGCCGGACCTTAGCTATCCCACGCTGACCGTGCGCAGCGAATACACCGGCGCGGCGCCGGCGGAAATCGAAACGCTGATCACCGAGCCGGTCGAAGAAGCGGTCGGCGTGGTCAAGAACCTGCGCAAGCTCAAGTCGATCTCACGTACCGGTCAGAGCGATGTGGTGCTCGAGTTCGCGTGGGGCACCAACATGGACCAGGCCAGCCTGGAAGTGCGCGACAAGATGGAAGCGCTGAACCTGCCGCTGGAAGCCAAGGCGCCGGTGCTGCTGCGCTTCAATCCGTCCACCGAGCCGATCATGCGCCTGGTGATTTCCAGCAAGGACGCAGCGGCCAGCGAGACCGATGGCGTGCGCCAGCTGACCGGCCTGCGCCGCTATGCCGACGAGGACCTGAAGAAGAAGCTGGAGCCGGTCACCGGCGTGGCCGCGGTGAAGGTCGGCGGCGGCCTGGAAGATGAGATCCAGGTGGACATCGACCAGCAGAAGCTGGCGCAGCTGAACCTGCCGATCGATACCGTCATCAAGCGGCTGAAGGAAGAGAACATCAACATCTCCGGCGGGCGCCTGGAAGAGGGCTCGCAGCGCTTCCTGGTGCGCACGGTCAACCAGTTCGTCGATCTCGAGGAGATCCGCAACCTGTTGATCACCGCGCAGGCGTCCAACGGGAGCGCGGCCGACTCGGCCCTGCAGCAGATGTTCGCGATCGCCGCGGCGACGGGTTCGGATGCGGCCGTCGCGGCGGCATCGGCGGCGCAGAGCGCTTCGTCCGGCGGCGGTTCCAGCGTGATCGCCAATGGCGTGCCGGTGCGGCTGAAGGACGTCGCCAGCGTGCGCCAGGGCTACAAGGAACGCGAAGCGATCATCCGCCTTGGCGGCAAGGAAGCAGTGGAACTGGCGATCTACAAGGAGGGCGATGCCAATACCGTGTCCACCGCGCAGGCACTGCGCGCGCGCCTGGAACAGATCAAGGCGACCTTCCCGTCCGATGCCGAACTGACCACCATCGAGGACCAGTCGCGCTTCATCGAACACGCCATCAGCGACGTCAAGAAGGATGCGGTGATCGGTGGCGTGCTGGCGATCCTGATCATCTTCCTGTTCCTGCGCGATGGCTGGAGCACGTTCGTGATCAGCCTGTCGCTGCCGGTCTCGATCATCGCCACGTTCTTCTTCATGGGCCAGCTCGGGCTGAGCCTCAACGTGATGTCACTGGGCGGCCTGGCGCTGGCGACCGGCCTGGTGGTGGACGATTCCATCGTCGTGCTGGAAAGCATCGCCAAGGCACGCGAGCGTGGACTGGGCGTGCTGCAGGCCGCGATCGCCGGTACCCGCGAAGTGAGCATGGCGGTGGTGGCTTCCACCCTGACCACGATCGCGGTGTTCCTGCCGCTGGTGTTCGTCGATGGCATCGCCGGCCAGCTGTTCCGCGACCAGGCGCTGACGGTGGCGATCGCGATCGCGATCTCGCTGCTGGTCTCGATGACGCTGATCCCGATGCTGAGCTCGCTGAAGGGCCGTCCGCCGCTGGCCTTCCCGGAGGAAGCCGCCGCCGGGCCGTGGCGTCCGCAGAGCCGCTGGTTGAAGCCGGTCGCCGGTGGGCGCCGTGGTTTCGTCGCCGGCATGCGCTGGGCGTTCTTCGGCATCGCATGGCTGGTGGTGCGTGCATGGCGTGGCGCGGTGGCAGTGGTCGGGCCGGTGATGCGCAAGGCCAGCGACGTGGCGATGAAGCCTTACGCCGGTGCCGAACGTGGCTACCTGCGCCTGCTGCCCAGCGCGCTCGCGCATCCCGGCAAGGTGCTGGCGCTGGCCGCGCTGGCGTTCGTGGCGACCATGGCGGTGGTGCCGATGCTGGGCGCCGACCTGATCCCGCAGCTGGCGCAGGACCGCTTCGAAATGACCGTGAAGCTGCCGGCCGGCACGCCGCTCAGGCAGACCGACGCCGTGGTGCGCGAACTGCAGCTCGAACATGGCAAGGGTGAAGGCATCGACTCGCTGTACGGTGTCAGCGGCAGCGGCACGCGGCTGGACGCCAGCCCCACCGAGAGCGGCGAGAACATCGGCAAGCTCACCGTGGTGATGGCCGGTGGCGGCGACGCGCGCACCGAAGCGGCGATCACCGAACGCCTGCGCGCCACCATGGCCACGCATCCCGGTACCCAGGTCGACTTCGCCCGCCCGGCGTTGTTCAGTTTCTCCACGCCGCTGGAAATCGAGCTGCGCGGGCAGGACATGGCCTCGCTGGAACAGGCCGGCCAGCGCCTGGCCGCGATGCTGCGCGGCAATCCGCACTATGCCGACGTCAAATCCACGGTCGAGGAAGGTTTCCCGGAAATCCAGATCCGCTTCGACCAGGAACGTGCCGGCGCACTGGGCCTGACCACGCGGCAGATCGCCGACGTGGTGGTGAAGAAGGTGCGCGGCGACGTGGCCACGCGCTACAGCTTCCGTGACCGCAAGATCGACGTGCTGGTGCGTGCGCAGCAGAGCGACCGCGCCAGCGTGGACGACATCCGCCGGCTGATCGTCAATCCCGGCAGCAGCCGTCCGGTGACCCTGGACGCAGTGGCCGAGGTGGTCGCCACCACCGGGCCGAGCGAGATCCATCGTGCCGACCAGACCCGGGTGGCGGTGGTGTCGGCCAACCTGCGCGACATCGACCTCGGCGCGGCGATGCGCGAAGTGCAGGCGATGGTCGCCGAGCGCCCGCTGGGCGCGGCGGTGGGCATGCACATCGGCGGGCAGGGCGAGGAACTGGCCGAGTCGGCGCGCTCGCTGGTGTTCGCGTTCGGGCTGGCGATCTTCCTGGTCTACCTGGTGATGGCCTCGCAGTTCGAATCGCTGCTGCACCCGTTCGTCATCCTGTTCACCATCCCGCTGGCGCTGGTGGGCGCGGTACTGGCGCTGATGCTCACCGGAAAGCCGATCTCGGTGGTGGTGTTCATCGGCCTGATCCTGCTGGTCGGGCTGGTGACCAAGAACGCGATCATCCTGATCGACAAGGTCAACCAGCTGCGCGAGGCCGGTGTGGCCAAGCACGAGGCACTGGTGGAAGGCGCGCGCTCGCGCCTGCGGCCGATCATCATGACCACGCTGTGCACCCTGTTCGGCTTCCTGCCGCTGGCGGTGGCGATGGGCGAGGGCGCGGAAGTCCGCGCACCGATGGCGATCACCGTGATCGGCGGGTTGCTGGTGTCCACCCTGCTCACCCTGCTGGTGATCCCGGTGGTGTACGACCTGATGGATCGCAAGGGCGATGCGTATTACCGCGAGCGTGGGCGCAAGCTGCAGCACGTGCCGATCGCCGGCGGCGTCGCGGAGGAGCCGGCATGAGCGTTGCCGAGTTTTCCATCCGCCGCCCGGTCACCACCATCATGTGTTTCATCTCGCTGGTGGTGGTCGGCCTGATCGCCTCGTTCCGGCTGCCGCTGGAAGCCTTGCCGGACATCACCGCGCCGTTCCTGTTCGTGCAGATCCCCTATACCGGTTCGACTCCGGAAGAGGTGGAGCGCACGATCATCCGCCCGGTGGAGGAAAGCCTGGCGACGATGACCGGGATCAAGCGCATGCGCTCGTCGGCGACGTCGGAGACCGCCGGCATCTTCATCGAGTTCAGCGACTGGGACCGTGACATCGCCATCGCCGCGTCCGACGCGCGCGAGCGTATCGATGCCATCCGCAGCGACCTGCCCGAGGACCTGCAGCGCTACAACGTGTTCAAGTGGTCCAGCAGCGACCAGCCGGTACTGAAGGTGCGGCTGGCCAGCGACGCCGACCTGACCGGCGCGTACGACATGCTGGACCGCGAGTTCAAGCGGCGCATCGAGCGCATTCCCGGGGTCGCCCGCGTGGAGATCTCCGGCGCGCCGCCGAACGAGGTCGAGATCGCCATCGATCCGAACCGTCTGAACGCGCATGGCCTGAGCATCAACGAACTGAGCGAGCGCCTGCGCACGCTGAACTTCTCGCTGTCGGCCGGGCAGATCGACGACCATGGCCAGCGCGTGCGCATCCAGCCGGTCGGCGAGATCACCGACCTGCAGGAGCTGCGCGACCTGGTGATCGACGCCAGGGGCCTGCGCCTGGGCGACATCGCCGACGTGCGTCTGAAGCCGGCCCGGATGAACTACGGGCGCCGGCTGGACGGCAATCCGGCCATCGGCCTGGACGTGTACAAGGAGCGCAGCGCCAACCTGGTCGAGGTATCGCGCGCGGCGCTGGCCGAAGTCGAAGCGATCCGCGCGCAGCCGAACATGCGCGACGTGCAGGTCAAGGTGATCGACAACCAGGGCAAGGCGGTGACTTCTTCGCTGCTGGAACTGGCCGAGGCCGGTGCGGTCGGCCTGCTGCTGTCGGTCATCGTGCTGTTCTTCTTCCTGCGCCACTGGCCGTCCACCCTGATGGTGACGCTGGCGATCCCGATCTGTTTCGTCATCACCCTGGGTTTCATGCACTTCGCCGGGGTGACGCTCAACATCCTGACCATGATGGGCCTGCTGCTGGCGGTGGGCATGCTGGTCGACAACGCCGTGGTGGTGGTGGAAAGCATCTACCAGGAGCGTGAGCGCATGCCCGGC